>Ga0172369_10000042_pt1 | contig 159528 bp, 136 predicted proteins | sample LakKiv25m_FD_114539 | JGI IMG/M metagenome (GOLD analysis project Ga0172369, IMG submission 114539) | Freshwater microbial communities from Kabuno Bay, South-Kivu, Congo - kab_022012_11.25m | ecosystem: Environmental > Aquatic > Freshwater > Lake | place: Democratic Republic of the Congo... | reverse complement strand
GCCAGAATTCTCTATAAACTTTTTTCTTAGAATTTTTAACACTTCCTTTTGCGTCTTTTACCACAAAAGTAAATCCGATGGCAAATAAAGAAGGAATAATTGCAAAGAGATAAATCCAGGAATACTTGCCAGGAAAAAAGTAAAGAAGTAGAAGTGCTGTTAACGGACCTGCAACAGCACCAAGCGTATCCATTCCTCTATGAAAACCGAAAACAGCTCCTGTATTTCCATTAGCATAACTTGCAAGAAGTGCATCACGTGGTGCAGTTCTAATTCCTTTTCCTATTCTATCAATAATGCGGGAAAAAATTACTGTGGGTACTGTCGCTATCAATCCCGGTAATGATTTAACTAATCCGGATAAACTATAACCTATTACAACAAAGATTGAACGTTTTCCAATTCGATCAGAGAGAGTTCCGAAGTATCCTTTTAGAAATCCGGCAGTTACTTCTGCAATTCCTTCAATAAGACCAACGACAGACATTGAAGCACCGAGAACTGCAGTCAAGAAGATCGGTGTTATGGGATACAGCATCTCGCTTGCAAAATCAGTAAAGAAACTTATTAATCCCAATATTATTACAGAACGGGGAATATTTTTAATTTTTAGCATAATTGTAAATTTCTAAAATGAATTTCATTTTTCCTACAAATTTCTATTGACAATTTGCCTTTAACTTACTTCTTTTAGGAAGAACTTTTCACAACACACCGGTAAAGAACTTCTTATTATTCATCATGAAATAATATTCTACAAAGAGAAAAATAAGGAAGGAGACGTTAATGGAATATTATGAATTACACCCGGTAACACCACAGATGAGATTTATAAATAAAGCTGTTGAAGTTTTGAAGAATGGTGGTGTAATAATTTACCCGACCGATACCGTTTACGGAATCGGCTGTGATATTTTCAATAAAGAAGCTCTAGAAAGAGTTTATGAAATTAAGCAAGATGCCGGAACAAAATTGTTCAGTTTTATTTGCCCTAATTTGAAAAATATTGCCAAGTATGCAAAAGTATCGGATTATGCTTACCGTGTAATGAAAAAACTTTTGCCCGGACCTTACACTTTTGTTCTTCCTGCAGCACATGAGGTTCCCAAAAAACTTTGGACAAAAAGAAGAACCGTCGGAATTAGAATTCCGAATAACAACATTGCTTTAACGCTTGCTAATGAACTTGGTAATCCAATAGTTAGCACGAGTGTTACTACAAGAAAGGGAGAAATTTTATACGATCCGCTAGAGATTCAAACAATATTTAATACACAAGTAGATTTAATGTTATCTGCCGGCGCGTTAGAAGGAAGGCCTTCCAGCATTGTTGATTTAAGCGGCGAAGAACCGGAAATAATTAGGGAAGGTGCGGGTGATCTAAGTATGTTTTTTGTGTAGGATTTTTGGTTTGATTTTATTCTTTTGAAATCTATGTATGAAGTCTTACTAAAAATTTAAAATATATCTTTCTTCCTATTGTGGAATTAATTTACGAGTTGAGTGATAGTACACAATTCATTTTGTTAATTAACCTATCCAATTCTCAGAAGTATAAGACAGCCGTTTGTTTCTCTTTTCCGGTTTTTCAGAATTAGTTTTTGAAGATTGGGGTAAATGATTATTATCAACCGGTGAAGAAAAATCTGTAACAAAAGCAATTCCATCTTCGGTTTTCATAATAGTTTCATCACGTTTCGTTTGAGTCTTATTACGTTGATTGATCCACAATAACTGGTTTTTGGAATCGGTTATAGGTTGTACGCTCATTAGTACCTCCTATGTTTACCGTATAAGGAAAATAAATTCGAAGAGAAAAAAAGCATGCAATAATTTCTATTCAAATATACGAAAAAACCCAAAAACTTGCTGTGGATTTACATTAAAACAAAACTCAGAATCCAATTTATCTTTTACGGTGTTACTTAATTTTCTCTGTGTACAACCGTTGCACTTGCCTGTTGTGCAGCAAGTAAAGTTATTTCAGCAATGTTAACATTGGGCGGCCTGGTTGCGCAATATATTACAGCATCGGCAATATCATCAGCGGTAAGCGGAGTTAAACCTTTATAAACATTTTTTGCTTTCTCTTCATCTCCATGAAAACGAATCTTACTAAAATTAGTTTCAACTAGACCGGCATCAATAGTACTGACCAAAATATTTTTATCAATGGTATCCATTCTAAGAGAACGTGTAATTGCATCAACAGCATGTTTGGATGCACAGTAAACAGCGCCTTTAGGATATGCTTCTCTTCCGGCAATAGAACCGATATTAATTATATGACCGCCTTTTCTTTCTATCATTCCAGGTAAAATAGCATGCGTTGCATAAAGGAGTCCTTTAACATTTGTATCAATCATTTCTTCCCAGCCATCGGGATTGTCTTCATAAAATTTATTAAATCCTTTTGCAAGTCCTGCATTATTAATTAAAATATCAATATTCTTAAATTCACTTGGTAATGTTTTTACAGAATTTATAACATCCTCTCGTTTTGTAATATCTAATTTGTATGCATGAACCTTAACTCCAAATTTTTTGTGTATGTCTTCGGCGATCTCATCAACTAAATTTTTTCGACGTGCACTGATTATAAGATTTGCACCCTCTTTTCCAAAAGCATATGCGCATGATTTGCCAATGCCCGAAGACGCGCCAGTAATAAAAACAATTTTTCCTTTTAACGATTTCATTATTTCCTCAAAAAGTTTTTACAAAGTTAATATAAAATGAACAGAAATTTAATTCGACAAACTGTCTATATTTTTCTATTTTTACAATAAAGAATAACCATTCACAACAATTTTTGATCAACTGTTGGAACAATTAGAAGTTCTAGAAAGGAAAACAGAAACAAAACTGTATTGTTTTCATTGCGGCGATGAATGCCAGGATGAAATTATTCATATTGATGAAAAAATATTTTGTTGCAACGGATGCAAAACAGTTTATGAAATTCTGAATAATAGTAATCTCTGCAATTATTATTCTATTGACGAGAGCCCCGGCATAACAAGAAAACATTACATCCAACGCAATTACGATTTTCTAAACGACAACGATTTAAAACTCAAACTAATTGACTTCTCAAACGGACAAAGAACCCAACTAACATTGGATATTCCACAAATGCATTGCAGTTCATGTATTTGGATTCTGGAAAATCTTTATAAGCTTAATCACGGAATTATTTCTTCAAAGGTAAATTTTCTTCAAAAGAAAATATTTATATCATATCAGGAAGAAAAGACATCACTAAAGGATATTGTAGAGCTTTTAGATTCGATCGGTTATGAACCGCAGTTAAATCTCGATGATCGTAAAGAAGAAAAAAATAAAAACGAGTACAGAAGTCTATATTACAAAATTGGTATTGCAGGATTTTGTTTCGGAAACATAATGCTTCTTAGTTTTCCGGAATATTTATCAATAGACGTTGCAGGGCATGAAGAACTGAAAAGAATTTTTGCATACTTGAACATTATTCTTTCTCTCCCTGTTTTCTTCTACAGCGCAAATATTTACTTCATTTCAGCTTGGAAAGGATTAAAGAAAAAATTTATCAATATAGATGTTCCTCTTGCATTAGGCATTGCGGTTCTCTTTATACGAAGCATTGTTGAAATAGTTTTTATGAACGATGCGGGATATCTTGATTCACTTTCAGGATTAGTTTTTTTTCTTCTCATTGGAAAATTATTTCAGAATAAGACTTATGAAACGCTCAACTTTGAACGTAATTATAAATCATATTTCCCTATCGCTGTTACAATTCAAAAAAATAAAATCGAAACAACAATACCTGTAGAAAAATTGCAAATCGGCGACAGGTTAATTATCCGCAACAATGAATTAATCCCGGCAGATTCAATTCTTATTAAGGGAAATGCAAATATTGATTACGGATTTGTTACAGGCGAATCTATTCCGATAAATAAAGTTAACGGAGAAGTAGTTTACGCAGGAGGAAAACAGATCGGCAGTGCAATTGAAGTGGAAACAATTAAAGATGTATCACAAAGTTATTTAACACAGCTTTGGAATAACAAGGCATTCAGAAAAGATCAAGAGCATGAACAAGAATCAAGAATAATTTCTTTTGCAAATACAGTTAGTAAATATTTTACAATAATCATATTAGCGCTCGCTGTAATTGCAGCATTGATTTGGCATAACAATTCCACACTTGCCTTCAATGCATTTACTGCAGTTTTAATTGTGGCATGTCCTTGCGCTCTTGCTCTTTCTACACCATTTGCACTTGGTAATACATTACGGATTTTTGGTAAAAATAAATTTTATTTAAAAAATACTTTTATAATAGAAAAACTTGCTGCAGTTAACTCAATTGTATTTGATAAGACCGGAACAATTACTGAAAATAATTCATCAAGCGTGGAGTTTATCGGAGAGAAATTAAGCGATGATGAAAAAACATTCATTAAATCCGCTGTAAGAAATTCAACTCATCCGTTAAGCACGGCAATTTTTGATTCCATTGATTCAAAGGTTATAAAAATCATTAATGTGTACGATGAACTACCCGGTAAAGGTATTTATGCGGTAATTAATGATAATGAAATAAAACTCGGCTCAAAATTTTTCATAAATGAAAATCAAGAAGAAGATGTAAACGATTTTTCTACGAAAGTTTTTCTTTCTATCAACAGAAAAGTAAAAGGTTATTTTAATATTACAAATAAATACCGGGACGGTTTGCGAGAAACTGTTTCAGAACTTGAACGTAATTATGAGCTTGCCATTCTCTCAGGAGATAACGAAGGTGAAAAAGAAAAGTTGAGAAATTTTTTCGGAACTGATAATGAGTTACATTTTAGACAATCACCCCAAGATAAATTAGATTTTATTTTACAGCTTCAAGAAAACGGGAGAAAAGTATTAATGATTGGTGACGGACTTAATGATGCTGGTGCACTTAAACAAAGTGACGTCGGTATATCTGTTTCAGATAATACAAATAATTTTTCACCCGCTTGCGACGGAATTATGGATTCAGAATCTTTTTATCGTTTAAAAGATTTTATCAAGTTTTCTAATTCAAGCATGAAAATTATTTTTTCAAGTTTTGTATTATCTTTGATTTATAATTTAATCGGTTTAGGATTCGCATTTACCGGAATGCTTTCACCTCTTATTGCGGCGATACTTATGCCTTTAAGTTCCGTCACTGCGGTAGTTTTTACAACTGTTACAACTAATGTTCTAGCAAAGCGCCGAGGGTTAATCTAATGTCTGTAATTGTTGTATTGATTTGTGCAAGTTTGTTAGTAGCAACCGGATTTTTAATTGCATATCTCTGGGCAGTTAAGCACGGGCAGTATGATGATAAGTACACTCCATCGGTTAGAATTTTATTTGATGATGAGAAAAAATCAGAAGACAGAAATAAGAAATCAGTTGTAAAGAATAATTCTGATTTCTGATTTCTTATGTTAAAAGTTTATACACAAATACAGGAGTAACTAATGCAAGTTGAGAAATTCAGCTACGATAATCAGATCGTTAAGCAATTTATGATCGCTTCGGTAGTATTTGCGATCGTTGGAATGCTTGTCGGTTTAATTATTGCGGTCCAACTTTATGTTCCTGAACTGAATTTTGGAATACAGTATCTCACGTTTGGAAGAATTAGGCCACTTCATACAAACGCTGTTATTTTTGCATTTATCGGTAATATAATGTTCGCCGGCGTTTATTATTCTTTGCAAAGAGTTTGTAAAGCAAGGATGTGGAATGATAAACTAAGCCAATTCCATTTTTGGGGATGGCAGTTAATTATTCTTGCAGCGGCGATCACTTTACCTCTTGGCATTACCACAAGCAAAGAATACGCAGAACTAGAATGGCCGATAGATTTGATGATTGCGGTAGTCTGGCTTTCATTCGGTGCAAATATGTTTGGTACAATCCTTAAACGGCGAGAAAAACATATTTATGTAGCAGTCTGGTTTTACATCGCAACATTTGTAACGATTACCGTTCTTCATGTCGTTAATTCGATTGAGCTTCCTGTGAGTTTATTTAAAAGTTATTCCGTATATGCAGGTGTTCAAGATGCTTTAGTTCAATGGTGGTACGGGCATAACGCAGTTGCATTCTTTTTAACAACACCTTTTTTAGGTTTGATGTATTACTTTCTACCAAAAGCTGCAAACCGTCCTGTTTATTCTTATAGATTATCTATCCTTCATTTCTGGGCGTTGATTTTTATATATATCTGGGCCGGTCCTCATCATTTACTCTATTCAGCTTTGCCTGACTGGGCACAATCGTTAGGAACAGTTTTTTCAATTATGTTAATCGCTCCTTCCTGGGGCGGAATGTTGAACGGTTTATTAACATTGCGCGGTGCATGGGATCGTGTACGTGATAACCCGATTCTAAAATTTATGGTTGTTGCAGTTACAGCTTACGGAATGGCAACTTTCGAAGGACCAATGCTTTCTCTTAAAAGTGTAAATGCAATTTCTCACTTTACAGATTGGACTATTGCACACGTTCACATCGGAGCTCTTGGCTGGAACGGAATGCTTTCATTCGGAATTCTTTATTGGATGATTCCTAAGATGTGGGGCACAGAATTATATTCCAAGAAGCTGGCGAATTCCCACTTCTGGATTTCTACTCTCGGAATAGTTTTTTATGCGGTACCAATGTATTGGGCAGGTATAGCGCAATCATTAATGTGGAAGCAATTTACTCCTCTTGGTGTTTTACAATATCCAAATTTTTTAGAAACTACTCTTCAAATTATACCGATGTATATCATCCGTTCATTTGGCGGACTGCTATATTTTGCCGGAATGTTTATGCTTGTTTATAATTTGATTAAAACGGCTAAGGCAGGAAAGTTTATTAAAAATGAAGAAGCAGAAGCAGCTCCATACGAAAAAGATGCAGATAAATTTAAACGAGGAATGATTCACCGCTGGTTGGAAAAGAGACCTGTTAAATTTGCTCTTCTCGCTCTTGTCGTAGTATTAATCGGTGGATTAGTTGAATTAGTACCAACATTTTTAATAAAATCTAATATTCCAACAATTGCTGCTGTTAAACCATACTCGCCACTCGAATTGCAAGGACGTGATATTTATATCCGGGAAGGATGTGTGTCTTGCCATTCACAATTAGTGAGGCCGTTTAGATCCGAGACAGAACGTTATGGTGAATATTCTAAAGCGGGTGAATACGTTTACGATCATCCGTTTTTATGGGGATCAAAAAGAACCGGACCTGATTTGGCAAGGGAAGGAAATAAATATCCCAACGTTTGGCATTACTTACACATGGAAGATCCACGACAAATGTCACCGGGTTCAATCATGCCGCGTTTTCCATGGCTTTTAACACAAACTTTGGATATTTCAACAACACCGGCAAAAATTAATGCAATGAGATCGCTTGGTGTTCCTTATGAAATAGGTTATGAAAATTTTGCTAATCAAGATCTTCAAAAACAGGCGGATGTTATTACTCAAGATTTAATTAAGAATGGAATTCCGGCTGAGCCCGATAAAGATATCATTGCTCTTATTGCGTACCTACAGCGATTAGGCACGGATATAAAAGTAAATCAAGCAACCATTAAGTAGAGGATAAATATGCTCTCAGAACACATAAGCCGAATAGATGGAATTGCAATTTATCCAATAATTTCACTGATAGTTTTTTCCATCTTATTTATAGGAACAATTGTTTGGGTTTTAAGACTTGATAAGAAATATCTGACACGAATGGAAAATCTCCCGCTTGATTCAAATTTTGATAATAATTCCGAAGAAATAAAATTTTATAATAATCCTGAGAAATAAAATGAAAACGAAAAATAAAATTTGGTTTTCAGTTCTGCTTATTCTTTTCACTTTCATAAGTCGGCCGATTTTTGCCGCTCAAACCGGAGATAACTTAGACACAGTAGTTCAAATAATGCTTGTGATAACAATTTTGGTAATTGCATTCGTGTTGTGGCTGGCAGTTGTATACTCCGAAAAGAATGATGTAAAAGGGAAAACTTTTTTAGAGCCTGCTCATAAATTTTTCAGCTGGATTTCAAGTTCAACACCAATAGAAAAGGAAAAAGATATTCTTTTTCATCATGACTTTGACGGAATACATGAACTTGATAACAAAGTTCCACCGTGGTTTAATTTTCTTTTTTACGGAACAATAGTTTGGGGAATAATTTATATGCTTGTCTTTCACGTTTTTGGAGACGGACAGATTCAAGCAAACGAATACAAAATGGAAATACAACAGGCGGCTTTTGAAAAAGAAATTTTAATTAAATCCGGCACCTTCCTAAACGAAGAAACAGTTACCCTCTTAAAAGATGCAGTGGGCATTTCTGAAGGGAAAAATATTTTTCAGAAAAATTGTATCTCATGCCATGCGGCAGATGGCGGCGGGCTTGTTGGACCGAACCTAACGGATGATTACTGGATTAACGGTGGCGGAATTAAAAATGTATTTAAGACAATTAAATACGGTGTTCCAGCAAAAGGTATGATCACATGGCAAACACAGCTTGATCCTAACAAAATACAGCAAGTAGCCAGTTATGTAATTTCATTGCATGGAACAAAACCCGCTAATCCAAAAGCTCCTCAAGGAACAAAGTGGGAAGAGCCGAAAGCAGATTCTGTAAAAACTATTTCAAAATAATATTAAAGTAGAGACGCTATATATGGCGTCTCCGTAAACTAAATATGAGACGCGATGAATCGCATCTCTACAATAAATAATGAATACACCGATACAAGAAGAATCATTCCGCGATTCACTTGCAACAGTAACACAAGAAGGAAAACGGAAATGGATCTATCCTAAAAAACCATCAGGTAAATTAAATACTGCCCGCAGTGTATTAACTTATTTCCTTCTTACATTTCTTTTCGGCGCACCGTTTATAAAAATAAATGGTCATCCATTTATTATCTTCAACGTGCTCGAAAGACATTTTATAATTTTCGGAATACCATTCGGGCCGCACGACCTTCATTTGTTTGCGCTAACTATGATCGCTTTTATCGTTTCAATTTTTTTATTCACTGTTGTTTACGGAAGATTATTCTGCGGTTGGATTTGTCCACAAACCGTTTTTTTAGAAATGGTTTTTAGAAAAATTGAATACCTTATAGAAGGCGATGCAAATAAACAGCGAGCACTAAAAATTTCTCCATGGACAACACAAAAATTTTTTAAGAAAACAACCAAACAGGTAATATTTTTTATAATTTCCTTTTTTGTCGCAAATACATTCCTCTCATACATTATTGGTGCTGATAAATTATATCAATACATCAATCATTCACCATCAGAACACTTTACAACTTTTCTAGCAGTAATGATTTTTTCCGGATTATTTTATTTTGTTTTCGCTTACTTCAGAGAACAAGCCTGCACTTTAGTTTGCCCTTATGGAAGACTGCAAGGTGTAATGCTCGATCAAAATTCAATTGTAATTCATTACGATTATAAACGCGGCGAGCCAAGAGGAAAAATAAAAAAAGATGCTGTTAATAATTTAGGCGATTGCATTGATTGCGGTCTTTGCATTGATGTCTGCCCTACGGGAATTGATATAAGAAACGGTACTCAGCTTGAGTGTGTTAATTGTACCGCATGCATTGACGCATGCAACGATGTGATGGTAAAAGTTCAGCGTCCAAAAGGGTTAATCCGTTATGCATCGAAGAACGGAATTGAAATGGGGAAACAAAAAATATTTACTCCGCGTGCTATTGGTTATACTGTAGTTCTTTTTGTTTTAACGGTTCTAATTTTATTTTTATTGATCAGTCGTTCTGAGGTTGAATTGAGTATTCTTAGATCACCGGGAATGTTATTTCAAGAACAGCCGGATGGAAAGATCAGCAACATTTATGATGTCAAAATTGTGAACAAATCATTCAATATTTTACCGGCAAATCTTGAGATTGAAAATATTCCATCAGCTGAAATAAAACTGATTGGAAAAGATTTAACAGTTGAACCGCAAGGGGTAACCGAAGCAAAATTTTTTGTAATACTGCCTAAATCGGAAATCAAATTTTTGAAAACACCGTTAAAGATTGCTGTTAAATCCAACGGAAAAATTTTAGATGTTATTCAAACTTCATTCTTGGGAAAGGTTAACTGATGAAATTGAAATTAAACTGGGGTTCGGGAATTGCTGCTGTTTACATTTTATTCCTGATCGGAATATTAATAATGGTTATAATTTTCATGAATCAAGATGTAAGTCTGGAATCAAAAGATTATTACACAAAAGGAATCAAGTATCAAGATGAAATTGATAAGATGAAGAGAACAAAAGAACTCCCCGAACAACTCGATATTAGAGTTGGACAAAATTCAATTATTCTTAACTTTCCCAAAATATTCAAATCAACCGAGCTTAACGGAAAGATTTATTGTTACCGGCCGTCGGATGATTCGAAAGATTTTATAATAAATGTTGAAACAGATTCGTCTTCAACTCAATCAATCCCGACTAATAATTTTCTAAAAGGTTTCTGGAGATTAAAAATAGATTGGTATGGTAAAGGCAATTCATATTTAGATGAAAAAATTGTAATGGTTAACTAATGGAAATTTGGACCGGTTTTATTGTTGGATTACTTGGCAGTGCACATTGTGTTGGAATGTGCGGGCCGATAGCCGTTGCCCTCCCTGTTTTAGGTGAAACACAATTTCAAATTATAATTGGGCGGACACTTTATAATTTTGGCCGAATATTAACTTACACATTGATGGGTGCATTATTCGGTTTATTCGGAAGCAGGTTAATACTCTTTGGCTTGCAGCAAAATCTTTCCATTTTACTTGGATCAATAATTTTATTATACATTATTCTTCCAAGAAAATGGAAAGCAAAAATATTTGATACAACTTTATACAATAGAATAAAAACATTTCTCATATCGCGTTTTGCAATTTTGATTTCAAAAAAATCAATTTCCTCACTTCTAATAATTGGTTTATTCAACGGATTACTCCCTTGTGGGTTTGTCTATGTTGGTATTGCCGGTGCAGCATCAACAGCTGATTGGCTTCACGGCGCAGCTTACATGGCTCTCTTCGGACTTGGCACTTTTCCAATTATGTTAGCTGCATCAGTAATTGGAAAAATTATTAATCTAAATATTCGCCAACGAATAAATAAACTAATTCCGGCTTTGACTGTTATACTTGCTTTGCTTTTTATTTTACGCGGCTTGAATTTAGGAATTCCTTACGTCAGTCCGAAGTTTACTTATCCTAATGCTTCACATCAACAAGAAGTTGAGTGCAATCATTAAGGGTTTACCACATTTTCTTTAGGACAAAAATGTATTGGTAAATTGAGAACGGTTTTAATAAGCCAAGGGTAATAATATTTGCAATTTTAAATTTTAAGCTGCGGCTTCTATTATTTTCAATTCTTTGAATTTCAAATCCGGTTTCTAAAAACATTTTTTTCATTGTATGAAGAGTATAAAAATGAAGATGTGTTTTATCTAAGATGCCGGATTCCTCATATTCCAACCGATCAAATATTATTTTAAGCAACGGTACAATGTGACGGATATTCGGAAGACTTGCTATCATTACTCCATTATCACCTAACAGATGGTGTAATTTTCTGGCAACATTTTCGGGATTAATTAAATGCTCGAAAACATCCGCACAAAGGATACAATCGAAATAATTGTTACTGTATTCCAATTGAAGAAATTCTATATCACCACAAATAACTTTATCCAATCTTGTTGATGCCACACTTGCAGCATTCTCAAATTTTTCTATGCCTATTACTTCTTCAATATTAAATTTCTTTTTTGCAATAGAAGAAATCGTTCCCATTCCGCATCCGATATCCAAAAGACGTTTCGTTGAGCTGGGAATTAAATTCAAAATCTCGTCACGGATAAGACCGTAATATGAATCATCTTTTTCTGCGTATTGTGAATTGTTATGTGAACTCATTTTTATTCCTAATCCAAATCTTTATAAAAACAACCGTAGCATTATAAACAAAGATAAGAAAAGCACCAATTTCTAATTTTATAAACAGTATAAATAAATTAATTCATATCACAGAAAGTGAAACTACTGTATAATTTAATACGCCTCTACTATTTATTTTTCTTAAATTACTTATAAGAATTTATTCATTAAAAAGCGGATTAATGCAGAAATCCTATTTGAATAGTGTCGGGGATTATGTTTCGTCTCTTCTAACAACGAGAACACCCATCGAAAATTTTTATCACGATATTAATCATACAAAAGAAGTCGTCAGTTCTGCTATTGAAATAAGTATTGGTGAAAAATTTTCCGAAAATGAACTTGAAATGGTTCAGATTGCAGCTTGGTTTCATGATGTAGGATATATTGAAAAAACAGACGGGCATGAAAAAGTAAGTGTTGAGTATGCAAAAAAATTCTTGACTAAATTGCATTATCCTTCAAACAAGATTGAAATAATTATTGGAGCTATTCTAGCGACTAAGATTCCCCAAAAACCAAAAAACAAATTTGAAAAGACATTATGTGATGCCGATGTTTTTCATTTAGGTAAAGAAACTTTCTTCGATCGCAATGATAAATACAGAGTTGAATTTGAAAACTATCTTGGGCATAAACTTAGTGAACGTGATTGGTTGATAAAGACAATTGATTTTGTAAAAAATCAAAATTTTCATACGGATTATGCAAAAAGAAATTTCAATGATCAAAAAAAGGAAAACCTTCACATTCTTAATGAACAGCTACAACAAATAGCCAATAATGTTGATTAACATTTCTTAAACTCCAATAAATGCCAATCACAAAAACACTTTATCTTATCCGTCACGCTAAATCAAGCTGGGAAGATTCAAGTCAATCGGACTTTCAAAGAGCGTTGAACACACGCGGATTAAAAGATTCTCCAATGATGGCTAAATTGATCAAAGAAAAAAATGTTATCCCGGATTTGATCATATCAAGTCCTGCAGTCCGGGCTTTATCCACAGCAGAAATATTTGCGGATGAATTCCGCTACAATAAAGATAAAATTGTAAGGGATGAAAGGATCTATGAAGCCGCCACGAGTGGATTAATCACGGTTATCCGGGAAATAAAAGATGAAAATAATACTGTTATACTTTTCGGACATAATCCGGGATTGTTAAACCTTGCTAACCTTTTAGGGAATAAGTTTCTGCCGGACTTTCCTACTTGTGCAGTCGTTGGAATAGAATTAGAAGTAAATTCGTGGAGAGAAGTTGAGAGACACTGCGGTAAAATTATTTTGTTCGAGTATCCGAAAAAATCTTTGAAATGATCACTTAACTAATCTTGATATAGCTTTAAACTCATCTGTCCCGCAAACATTTAACATTTCGAATAAGATTGATTCTGTTAATGTGATCTCCGCTCCGTTCGATCTCATTCTATCAAGAGCAATTTCGTAATCAAATTTTCTTCGGGATGAAATTGCATCTGCCGCTACATGAACAAAGAAATCATTTGCTAGTAAATCGAGTGTTGTCTGCATTACGCAAACATGAGATTCAATTCCGCAAACAACAATTTGTTTAATCTTATTGCTTTTTAACTCTTCGAATAAATTACCGGCACCAAAACAACTGAAAGACATTTTATGAATTGCATTCCGCTTTTCCAGAGCTGATTTAATTCGCGAATCAGTCGGACCTAATCCCTTCGGATATTGTTCGGTAAAGTAAATTGGAGAATTTAAAATCTTGAATCCGTTAATAAGTTTAACAGTATTATCAACAACACGTTCGCTTTCGTAAATAACCGGAAGAAGTTTTTCTTGAATATCAATTACAATTAATGCTGAGTTTTCTCTTTGCAATATTTTAGGGTGACGATTCATGTTGGTTATTAGTCAGTTGAAGGTATAATTCGCAATTCTCAATTTTCAATTCTCAATTAGTATATCGGATTCATTCCATACTTACCACAACTGTACATCATAAGAAGCGATGAAATATCAATCGCCGCACGTTTTTCTTCGTCTTCCGGGATTATAAAATCATAAACATCTGCAATGAACTTCATGTTGGATAATATTTTTTTAAGTTCGGAATACGTTGGTTCGCCATGCCAGTTAGCAACACGTTTAATTAAGTTCTGTTCGTTGCGGCGGAGAAACTCTGAAAACGTAATTATATTTTGACTTAGCTTTGTGCGGGGTTTGCAAATATTTATTAAGTCGTTTGTGTATTGATCCCATTTATTTGCAATGTCTTCATTCTTATCATACATGAGTAATTTAGCTTTTTCAGGAGTGAATTGTGCATGTGTTATTGCTTTGAATTTTGGGACCAATGCATAGCCGTCGTAACTAACTATTCCGGTTTCTTCTTCAACATATTTCCATCTTCTAATAAGACGTGCTGCAGATTGTACCGAAACAACTTTATCCAGTTCGCTGTCTATAACAACAAATTTCCCTTTTTGATAACTTACAACCGTACACCAATGTTCCCAATTTTTTACGCATAGTATGCACGGATAACCTTTTTTTAAATGTCTGTTCAGCATACGGCGTGCATCATCGGGATTACTGGACTGAAAATGTTTCATTCTACAGTTGAATCTTTGAGCAGCACGTGCAAGACCAAATTCATCGGTACCGGCCCACCATGTACTTCCTGCAAAGTTTCCTATCTGTCCCTCATCTTTGAAAACACCTAACATCACAAGAGCGTATTTCAATGCAAATGGCCCGCATTGATATTTGTTAGGCTGCGGATAAAAACTCATTTTACTAAATACCTCTCTATCACATGTGGCGCAAAAATAACAAAACTTTTGATATGCAAAACATTTTTGTTTAGTTTGCAAAAAAAAAATTAGGATAGAATGAAAGTTGCTGTCGTATTTAATGAGGTTAACCCCGAGATTTATCAACCCAAGAAGATTCGTACAAAAGATTTAGACTTCAAACCCGTTTTTGGAATGGATGCAAATAACCCAATTTCAGAGTATGAGTATATGGTAAAATCCCTTATCAAAGCAGGCTACGAAGCTTATACTCTAAATATTATGGATAATCTTCAACTCTTCATTAAAGATTATGAAAAAAATAAACCGGATGTCGTCTTTAATTTAGTAGAGCTTTTCAAAGATCAACCAAGATTGGAAATGAGTTTTACAGGAATTTTAGAGTTACTGGGTATTGCTTATACCGGTGCACCTCCTATGTCGCTTGGGACCTGTCAAAATAAAACCTTGACCAAAAGAATATTAAGTTCACTAAGTATCCGCACACCGCGTTATAAAATTATCAAAAACATGAATCGTTCTTTCCGCTTAGGTTTACGTTATCCCCTTATTGTAAAACCTGCTTTGGAAGATGCTAGCGTCGGAATTGATAATGATGCAATTGTAAATAATGTAGATTCTCTTAAGAAACGTGTAGAGTACGTTTTCAATTCTTTTAATCAACCTGCTCTCGTTGAAGAATTTATATTAGGCAGAGAATTAAACGTTGCAGTTTTTGGCGATAGAGATCCAAAAGTTCTTCCAATTAGTGAAATTGATTTTTCAAATATGCCGGAGAATTTACATCCCATAGTAAGTTTCCAGGCCAAGTGGGACCCCCAGCATGAGGCATACCACAAGACAATTCCAATTTGTCCTGCCAAATTACCTGATAAAATCCGTATCGAAGCTGAAAATATGGCGCTACAATGTTTCCGAAGTATGGGTTGCCGTGATTATGCTCGAATTGATATGCGTCTTTCAAAAGAGGATAATAAACTCTACGTGCTGGAAGTAAATCCGAATCCGGATTTAACCGAGGATGCGGGATTTATGCGGTCTGCAAAACATGCCGGATATTCTTACAAAAAAACTTTGAAGATGATTGTGGATTTTGCGTATGAAAGGAAACCGCCGCCAGCAGGCCATCAGCGTTCTGCAAAAAGTTAGTTCTATAAAAACTAATTAACATTTTCTCTTGTTAGAGATGTCTTTCTTCTTTCAACTTTTTGCAACACTTGTTTTTTTTCTTCATCGGAATAAACAGACCAATGAATAATTTCTTCTATAGTTCTAAAACATCCGTCACAATAATTATTCGCAGGATTCATAATACAATGATTATTGCACGGTGACGTAACCTTAACATCGGATTGCATTTATTCCCTTTCTTTTTTATCTCCCCCAAATAACGAGCGAAAATTTATAAAAATAATTTCAAAAAAGAGAGGGGCTGTCTCAAAAAGTAATTTTTCAAAAATAGAATAAGCGAAAATCCCCGCTCCGACGAGGCGAGTATCCGCGTTATCCACGTGCTATTTTAAAAAAAATAATTACTTTGACACAGCCCCTTTAAAATATAACTTTTACTATTCCATCTTCCCGTTTTGCAACTCATATATCAATCGGTCGGTTTTATAAACATATTTTAAAGCTTCAATCAATCCCCACGAATCTGTCGCAACTGTACGATTGTTTTCAGGTAAGAAAATAAAATCACCGGCAAGACTTTCTAGATTTCCGTCATGAACAAGTCCTACAACTTCTTTATTGATATTAATTGTAGAACTTCCTGAATTACCGCCAACTATATCATTTGTTGAAGCCCATCCAACCGGAGTAGAAAGATCCAATCCATCCGGGACCTTTTGCCAGCGGGGATGTAATCCCCACGGATAATTTTTTTTACCGAATGAATTCCATCTATCCCAAATTCCATAAAATGTTGTTTTTCCCGGTGCGATTGTCCCGTTGTATTCATACCCTTCGATACGTCCGTCGGAAATTCTTAAGGTGCCTGTTGCATCAGGTGGTATTACATCACCGTAAACATGGTAAGCCACTTCTCCCAATAATTGATTTAAGACTGTAAGAGTATTATTAATTTCGGTCATCTTAGATCGCATTTCTTTTAATTTATCTTGTGTGTTACGTATGAAATAAATAAACGGATCATCAGAATTTAAAATCTCATCCAGGGATTCTTTCAGAAGCCCATCTAACTTTTCCTTTGAAGTTAAAGCTGAATTTTTCATAATCAGCTCTGCAGTCATATCACCTTTTGCGTCTCCATAAAGTTTCTTTACAAGCGGGTGATCTTCTCCTAAAATTCCTTTTACAACATTAGCTTGAGCGCGAACAAGTTTGCTTTGCAGTTCCTCGTCAACTTTTTCCGGAAATATTGAATTAACTGTTGATGATAATTTATCCGCCTTATAATCGGCATCGCGTTTATCTTCCGCAAGTTTCATTTGCTCTGCATACTTAATTACTTTTTCAGCAATCGAATAATAAACTGGTCCTCCCCTGCTGTTTAATGTAAACGCAGTGGTTTCATCTACATATTTTCTTAATTCATCTAAATTATTTTTTATTCCATCCCACACATATCCGTATTTTTCTTTCAATTCCGGATCAGCATTTACTTTTTCTTTTAGATTCTTTTCAAAATCTTTTTTCTTGGTCATAATATATTCATCGCGTAATGCCAAGTATCTTCCCGCAAACGATTTTCTGCCGTTACCAATTCCCATTACCATGTTCAATAATTCTGTATAACGCTCGGGATGTTTCTGAAATAATTCATAATAAACTTTATAGCTTTCATTTTGAGCCAATAGAGTGTGCTTGTACGTTTTATCACGGAGATATTCCAATTGAGCATAAGAATATAATCTTTGAGTTCTTCCGGGATTGCCGACTACAAAAATCGGTTCTCCTTCTTTCGCTCCGTTCTTACTCCACTTAAAAAAGTGATCTACTTTAACAGGTTTGTCATTTTCATAAGCACGGAAGAACATAAAATCAAGTTCGTAGCGCGGGTAAGTAAAGTTATCCCAATCCCATCCAGTAGAAGCAATTTGAAAATCCGGTGCCATAACAAGACGAAGATCATTGTATCTCTTGTAGCCGTAAAGGGAATACTTGCCTCCGTTATAAAGTTGAATTACTCTGCATCTCAATCCTGTCTCTTTCGAATACTTCTCTTCCAGTTCTTTTGTTTTATCATTCCGCATTTTCACTTTTTCGTTATTGTCTTTCCCGGAATTCATTGCATCAAGAACAATTTTAGTAACGTCTTCAATCATTACAAGTTGATCAACAAAAAGATTTGGTATTTTAATTTCTTCATCCATAATCTTTGCATAATAGCCGTCTCGTAAATAATCTTCCCCTTGTGGTGAAAGCGCTGGTAATGTATTTCGTCCGCAATGATGGTTTGTCATTATTAATCCGTCTGCAGAAACAAATGCGGCAGTACATCCTCCGCCAAAAGAGAGCGCAGACATTTGCACATCTTTTATCCATTCTTCAGTTGGACGGAAACCGTATTCTTTTTCAAAGTAATCGAGCGGAATATCATCAAATGTCCACATCGTACCCATATCTTTTAAAGATGATTTTACCTTTGACAAATCCCGCGGTTCATAAATTGATTGGGCGTAATTGGAAATTGTTAATGTGCTGAGTAATACGATGACAACGACAAATATTTTACTTTTCATTTTAACCTCTGATGTTCATAAAGAAATTCAATAGAATATATATTAAACCTGATATGTGAATTAGAATTTAAGCCGTTAATACGGTTTTTTATCTGCATTTTGTTTTGCTAACCCCGCGATTAATCGCGGGGTTAATCAAATAACATAAATTTATTTAACTGTTTTAACAGTTTATCAAACTATATTCTTTCATTCATACAATACTTGTGTTAATATAAAAAAAGGGTCGAATAATATTCGACCCCTACTGTTTCTAATTTTCAATCACGAATTTCCTATTTCATCTTTCCATCCTTCAATTCATCTGCAAGACGGTCAAACTTATAAACTTTCTTAATTGCTTCGTACATTCCTTTGGAATCAACAGCTACCGTTCTATTGAATGTTGGCAAATAAATAAAATTGCCTTGCAGACTTTCGATGTTGCCGTCAAATGCAAGACCGATTACTTCTGCATTTTTATTGATCACAGCACTTCCGGAGTTGCCACCGACTATATCATTCGTTGCAACAAAATCTACCGGTGCTGATAGATCAAGTTCTTTAGGAATGGTTTTCCATCTCTCTGGTAAATTGAAAGGGTATTTTCCTTCAAAGCCGTAAAATCTATCATACATTCCAAAGAAAGTAGATTTAATAGGTGCGGTTGTACCGTTGTAATCGTAACCTTTCATCAAACCATCACTCAATCTCAATGTTCTATTGGCATCAGGTGTAATTGATGTTCCGTATGTCTTATAAAGAATTTGGCCGAGCAATCCGAACGCAACATTTTCGGTATCCATAATTTCTTTTTGTTGTGTTCTCAACGGTTCAAGTTGATCGTAACCTTTTGCATAAAATTGAACGAATGGATCATCTAGGGCTAAAATTTCTTCAGGAGTTTTTTTGAAAAGTTCTTGTACTGCAGCCTTATTTTTGAAAAGTGATTTTGAGATCAAACTTTTTGCAGCATCTTTTCCTGCTTTGTTTCCAAAAGTTTTTACAACAACAACATCGTTCTTGCCAAGATTCATTGTAATGTAATCAATGTTGATTTCAAGCTTAGATTCTTCAAGAATGCTGTCGAAATTATCCGGATATAGATTATCTCTAAACCCGGCTTGAGGACCACCACCGCCACGTTGTCCGCCAGGGAATCCACCACCTCTTTGACTTTGAGCATCAGCCAACTCTTTCTTTTTCTCTTCGGGAAGCATTTGATATTTAGCATATGCAACAAGAGCATTTCCAATTTGTAAGTAACGCGAAAAATATTGAGGGTTAATAGAATAGCCGGTTAACTTTGGTTCAACTTTTCTAAGTTCGTTACGTGTTGTTTCGATTGTTTTCCAAACATGTCCGTATTGTTTGTTCAATTCCGGATCATTGAAAACAACTTTCTGAAGTTTCTTTTCAAAATCTTTTTTACGAGCAAGTAGGTAAGGATCGTTCAAAGCTTTATAAGTGTTGACCGTATTCTTCCATCCGTTGCTAAATGCCAACCGTTGTCTTTCATATTCATCAGCCATTTTTGGATTAACTGACTTTAGCTGTTCAAGACGATTATAAACGTTATCGGATAAGTAAGCACTGTTTCTGTATTGAATATCGCGCAAATATTCCAATTGAGCTACGGTTCTTAATCTGTTTGTTGAGCCGGGATTTCCAACAGTAAAAACTAATTCTCCGTTAGCAGCACCGTTTGCACTCCATTTAAAGAAATGTTCTGATTTAATTGGTTTACCGTCATCACCATAAATTCTTAGGAAAGTGCAATCGAGATCGTAACGAGGATAAGTAAAATTATCCGGATCGCCGCCGTAAGAAGCAATTTGTTCTTCCGGTTGGAATACTAAACGGATATCGGTATAAGTTTTGAATCCTTGAACAAAGAACAAACTTCCGTTGTAATATGAAACTACATCACATTTTAATTTAGTTTCTTTTTCATATTGATCTTTTAATTCTCTCATCTTCTCATCACGAAGAGCAATTTTTTCTTTTTCATCTTTTCCGTTTTGCAGAGCTGATAAAACTTCTTTCGTAACATCTTTCAACATTACAAGTTGTTCGGCAGTATAGTTTGGTACCTTTCTTTCATCAGCCAATGTTGGTGCAAAAAAAGCAGTTGCTGCAAGATCTTCCCCATCTTTCTGAACTTGTAATCTTGTTCTACGAGAGCAATGATTGTTTGTCATTATCAAACCGTCTTCGGAAACAAAAGATGCCGTACATCCGGGAATACGAAGAGCAGATAAACGAACATCATCAAACCACTCTTGTGTTGCTTTAAAGCCGTAAGTTTTTTCTAAATAATCGAACGGTGGAAATTCAAACGTCCACATTTTACCGGTATCAAGTTTTTGAGATTTGACTGTGTCTTGATTAATTACTTGTGCACTTAATTGAAATGCGAAGACAAAAACAAATAGTAAAGAAACGATGGATAATTTTTGAAGAGATAAATACTTTTTCATAGTACACCTGAGTTATTTATAAAGATGAATACATCCAAAAATAAAACGAAGTGTTTTCAGAACCAATTATGCAGCATAATGGAATAGTTAAATAATGTTAAATAAAAATGCCCTTTGTTAAAAGGGCATCTTTAAAAAGTTAATTCTTCAATAATTATTATGGAAGTTTTCCAAGTTTTAATTCCTCGGCTATTCTTTTAGCATTTGTTACGTTCATCAGAATTTCCAAGATTCCCTGAGAAGCAACAGAGACGGTTCTGTTTGCTTCAGTTGTGTAAATGAAGTTGCCGGAGAAACTTTCAATATTACCGTCAAATACGGCACCTACAACTTCGGCTTTTGTATTGATGATTGCGCTTCCGGAGTTTCCGCCGATAATATCATTTGTGCTGATAAAATTGTAAGGTGTACTATAATTAAATTCAGCAGCAGGTTTTGTCCATCTTGCAGGAAGATCCCACGGATACTGTTTTTTATGAGAATAATATCTGTCATACAATCCGTAAAAAGTTGTAATTGTGGGGGCAATTGTTCCATTATAATTATAACCTTTCATCACTCCGTCACTGATACGAAGAGTAAATGTAGCGTCGGGCGGAATTGATGTTCCGTAAACGGCAAAAAGAACTTGTCCAAGCTGGCTTTCCAATGTTTGTTCGGTTGTTGTAATCTCTTTAGACTTGGCAGCAAACTCTTTTACTTTATCTTGAGTATATATAACATAATAAATGAAAGGATCGTTAGAATTTAAAATCGCATCAGGATCTTTCTTTGCCAGCTCAACAACTTTTTCTTTTGTAGTAAGAGAAGAATTTTTCAATGCAAAGTCTGCTACTGCGTCCCCACTTAAACCGTTAAACATTTTTTTAACCAACGGATGATCCTTTCCAATATTCATAATCATGTAATCAGCCATCAATTTTGTAAGCTTATAATCCAAACTTTTGTTTGCCTGAGCCGGGAATAAACCGTTGATAGTTGCTTCGAGTTTATCGGCTTTATAATCCGGTCCTCTGTCAGCCTCGGGTTTTTTGAGTTCTACAGCGAGTGTAACTAATTTACGCGCAATTGCTAGATAAGAAGGCGAAGTACGCGGAGAAATAGCATACGCTGCATTTTCAAAAGCAAACTTTTTGGCTTCGCTTCTTGTCTGAACAATTCCATCCCAAAGATGACTGTATTTTTCTTTCAGTTCGGGTCTTGCCATAACAGCATCTTTCAATTTCTTTTCGAAGTCTCTTTTACGTGCCATAAAAACCGGGTCCAGCAATGCTTCTAATGTTCCTTTATATACTTTTGCTGAGTTACCGATAAAAAATTGTTGTCCTCTATACTCGTCTGCTTTTGCAGGTTCTTCTGCAATCAGCTCATCATAAATTTTGAAGAGACGGTTAAGCATAAAATTACCGTTTCGATATACAACGTCTCTGTAATATTCTAGTTGAGAAACTGTCTTCAATCTTTGTGTAGTACCAGGATTTCCAACTACGAACAGAAGTTCGTTGCCTTCAGCCCCGTTCAAACTAAATTTAAAAAAGTTTTCTGTTCTCACAGGTTTGCCGGTTTCGTCGTAAGCACGCAAGAAAGCAAAATCAGCATCGTAACGCGGATAAGTGAAATTATCGGGATCGCCTCCATAAAGACCTACAACTCTTTCGTTCGAATAAACAAGACGTATATCATTGTAAATTTTATAACCGTATAATGAAAACTTTCCGCCGTTATAAAGAGAAATTACCCGGCAATTTAATCCTGAATCCTTACTGTAATTTGTTTCAAGTTCTTTGATCTTTGCAGCTCTTTTTTCAATTTTTTCCGCGTCTGTGTTTCCTGAATTCATTGCCTCCAGAACAGGTGAGGTTACATCTTCAATTAATACAAGCTGTCTTACTGTAAGGTTGGGTACTTTTCTTTCATCAGCTAAAGTCGGTGCAAAGAAACCGTTCTTCGGAATATTCTCATTTTCCTTTTGAACACTTTCCAGCACTCCGTCAACACAGTGATGATTGGTCATTATAAGTCCATCTTCCGATACAAACGAAGCTGTACAGCCGCCGCCGAATATTAGTGCGGACAATCTTACTTTTTTCAACCAGTCTTCAGAGGCGTTAAAGCCGTATGTTGATTTAATGTAATCTTGCGGGTAATCTTCAAATGTCCACATTTTGCCGGTATCGAACTTTTGTGCTTTAACTGTATCTAAATTAGTTTGTGCACTAATCGGTAAAATGAAAACAAATAGAACAAACAGTACAAATGATTTGAATAATTCTTTTTTCATATTTCGTCCTATAATTAATATTATGATTTATTCCCGATCAAAAATATAACAGTTCAAATTTATAACCAAAACAAACATGGTCTAATAAAAATTTAGATCTGTAAAAAAACAAAGCACAAAAAAAGCCCTCATTACAAGGGCTAATTTTATTAAACATAAAAGCATAACTCAATCGCGGAGTTTATCTAACAAGTTATTTAGTTTTTTGGCTTCGCTTTCGGATAGTTTTTTTAGGAATGAATCATGTTTATCATTTAGCTTATCTATTTCTTTTAGAAGATGTAATCCTTTTTCAGTAATTACAACATCAACACATCTGCGGTCATTCGGTTTAAGATCGCGTTTAATAAATCCTTTTATTCGCAACCGTTCAACAAGCCGAGATGCATCAGACATTTTATCAAGCATTCTTTCTTTTAACAAATTTACTGTTGCAGGGTTAGGATACTGTCCGCGGAGAATTCGAAGAATGTTGAATTGGTTGCTTGTTATGTCATACTTAGAAAACAGATTTGAATACAGATTAATAAGCCAGCTGTTCGTATATAATATATTTACAGCCAGCTTATGAAATTCGTTTCTAAATTTTGGTTGCTTTATTTCTAGTTCGAGCTTCATTATAATTTCTGTAATTCAAGATCAATTGTAATATAAACTGTCTTTCCTACAACAGCCCCACCTGCTTCCATTAAAGTGTTCCACTTAAGATTGTAGTCAAATCTATTAATTTCTCCTTTAATTTTGAAACCTGCTTTTGACTGTCCCCATGCTTGCACTGTTCCGTTATATACTACATCAAGTGAGACTTCTTTTGTTATATCCCTGATAGTAAGATCGCCAACAAGTTTATAATTTTTTGAGTCAACTTTCTTAAATGATTTTGATTTGAAAGTCATTTTAGGAAATTTTTCTGCGTTGAAGAAATCATCCGACTTTAAGTGAGCATCTCTTTTTTCATTATCTGTATTGATACTGGTTATGTCAGCGGAGAAATCTATCTTCGCATCAGAAAAATCATCTTTGGATGACTGAACGTTTATATCAAAGGATTTAAACTGTCCGGTTACCTCTGAAATAATAAGGTGTGTCACCGTAAACTGAACTTTTGAATGTGTTTTATCAGCAGTCCATTTAGACTGAGCATTTAATGATAAAACTGCAAATAAGACAAGAATTACCGCATTACGAAGGTGTTTCATATCAACCTCTTTATTTTGTTTTGAAATTATCACGAATTAGAATTATTGTTGTAACATATATTGGTATAACACACATCAATATGATAAAGTTCCTGAAGATTAATAATTCAATAAGTAAAAGTTGTCGGCCTTTTACATCAGAATTTCCGGAAAGCAAAAGAACTGCAGCCGTTGTTCGTCTTCTTCGGAGCCATTACAATGCTGACATTTTTTAACATAAACGACGATTGGTTCCTCCCCATCGTCTAAATCAAAAAAACTAACAATTGATTGACAATTTCTGCATTGAACGATATGATGAGTATGTAACTGTTCTTCACACTTCGGACAAAGAAAATCAGTATCTGTGAAATTTTCATGCTGAAAAATTGGGAAAACGGAATTGCATTTTGTATTAGTGCAATATGCAAATTTTAACGGTTTTGTAGAATTAATTTCTATGGTAGCCTCCTTTTAGAAAAGCGTACGAAAAATAAGTTTGAAACTTGTTCATGTCTATGCAAAAATTTATCCGTTAATGTCTAAAATTTATTTAGTTTTACTTATTTTCCAATTACGAATAATTCAGAATCATTTCGGAGTATTAATGGACAAAATTTCATCCTTCAAAGCGTACGATATTAGAGGTAAAGTACCTGGTGAATTAAATACGGATCTGGCGTACAAAGTAGGCAAATCATTTGCTAAATATTTAGACGCAAAATCAGTAGTAATTGGTCGTGATGTACGAAAATCTTCGCCTGAATTATCGGAAGCAATATCAAAAGGCTTAAATGATGCCGGTTGTGATGTTCTTGATCTTGGTTTGTGCGGAACCGAAATGATTTACTTCGGAACCCCATTTCTTAAGGCAGATGGCGGGATTATGATAACTGCAAGCCATAATCCACCGGAATACAATGGATTAAAGTTTGTAAAAAAAGGATCTGTACCAATGGGGTATGATTCCGGTTTGAAAGAAATAGAAAAGATGGTATTAAATAATGACATTGGTGAAATATCCAATCTGAAAGGAAAAGTTTATCAAAAAGATATTATGAAAGATTTTATTACTAAAGTCACAAAATTTTTTGATACAGAAAAAATTCTACCATATAAAGTAGTCGTTAATGCCGGAAATGGTTGTGTAGGCCCCGCACTGGATGCTCTGGAAAAATATTTGCCAATTAAAATGATAAAAATCTTCCCGGAACCGGATTCAAACTTCCCTAACGGTGTTCCAAATCCTCTTCTACCTGAAAACAGACAGCCAACTATTGACGCAATCAAAAAATATAGAGCTGACCTTGGTGTTGCTTGGGATGGTGATTATGACAGATGTTTTTTCTTTGATGAAAAAGGTAATTTTATCGAAGGATATTATATCGTAGGATTACTCGCAAAATCCATTTTGAAGATTAATCCCGGTGAAAAAATTGTTCACGATCCTCGTCTGATTTGGAATACAATAGGGGTGGTAAAAAATTCCGGGGGCCAAGCTGTTGTCTCTCAAAGCGGTCATGCCTTTATTAAACAAAAAATGAGAGAGGTTAACGCAATTTACGGCGGGGAAATGTCGGCACATCATTATTTCCGTGATAATTTTTATTCGGACAGCGGTTTAATTCCTTTTGTATTAATTCTCCAATTAATGTCGAATGAAAAATCCAAGCTTTCGGAACTTCTTGACACTATGATACGTTTATATCCATGTTCGGGTGAAATTAACTCAACAGTTAGTAATCCCGCAGAGAAAATTAAGGAAATCAAAAAGAGATATACGGGCGGAATTATTGATGAATTAGACGGTCTTAGTGTTGAATACCCGAACTGGCGTTTTAATATTAGAATGAGTAATACGGAACCTTTGCTTCGTCTAAATGTTGAATCTAGGAAAGATGAAAATTTAATGAATGAAAAAACAAACGAGCTATTGAAATTTATTAGAGGATAGTTATATTGCAGTTAGATTTTATAAGTTTTCGCTGCTATTAATAGTAAAATCATTAAGGGACGTAAAATGACCCCCGGTCAAGAAAAAACTATAGATGTTGATAAAATTTTAAAGAATAAATTAAAATCAATTAGCGTTGGTTCATTAGAAAATGCTGTTGCAAAAGTTATAAGCGAAATGGTAGGCGAAGATTACAAATGTACAATCGGTGAAGTAAAATATACATTATTTAGCGGCGCTGATTTTCATATTAAAATTGAATTAAGTTACAATCCCGAACAATAAATTTTTGGGGAGTTGTGGCTGGGACTTAGGTCTCCCCCCAACCTAGGTTTTGGCTCTTCTCCCCGTTTTTATCCCGCAATATTTTTCAACTCATTAATTACTCTATCAATATCATCTTTAGTATTATAAAAGTGCGGCGAAAAACGAATCATTCCTTCACGGACAGCACAATAAATTTTTCTTCTTTCTAATTCAGAAAATATTTCTTTTGATTTTTCATGTTTGAGTGTCACAATTCCAGCAAGGTGATCATTAGAAACATTTTTTAGCAGCGGTTCTATTCCAATCTCAGAAAGTTTATTAATAAAATAATTAGTGTTTTCTAAAATTCTCAATTCGCAATTCTCCATTCTCAATTTCCTAAAGATGTTCATTGCCGCATCAAATATTGCAATACCAAATGCGTTTAACGTTCCGGTTTGAAACCGCTCTGCATTTGATCTCAAAGTCAGGTTATAATCCAGTAGATTCCATGGATCTTCTACGGACGTCCACCCCACATTTTTTTGATCAATCTTATTTTGCAACTCTTCAGTTACATAAAAATAAGAAAGGCCTTGACTGCTCATTAACCACTTCTGTGTTCCTCCGGTAAGGAAGTCTATTTTAGATTCTTTAAGATTAACATTAACTGCACCAACGGCTTGAATTGCATCAACACAAAATATTATTCCTTTCTGTTTGCATAATTCACCGATTGCATTAATATCTGCTTTGTAACCGGAAAGAAATTGCACCATGCTTATTGAAAGAAGTTTTGTCTTGGGAGTAATTAATTTTTCAATATCTTCTACATCTACTATTCCATTTCTCGATTTTGCAAAATCTACTTCAACGCCGTTCTTTTTTAGATTAAGAAATGGATAAACGTTTGACGGGAACTCAATATCGTTCAAAATTATTCTATCGCCGGTCTTCCAATTTAATCCTTGCGCTAATATGCTTAATCCGTTAGCAACATTATCTACCCATGATAATCTGGTCGTACTCGTTTCTAAAAGTTTTGCCAGTTTCTCCTTTGCACCGAAATTCCATTTTACAAAAGATTCAAAGTTCATCACATTAAGTCCGCTTCTTTCATCCATATATTCTTTAATACGGTCAAGGACAAGAGTGGACCACGGACCGAGCGCAGCATGATTGAAATAGATTTGATCGGTCTGCAAATGTGGAAATAGTTTTCTTACTTCTTCAATTTCCAAAATAAATTCCTTTATTTAATTGTTAGAATTAATTACAAGCATTTTAAAAATAATAACTAAATAATAAAAACCCCCGTTATGCGGGGGTTTAATAAATCTATATTCAAATAATTTATTTTTTCTTGTTGATTATCTCTTCAATCTGATCCATAACCTTATTCATCTTAGCAATCGTCAAATCGAATGCTTCGGATGATAACGGATCAATCCCCGCTTTCTTGATAAGCTCAATCGGGTAATCGGAACTTCCGCCTTTTAAGATATTGTAGAATTTATCAACTGCGGGTTTCCCTTCTTTAACTATCTTCTCAGCAAATGCTGTTGCATAAATTAGTGAAGTAGCATATTGATAAACGTAATAAGTATAATTAACAAAATGTGCAATGAATCCCCACTCGTACGCAACATATGGATCAACTATGCAAACACCTTCATCGTTACCGTAATAATTTTTTACAATATCATAATAAATCTTACTTATACTTTCGCCGGTAAGCGGCTCGCCGTTTTCTATTTTTTTGTGAAGGTCCAATTCAAATTCCGCAAATTGAGTTTGACGGAATATGGTTCCTTTCAGTAAATCCAGATAAGAACCGAGTAAATATAATTTCTCGTCATCTGTTTTAACCTTCTTTACCATATAATTGTTCAACAGAGTTTCATTGATTGTAGAAGCAATTTCCGCAACAAATGTTGCGTATTGTGCATTAACAAATGGCTGGCTCTTATTGGAAAAATAACTGTGCATTGTGTGCCCAAGTTCATGAGCAAGTGTAGAAACAGATTCATAATCATCAGTCCAGTTCATTAAAATGTAAGGATGATAATCATAAGCGGCACCGGATGAGTAAGCACCGCTGCGCTTTCCGGTTGTTGCCGCATAATCAATCCATCTTTCATTAAAAGCTTTCTTTACTGTTGAAACGTATTCTTCACCCATCGGTTTGAAAACATCCAGAATAAGATTTTGTCCCTCTTCAACTGTAAATTTGAAATCAACCGATTTAACGAGCGGCGGATATAAATCATAATAATGAAGTTGATCTACGTCTAACATTTTAGCCTTTAACTTTAAATATCTATGAAGTGTTGGAAGATTTTTGTGAATTTGAGAAATCAGGTTTTCATAAACAGAAACCGGAATTTTATTTACATTAAGAGCGCTTTCCAGAACAGTATTGTACTTTCTATTTTTTGCAAAAAAATAATCTCCGCGGATTTTTCCGGTTAAATTTGCCCCAAGTGTGTTTTGAAATGTCTGATAGTTTTCAAAAAATGCTTTCATAATTTTTTCACGGTCTTCTCTTACCGGTGTAGTTCTGTATTTCGAATATGCTGATGAGTTAAGTTCAACTTCTTCGTTTGTTGAAAGTTTTATTTTAGCGTTTGGTTTCTCGGCATTATTAAAAATTCCATACACATCATTTGGTGTGGAAGTAATTAATCCCGCACTTGCAAGAATTTGTTCTTCGCTTGCATTTAAGGTGTGTTCTCTAAGTCTTAGAATATCATCCACAAAAAACTGAAATTCATTTAATTCCTTTTTCTCATTAAAGAAGTTTTTGATCCTATCCTGCGGTAAGCTTAACAGCTCTGGGCTCAAATAAGAGGAAGATTCCCCAAACTGTGTTCCTAATGTATTGGTTATTTGAGTTAAGGATTGATTCTCACTATTGCGAAGATCTTCGTCACTAACTCTGTTCGCATAGTCGGATAATTTGTAAAAGCTTTTGTATGTATCAAAGTAAAGACGGAGTGCATTGTACAAAGTATTGGCGTTTTCTCCAAGTTTGCCTTTAAACTCAGATATTTTTTTTATTTGTGTTTCGATAGCTTGTTTATCTTTTTGCCACTCATCTATATTTTTATATAAAATGGAATTATCCCACTTCAATTTTTCCGGGACGTCTTTTCGCTCCATGTTTTGAGCAAATATAAATTTACCGGTCATTAACACCGCCAAAATAATTTTTAGAAAATTGTAGAAGTATTTCATTTTCTCTCCTTTGAAATTAACAAATCTATCGGAGAAAAATTATGGAATACTTTTAATTTATCATTGGCAAAAGAATCCAAAAAATTTTTTTCCTACAAAATATTCACAAATAAATAACCCCCGTTATAATACGGGGGTTCTAATTTTTTAACAATTTTATTTGATTAAGCCTCTTTCTTAGCTCTCATCGAATCCCAAATTGTGTAGAGACATAATAAGCAAAACATTACAAATGCCAATACTTCTGCAGAACTTGATTCGGACCATTCTTTCATTAACCAATTAGCACCTGTTGAACGTATAATAACACTTACAACGCCCATCAAAGCACCGCCGGCTATGAATCCCGATGCAATTAATGTCCCTCTTTCCCTGCGTGAATTGTTTAATCCTTCATCTTTGCTTCTTGTTGAAACATAATGGGAAATTAAACCACCAACTAACAACGGAGTATTTATTTCTTGAGGAAGATACATTCCTAACGCAAATGCAAGTACGGGAACATTAATCATTGCTAAGATTAATGCAATGCAGGCACCGGCAATATATAACATCCACGGAGCAGGTTGATTTGACATCAACGGTTGGATTATAGCAGCCATAGCATTTGCTTGCGGGGCGGGTAATCCTCCTCCGGCAAATCCATAAATCCTATCTAACAAAGCAATTATCCAAACTACTGTTGCAGCAGAAACAATTACACCGACAAATTTCCATCTCTCTTGTTTATACGGTGATGAACCAAGCCAATAACCAATTTTTAAATCAGTTACGAATGATCCCGCTACTGATAACGCAGTGCAAACAACTCCTCCAATGATTAATGCGGATACCATTCCTGTTGGTCCCGATAGTCCTACAGAAACTAAAATTATTGATGAGAGAACCAAGGTCATCAAAGTCATTCCGGAAACAGGATTATTCCCTGTAATTGCAATTGCATTTGCGGCAACAGTTGTAAATAGGAATGACATTATCATTACTATCAATAAACCTATCAAAGCATAAACTAGAGAACTAACTACGCCAAAAAGGAAAAAGATAAAAATTGCAATTGCAGTAACGATTGTTCCGATAACAATTATTTTCATCGGTAAATCTCGTTGTGTACGGATTGTTGCATTCTCCATAATTTTACCGCCGAATATTTCTTTAACTGCTAAGGAAAATGCAGAACGAATTACTTTTGATGACCGAACAATTCCGATAAATCCTGCCATAGCAATTGCGCCAATACCAATATGGCGGACATAATTTTTGAAAATCAATTCTGCAGACATATCTTTTACAAGCAGAGTAACTCCGGATCCGATAGTTACCGTAAGATCATTTCCGAAATAAGAAATTAGCGGGACGAAAACGAAATACGACAAGAAAGAACCTGCTACAATTATTGTTGAATACTTAAGACCGATTACGTATCCCAAACCGACTACTGCCGCACTAGTATTCAATCTAAATACCATTTTATATTTGTCTGCAATCATTTCTCCAACGCCAACAACACGGGAAGTAAAGACTTCAGCCCAAGAACCAAATGTTGCAACAAGAAAATCATAAATACCGCCAATCAATCCGGCAGAAACTAAAACGAGTGCCTGCGCTCCACCTTTTTCACCTGCAACTAGAATTTCCGTTGTTGCTGTTCCTTCCGGGAAAGGAAGTTTGCCGTGCATTTCGGAAACAAAATATTTTCTGAACGGAACTAAAAATAGAATTCCTAAAAATCCGCCGAAGAGTGAAGCAAAAAACATTTGGTAGAAAGTTGCCTGCAAACCAAGAATATAAATTCCCGGTAAAGTAAAAATTGCACCGGCTACAACCGCGCCGGAAGAAGAACCGATAGATTGAATAATTACATTTTGCCCCATGCCGTTTTTCTTTGAAAGCATGTTAGTAATTCCAACAGCAAGTATTGCAATTGGAATCGCAGCTTCGAATACTTGTCCCACTTTTAATCCAAGATAAGCCGCTGCGGCAGAAAAGACTATTGCCATTATTAATCCGGTGAAAACCGAATATGATGTAACTTCTGGAAAATCAATATGAGGCGACATAATTGGTTTGTATTCTTCGCCTGGTTTAAGTTCAGAGTAAGCGTTTGATGGTAATCCGCTTGTTGTTGGGGTTTCGTTTGAACTCATTAATTTTCTCCCTAATTGAAAGAAGAGTTATAATTTAATTGTACACTAATTTTATTTATTAGACACTATGCGGAATCATATAAACCGCAATCATAAGTATTGCTGCAAGCAGAACTGCTAGTTTTGCATTTCTGTTTTTCTTTACAAAATAGAATGCAACTAACCAGGCTATAAAAGCGATCTGGGTTTTATTATCAGTTACATCTTTACCGAATGGCCAGCCGCCCCAGACTTCTCCGAATGCAAATCCGTTCATAGCAAAACCTAGAAGAAATCCTCCAATGAAAAGAATTATGATAGTCCACAACGCTAGTTTATCTATTTTAGGTTCTTTATTAAAAAATTCTAAACCGGTACGTGTCGAAAGCATCATAGCAAAGAACATTGCAAAGATGTGAGGAATTAAAATATAAATTGGGACAGGATCCTTAAATCTAAGAGTAATCATTTTTTCCTTAGGAAGAATGACTGTATTATCATTTTTAGAAAGCTGAATATAATAATCCAGTTTTTCCAAACGTTTTTGAACAGGTAACTCCGCGCTAAGTTTTTTGCCACCGGTCATTGGTGTTGCAGTAAAATCATTTCCGGAATTAAATTTCCTCCAAAATAATATTCCGCTAATTGCTTCATCACCGGTTTCAATTTCAATTTGATAATTCTTAACTGTTTCCTGGCTTCGTTCCAGTTTGTAAGAAATTTCTTTGCCGTCAAGATTCATTTTACCGGAGATCGGCCATGATGGACCGGTAACACGTTGATAAAATGCTGATATTAATGTTATAACTATTGCAAGAATCCAAAATAGATTTGTTTTTTTCATAAGTAATTTCCAAAGTTTTTTAGGAAAGTTGAATGCAACTTAGGAAATGTTGTTCTATTGGACAATTGAATTTTAATCCAAGAGTTTACATCTATTTTTAAATATCCGTTTACGTATAAACAAAGAACTTAGAGAATTACACCAAACTTTGTTATTTTTACCCATAAATGAACCGAGGGAAAATTGAACAAGGAAAAATTTATTACTGATTCTCTGAATGAGAGTTCCGACGTCAAGCTAAAGATCGAAAGTACAGGCAAAGCTGAAATTCTTCTTGCCGTTCAAACGCTTTCGCAAGCATACAAGAACAAGAAAAAATTATTGTTATGTGGCAATGGCGGTAGCGCTGCCGACTGCCAGCATATTGCTACTGAGTTAATGATTAGATTAAATCATAAGATTAACCGCCCTGCACTCGCAGCTATTGCGCTAACTACCGATACATCAAATCTTACCGCAGGTGGAAATGATATCGGCTTTGAAAATGTTTTTGCCCGTAATGTAGAAGGATTAGGAAACGAAGGCGATGTTCTACTTGCGATTTCAACAAGCGGAAATTCCGTCAACATTATAAAAGCAGTTGAAAAAGCTCACCAGAAAAAAATGTTTGTAATTGGATTTCTCGGTGGTGTTGGAGGAAAATTAAAAAGTCTAGTTGATCTGCCAATTGTTATTCCGTCCACAAATATTCAAAGAATTCAGGAAGGACATATTACGATTGCACATATAATTTGTGAGTTAGTTGAGTTGGAATTATACGGATAACTTATTAGAGTTTGCTGAACTGATTTAGATTATTTTTTATCATTTCTCTTCAAGAAAAACACTTCAATTTTTTTTATCTTTCCAGCGCTTAATAAAAGTTAAAGGGTAAAACAATGACAGCTAATTTTGATATGATTCAAAAAATTTATGCGGGTTTTAAGGATAAAGTTGAGAATGCACGCCGTGTGGTTGGACGACCATTGACCTACGCAGAAAAAATTCTTTATGCACATCTATGGGAACCCGCAACTCGGGAACTTCAACGCGGAAAAGAATTCGCAGATTTCGGTCCTGACCGTGTTGCGATGCAGGATGCAACTGCTCAGATGGCTCTCCTTCAATTCATGCATGCAGGAAGAAAATCTACTGCGGTTCCAGCAACAGCTCATTGCGATCATTTAATTGTAGCGCAAACCGGATCTAAAGAAGATCTTGACCGGGCAATTGATGAGAACAAAGAAGTTTATGATTTCATTGAAAGCATTTCCAGAAAATATGGTGTAGGATTTTGGAAACCGGGCGCTGGAATTATTCATCAGGTAATCTTAGAAAATTATGCTTTCCCGGGCGGAATGATGATTGGCTCTGATTCCCATACACCAAATGCAGGCGGACTTGGAATGATTGCTATTGGTGTCGGTGGTGCAGATGTTGTTGATGTCATGGCAGGAATGCCGTGGGAATTAAAATGGCCGAAACTGATCGGTGTTAAACTTTCCGGAAGACTTTTGGGCTGGACTTCACCTAAAGATGTAATTCTAAAAGTTGCCGGAATACTTACTGTTAAAGGCGGAACCGGTGCGATCATAGAATATTTTGGTGAAGGTGCTGATTCAATTTCGTGCACAGGAAAAGCAACAATCTGCAACATGGGTGCAGAAGTTGGTGCAACTACATCTCTTTTTGCTTACGATGAAAAAATGGCAGCATACTTACGTAAGACTGATCGCAGAGATGTTGCAGGTCTTTCAAAATATCTTGCTGATGACTTAAAAGCCGATGATGAAGTTTATGAAAATCCGGAAAAATATTTCGATCAAGTAATTGAAATCAATTTGAATGAATTAGAAATGCACATCAACGGTCCATTCACTCCAGATCTTGCATGGCCAGTATCAAAAATGAAAGATGCCGTAAAACAAAATAATTATCCTGATAAAATCAGTGTTGCTCTTATTGGCAGTTGTACAAATTCAAGCTACGAGGATATTGACCGCTCTGCAAATATTGCACGACAAGCTTTAGCAAAAGGATTGAAAGCTAAAGTACAATTCACAATTACACCCGGATCGGAACAAGTACGCGCAACAATTCAACGGGACGGACAGCTTCAATCATTGACCGAGTTTGGCGGAATGGTTCTAGCAAATGCTTGCGGACCATGTATTGGAATGTGGAAAAGATTGGATACAAAAACCGGTGAGCGAAACACTATTGTTACTTCGTTCAACAGAAATTTTGCAAAGAGAAATGATAACAATCCGGAAACTCTTGCATTTGTCGCAAGTCCGGAATTAGTAACTGCATTAGCCATCTCCGGAAGTCTTTCATTCAATCCGGCAACTGATTATTTGGTTAACGGGCAAGGCGAGCAAGTAAAACTCGATCCTCCGTTCGGTGATGAACTTCCTTCACACGGTTTTGAAAAAGATATGGAAGGATTCATCGCTCCTTCAGAAGATGGATTTAAAACAAAAGTTATAATTAATCCGAAAAGTGAACGCCTGCAATTTATGGAACCGTTCAAACCATGGGACAAAAAAGATTTTGTTGATCTTCCTTTATTGTTAAAAGTAAAAGGCAAATGTACTACGGATCATATATCACCGGCGGGCGCTTGGTTACGCTTCCGCGGTCATCTTGATAACATTTCAAAAAATATGTTCATTGGCGCAATTAATGCGTTTACAAATAAACCCGGTGAAGCTAAGAATCAATTTACCGGAGAATATAAACAAGTGCATGAAGTTGCACGTGACTACAAAGCAAATGGTAATGGTTGGATAGTTGTCGGTGATGAAAATTACGGTGAAGGATCTTCGCGCGAACATGCTGCAATGGAACCAAGATTCCTAGGCGGAAAGGCAATCATAACAAAGAGTTTTGCGCGTATTCACGAAACCAACTTGAAGAAACAAGGAATGCTTCCGCTAACATTTGCCAATCCAAGTGATTACGACAAAATTCAAGAGGATGATAAACTAAGTTTAGTTGGATTAAATGAATTTGCTCCAGAGAAACAGTTGAAATTAATTGTTAAACATTCAAATGGCTCTTCCGATGAGATAATGCTCAATCATTCATTCAATGCTGGACAGATTGAGTGGTTCAAAGCAGGCGGTGCCTTAAATTTAATTGCTAAGAGCTTTCAGCGGTCAGATATCAGTAAAAAAGGAAAGAAGACAAAAGTTAAAAAAGCAAAGACATCGAAAAAGAAAGCTGCTAAAAAAATTGTGAAGAGACCGGCAAAGAAAGTTGCAAAGCAAAGAGTGGTTGCTAAAAAGAAAGTTAAAGTCGTTGTTAAGAAAAAAGTAGTTAAGAAAATTACTCGTAAGAGAAAATAAATTTTCTATAGTAGAGACGTTGCCTGCAACGTCTCTACAACATGTAACTCTAAAAATTTATGATTCGTTAGGAAGGAAATTAACTGCACTTGTTAACGAAATAAAATCCCTACACCGTATTTTAACTTTCACGTCTCATGTTAAAATCAATTTCTTCTCCACACGATTTTATCGCCTTCCTTAATTCCAATTTTATCGCAGTATCCGGCATTAACTTCAACTACGTATTGAGCAGGTTTAACAGAAGGGAGAGATTTATCATCATACGGTTTAGCATTTTTAGCAATGTGTACAATTTCCATCTTTGAGTTAACATAAATAATATCGAGTGGAAGAACTGTATTGTGCATCCAGAATGCCTGTGGTCCTTCCTCGTCAAAAATAAATAACATTCCTTGATTCTCATTCATTTTATCGCGGAACATTAATCCCGTTTCCCGTTGCTGGCTGTCATCAGCAATTTCAATTTCTAATTGAGCGATTGAATTACCATTTGGATTAGTAAATGAAAGGTCGCCTTCTTTATCAAATGAATATGCTGTTTTATTTTCCACTGCTTTTTCCAGGTCGTTATTTTTAGATTCGTTTTTAACAAGTACGTTCGATAAAATGAAGTATGCAACGAATGCAATTAATACTACAACAACGGTAATCTGCATCCATAAATTTTTTCCGGATCGTTTTTTCGATGATTGAATTTTCGCTTTAGACATTTTTTTGATTTATTATTTTGTGATTAAACTCATCAACAATTAATAATGTTCCATGCAACAAGAAAGACTGAATAAGACATTATAACTTTAACTCAACATCTCGATTAGATGATTTAAAAGTAATTTTCAATAATTGGTAACGGGATAAATTCCTTCCAAGCGATAAAATATTTTTACCCGGTAAAATATTCTCGGCTAAAATAATTTCATTCTCATTTCCCTTTGCACCATAGATTTCAATTTTTTCTTTTCCTTTAGAATAAAGAAGAATATTTGAATTACCGGATTGATCTTTTACTAAAACCGGATTTACAAGAACATCATCAAGTTGAGTAAGCGCTTTTAACTCAGGAAACTTTATTTCTATAACATTAGATGATTCAATACTTTCATTCCATAATTTACTTACTGATTTAAGAGTATAGTAATAATTAACCCGTCTTGGTTTATCTATCGCAAGCGTAACGGAAGTTTTATCAGCCGGAATAACATCGAAAAGATAATCAGGAAGAAGCTCTGAATTGGAATTCGGCAAACTGTATAAAGCAAAATATCGGACACTATCGCTTTGCGATTTCATTTTTTGAAAATTCCAACTAAGAGAAAACAAGTTTTTATTTGTTTCGCTCCTTTTGAAATTCAATTCTGTCGGTGAATCGGGATATATCCCGTCTAACCAGGACATTGCGGAAGGATAGGTTTTATACTGAAAAGAATTGAATTCAACATCTTTAATATTTTGATAGCGGAAAAATGCCACACCCGATGCATTGATACTGCGTGAATATTGAATCATTGCATCCATTTCGGATTTTACATTCGGTTTGTAGGCTCCAATTCCAAGCACTATACTTCTTCCAAAAGAATTTTCTGTCCATTCCTTAGCAACTAAACCGAAGCGCGGATTATCATCGAATCCCCAATAGATCTGCGGTGCCACATAATCAACCAATCCACGTTTAAGCCATTCGCGAGAATCTTGATAAACTTCCGAATAACCTTCCCAGCCGGTTATTCCATTTTCATTTTTGAAAATTCCGATTGGCGCTACACCAAGTTTTACAAAATGTTTTATTGCTTTAATCTTTTTATTAATAAGTTCAACGAGATCGGTTATGTTTTTCCTCCTAAATTCATCCCGCGATAATCCTAATCCATGAACATTGTAAGAAAATTCATCTTCAAAATTTTTACCCGGATAACGCAAAAAATCAAGATGAACTCCGTCCACATCATATTTCTCAACCATCTCAGCGATCATATCGGAAAGATATTCCCTCACTTCGGGAAGTCCTGGATCGAGCCAGTAAGATTTTTGTCCTTCACGAATATCTTCAATAACCCATTCCGGTTTACGTTTAGAAATGTGATTCGGATTATTCAATACATTTAGTTCTGTTCCGCCAAAACATTTTATGCAATTTATCCAAGCATGAATTTCTAATCCGCGTTTATGAGCCTGCTCAACTGCAAATTGCAGTGGATCGTATGCTCCCTCTTTATCAACTTCGCCTGTTATGTATGGAGAGAATGGATCAAATGAGGATTTGAATAAAACGGTTCCATTAATACCGGCTTGAAAAAAAACTGTGTTGAGATTTTTCGATTTAATATCATCGAAGATGTCAACAAGTGCTTGTTTCTGTTTCTCCTGGTCGAAAGTTGGAGGAGGCCAATCCAATCTAAAATTTGTTGCAACCCAAACTGCCCGGGTTTCTCTTTCAGTCTGTGCAGTAATCTTTAGAAACGTAACGAATAAGAAAATGAGAGTAATAAAGAGTGAAGGAAAAAATTTAAATTCTTTTAATTTATTTACACACATAAAAAGGATATTTACTTTTTGAAATAACCGATTCCCTGTTGAATTGATTGAAGCACTTCGCCTTCTTCCGCCGCAACATCAACTAAAATTTCTCCGATAGAACTTATCAAAACAAATTTTATACTGTTGTTAATACCTTTTTTATCGCGTTTCATTACTTCATAAATATGTTCTGCATTAAAATTATCTATCGAAATAAAATTTCTCAATAAAAGAGGAAGTTGTAAATATTCTTCAAAAAGTTTTTTATCTAAGATTTCCATTCTCCGCGAAAGATCTAAAGCACAGACCAATCCTACAATAACAGCTTTTCCATGTTTGATCCGGTAATTTTGTTCAATCTCAATTGCATGGGCAAATGTATGACCCAAATTCAAAATCTTACGTAAGCTTCCTTCTTTTTCGTCGGCAACAACAACATCCCCTTTAAACTGTAAGCATGATTCAATAATTTTAGATGTGAACGAAGTATCAAGTTTGATCAGTTTAGATAAATTATTTCTCAGTGTAACAAAAAATTTCTGATCAATTAAAAAAGCATATTTTAGTATCTCTCCGATCCCGCAGATTATTTCTTCTTCAGGTAAAGTTTTCAAAAATCCGGTATCAATTAAAACCATCTCGGGTTGATAAAATGTACCAATAATATTTTTTGTCTCGCTAAAATTTATTCCCGTTTTACCGCCGATAGAACTATCAACAGCAGCAAGAAGAGTTGTGGGAATTTGTATAAACTGTATTCCCCTTGCAAAGGTAGAAGCAACAAAACCCGCAATATCGCCCGCTATTCCGCCGCCAATTGCAAGCATTAACGTATCGCGACCAAATTTTTGCAAGATTAAATTGCTGTACATTTTATCTACAGATGTAAAACTTTTATTAGATTCATCAGAGTCAAATTCATGGATGAAGTATTTCCCGGGGAAATTTGAAACGAAGCGGATAATTTTTGTTCTATGAAGTTCAAAAACCTTTCTGTCAATTACAATGAATAGATTCTTATTCGATTTCTTTGATAGAATAATTTTTTCCAACCGGTCAAATAAATGCTGTTCAATCAAAACGGGATAATTTTTGCCTGGAATATTAACTTCAACTTTTTTCATTAAAGAGAGCCATTATTTTATTTGCGGTTTTATCAACTGTTCTTCCTATAGGCTGCAAATCCGTATCAATGATAAGATCGGCTTTTTCATAATATTCTTTTCTTTTTTCCAAAAGCTCTTTTATCTTTTCCAAGAAATCCTCTTCTGATTTTTCTCCCAAGACAAGATCTCTAAAAAGCGGGCGGTCAATTTTGTTTTTCAATCTTTTATATAAATTATTAGGTGATACTTTTAAATAAATAATTTTGCCCGTAGATCGTAAAAGATCAAAATTAATTTTATTTGTTATTGTACCGCCGCCGAGTGATATTACTACAAAATCTTTTTCAGAGAGATCTTTCAAAACACCGTGTTCAACATCGCGAAAGTATGATTCACCTTTTTTTTCAAAGATCTCAACTATAGTCTGTTTTTCTTTTTTTTCAATTTCCTTATCAAGATCAAAAAATTCCATGCCAAGTACGTTCGCAAGAATGGGGCCAAGTGTACTTTTCCCACTCGTCATAAATCCGGTAAGATAAATTCTCTTTTCGTTCATATAAATTGTTAATTACTAACATTTGATATGTAATATAAAGAATACGGATGGATAATTTTAAAGAATGTTTTAGAGGGTAATAGAACCGTTTGTTATAAATTAATTACGGCTCCAATTGCAAATGTAATTCCGTCAATATTTACTTTTGTAGTAAACTTTTCCGAAGGCATGATGTATGATTTCCCATTATAGTTAACCGTTGTATCGGAGTACATACTTTCCATTTCAAATTCCGGATCCCGAAACCGCATTTGAGTTCTGATTGATAAAAACTGATTGACTAAAAAATCCATTCCTATGGATACATTAATTCCATAACCGATCTTTTTACTTTCATTTGAAATAGATACATCCCCTAATTCGCGAATCTGTTCGCCGATATATAAACCAAAACCCCCGCCCATATAAAACTTAAATCGTTCCGTCGAAAACGGAATTAAATAATACGCCGAAAATTCAATCGGAATCATTTTATAACCATCTCTCATCGAAGCTCTAATTCCGCCGAGATTAATGCTGTTATCAAAAGTTTTTTTAATTGACTCTGAACCAATACCAAGAATAATAGATTCTGAAATTTGATACCGGACATCTATAGAATAACTATAAATATCATCAAGACTCTGATGTGTACCTCTCAAGATCAGATCGGGAGAATCCGGTTGTAAATATAATTGTGAAGTTGTTGTATAATTCAGATTAAATGAAATTCCAAAATCTTTTCCGTTTGCCTGCGCTAAAATGATCTCTGGAAGAACAAAAAACAGAAATAATATTTTTAAGGATTTTTTCATAAACCAAATAGAAATTCAGAAATTACGGATTGAATTTAAAGTGTAAAAAAAATCCCGATCTGAATCGGGATTTTATTTTTTATCGGTAGAATTGGTATCTATTATCAACAATCTTCGCTTCTTTCTTCAAGTCTTGAATCCACTGTCCAAAAAAGCGACTCTTCTTAGCCTGAAGCAGTTGTTTCTTGATCGTTGGTTTTTCAACCTCAAATGTTCCCTGATCAAATTTAACTCTATAATTTACTTTGATCAGATATGAACCCAAACTTCCTTTAACCGGTTGAGACCATTTATTCAGTTCGGCATTTAACGAATAATCTGAGAATGCAAATTCACGTCCGATACCTGGAATATTTCCAACAGTAGTAAATTCCGAAGTAGTATCTGCTTTAGCCGACGCCCAAATTGATTTTGCAACTGAAGCATCTCCTGCATCACTCATTTTCGAACGGATGTCTTTGGCAATCGATATTGATTTTGCAAGTCTCTTCTCTTTTAAAACAAAATTTTTAACCTGTGTTTTTACATCATCAAATTTTTTCAATCCCGGTTTAATAACATCGGAAATCATAGCTACTACATATCCAGCTTGAACTCTGAAAACATCGCTTATTTCGCCGACACTGTTTTCAAAAGCAAATTTTACAATAGCTTGATTAACCCCAATTCCAGGCAATGCTTGTGATTCTTCATTGAAGGCCGGAGTTTCAATAACACTATATTTCATCAACTTTGCTTCTGATTCATATCCGTCTTTCTTTGCTATAAATGAAAAATCCTGCGCATCGGTATAAAGTTTATCGGAAGTTGAAGCAGAAACTTGAATCTTGTTTACGATTTTTTCCAAAACAAAATCTTCGTTAGAACGGTCAACTACTTTTATAATATGATAACCGAATTGAGTTTTAACCGGTTTTTGAATTACTCCAATTCTGCCGTTGAAAGAAGCATCTTCAAACGGTTTAACCATTTGCCCGCGTCCGAACCATCCAAGATCGCCGCCTTGAAATTTACTTCCGTCATCTGATTTTTCTTTTGCAACAGAAGCAAAATCCACACCTTTCATTAACTGATTATAGATATCATTGGCTTTTTGAAGATCGGCTTTATCATTTCCGGTTGTTTTAACTAAAATATGCGAAGCTCTAACTTGTTCTTTCTTCGATTTCACTTTGCCTATAATTTTGTAAACAACATAACCTTCATAAGTATTATACGGACCGACAATAGAACCTACTTTAGCTTTTACCAAAACATCTCTTACCTGCGGTACAAGTGTTGAAAGTTGAACTGTATCTTTTGAATATGGCCGTTCGGAATAGAGTTCTACATATTTCTGAAATGATGTTGTATCATTTTTTAGTTTTGTTACAATTGATTCAAGATTTTTTTTGATACCCAAAGAATCATCCTTGGAAGCTGTTTTGTTGAAAAGAACATATTTTATTTTTCTCTCGGCAGCCTGCTTAAAATCCTCAGCATGATCTTCATAATATTTTTTTAAATCACCATCACTAATTTTAACTTCATTCTCCGGAATAGAATTAAGATCAATCCAAACATAATTTGCTTTCATTTTGATATTTTGTTTGATGAATTGGTCTTTGGCTTCTTCATCACTTACAATGACAGAAGCGGAAACATAATTTTGTAGTTTTTGCTGGATCAATTGTTCTTTGATCTGTTCTTCAACAGTAATTACTATTTGTTTATTCCGCGGATCTCTTAGTGCAGTTTCATAAAGTTGACGATTAAAATTACCTGTGGAATCGGTAAATTGTTGCCTGAGCTGGGCGGGTGGATTTGGACCGAGAAGGGCTTCTCTTACTTCATTATCGGTAACAACAATTCCAAAATCTTTAATTTTTTTACTCATCAATTTCTGCGTAACAAGTGCATCCCAAACTTGATCTCTGAAATAATCCATTTGAGATTCATCAATGGATTGTTTTGATGCCTCTTCTTGATTTTTCTTAGCTCTATCGACTAAACTTGAATATTCCTGATAAGTAACATCCTCACCATCAACAGAACCTATATTTTGTTTCTGTGAACGCAAAAAATCGGTAACTTTTGAATCGGATAGAACCATGAATAGAACAAAAATACCGCCTACCGTAAGCATAAACCAAGGGGCTAAACTTCTCATCCGCGCCATCATAGGCATAAAAACAACCTCCGCTTTAGAAATAGTAAAAATTTAGGCGGTTAATTTAGAAACACAGCGTCTCAAATGCAATTTTTGTTTACCTAAGAACATTACCATTTCTCACTTAAATAACTTAAAAACGGGTAACTAAATATGACTTCATAACATATTAGAAACTTCTGAAAAATATCGCTAGTCGTTTCGACCGAAGGGAGAAATCTTTGATTACGATAAGATTTCCCAGTCGCTCCCGCTTCGACTCGATGTCGAATCGAGGCGAGCCGCTCCATCGAAAGAACATTTCTGAATTTTTCAGAGGTCTCTATTATTAAGGTAAAAAATAGACCGAAATATTATCCTTAAATTTTTAATTAAAACGACCAGCTGCTATACAAATTTCTTAAGTATAAAATTATTAACAAAAATTTCATTTGCGAATCTAAACATGCCCAACTAACTTGGGCACAAAATTTTGAGGATTTTTTCTATGCCAACCTTTTTTGACAGCTGGTTACCATTCATTTATTTATATGTGGGTGGAGGAATTTTCTTCCTTGCTGGAATGATCTTAATCCGTAAAACTAAAGCGATAGATATGAGACTAAGGCGCGATCGTTTCTGGTGGAAAGCAATGATATTTGGATATTTCTATTTCATGGCTATACATGCCTTTTCAATAATCGCTGCACTTTATCTGTGAGATAAATATGGGACAAGTACACAATATCGGAACTCAACTTGATTGGATCGTTCTCGTTATCTACATGATAGCTATGTTATTATTCGGAACTTACTTTGCAAAATACAACAAAGATACCAACGACTTTTTCTTTGGCGGAAGGAGATTTACATGGTGGCTAATTGCTATGTCAATTGTCGCTACCGGAATTAGCAGTCACAGTTTTGTAAAATATTCCGCAATGGGATTTAAGTACGGTTTTTCTTCCTCAATGTCTTATATGAATGATTGGTTCTTTGTTCCGTTCTTTCTGTTTGGCTGGCTGCCAATCATTGTTTACTCAAGAATAAAATCTATTCCTGAATATTTTGAAAGAAGATTTTCGCCATCGGCAAGATTCTTTGTAACAATTCTTCAACTCATGTATTTAGTCGGGTACGTTGGAATCGGTTTTCTAACAATGGGAAAAGCTATTCTTCCGTTGATGCCTGAATCATTTACAATCCTCGGTTTTCAAATTCACATTTCATTGATGGGTTTGATTTGGATAACCGCAATCATTACAGGAATCTATATAACATTTGGCGGACAAACTGCTGTTATTTTTACAGATCTTGTTCAAGGTTTAATGCTATTGTTTGCAGGGTTAATGGTATTTTTTGTAGGAGTAGCCTTCGTAGGAGGATGGGCTGAATTTTGGAATCTTCTGCCGCCAAGTTGGAAAATCCCTTTTGCTGGATATAATTCGCCGGCAGAATTTAATTCGGTGGGAACATTCTGGGAAGACGGGATTGCGGGCTCCGTTGGCTTTCTTTTCATGAACATGGGATTAATAATGCGCTTCATGGCTACAAAAAATGTACATGAAGGAAGAAAGGCCGCTACTATCAATATTTTATTTATGCTTCCAATTTCTGCAATCGTTGTTGGCGGGGGCGGCTGGGTAGCAAAAGCTATATCTGTAAAATTCCCGAATTTACTTCCTCCCAATTTAAATCCCGACAGCGTGTTTGTTGTTATATCAAATATTGTAACCGGTCCCGGTGTGTTTGGATTTGTCATCGCAGCGATTGCCGCCGCATTAATGTCAACTGTCAGCACTTTACTTAACGCAACTGCAGCAATATGGGTAAATGATGTTGATAGACCTATAAGGCTCTGGCTGAAAAAAATTAAGAAAGAAGATCCGATTGATGAAAAAAGAGCAATGGTTGTTGCGAGAACATCCACAGTTGCATTTACAATTCTTGGTGTTGCTGCTGTATATGCATTTAATTCTTATCCTACAGTTTATCAAGCCCATGCTTTTTTCCATGCGACTTTAACCCCCCCATTAATGATTGCTATTTTCTTCGGTGCTTTTTGGAAAAAATTTACTCCTGCCGGATTAATTACAACTGTACTGGGAGGAATTTCATTAATGCTTCTTGGTAATAGGTATCCATTGGAATTAATTGCCCCTATTGCTCATGGAACTCCATTTGATCCGGTTCATCCTTTTACATATATGAGCGCATTATATAATTTAATTGTTTGTACTGGTGTTGCTGTTGTTATTACATTCTCACAGAACAAACTAAAACATTTTGCAGCGCACATAAAAAAGAATCCTAATCATTCAGCAATCATGTTTTCAATGATAGTTTTTAGCGTTGCTGTTGTTTTATACGATGTTCTTGCTGCTGTGTTCAAACTTCATATTGTTCCATTAGATTTAATTTTTATAATAACACTTATTGCATCGGGATTCATTGCATTAATAACAACATACTATGTAAAATATGATCCGGATACACAAACAATAGGATTGACCGTCTGGTCCATTCACAAAGCTAAGGAATGGTTCAAAGGGAGAAAATTAAATGAACGTGAAGGTGATATTGTAAAAGTTAATTGGAAACTTAAAGAAGGAAATGATGAAGAGGATTTAATTTACTTCTCGCAAAAAGATATGCATAAAATGGCTGCTGAACCCGGTGATCTTGTTTATATATCAGATAAAAGAAAATGGTTGGGTGGATTGAAATCATGTCATTCTACTTACGGTGAACCACATGATGAAGACGGGGTTGTTTATTTAAGAAAATTACATCTAGGAAAAGGTCTTTTTGTAGAAGGCAAATTATTAGAAGCTGAAAAAGAAATGTAACTTAAGCTAGAAGTAAGGGGCGAGAATTTAAATCTTCTTCTCGCCTCCCGCTTTTTACCTTTTACATTATTGTTTCCCGTTCGTCCAAAGTTTGTTTACTACTCTTATTAATATTATTCCGCTTGCAATAAATACTGCTAATAGAATAAAAGCATAAGTCAATCTTCCATACAAAAAATTCCCAATTGTAAAAAGTGAAGACCAAATTACAATACATCCGGAAAACCAGCCTAGTAAACCAAGGGGAATATTTTCATGGGATGATTTTGCTTCAGCTTCAGATATTCCTGCCTCTTCACGTATCTTTTTCCACCCGGGGCCAAACGGACGGACGTTTTTATAAAACTCTATTAAAGTTCTACGGTCCGTTTGTGGCCCTAAATAAGCAGTTAGAACCCAGCTTATAGTTGTAAATATAATTGTAATTATCAATGCAACATGAGAACTAAAATGTATTCCGCTTTTATTTAATATTAATAAAAGTATAGAGATGAAAAATGAACTTGCCATTGCAGCAACTTCGCACCAAGCATTTATTCTCCACCAAAACCATCTTAGTAAATAGAGCAACCCGGTTCCTGCCCCAATCTGAAGAATAATGTTGAAAGCGTCATAAGCTGTATCCAGAAAAAATACAAGTGCGGAAGCACTAAAAAATAATATTACGGTTGCAACTCTTCCTATTAACACATAATGTTTTTCACTTTTATCTTTACGAATGAATCGGCGGTAAAAATCATGAACTAAATATGAAGCTCCCCAATTGAGATGTGTTAATATTGTTGACGAATTAGCTGCGATCAATCCGCCAACCATCAAGCCGATAAATCCTACGGGAAGAAATTTTAACATAGCCGGGTAAGCTATATCATGCCCGAGTAATTTGGGATCAAGATTAGGAAATGCATTTTGAATATCTGACAACTGGGGATAAATAATTATTGAACAAAGTCCTACAAGAATCCATGGCCAGGGTCTTAAAACATAATGAGCAACATTGAAAAATAAAACTGCACCTAGAGAATCTTTTTCAGATTTAGATGCAAGCATTCTTTGAGCAATATAACTTCCGCCGCCAGGTTCTGCACCCGGATACCACACTGCCCACCACTGAACAGCAACCGGCATAATAAAAACTGCTATTGCTATATCCCAGTTATTGGAAAAATCAGGAAGTATACTTAAATAATTTATTCCGCCCGGACCTTTTAGGTTAGAAAGTTTGTCAACAAGTCCACTAAGTCCGCCGATCTGCGGTAACTGTAAAGCAAAATAAGCTGCAGCAATTACTGCAGTCATCTTAATAAAGAACTGGATCATATCAATTACTAAAACTCCCCAGAGACCTGAATAAGTTGCAAAGACAACATTCAAAAAACCAACAAGAACTAATGTTTGCCAACGTTCAAAACCGAACAATATTCCAGCTATCTTACAAGCAGCAAGATTTACTGTTGCCATAATCATGCAATTAAAGAAAAATCCTAAATAGATAGACCGGAATCCCCGGACAAAACTTGCGGCTTTGCCTGAGTAACGGAGTTCATAAAATTCAAGATCGGTCATTACTCCGGAACGCCGCCATAAACGTGCGTAGAAAAAAACTGTTGAAACTCCTGTTAACACGAACGCCCACCAAACCCAGTTACCGGCAACACCGTTTGTTCGGACAATGTTTGTTACAAGATTTGGAGTGTCACTGCTGAATGTAGTTGCAACCATTGAAAGTCCGGCTAACCACCATGGCACAGAACGGCCGGATGCAAAAAATTCTGATGTGCTTTTTCCTGCTCTTCTACCAAAAAATAATGCCGGTATAAAACAAATAAGGAGAGATACAATTATTATAATCCAATCTAACAGTTGAAGATGCATATCCTAATTCCTTATTTGATGAATGAAGATTGTTAAAAGATTAGTTTATTTGTAGCCGAATTTTTTCTTTAATCTTTCAAAGACATGCGGCGGAACAAATTCGGAAATGTCGCCGTGAAATTGTGCTAGGTTACGTACAATTGTTGAATTAAGATAAGTATATTTTGCATGCGGCATTAAAAGAATCGTTGTAATTTCTCCGGCAAGTTTACGGTTCATTAATGCCATCTGAAATTCATATTCGAAATCACTTATAGCACGGAGTCCGCGGATTATTCCTATGGCATTTAAATTTCTTGCATGATCAACAACCAACCCGTCGAAAGAATCAACAACAACTTTTTTCAAATCCTTAAAACTTTCTTTAAGCATCTTTACCCGCTCATCAACTGAGAACAAAATTGTCTTGGAAGGATTTCTGGCAACCGTTACAATTACTTCATCAAATAATTCAACAGCCCTGTACACAATATCAATGTGACCGTTGGTTACAGGATCAAATGTTCCGGGATAAATTACTTTAGCCATGGTAATTCTCTGATTTTGTTGCTGATAAAATATAATTCTTTAGATTCAATAAAAAATAATTTAACGAAAGTTGGTTCACAATTTAAATTGATAAATCAAACTATCGCCCAATCGTTTGAATGGTTCTACACAAAAAGCTTCCCGGTCTTCTTTCTTTGTTTGAACCGATCTTTCCACGAGAAGTAATCCGTCTTCAATTAGAAAATTTTTCTCCAAAATGTTTTTTACAACAAAATGAATCTCGTCCTTAAAAAAAGGCGGGTCGGCAAGAATCAAATCATATCTTTCATGTTCAGCCATTTTAGAAAAACGAACAGCATCCATTCTATAAATCTTGCACGAATCTTCTGCTTCAAGAAACGAAATATTTTCTTGCAGCATTTTAGAAACATGAAAGTCTTTCTCAACGAAATGAACTACATCGGCACCGCGGCTCAGTGCTTCCAAACCAAGCGAACCCGAGCCGGCATAAATGTCGCATACTTTTATACCGTCAAAATCAATTGAGTGGACCAGATAATTAAAAATTGATTCTTTGTTTTTGTCTGTAGTAGGTCTTACTAACTTTGAATTAGGGAATTTAATTGTTCTACCTTTGTACTTTCCAGCGATGATTCTCATTAGACAATTCTAATTGCTATGCCTGCAGCGGCAGTGAACGAATTGTTTTTGAATTTATAGAGTGAGTTGCTAAGTAAACTTTCTTCAGCCCTTAATCTTTCAAACGGATTAACTTTATGCAAAGGAAGACCGAAGAAATTTTTAAGTTTACCCTCAAATTCACCGGTTACGTCCTGTCCATACAGAAGAATTCTTTTGAAATCGCCTAACGAAAGATTGAATTCTTTCAACTTATTTACAGCTGATGTTAGTTCATCAAAAATGTTAGGCACTTCAGGGTTCAACACTTTGAAATAGAATGGGAATACACCGTCTATTGCTGATAAAGAGGAATATTTTGAATCAATATAAATGCTGAGAGAAATCTCGTTTGCAGTCTTGGATTTATCCAAATATAAAAAAGCATTCGACGCAAGATGAACATTATCAATGTATTTTAGTTCTAAAAAATTCTGAATACAAAATTTGTTGATAGCCGTTATTATGTTCTTATCAATCGCAAAAACGATTGCCTTTTTTTCAGTGCGGATCGTACTTTTATCAACTTCGACGTGCTGTATATAAAAATTGTCCTTGTCGCATTTGGGAAAGAGCACAGATATTTCCCAACGGAAATGTTCGTTCAAATCTTTTTTCACAAGTGATTCTTCGTAAGGTATCTCAAAAATTTTGAAAAAATTATTCGGGAGAGCGAATGAAATACTTTTAGCGCTTAATTGTTTTTTCTTTGTGATCTTAGTGAATGATTCAGTTAATATTGAAATAATTTTATTTTCGTTTAGATCCGGAGTTAAACTTTCAAAGTGAACCGCTTGCTCTACGTTCTCTAAATAAAATGAATTCACTTTATAACAAATCTCAACTAGCTGCAGTTTTGATTCCGTTAAATTTATTCCTGCATGATTATTAAACATAGGTTTCTTTATAATTTATAATTGCCAATACATCATTGTTCGATTGATATTCTGTCTTTGATCTTGCTTAGTTTTGCTTTACCTATTCCTTTTACTTTTAATAGTTCGTTTAAATTTTTTATTGTACCGTGTTTTTCGCGGTACAAAATTATTCCCTTTGCTGTTTTTTCACCCACACCCGGTAATGAACTTAATTCAGAAATTGTGGCGGTATTGATTTTAATAATTTTCGATGCTGAAGCCTGTTTTTCAGCTTTAGGTTTAGTCAATTTCTCTTTAGTAAAATCCAAAAGTTCACGGTGAGAATCAATCTTTTTTTCTTCTTTATTCATTAGTGAATCCCCCGTTAATGGTTCGTATGATACGGCGTTGAAAAGAGAGTCTTGCTTTTTATAATCAAACTCAAGATAAGATTGATCATTTTTGATGTTTTTGAAAATGTTGACAGCAAGACCGATTAGACAGGCTGATAAGATGAAAATAATTACGTTTGTTTCGGTGCGGGTAAAACCTAATTTCTTTGAAACCCTTTCTAATACTTTCATTAACCCCCCGTATAATTAATTGGCTGAACAATTTAGGAGATATTCTTTACTTCTAACCGCTGATTTTTATGTTAGGCAATTTTTGAAGTTCTTTTAACATTTCTTTTTCTTTTGCAGTAACATTTTTAGGAACATGAATATTAATTTTTACAAGCTGATCGCCGGCACCGTGACTGTTAAGGTGTTGGATTCCTTTTTCACGCATCTTTAGAAATTTTCCCGGTAATGTTCCTGACTCAATTTTTAATTTTGCTCTTCCGTTTAATGTCGGCACCTCAACCTCCGTGCCTAAGACAGCTTCCGGAAAACTTATGAACAGTTCATAAATTACATTGTCACCGTCGCGGGTAAAAAATTCATGATGCAACTCTTCGAAAATTACAATTATATCGCCCGCCGGACCGCCATTTTTTCCTGCATTCCCTTCACCGCGCAATGTCATGTAATTTCCATCGAACACACCCGCAGGAACATTTATCTTTATTGTAGATTCATCTTGAATTCTTCCGTCACCCGAACAAGCAGGACACGGTTCGGATATTATTTTCCCCGTTCCGCTGCAATTATTGCAAGGAGCTATGTTAACGAACTGACCGAATATTGATCTGGATACTTGACGAACTTCTCCTGTTCCGTTACAGACCGAACACGATTTAAATGCAGAAGAACTTTTTGCACCCGTGCCGTTGCATGTTGTACATTTATTATATTTTTTGATCTTAACTTTTTTTGTGGTCCCGGCAGCTATTTCTTCTAGTGTTAACTTCAAAGTGATTTTTAGATCTGAACCGGGCTGGCCTGTTGAACGCTGACGCGATCTTTGCTGCGATGAGCCGCCGAAGAAATCATCAAAGATAGATGAACCACCGAAAGCTCCGCCGAAAATATCCGAGAAGTGTGAGAAGATATCGTTTACATTTGTGTAGCTGTGAAAATCCTGTCCGCCGCGCAAACCGCTATGTCCAAAACGATCATACTTCGCACGTTTCTCATCATTGCTTAGTACTTCATAAGCTTCTGCTGTTTCTTTAAAATTTTCTTCAGCTTCTTTATTTCCGGGATTCCTGTCGGGATGAAACTGCATAGCAAGTTTTCTGTAAGCTTTTTTAATTTCATCCTGTGATGCACTCTTGCCAACACCTAAGATTTCATAATAATCTCTCTTTGCCATTCTTTACTTATCCTTCTTGATTAGTATCTGATTGGTTTTCGGAATTTAATTCTTCATTGGAAGCCGTTTCAGAACTCACTATTACTTTCGCATGTCTTAGAACCCGATCCTTATACATATAACCCGGTTCAAGAACATCAAGTACTGTATGGGCAGCAACACCTTCAGCGGGTTGCTGCATTAAAGCTTCGTGAAGATGAACGTCAAACGGTTTTCCCTTTGCATCTATTCTTTTAATACCTTGATTCTCCAGAATTTTTCCAAACTTTTCAAAAACCAGCAGTAGCCCTTTTTTTGTTGAATCAATATTGTTTTCATCATCAATATGTGAAAGCGAACGTTCAAGATCATCATAAACCGGCAGGATATTTCTGATGAACGACTCTGCGGCATATTTTAAAATATTCAATTGATCGTTTTCGTTGCGCCGTTTATAATTTTCAAACTCAGCCGCTTTTCTTAATAATGTATCTTTCAATTCCGAGTTTTGTTTTTCAAGCTCGGTAATTTTTTGTATTGAAGATTCCAATTCGGCAATTTTTAGTGCAAGATCAGTCAGTTGATTTTCTGCTTTGGGTTCAGATTTATCTTCTCTCTCTATCGGAATATTATTTTCGTTTTCTTGCGGTGTATTTTGTTCTTTATTCAATTCACTCTCTTCCATAATTAGATTTCTATCTGTGTTTAGTTAATTCTTGAGTTAGTTGTTGAGCAACATAAACTACGGCGGCAACAATTTTTGAGTAATCCATTCTCTTTGGTCCCATAATTCCCAGCGTTCCTGTCATATCGCCGATTTTATATTCTTTGGTGATTGTACTATAATCAGATAATTTTTCATCACGATTCTCTTCGCCGATTGTAATGGTAAAATCATCAAGGGGCAAAGATTTGTTCTTATCGAGAATATGAATAATTATATCTCTATTCTCCACAAGTTCAATAACGCTCTGAAAATTTTGTGAATCTTCAAACTCTGGCTGTTTCAAAATATTCTTTGTACCGGAGATAATCGCTTTCTCACTGCTCAAGTCAGTAAATATTTTATCAACCGAATCAAGAAAAACACGAATGATCGGTCTGTAAGCTTCCGAATTAAAATCTTTCACTCTCTCTTCGATTGTATTTCTTATTTCCGAAAATCGCAATCCGGAGAGTCGCTCATTTAAAATCTGCTGAACAATTACTATCTGCTCTTCTTTTACTTCGGCATCTATTTCAAGAGTAATGGTTTTTATTAATCCTGATTTGACACTTACAACTACCAAAATTCTTGTTGATGAAAGTTGAACAATCTGAATTTTTTCTAAAACAGCTAGTTCAAATTTTGGATAAGTTACCATAGCAAGTTGATTGGTCAACTCGCTTAAAATGCTTGATGTAATTTTTAGAAGATCTTCCGTTTCAGATGCAGCCGCAACTAAGTTGGCATCAATAATCTCTTTCACTTTTTGTTCTAATCGCGGAGGATCCATTAACGAGTCAACATAAACGCGGTAACCTTTATCAGTTGGAACTCTGCCTGCAGAAGTATGAGGATGATTTAAAAACCCTAATTCTTCAAGATCAGCCATAACATTTCTAATGGAAGCCGGGGACAATCCCAGATCATATCTCTTTGATACATTACGCGAACCTACCGGATTTGCTGTTAGAATAAATTGGTGAATCACAAACCGGAGAATTGCCTTTTCCCTATCTTTTAACAGATATTCTTCCATTCTAAATCAAACATACTCAATTTTTTGCGGGTTCAAAGTTATTAAAAATTAAGAAACTTTTCATTCATGTTACTTTAATATTATTGAATTTATACCACAAAAGGCAGCGTATTTAAGATTCACAAAAGATTTTCCGTATATTTTGCATCGAAATGATTTTTTTTGGAGTAGTGTTGGATTCTACATACAAATCTGCAGGCGTTAATATCCAAGCCGGCGATGAAACAGTTGAAAAGATAAAATCGCTTGCTAAATCAACTTTCAACAAAAATGTTTTATCCGGCATCGGGCATTTCGGCGCTTTCTATGAATTGGATTTGAAGAAATGGAAAAACCCGGTTCTTGTCTCCAGCGTAGATGGTGTAGGTACAAAATTAAAAGTTGCTTTCGCTATGAATAAACATGATACCGTTGGACAAGATTTGGTTAATCACTGTGTTAACGATATTGCAGTTTGCGGAGCGGAACCGCAATACTTTATGGATTACCTTGCTTTCGGAAAATTAATACCGCAAAAAGCTGAACAAATCATTAAAGGTTTTTCAATTGCATGTAAAGAGAATAACGTTGCATTAATCGGCGGTGAAACCGCTGAGATGCCCGGTCTTTATGATGAATATGAATATGATATGTCGGGAACAATTGTTGGAATTGTAGAGCGTGAAAAAATAATTGACGGACGAAATGTAAAAAAGGGTGATGTTTTAATCGGATATAAATCTACGGGACTACATACAAACGGTTATTCTTTAGCAAGAAAAATTTTGTTGAAAAAATTTTCAGTGAATGATAAACATGAATTGCTTGAACTTTCTATTGGCGAAGAATTGTTAAAAATTCATAGATCATATTTAAAACTTATTCATGAATTAAAAGAAAATATCTCCGTGAAAGCTTTTTCACACATAACAGGTGGCGGAATTATTGGAAACACAAAACGTGTTGTCCCGAAGAATTTGCAATTAAAAATTAATTGGAATGCGTGGGAGATGTTACCGATCTTCAAGTTAATACAACAAACCGGAAAAGTTGCGGACGAAGAAATGAGAGAAGTTTTTAATTTAGGAATCGGTTTGATTGTTATCGTGGATAAGAATGATGTTGATAAAACTCTCGTTCTCTCAAAAAAGATAAATGAAAAAGGAATTGTATTAGGAGAAATTCAAGGATAGAATTATTCTTGATCAGTTTTAACGATCAAGAGCAAGATTAAGATCATGATCAAGAAAAAAACGAGAAAGAAGATTTATGTTCATAGATACACACACACATCTTTTCTATCCAAACTTTGAAGGCGAAGTTGACAAAGTAATTGAGCGTGCGGCGCAAGCCGGCGTTGATTATATGATTGTTCCCGGAACCGATCTTGCAACTTCTCTGCAAGCAATAGAACTTGCGCAGAAGTACGATAACATTTATGCTTCTGTTGGCGTTCATCCGCATGATTCAAAAGATTGGAATGATTCTTTAATTGAAAAATTAGAGGAACTTGCTAAGAATAAAAAAGTTGTTGCTATAGGTGAAATCGGTTTGGACTACTATTATGATTTCTCACCGAGAGAAATTCAAATCAAAGCATTCGAATCTCAAATACAACTCGCTCTAAAATTAAATCTGCCGATTATTGTTCATAACCGGGAAGCTAATGAAGACGTTATGAACCTTGCACGCAAATACAAAGATTCCGGTTTGCGGGCGCAATATCACTGCTTTGCAGGATCAATTGCAGATGCACGCGAACTTGTAGAAATGCATCACTACATTTCCTTTCCCGGGATAATTACATTTAAGAATGCTGAAAGTGTTCGTAAAGTTTTAAGCCGTGTTGCAATAGAAAATTTATTACTGGAAACCGACTCTCCGTTCATGACACCGGTTCCTCACAGAGGAGATCGGAATGAACCGGCATATATAAAATTAATTGCTGAAAAAATTGCGGAGGTTCATCATCTTACGGTAGAAGATGTTGGAAAAGCAACTTCGTATAATACACATAAATTATTTGGCATCGGTATGAAACCAAAATTAAGTTTTACCTATCAGATAGGTCAATCACTTTATATTAATGTAACTAACCGCTGCAATGCGGATTGTATTTTTTGCGATCGCAAAGGTGAAGCTGTAATTAACGGTTATAATTTAAAAATGACAAAATCGGAAGAACCGGAAGCGGAAGTTTATATTAAAGAAATCGGTGATCCGAAAAAATATAAGGAAATTGTTTTTTGCGGATATGGAGAACCGACTATAAGATGGGACGTTGTAAAACAAATTGCTAAGTACGTTAAAGATTATGGCGGTGTTACCAGAATGAATACAGATGGGCACGGAAATTTTATTAATAAGAGAGATATAACGACGGAACTAAAAGGATTGATTGACACCATTTCAATCAGTTTGAACTCGACTGATCCGGTTCAATACGGAAAGCTGATGCGCGTTGATTCCTCTATGCATGGAGAAATGTTAGACTTTGCAAGAAAAGCGAAAAATTATACACATGTTGTACTTTCAATTGTTGGGCTTAGCGAAGTTGATTCCGAGGCAGCTAAAAAATTTGTAGTTGACGAAGTTGGTGTTGATTTCCGTGAGCGGGAATATTTCTAAAAAAATAAATGAGAATTATGATTGCTCGAAAAAATTTCTTTCTCTTAATCTTACTCTTGTCCATATTTCAATCGTGCGCTTCGTTTCAATCTACCGTAAGTTCATCTCAAAATAAAATTGATAGTTTACTAAACACGGAATTTTTTAAAACAACACAAGCAGGAATTTCATTTTACGACTTAACTGTAAATAAGTCATTATTCAAACACAACGAAAAACTTTTATTCCGCCCGGCATCAAACGAAAAGATATTAACAACAGCTGCAGGATATTTATTTCTTGGTGAGAATTACAAGTTCAAAACTTCTGTTTATCATACGGGAGAAGTTAACGATTCAATATGTAATGGCGATATTTACATAGTTGGCGGTTTCGACCCGGATTTTTCTTCAAATGATTTGGATTCTATTGTTAGCGAAATAAAACATTCCGGAATAAAAAAAATTAATGGTAATATTTATGGCGATGTCTCGGCGATGGATTCTTTATTCTGGGGTGAAGGATGGATGTGGAATGACGATCCTGAACCATACGCCGCATATCTTACCCCTTTGACCATAAATAAAAACAGTGTTCAAATCGCTTATGGGCCGGGTGAGATTGGTAAAGAGGCCATAATCGAGCTAGTACCAAAAACAACTTTTTTCCTAATAAAAAATTCATCATCAACAATTGATACAGGAAAAACAACTATTAGAATCACTCGTGATTGGATTAATCGAAATAATACAATTCTTGTTAGTGGAAATATTACAGAAAAATCAAAACGTGATACAACTTCAGTGAATGTTTTTAATCCCGCTTTTTATTTTCTAAATCTGATGAAAGAAAGCATTGAACAACACGGCATTTCTTTCAAAGGAAAAATTGATACGTTAACCATGCCACAACAAGCAAAAAAAATATTCTCTTTCGAACGTAACTTAGAACCGGTTATCACAAACACAAACAAAATAAGCGATAATCTCAGCGCTGAAATGATCTTGCGTGCGCTCGCTATAAATTCCATAAATAAGCCGGCAACGGCAGAGAAAGGAATTCGGTTTGTTGATAGTTTAATTACACTTGCAGGATTAAATCCTAAAAGCTATAGAATTGTTGACGGATCGGGACTTTCTAATTATAATCTTATCTCGGCAGAATTATTATCTGAAATATTGAAATATTATTATTTCAAAGAGCCTGATCTATTCCCAAAACTTTTGAGCTCGTTTCCAGTGTCAGGTGTTGATGGAACTCTGAAAAATAGAATGAAAGAAAGTAAAGTATTCAAACGTGTTCATGCCAAAACCGGAACTATAAGCGGCGTAAGCAGTCTATCAGGATATCTTGAAAGTAAAAGCGGGCATATGATTGCTTTTTCAATCTTGATACAGAATTTTGTCGGTCCATCAGCAAATGCACGCTCAATCCAAGATAAATTATGCGAAATTATTTTTGAGATGAATTAAGAATTCAATCATGAAAACATTCAAAAAATTTATAATTACTACAGAACCAACTAACAATGACCTGGTTAGCGGATTATTATGGCAACTCGATATTGACGGTATTAACGATACAGATAATGCAGTTGTGGTATTTGTAAACTCATCTAAAAATATTTCCAGTGACGATATTGGAAATATTTTGAAAGAGATGATTGATGAAAAACTCATAGAATCATTTTACATTCAGGAAGAAACACTTGAAGACAAGAATTGGAACGAGGAATACGAAAAAAATGTGCGTGTTATTGAAGTGACTGAGAAGATTGTAATTAAACCTTCATTTAAGGAATACATTTCCAAACCAGGGCAGATCATTATTACAATTGATCCTAAAATGTCTTTCGGTACCGGCGAGCATGCTACAACTCAGCTGGTTCTTAAAATGATTGAAAAATATATAAGCGGCGGCGAAAAAGTTTTGGATGTTGGTTCAGGAACTGCAGTTTTAGGTATTAGCACAGTGTTGCTTGGTGCAGCTTCTGCGCTTTGTATTGATAATGATGAATGGTGTGTTCTAAACGGCAATGAAAATGTTAAGACGAATTATCTAAGCAGTAAAGTAGAAATTCGGCTGGCAGAGATAAAGCAAATTGAAGAAAAAGAATTTGATTTAATCGTTGCAAATATTAATAAACATATTTTATTAGAAATTGCGGATGAAATAAAAATTAAAGTTAAAGAAAATGGTGCAATTATTTTATCAGGACTTCTAATAATTGATGAACCTGATATTGTAGAAAAATATACACGGCTTCAATTTAAGCTTATAGAAAAAATCACAATGGACGAATGGTGTGCACTGGTATTTCGGCCACAGTAAAACTGAGATTAAAACTTATCGAGTAAACTGATAACCGTCATTTGTTCATTTTCACTGAGTGAAGAAACCATAGCAGAAATATTTTTATAATATTCAGGTAAAATAGATTCTATCTTATGCCTGCCGGAGTCCGTCAAGTCCGCAAGAATCACACGTCTATCTTCTTTAGAATGAGTTCTTTTCACAAATCCTTCTTTTTCAAGATTGTCAACAACACATGTAATATTAGCTCCTGTTACCATCATTTCATCACTGATTTTTTTCAATGATAAAGATCCGGAATTGTAAAGAATCTCCAGCAGACCAAATTGAGGTGAGGTTAATTTTTGCTCAAACATTTGTCGTGCTTGAACTTTGCGAAATTTATCAGCTGCTTTAGAAATTTTTTCACATAATTCTAAAGCTAGAACTTTTTTATCTTTAAGCATTACTGCCAATCCTTTCCATTATATTCAAAATTATTATTCATGAACTTTGAATATTTCATCGTAATTTTGCTATTAATAGCTTATGGGTAATTTAATCAACGTTTTAGCAAAAATAAATCTATTAGGACTTAAAAAGGGGCATAAAATTTTTACTTTGGTATTGAATAATAAAAAGTTTTATTGCCTACTGAGGTTTATATAATTTGTAAATGTTTGAATCAATTAGCAAATAAATTATATTATCTAAATAAAAGAATACAATTCTAAATCAATATTTATGATAGACAGAAAAGAATTTATAAAGTTTATTAGCAGCTTAAGATTGAAAGAATTATCTCAAGAATCTGTTATAAGTTACACACAGCCGATCCTTGGAAACGATTACAAAAGTTTAGTGGCGAATTTAATCAACAATCGTGAAATTTCGTTTTATTGGTGTCAGCCGAATGAAACATTTTCTTTTTTTGGTTATAAAGAGCTTTTCTCCTTCCAGTTTGGGGACTCGACATTAAAAAATAAATTATTAACCGAATTCACAAAGCGGTTTTATTCAAATTCACCCCACAGATTAAAGCATCCATTATTTGTTGGCGGAATAAAATTTCCCTCTTCAAAAAATGATTCAATCTGGAAAAATTTTAATACTGAAAAATGGTTTATACCTAAGATTCTTCTTCTCAGAATTAATGATGAGAACTTTATTACTTTTAATTTCCCGGTAACCATTTTCAATCTTGAAAATACAGACGATATAATTATTAGTCTCACTGCTGAACTAAAATTTAATTCAGAGAGATTGAATGATTCAGTGCATGAACCTTCTGTTAAAAATTCTCCGGATTTTGAAATACTTAACTGGTCAAATAAAATCAATAATGCTTTAAAAAAAATTTCTGACGGCAAATTAAGCAAGGTGGTTCTTGCAAGATATAAGGATTTGCAATTCATAGAACATCAGAATATACTTCCTCTACTACAAAGATTGGAAGAAAATTTTGAGAATTGTTATACTTTCGCTTATCGAAATGGTGACTCAGTATTTTTGGGAGCCTCTCCAGAAAAACTTTTTAAAATTTCTGATGGATATATCGAAACAGATGCACTTGCCGGTTCAATTCCTCGCGGGACTACTGCTGAAGAAGATGAAAATTATGCGGCTGAACTTTTACACAGCGATAAGAATATAGCTGAACATAAAAGTGTTGTTGATTTTATTCTTAAGCAGCTAACACCAGTTACAGAAAAAATCCTTTTCGATTCACAACCGTCTATTAAAAAATATAAGAATATTCAGCATCTCTATGCACAGATTAGAGCAAGGCTAAAACAGGATACAAATTTATTTTCTTTATTAGAATTGCTTCACCCAACTCCTGCGGTTTGCGGGACGCCAAAATCCGAAGCATTAAAAACTATAAATGATCTTGAAGAATTCGATCGCGGTATGTACACCGGAGTTTTGGGTTGGTTCAGTCTTGAAAATGAAGGTGAATTTATTGTAGGAATTAGATCCGCATTATTGAAAGAAGGATTGCTGCGTGCATTTGCCGGTTGCGGAATAGTTGAAGGTTCAGAAAGTTTATCTGAATTCAACGAAACAGAATTAAAATTAAGACCAATATTATCTCTATTTACAAATGAAACTATCAATAAATCGTAATACTTTTTGGTGTGATGTTTTTGTCCAAAGACTTACCGAACTCGGTGTTCGCTATGCATGTATTTCACCCGGTTCAAGAAGCACACCGCTAACACTAGCGTTTGCATCTAATAAATCAATTAATCTTTTTCCAATAGTTGATGAACGCTCTTCTGCTTTTTTTGCTCTGGGTATTGCAAAGAATACTCAATCTCCTGTTGCGGTTGTAACAACATCCGGTACAGCTGTTGCTGAATTATACCCGGCAATAATCGAGGCATATTACCAGCGTATTCCGCTTATTATTTGTACTGCTGACCGGCCGCCCGCTCTTAGAAACAGCGGGGCAAATCAAACTATCAATCAGCAAAATATTTTTAAAAATCATATACGTTATTTTGCCGATGCCGGTTTACCAGATCTTAAAAATCTAAATTTTATAAATGACTTAGCAGATAACCTAATTATAAATTCCAGTATAGCAGATAAAGGTCCCGTTCATATAAATTTTTCATTTGAGAAACCTTTTGAACCTAAAAGTTATACGGATAAAATCGAGATAAGTAAAATTCAAAAGACATTTTCAAAATCTTCTTTTGTTCCGAATAAGAAAAAAGAAGCTGAAGTTGATTTTGAAGGTCTCACAAAAAAATTTCTTGGCATTGAACGCGGACTTATACTGGTTGGTTCTAAATATTACAACAAAGATTTTACAAAGAACCTTGTTCAATTTTCAAAAACTTTTGGCTATCCAATATATGCCGACGGTTCATCTTCATTAAGGTTTGGAAACCATTCTAAAGAATATTTCATTGATAATTTAACTGCTTTTGCCAGAGTTAAAAATTTTCAAAAATATTTTGATCCGAAATTGATCATTCAGTTCGGAGGAACTCCAACATCAAATGTTCTGCTGGATTTTTTTAAGAATTCTAAAGCAGAGAAAATATTAGTTAACGAATTTGGTGACAAGAACGATCCGTCCCATACTGCAAAAAAAATCTTTGCGGTTAATCCAAATAATTTTTGTACTTCAGTATTAAAAAATATTGAGAAAAATATTAAACGTGATAGCTGCTGGCTAATTGACCTTCAGGTAATGAATAATAAAGCCTCCGAACTAAAAAATAAATTGATCAACAATGCAGAATTCCCATTTGAGGGAAGAATAGCGAACGAATTGATCAAATCGTTACCGCAAAAATCAAATCTGATGGTCTCGAATTCTTTACCAATCAGAGATATTGATTTTTTTACTTCATCAAGTAATAAAAAGATAAATATTTTTTCAAACCGCGGTGCAAGCGGAATAGATGGAATAAATTCTACTGCACTTGGTATTGCCAAGGCATCGAATGAGTCAACATATCTTTTAATTGGCGATCTGGCCTTCTATCATGATATGAACGGTCTTCATAATGCTATTAAGTACAAAATTCCACTAACAGTAGTTCTTATTAACAATAATGGCGGTGGTATTTTTGAATCATTGCCAATTTCTAACTATAAAGAATTCCTTCTCGAAAATTTCATAACCCCGTTGGAACTTGATCTTTCTAAATTAGTTAAAGCTTATGGCGGGAAATTTATCCGAATTAAAAATTGGAAGAACTTTAATTCCGCCATCCGTTCTTCGAAAAAGAATAAAAAGATTACTGTTCTTGAAATTTGTACCAATGCGAAAAAATCAAAAGAACAAAGAGAGAAATATTGGAAAGCAGTTTCAAACGAAGTAGATTTATATATAAATGAAATTAAAAGTTGACGATATTCAGTTTAATCTTCACATCAATGAATCCGATTTTAATAATGAAAAAACACCGATAGTTTTTCTGCACGGATTTACAGGAAGAGCCTCCGATTGGCAATTTATCTTTAACAAAATTCCTCCGAATTTTTTTCCGGTTGCAATTGATCTTATTGGACATGGTGAAACCGATTCACCTGAGAATCAGGATTACTATTCGTGCCATGCTATTGTTAATCAAATTGATTCTATAATTAATCAACTTAACATTAAAAATTTTATTATTGCCGGTTACTCAATGGGCGGAAGAGCAGCTTTGGCATACAGCTACAGGCATCCACAAAAGATTAAAGCAGCAATTTTAGAAAGCACTTCGCCCGGAATTGAAGATTTCATTCTTAAGAAAGAAAGAGTTGAATTTGATTTTCTCCTATCAGATAAAATAAAAAATGAAGGTGTTGAATCATTTATTGAGTACTGGTTCAACATTCCACTTTTCGAATCACTAAAAAAACATCCGTACTTTGGAGATGAAAAGAAATTGCGGAATCAAAATAGCGCAACCGGGTTAGCAAACATTCTTTCATGTTTTAGTACGGGATTAATGCCCAGTTTCTGGGAAAAACTTTCACAGTTCAAATTTCCTGTTCTCCTATTAAACGGTGAGTCGGATGAAAAATACTCTGACATTAACAACAAGATGAAAGATAAACTGCCTAATGCAACTCATAAATCAATTCCCGAATGCGGTCATAATGTTCACTTAGAAAAGCCGGAGCTTTTTACTAAATTTGTTTTAGAGTTTTTGAATTCTCTCTAAAGGCATTTATGAATTACAAATGGAAGAAAGCGAAAAAATATCAAGATATCATTTATGAAAAAATGGATGGTATAGCAAAGATTTCTATCAATCGGCCGGAGAAAAGAAATGCATTTAGACCGGAAACAACTAAAGAACTTTATGATGCATTTACAGATGCGCGCGAAGATTCAAATATCGGAGTAATTTTATTAACAGGAAAAGGTCCGTCTAAAGACGGCAAGTATGCATTCTGTTCCGGCGGAGATCAATCCATTCGAGGTGATAAAGGTTATGTTGGAAAAGATGGTGTACCGCGACTTAACATTCTCGATGTTCAAAAACAAATTCGAAGTATCCCCAAGCCTGTTATTGCACTTGTAGCCGGATATGCAATAGGCGGCGGACATGTACTTCATGTTGTATGCGATTTAACTATTGCTGCATATAATGCGGTCTTTGGGCAGACGGGACCAAAAGTCGGAAGTTTCGACGGGGGTTTCGGTGCTAGTTATCTTGCACGAATTGTAGGACAAAAAAAGGCAAGAGAGATTTGGTATTTGTGCCATCAATATAATGCTCAGGAAGCTTTCGAGATGGGACTCGTTAATAAAGTAGTCCCATTAAATAAACTTGAAGAAGAAGGAATTAAGTGGGCAAAAGAAATTTTAGAAAAAAGTCCGCTTGCAATTCGATTACTTAAATCGGCGTTCAATGCAGAACTTGATGGCCAAGCCGGAATTCAGGAGCTAGCCGGTAATGCAACCTTACTTTATTACATGAGCGATGAAGCACAGGAAGGTAGAAATGCATATAACGAAAAACGTAAACCGGATTTCAAAAAATTTCCAAGAGTGCCATAATTGTGATAATCGAATCACAGACAAATACAATTTCCAAATTTGATGCTTGGATACTTGCCAGTCGTCCAAGAACGTTAGCAGCAGCAGTTATGCCTGTTATAGTTGGCAGCTCCATTGCAATACACGACGGCGTGTTCCATCCATTAGCTGCTCTAGTAGCTTTGTTATGTTCTCTATTAATTCAAATAGGAACGAATTTAGTAAATGATCTTTTTGATTTTTTACACGGATCAGATAAAAAAGATAGAGTCGGCCCTCTACGAGCAACAGCTTCAGGTTTATTATCTAAGTATGAAATGAAAGTTGGAATATTTTTTACTTTTGGATTGAGTTTCATACTTGGATTATATCTTGTTTATCTGGGCGGACTTTTCATTTTATTAATCGGAATTTTTTCCATACTTGCCGGCATAGCTTACACCGCTGGGCCGTTCCCACTTGCTTACAATGGTCTCGGTGATATTGCAGTATTTATTTTTTTTGGATTCATCGGCACTGTAGGAACATATTTTGTCCAAGCAAATGAAATTACTGCAATGGTGTTTTGGTCATCAATTCCCGTTGGTGCTCTTATAACAAATATTCTAGTTGTAAATAATTACCGCGACAGGGAAGAAGATCACTCAAATGGAAAAAATACACTTGCTGTAATTTTTGGTGAAAGGTTTGCCCGCATTCAGTATGTTTTTTTTATGATAGTTTCGTATGCAATTCTGTTTGTCGTTTATTTCACATTCAAGAAAAGTATTTTGATATTTCTTCCGCTTCTTTCACTCCCATTATCTATAAAATTAATTCGTATGATTTATACATTACGCGGTCGTGAATTAAATAAAACTCTCGAGCTTACAGCCAAACTTTCAGCTCTTTACGGTTTGCTATTTGCAGCCGGAATTCTTTTATGACAATAAAAGATTTTAAATACATTCCTTTTTCACTTCAGCTTAAAATTCCTTTTCAATCTTCAAATCAAACAATAAAACAAAAAGTCGGATTTATTATTTCCTTAAACGACGAACTTGGCAATCAATCATTCGGTGAAGCTTCTCCTTTAATTAATTTCAGTTACGAATCAAATGACGAGGTTGAGACCATATTTAAAAATTTAAGAATGCAGTTAATTGATCTTAGTATCGAAGAAAACCTTGATGCCGTTACTCAATCATTAGATAGTTTCGAACTTATTCCATCAGTTCGTTTTGCATTAGAGCAGGCAATCTTATTCTTAATGATCAAAAGAAACAAAAACTTTGTAAATCAATTCGTAAGCAACCTAAAGCCTATCATTAATGTAAATGCCGTGTACGGATTTGGAGAAACCAATGAAATCTTATCGGCAATCGAAGAAAAAATAAATTATGGTTATTACACAGTTAAGATTAAAATAGGCAGAGATAATTTTAAGGATGATCTAAAATTAATTAGTAAGATAAGACAACAATATGGAGATGGAGTTAGTCTCCGCTTAGATGTAAATGGAAAATGGAAATTTGAAGAGGCAAAAAATTATTTAGAACAACTCTCACCTTTCAATATTCAATATATTGAAGAACCTTGCGGTGATTTGAAAAATCTTAAAAAGCTTGCGGAGGAATCTCCTGTTCCAATTGCAGCTGACGAATCAGTTAACACAGTCAATGATGCTTACGAAGTAATAAATAATTCTAATATCGAATTTATTGTTTTGAAACCGATGGTTTTAGGGGGATTAATTTCTTCATTGGAAATAATTAAAAAAGCTGAGAAGAAAAATAAAAAAGTAATTATCTCGTCTTCATTCGAAAGCACTGTCGGTAAAAGCGGATTGGTTTTACTTGCCGCAATTACAAATCATAATTTTGCGCATGGGCTTGATACATCTCAATTTTTTGAGAATGATATTTGCGCAGATCCACTCATTGTAAAAGCTGGGAAGATAAATTTAGTTCCAAAAAGTTATCCACCACATTTTAATCTAAAATTCACATGATTACGATAAGCAATAAAGAACATTGGTTATTTGAACAGGCATCCAAACATTCAAACAACAAAGCAATCCAAACGGAACAGGGTTTCATTTCGTATCAAAAATTCTTTGAAGAAAGTATTTTAACGGCTAATTATCTACAGACATCTGGAGTCGAAGAAAATGATCATGTAGGAATTTTATTTACACATAGTTACAAATTTTTCATAATAGTTAATGCATTATGGTTTATCGGGACAATTCCAATCCCTTTAAATACGAGAAAGACAAAAAGCGAAATTGAAAATGAAATCCATCTTGCAGATATAAAATTTTTGATTGTTGACGATTTGCTCAAATCTCAATTTTCAACTTTGAATTTTAAGAACATACTTGATATAAACGTAATTAAGATACATGAAACACGAGATCAAAATTTCATAATTCGCAATTCGCAACCTCGCCTGCCGGCAGGCAGGTTCTCAATTCTCAATTGCTCTTTAATAATGTTCACCTCCGGCAGCACAGGGAATCCAAAAGCTGTCGTTCATACATTTAAGAGTTTGTATGAAAGTGTATTGGCATTAGATTCTTTCTCACAATTATTTTCTTCCGATATTTGGCTTGCCTCATTACCGTTATATCATATCGGCGGATTAATGATTTTAGTTCGATCTTTAATAGCCGGTAGTTTGGTTGTATTCCCGACATCGCCAAAATTTGAAGATATCCATCAAACAATCAAACAGTCAAATCCTTCTCATATTTCATTAGTTCCAACCGTCCTTCAAGATTTTCTGAATAAGAATATCAAACCAAATAAAAATCTGAAATATGTTTTTCTTGGCGGTGGTCCTTCTCAAACAGAATTAATTCAAGCAGCTGTAAAAAAATCATGGCCAATAGTAAAAGTTTACGGCTCAACTGAGACTTGTTCTATGGTAACAGCACTGCTCTCATCCGAAATCAAATTACATCCTGGATCTGTTGGGAAACCTATTGGGGGAGATAAGATCAAGATTATGAATAAGAGCAAGAGCATGAACTCGCCCCGCCTTCGCGAGAGCGCCCGCCTTGCCAAGCTGAAGGCGAGGCAGAAAGCGGGCAAGAGCAAGAATGAAACAGTCGGGGAAATAATCGTTAGATCAAAATCTTTATTTAAAAAATATTACAGGGACCGACAAACAACTAACAATAAATTACGAAATGATTGGTATTATACGGGCGATTATGGATGGACGGATGACGAAGGCTATCTATACATCGAATCACGTCGAGAAGATCTGATAATTTCCGGCGGGGAGAATATAAGTCCGTATGAGGTTGAATTAATTATTAGAAAACACCCATTAGTAAAAGATGTAATTGTGTTTGGTCTTCAAGATAAAACATGGGGACAAATTGTTTGTGCTGCAATTGTTTCGGAAACGACTTCAGAAGATGAGATAAAAGATTTTCTTAAAGAGAAAATAGCAGCGTATAAAATTCCTAAACGCTTTTTTATTGTTGATGAAATTCCGCGTAATGAAATGAATAAAGTAAATCGAACGGAATTATTGAAGCTGCTTAAGCTAAATTAGTTTTTAGCTTATCGTAACATTCCTTAGGCAACTCGATCTTCTTAAATTGTTCCTTAAGCACACAAACATGAACGGTTTTGGCAATTGCTGCAAACGTATTATCCTCTTTGTAAAATTTATAACTTATTTCAAAAGAAGAATTTTTCAGAAGGCTTACTATAACATCAATGCGAAGTTCATCCCCTACTCTTATCGGTCTAACATAATCGGCTTCAGCATGAATGATAGGCAAGATGTATTCCTTATCAAAAAAATAATCTCTCTCTGTATGAAAACTTCTCATCATATCTTCGTATGCGGCATGAACATATTTAAATAAACTTGCGTAAAAAATAATTCCCGCCGGGTCGGCATCGTAAAAATAGACTTTTACCTTTGTTGTGAACATTGTTTCTCTCTTTTATTACTGCAAATTTAATCAACTCTTATCCATTTCACATTAACTTTTTTGTGATTAATTTGGTGCAAAATTTTATTTGAATAAATGCGATTTATAAAAACCAAATACCTTTTAGCAGTAATATTCTTTGCCATCTCGTATTTATTATCCGCTCAGAGTGAAATTAAAAGAGAATATTATTCCAACGGCAAACTTAAATCCGAAGGAACAATAGTTAATGGTCTAAGAAATGGTCTTTATAAAGAATATTATGAAAGTGGTAAACTTTGGAAGGAATGGAATTTTGAAAACGGGAAAGAAGAAGGAGTTTCAATCTGGTACTTTGAGGACGGTAAAAAAAGTATGGAATGGAATTACCGCAACGGAAGGCTTGAAGGAAAATCCAAATGGTATTATGAAACTGGAGAACTTTGGGCAGAACCGGTTTATGTAAATGATATTCAAAGCGGTCCAAGCAATACCTACTACAAAAGTGGTAAACTCCAGGCGATATGGAATTACATAAATGGCAAACTCAATGGCGAATCAAAAATATTTTTTGAGAACGGTAAAGTTGAAGTAGAGCGTAATTACGTTAATGATAAACTTGACGGCAAAAGCAAAGTATATTATGATTTTGGTACAATTGCATTAGATGCAAATTACAAGAACGACCAGCTTGATGGAATCTCCTACCTTTATTATCCCGATGGGAAAATTAAAGTTATTGATACATATGAAAACGGTCAGATCATTAAACGAGAACGTTATGATTACGGTGCTAAAGTTAGCAAGGTGGAAGAGAATTTTGATGAGTATTGGGATGAAGGTACTTTGAAAAGACAAGTTACTTTTAAGGAAGGAAAACTCGACGGATTGATAAAAGAATATTACGTCAGCGGCTTTATCAAATCTGAATTGAACTATAAGTCAGGTTCATTAGAAGGAGAAAGCAAATATTACAATGACGGCGGGACTCTTGCCGAGATTGCACAATATATTAGCAACATGAAAAACGGGACATCAACAAAATTCGATAAAGACGGGATTAAAGTTGCTGAAGTAAACTATACGAACGGTTCGCGGGAAAGTTCTGCAAAAACTTTTTATCCCAGCGGTGAAGTTGAATCAGAACAGATTTACAGAAATGACAAACTTGACGGTGTTGTAAAATTTTTTGCCAAATCAGGAGTTCTTAATGCTGAAGTAGAATATCATAACGGATTAAAAGACGGAATTACAAAATATTATTTTCCCAGCGGCAATGTTTCTGATTTTCTGACCTATAAAAATAATATGCTCGATGGAAAATGTTTTACGTATGATGAAAGCGGAAAAATTATTTCATCAACAGAATATAAAGAAGGAGAACTGGTTAAATAATTTTCTTTATCACAAACAAATTCATAAAATCACTGCCGAATGCGAGTGACGGAGTGTAAGTGCCGGGTTTAAGAGTGTTTTTCAAAACTCTTTCAACACTTTCTGCGGCTCCAGTTGCAGTCAGATTGTATCCTTCCATAACTTGATATATTTCTTCAATCATTTTTCCTTTTGCGTTTTCTACTCTGCCCCATACATATGTTTTAGTTGAATCGCGTTTTGATTTTACCGGCCCGGTTAAAATTTTCTTCATGAATATTGCAACGATATTTTTAATTAAAGGTATCTTCAAAATCTTCAGAAAGAAAAGAACCAGTGATTTTAATTTAACCATTAATCTCGGCAAGGCAATATAGACTTCAACGTTTGGAATTTTTGTTGATTGATACGATGAATAAACATCGCCCCATGGAATTGAAAGTCCGCAAAATGAAAAATTTTTTATTTTAAAATCAATTGTATATTCGCCAATATTCGATTCCACTAATTTACCATCGCGTCTAATTCTTCCAGTACCGCCAAGAAATTCCAATGTAGTTAACCAGGTACCTCTGGAAATTTTTCCTCCTTTGTTGGAAAAACCTAATTTCAAGTGAGTTGCATCCGGCATTTGTTCGCTTAATCTTTTTGCAAGGCAATCAGTTGGAATAATATCAAAGCCAACACTTGGCAGAAATACAATTCTCTTTTCTTTTGCTTTTTGATTCAGATAAAACGCCATATACATTGCCGGAATCTCGCCCGTTATATCAAGGTAATTGCATTTACATCTTAAACATGCCTCCATAATTTCTTTAGCAGTGAACTTAAAAGGACCCGCACAATTAAGAATAGTATGTACCCCGTCTAATGCAGCATCTAATTTTACATTATCATAAAGATCAACCGCTATGTACTCACAATTATATTTATGAGAAAGCTCTTTCAAGGCTGATTCATTTCTTCCGGAAAGAATCGGTTTTATTCCTCTTGAAATTAATTCTTCTATAATTAGTTGTGCAGAATATCCATTCGCACCGTAAACCATTAATTTATTATTTGTGATTGTCATTTCTTCAACAAATATTAATCGAGAAATTATTTTAGCAAAGTTTCGGGATTTAAGTTTAGTGCTTCTATATCCTTAAAATAATTTACAGTTCCTACTTTTAATTCAACCGTCGAAGCGTCATCACAAACAATAATTGCTTTGGGATGAAGCTGCAAAGCGCTAACTGTCCACATATGATTTAAGCCTTCTTCAACTACTTTATTCAATGCCCTCGCTTTATTATGGCCGATTATTATCACTAAAACTTCTTTTGCGTCCATCACTGTCTTAACACCAACAGTTAACGCCGTCTTTGGAACTTTATTAATATCGTTATCAAAAAATCTTGAGTTGGCAATTATTGTATCCATTGTTAAAGTTTTAACGCGCGTTAGAGAACCTAAGGAAGAACCGGGTTCGTTAAATGCAATATGCCCGTCCGGACCGATGCCGCCGAGGAACACATCAATGCCGCCATAGCTTTTAATTTTTTCTTCATATTTCTCGCATTCGTCTTCTAAGTTTTCCGCATTTCCATTTAAGATATTTACATTACTTTTTTTAATATCAATGTGCCCGAAGAATTTACTCCACATAAAATGATGATAACTCTCAGGATGAGTCTCTGGAAGCCCGACATATTCATCCATATTGAATGTAACTACATTTTTAAAAGAGATTTTTCCCGAACTGCATAGCATTATCAGTTCTTTATACATTCCGACAGGTGAAGAACCAGTAGGTAATCCAAGTACAAAAGGTTTTGAAGGTGACGGATTAAATTCTAAAAGTTTCGATGCTACATAATTAGCCGCCCATTTCGAGACCGATTCATAATTGGGTTGAATTATTAATCTCATTTCCGTTCCTGAAGTTTATGAATAATTAATTTCTAATCAGACATACCTCTTCGTATTCTTTCATTCTTTGTTAATTCAAATATTTTTGATAATAGATTTTTGTCGGCGCTTGTAAATTCAACTTTTCTTCTTGCCATTACTTTTTTAGCAACCTCAATTCCGGTGTTTAAATTATAAGTAGTCATTGAATCAGCACCGCCCCATGCAAAAGAGGGAATATATTTAGGAGGAAATCCGGAACCGAAAACATTACTAGCTACACCGCAAACTGTACCTGTATTAAACATAGAGTTTATTGAAGTTTTGGAATGATCGCCCATAGTTAAACCGACGAACATTTTTCCTGAATCAATTTGTTTATCGTTAATAATTACTTTTATGTTTCCGTAATTATTCTTTAAGTCGCTGTTATTTGTATCAGCACCTAAATTACACCATGGTGAAATGTATGAATGGCCGATAAATCCATCGTGTTGTTTATTCGCGTAAGAATGAATTATAGAGCCTTCAACTTCACCACCAACTTTGCAAAATTCACCAATACTGGTATTTTCATAAATCTTGGCAGAGATCTTAATAGTTGAATTATCTCCCACAAAACATGGCCCGACAATAACAGAATTGGAAAGAACTTTTACATTCTTGCCAATGTAAACCGGACCTTCCTCTGCATCAACAACAACTCCAGGTTTTATTACCGAACCGTCTCCGATAAAAATATTTTTTTTGTTTAATAAAACAGATCCTTTATGAATTTTCCCGCGAATATTTTTCTTTTTGTGGTTGAGATAAACAAAATCTGAGAGTATTTGCTCGCCATTGTTTGAAATCAAATCCCATGGATAATTAATGATTGTTGCTTCACAATTTGTACTTTCAATTCCTTCAAAAAGTTTTTTTGTAAAAAAAGAATCTAATCTTGAGACTACTTTCTTAAATTTATCACCACTAAGTTTTGCAGCAACAAAAGTTTCTCCAGAATAATAAAGTGCATCCTCTTTTTTTGAAATCTGTTTAATTGCTTTCGAATTTAAAATCACTCTTCCGTTTACAAACAAACATGAATCGAGTCCGCTCAAATTATTAACCGATACATTCTTATTAATCTCTCTTACTTTTTCTTCAAGATACTTGCGGCAATGCAAAAATACTTTGGCTGAGGGAAACGAATTTTCAATCTTTTCTCTTAATGTTAAGATACCGCAACGTAGATCATAAACCGGACGCATATAAACAAGAGGCAATAGATTTTCATATTTTTCATCTTCAACCATGCAAATATTCTTTATCATTTATCTGCCTTTTTAAATTATTGTTGATTTAAAATAGAAAAAAAAGATATCATTTAAATGACTTCCTTAATAAAACATATTAAATCTCTCCATTAGCTTACAAACTCAATATCCATCTTAGGCAAGAAATAATTAAATTAATATTGGAAGAATGAGAAAATATCGAATTTACTCTTGTAAAATTTCAGGTCTTAACAATTTGTTAATCAACTTTTAACAATTTAGTAACAGTTAAATCCTAATTTTGCGGTATGTTAAAAAATGGTTATTAAATAAAGTATGTATAAGAAGAAAATTCTTTTTATTTGCGGATCACTCAATCAGACTTCAATGATGCATCAAATCTCGCAGCATATGCATGATTTCGATTGCTATTTTACTCCGTACTATACCGATGGGTTTATAAATTATCTGGTCAGCATCGGCTATATAAAATTTTCAATTCTCAACGGCCAATTCAGGTTGAAAACGGAAGACTACCTTCATAAAAATAATCTTCAACTTGATTACCGCGGAGTTAGTCACGATTATGATTTGATATATACCTGCGCCGATCTAATCATGCCAAAAAACATCCGTAAGAAAAAAATAATCCTTGTTCAGGAAGGAATGACCGATCCTGAAACATTAATGTTTCATCTGGTCAAATATCTCAGACTTCCGCGCTGGCTTGCAAGTACTTCAACCATGGGAATGTCAGATCAGTACACTTTATTCTGTGTTGCTTCGGAAGGTTATAAAGATTTTTTTATTAACAGGAAAGGTGTTAAGCCTGAGAAAATTATTGTAACCGGAATTCCGAACTTTGATAATCTGAAACAATTTGCAGACAATAATTTCCCTCATAAACATTTTGTGCTTGTTGCAACTTCCGACGCACGCGAAACTTATAAAATCGAGAATAGAAAAAAGTTCATTCAAGAATGTGTTAAGATTGCCAACGGTAAACAATTGATTTTCAAATTACACCCAAATGAAAAAGTTGATAGAGCAACAGAGGAAATTAATAAGTTCGCTCCGGGCGCTCTTGTCTTTCCTATCGGAAATATAAATCACATGATTGCTAACTGTGATATTCTTATTACCAAATTTTCTTCCGTGGTTTATGTAGGAATATTGTTCGGTAAGGAAGTTCATTCCGCTTTTGATATTGAAGAGTTGAAACGATTGATGCCGATCCAAAACAACGGAACCTCTGCAAAAAAAATTGCAGAAATTGGGAAACATATTCTTGGATTTCCACGTACATCATTAGATGAAATCCACAAAAAATTTGAATTAAGTTTGGTTAAAACGTGAAGATTATTACCGTCATACAAGCGCGAATGTCATCAACACGGCTGCCTGGTAAAGTTATGCTGCCCTTGTTAGGCAAGCCGCTTTTAATTCGTATGATAGAACGGGTTAACCTGGCGCAACATGTCGGTGATGTAATAGTTGCAACATCAACAAATCCTGATGATAATGAAATCGAAAGATTGTGCGCTCAAAATAATTTGATTTGCTTTAGAGGACATTTAACCGATCTTTTAGATAGACACTATCAAGTTGCAAAACAATTCAATGCAGATGCTGTTGTTAAAATTCCGTCCGATTGTCCTCTGATAGATCCCAAAGTGATTGATAAAGTTATTGAGCACTATGTCAGTTCCGATGAGTTTGATTTTGTAAGTAATCTGCATCCGGCAACTTATCCGGATGGAAACGATGTAGAAATATTTTCTTTTGAATCACTTGAGTGTGCATGGAAAGATGCAACAAAAGATTACGAACGCGAGCATACAACCCCGTTCATTTGGGAACACCAAGACGTGTTTAGTGTCGGAAATATTACATGGGAAACCGGAGATGATTATTCTTCTACCCATAGATGGACAGTTGATTTTCCGGAAGATTACGAGTTTATTAGAAAAGTTTATGATGAACTTCATTTAAAAAATTCCGCTTTTAGTTTAAACGATATATTAACTTTGCTTAAACAAAAACCTGAAATCGCAGAAATAAATCAGCAATATCTCGGCAAATACTGGTACGAAAATCACCTTGATGAATTAACTCATATAGACGAATACAAAAACAAAATCAAAAGAAATGAATAAGAAAAAATTAAAAGACCTTGAGCAAACTGCTTTACGCGTACGTGAGCATATTATTCGTTTGAGCGGCAACGGCGGGTGTTTTATCGGCGCATCATTATCTTGTGCTGACCTTATTGTTTATCTTTACAAAGAATTTTTAAATATCTCACCAAAAAACTTCCGGAATCCTAAGCGTGATTATTTTTTCCTTTCGAAAGGGCACGATGTTCCCGCTCTTTACGGTACATATGTTGAACTTGGCTGGCTTGAAGAAGCAAGATTAAAAAATCATTTAAAGACAACCGACAATATTTATTGGCATCCAAACAGAAACATTCCCGGAATTGAATTTCATTCCGGTTCGCTCGGGCATAATCTTTCCGTTGCTATGGGAGTTGCAATGGACTGCAAACTGCGTAAACAGAGAAATAAAATTGTAGTTGTTGTAGGTGATGGCGAACTTAACGAAGGATCAATGTGGGAAGGATTACTTGTTGCCTCTGCATACAAACTTGATAATCTTATAATTGTTGTTGACCGGAACCAATTTCAAGCAAACATGCAGACAGAAGATTTAATCCCGCTTAAGCCGCTTACCAAAAAGTTTTCTGCTTTCGGATGCTCTGTAAAAAAAATCAACGGGCATAATTTTGAACAGATGGGAAAAGCTTTTTCAAAAATTCCATTCGAGAAAAATAAAATCTCTGTAGTAATCGCGGAAACAGTTCGCGGTAAAGGTTTACCCAGTATTCAAAAACGTGCCGACCGCTGGTTTGTAAATTTTAAGAAGGAAGAAATTGAACAGTTGTTAAAAGAACTGCACGGCAGTAAAAAAACAAAATTAACTTCAGAAACTATTGTGGCGAGATAAGATGACTTACGAAGATTTAATATTTGAACTCATAAACAAAGATGACCGCTATATGATCATGACTTCCGAGAATAGATCCGCGATGAGAAATATTACTGCTAAGATCAAAAATAATTTTATTGATACAGGAATAACCGAACAGACATTAATCGGGATGGCGGCCGGATTAGCTTTGCGTGGCAGAATTCCAATAGTTCATGCGCTTGCTACATTCCTCACTATGCGTGCATTCGAATTCATCCGAACAGATATTGGAATCGGAAATCTTCCGGTTAAAATTGTCGGCGCTGTTCCCGGATTCTTATCCGATGGTAACGGTCCAACTCATCAGGCGATTGAAGATGTTTCAATCATGCGCGGAATCCCAAATGTAAATGTATTTTGTCCCGCAGATGAAGATGATATGCTGAAATGTTTACCGAAAATTTTTGAATCCACTTCCCCATTCTACATTCGTTATAACAACACAAAACCTGTTGTAGAGCATAGCAAATTTGAATTTGGTAAAGCAGAAATGTTTGGTGAAGGAAATGATGTAGCGATTCTTGTTTATGGATTTCTATTTAGTGAAGCTTTTAAGACAAAACAAATTTTAGAATCAAAAGGTTATTCTGTTAGATTGATAAATATTCGCACACCAAAACCAATTGATGAAAAGGCGATCTTAAAAGCTGTTGATGAATGCAAACTTATCGTAACAATCGAAGATCATTTTATAACCGGCGGACTTAACACAATTCTTGCAGAAGTACTTTTAAGAAATAAAAAAACTGCTAATGTTCTTCCCTTTGCTTTTATGAATAAATGGTTCAAACCCGGTTTATTGAATGATGTACTTGAGTATGAAGGATTTACTGCGAAACAGATATCGGAAAAAATTAGTAAGCAAATAGCTTTTAGCATTTAGCTATTAGCTTTTTAAAATTAAATTGGAGGGTGCTTTGAGAGATTTTAGAAAATTAAAAATTTGGGAAAGATCTCATGAATTCACACTTAATATTTATAAGTTAACTAAGTCTTTTCCAAAAGAGGAATTATATGGAATCACTTCCCAATTACGACGAGCAGCAGCATCAATCCCCACTAATATTGCCGAGGGCTGTGGTAAACAAACTGAGAAAGATTTCGCTAGGTTTATAAGCATAGCTGCAGGACAACAAGTGAGACGGAATATTTATTAACATTATCTAGAGATTTAAAATATTTGGATGAATCTTTTTCAAAAGAGTTAATAAAAGAGATAAACGAAATAAAAAAAATGTTAAATGGATTGTTAATAAAAATTGCTAATAGCTAAACGCTAACGGCTAATAGCCGGAGTTTTTTCAATGCCAAATAAAATTTCACTTAATAATGATTTTCCGGAAATAGAAAAATCAAACAAACTCTACAATCGCGCACTCGGATTAATTCCATCTGTGACACAAACACTTGCTAAAGGTCCCGGACAATGGATCAACGGAGTTGCACCGAAATATTTAGTAAAAGGGAAAGGTTCTCATGTATGGGATGTTGATGGTAACGAATACATTGATTATATGATGGGTGTAGGCCCGCTATCGCTTGGTTATGCTTATCCGAAGGTTGATGAAGCAATTAAAAAACAGTTGGAAGACGGAATTACTTTTTCTATGATGCATCCGCTCGAAGTTGAAGTTGCTGAATTAATTCGTAAAGTTGTACCAAATGCAGAAGCGGTCCGTTACAGCAAAACCGGCGCCGATGCAACAAGTGCAGCAGTCCGACTTGCACGTGCATACACGGGTAAAAATAAAATATTATGCTGCGGTTACCACGGCTGGCATGATTGGTACATAGCCGTTACGGCACGCAATCACGGTATTCCGGAAGCAGTGCAGGCTATTTCATTTACATTTAATTACAACGATATTGATTCCGTAAAGAATTCAATTGATGACGATGTTGCTGCGATAATTCTTGAACCAGTGGTGTTTACTGAACCGAAAGATAATTTTCTTCACAAACTTTCTGAGTTGTGCCAACAAAAGGGAATAGTTTTGATCTTTGATGAAATGTGGACGGGCTTTAGAATGGCTCTTGGCGGTGCGCAAGAATATTTTGGAATTATTCCCGATCTTGCAACATATTCAAAAGCTGTTGCCAACGGAATGCCGATTTCAATTCTAACGGGAAAAAGAAAAATTATGGATCTTGCCGATGAAGATATTTTCTTCTACACAACTTTTGGTGGAGAAGCTTTATCCCTTGCTGCTGTGAAAGCAACAATTGAAGAATTGCGTGATAAGAATGTACCAAAGTTTCTAGACGATCAAGGAAAAAAATTAAAAGACGGTTATAATTCAATTGCAAATAAATTGGGATTGGATTTCACAAAAGCAATAGGATATAATTGGCGTTCGATGGCAACTTTTGAAGAAAAAACCGGTGACCCGCTGATTCAAAAATCTTTGATGCAGCAAGAGATGATCAAACGCGGAGTTCTCTGGCAAGGATTTTTTAATATGTCATTCTCGCATAGCAACGCAGATGTGGATTATACACTAAAAGCTTTAGAAGAATCTCTTTCAGTTTTGAAAAAAGCAATTCAAGAAAATAAATTGAAAGAATCACTGCGCGGTATTCCTGTGCAGCCTATATTCAGAAAAGTTGATAATTTTAATATGAAACCGGTGAAGAAATAGTGTAGAGCACAGAACAAAGAGCTGTGAATTAATAAAGGTATTTTATTGTGGAATTATTTAGTCTAAAAAATAAAGTTGCAATTGTAACAGGCGCATTGGGATTGATCGGTAGGGAACATTGCAAAGCTTTAAGTGAAGCAGGTGCTAATGTTGTCGTTGCAGATCTTAATGAAGCCAAGTGCGAAGAATTTGCAAAAACATTATCTACTAAATCAATTGGTTTTTCGCTTGATGTAACTAAAAAAGATTCGATTCAAAATTTGAGCGATAATGTTTTAAAAAGATTCGGACACATAAACATTCTTGTCAACAATGCTGCTATTAACGATATGTTTGAAGATCCAAAAGCAGCAACCGAGCAATCAAAATTTGAGAATTATCCGCTTGAACTCTGGCAAAAATCTATTGACGTTAATTTAACCGGAGTATTTTTGTGCTCTCAAATTTTCGGAACAGAGATGGCAAAACAAAAAAGCGGAAGCATCATAAATATTGCATCTACTTACGGAATAACTGCGCCGGATCAATCACTCTACATAGAAAAAGACGGCACTCAATCCTTCTTCAAACCGCCGGCTTATTCCGCAACTAAAGGCGCTATAATAATGTTTACAAAATATCTTGCAGCTTATTGGGGAAAGGATGGAGTGCGTGTGAACACGTTAACCCCGGGAGGTGTAGAAAATAATCAGGATGAATTCTTCATTAAAAAATATTCTTCTAAAACTCCTTTAAGAAGAATGGCAACACCAACTGATTACAAGGGCGCATTAATTTTCCTCGCTAGCGATGCTTCAAATTATATGACAGGTGCTAATTTGATAGTTGACGGCGGATGGACTTGCTGGTAATTTTATAAACTTAGAAGCTCAATCAATCAGGAACTTTTTTTATGGCAAAGAGAAAATTAACAAAGAAACAACTTTTGAAACGTGCTTCAAAAATTAAATTAGTGTTAGCAGATTGTGATGGCGTTTTAACAGATACAGGCGTTTATTATTCTTCTCAGGGAGAAATGATGAAACGCTTTTCTATCCGCGATGGAATGGGTGTGGAGCGTTTAAGAAAATATGTAAATGTTGAAACGGGAATTGTGACAGGAGAAAACACTGAAATTATCCGTGCACGTGCAAATAAACTTCAAATGAAAGAAATACACTTAGGAATAAATCGTAAAGATGAAGTATTTAATGAGATAATAACCAGAAGAAATTTCAAAGCAGAAGAAGTAGCTTTCATTGGGGATGACTCAAACGATGTTACAATAATGAAACTTGCCGGACTCACTGCTTGTCCCAAAGATGCAACTATGTTTGCTAAAAATATTGCGGATGTTATTGTTGACAGCAAGGGCGGCAACGGAGCGTTTCGTGATTTTGCTGAAATAATTATTGAAGCTAAAACAAATAAGAAAGTATTTAGAAAGGATGATAATGCCGACTAAAGTTAAAATCGGAAACAAATTTATTGGTGATGATCAGCCGGTTTACATTATTGCTGAGATAGGGATCAATCACAACGGTTCGTTGGAACTTGCAAAAGAACTGATTGATGGAGCTATATATGCCGGGTGTGATGCGGTTAAATTTCAAAAGCGAACACCTGAACTTTGCGTACCCAAAGATCAATGGTATCTTGAACGAGATACACCATGGGGACGAATTACTTATATAGAATACCGTCACAAAATTGAATTCGGATTCGAAGAATTTCTTGAGATAGACGGTTATTGCAAAGAGAAAGGAATTGACTGGTTTGCATCACCATGGGACGAAAACTCTGTTGATTTTTTAGAAAAGTTCAAACCACTGATTTACAAAGTTCCTTCCGCTTCTTTAACTGATCACTCGTTACTTCGAAAAATAAAAGCAACAGGGAGACCGGTCATTATATCAACAGGAATGTCAACAATACAGGAAATAGAAGATGCTGTTTTTATTCTTGGTACAGAAAACCTTTTGATTGCACAGGCAACATCTACTTATCCGTGTCCCGTTGAAGAATTAAATTTACAGGTAATTCGAACATACAAAGAAATTTTTTCCGAAGTACCAATCGGTTACTCAGGACACGAAACCGGTTTAGCACCAACGCTTGCAGCTGTTGCAATTGGAGCTAAGTTTGTTGAACGGCATATAACACTCGACCGTGCCATGTGGGGAACCGATCAAGCAGCATCGGTCGAAATAAGCGGCATGCAAAAACTCGTGCATGACATTCGCGATATTGAAAAAGCTTTAGGCGACGGAACAAAAAAAGTTTATGCGAGTGAGCATAAGAATATCGAGAAACTTAGACGGATAAAATCCAACATCTCTTTTAAGTAGTAATGATTGGAAAGATTATAAATATTTTCTTTGGTCCACACCAGTATGAAATAATCTCTTACTCAATAATAATAGTAGCGGCAATACTATTTATTATTTTAGAAAGAATATTTCCTTACAATAAAGATCAAAAAATATTACGCGAGGGTTTTTTTAACGATCTTGCTCTTTATACAATTGCGCAGAGTTACATTCTCGGAATAATCATATTCACATTCATTATCCAAACCATTGATAACTCAACCAGACTTTCCCGTTTTCATTTATTTGCCGCAATTCCAACTTGGATTCAACTAATCTTCTTTACAATAACACATGATTTATATATTTATTGGATGCACCGCTGGCAGCACAACAACAAATACCTTTGGCGTTTGCATGAAGCTCACCACTCACCCAAGAAAGTTGATTGGCTTTCCGGTTCTCGTTCCCACGCATTTGAAATTTTGATTAATCAAACCGTAGAATTTTTACCGATAGTTTTGCTCGGTTCCCCACCCGAAGTGATTGCATACAAAGGTGTGATAAGTGCAGTTTGGGGTATGTATATTCATTCCAATCTTGGCATCAGGACCGGCTGGCTGCAAAAATTTATAAATGGCCCCGAGATGCACCGTATTCATCATACAACCGGTAAAGGAAGGAACAGAAATTTTGCAACTAAGTTTGCAATTTGGGATTGGCTTTTCGGAACAGCTTTTTTTCCTGAAGTAAAAGCAAATGAATACGGATTAAAAACTTTCTTCCCGGATAATTTTTTGAAACAATTTATTTTTGCATTTAGAAGTTTTAAAAGTGGGGGCTGAATATATGTTCGGCCCCTACAAATAGGGATGAATCCTACAAACCTTGAATTTGTTTATCTCCCGGAAATTTAACAGAGTAAACCATTTTTTTAGAAATAGATTTCCCGGCTTCGATTTCAGCCATCCATTTAAGTTTTCCACTTGACTGATCATAAACAGCGCCGGACGAATCAATTAGTTTCACTACTATATCTTCATTTTTAGAGATGGGAATTTGGTCTTCGATAATTATTTTAACTGCTGCTTTCTTGTTATTCTTAATTTTAATATCGAATGCAAATGTTCTCTCTACATTACTGCTCAAAAATTTATCCTCTGAAAAATCTTTCAGCACTTCCCGGGAAATGGAAATATTCTGATCCCTGCCGAGTGACAAAATAAGAGTATCTTTTGTTGTTGACGGATTAATTGAAGATTGCCCTATATAAGAATTTTCGAAATAGATGTTGGCTTGTCCCGGCAATAAATTATAATTTGCCCAATCAGTTAAACGTGCAACAAGAAACGCATTGTTATCAAGTTTAGGGGCTGCATAATATTCATATTTCGCCTGAACGGAAAATTCCTGCAGTGCAACGGAATGCGGTTTATTATCTGATGGAATTGAATATCTGATTGTTGGAGTGAATTCAACAGAGAGTTGAGTTTCAACTACTTCGAAATAATCTGCCATTGTTTCTGCTTGAGATACTTCATCTTTAACCGGCATTTGTGCTTGTGATGCCACTGCATTTGATACAGCACCGGCTTTCATCATTTCACGATATGCAACCGGACGCATAAAATCAATGAACCAAGGATAAAGCTCAGGTTTATTATTATTTACGTTTGGATTTCTTGTTGATAGAACAATCCCAATATTTTTCCAATCAAATCCGCAGTTCTGCCAAACATTTGCTTTGTAACTCAATTGAGCCGGGGAATTAATTTTATCAACTCTAACATCGTAAGCTGGCTGCCATCCGGCATCATAAATTAAATATGATAGATCAATATCAACAGTACCGGAAGCTTTACCTGATACTGTTACTACGATCTTGTTAGTTGGTTTGTTTAATTGATTGTTCAATTCATTTAATTGATTTTGAATACGTTCAATATTTTTTTGGATTTTTTTTGCATTCAATGTAAGATCGAACATTTTATTTTTTATTTCAGAAAGACGTTTATGGTAGAACTCGGCCATCTTCTGTAACTCAGCAACCGAAACACCAACTTTTTCATTTCCGATATTTTTATTAGCCAGGATTAAATCAATTTCATATTTCAGAACATCCATTTCATTTTGATTAAATACTAATAATTTATTTTGCGATTCTAGAGAATCTTCCAGCATTTTTATCTGGGGAGTTTTTTCAGGAGTGCGTAAATAATCGAACCTTTGAACAACCGACATAATGATTGCATCTCCTTTTGCAGAAACATTAATGCTATTCCTATCAATGTTAGATGCCAATCCAGTAAAAACAATATCATTAAAACCTTTATCAACTTTAACGCTTGCAAAATAACTCAGCTGCGCACCTCTTAGAAATACTTTCACATTCGAAAGAGACGGTTTAACTAGGATGTCGTCTGCGGCAAAAAAAGCCTGCGATATCAACAATGATATAATTAGAGAATAAATAACTTTTTTCATAACTAACCCCTGCTCTGTTTATTCAAAGATAATCAAACTCTTTCTTATACATAAGCTGATTTATTCAGTTCCAATAAAATGATTATGCAATATCATATGCACTAATCGCCTTTCTTTATAGAGTCACTTTCATTATTTTTCAACCGATTTAATTGAGGACTCGCCTCATTTTCTGATCTGTAAAGTATAATTGTTGAGGACATGAAAAAATTATTAACCGAACTTATAAAAAAATACTTTTCTACAATTGTTGAAAATTGGGCTGCTCAGCTTAATAAATCCGGCAATAAACTTACCGATGCGCAGATCCACACTTTTGTTGAACAAAGTCTTAATACGATTTTAGATGTAATGGAAACAGGCGATTACAGTTCTTCCGATCAATATTTGATTGATATTTATACGCTATTCTCAAATTCTAATTTAAATCTTTTAGAAGTTAGCCAGCTATTTAGTTGTGGAAGATTTGCAGTACTCAATTGCATTGAAAAAGATAAAGTTGAAAATGCCGATCCGGTAATTTTACTCGGGTTCTTCGATGAATTAATTGAAAAGATATTTGCACGTTATGGAATGCTTCACCAAGAGACTAAAATGAAAGAGCTGGAAGGCGACCGCGACCGCCTTGCGGCAAAACTTGAGTTGAGTAATCTATATTTAAAAAATATATTACATACTTCCGATCAAGCTATAATGATAGTGGATGATAACGAAATTTTTATTTCATGGAACAAAGGTGCTGAGAAAATATTTGGTTATAATGAAAGTGAAGTTATTGGAAAACCTTCTTCATTGCTTTTACCCGAAGGTAAAAGATTTGTTAATGAACTTAAAAGAATTCAAAATGATGTTAAAAAGAACGGACAATCTTTGATTCTCGAAACTGAACGAAAAACTAAGAGCGGCGATATTATAAGCGTGAGATTAAGTGTCTCAAGATTACCAAATAAAAAAAATGAATATGCCGGCCGTTCTGTTATCATTAAAGATCATACGGAGTTCAAACGTCTTCAAGCACAAATTGATCAATCGGAAAAATTAGCTGTAATTGGACAAATAGCTGCCGGAGTTGCCCACGAAATTGGCAATCCACTGACTTCAATCTCTTCTCTAGTACAAATTCTGCAACGAAAAAGTCAAGATTCATTTATGAATGAACAGCTTGTTAATATTAAAGAGAACATTGACCGCATTACAAAGATTGTTCGTGAGCTTGTGGATTTCTCCCGCCCACCCAGTTACGAGACATCAAATCAAGATGTTACCGATGTTATTAAAACTGCGTTAGGAATTGTAAAATATGATAAGCGGGTTCGTAAAGTTAATTTTGAAACTGAATTGAAAACGAATCTTCCAAATGTAAATATAGCCGCAGATCAACTTCTTCAAGTATTTGTAAATATTTTGATAAACGCACTGGATGCAATCAAAGGTAACGGAATTATTACAGTAAAATCGAATTTCGATTTAAAGAATATTTATATTGAACTAAGCGATAACGGATGCGGTATGGACAATGCAACATTAGAAAAAATATTTGATCCTTTCTTTACAACAAAAGAGGTTGGTAAAGGCACGGGACTTGGTCTTTCCGTTAGTTACGGAATTATCAATAGATTTAACGGTGAGATAAAAGTAAAAAGTAAAATAAATGAAGGAAGTACGTTTACAATAGTTCTTCCAATTCAAAACAACTGACGGAGAAATAATGCCGGCAAAAATTTTAATAGTTGATGACGAGAAACCAATACGCGATTCATTAAAATTAATTTTAGATGAAGAAGGTTATTCCACAACTGTCGCAGGCGACGGTGAGGACGCACTTCAACAACTTCAAGCGGATGTTTACGATGTTGTAATAACAGATATTAAAATGCCCAGAATGGATGGTATGCAGCTTTTAGAATCAGCTTCTAAAATTTCACCTGAATCTTTTTTTATAGTGATGACAGCCTATGCTTCAGTTAAAACTGCTATAGACTCCCTGCGCCAGGGCGCCTATGATTATTTAATTAAGCCTGTCGAGTTTGATGATGTGATTATACGTGTAAAACGATTGATTGAGTTTAAGAAACTTGCCTTAGAAAATAAATCTTTGCGTCAAAGGATATCTCTCGATACAGGATTTACAAATCTGATCGGTAAAAGTGAACCGATGAAAAAAGTTTTTGAACTAATTAAACATGTTGCACCGACAAATTCTAATGTTCTAATCTTTGGCAAAAGCGGAACAGGTAAAGAACTTGTTGCAAAAGCAATTCATCACAACAGCAATAGAAAAGAAAAAATATTTCTTCCAATAAACTGCGGCGCAATTTCGGAAAATTTAATTGAGAGTGAACTTTTCGGACATAAAAAAGGTGCATTCACAGGAGCCACAGATGATAAACTCGGGCTTTTTAAAGTCGCCGATGGTGGGACACTATTCTTAGATGAGATCGGCGAACTTCCACTAAACTTACAAGTAAAACTTTTACGCGCAATCGAGGACAAGGAATTCATTCCGGTAGGAGGAGTTAAATCCGTTAGCACAGATGTTAGAATAATTGCAGCAACAAACCAGGATCTATTTGAACGGACCAAATCGGGAGAGTTTAGAGAAGATCTCTTTTACCGTTTAAACGTAGTTGAAATAAAACTTCCCCCTCTCAATGAACGTAAAGAGGATATTCCGCTTCTTATCAATTACTTTATTGAAAAATATTGTAATGAAATGGGTAAAAAAATTCTTGGTGTAGATAATGAAACAATGAAAGTACTTTTGTATCATGATTGGCGAGGCGGTGTTCGTGAATTAGAAAATGTAATTGAGCGAGCTGTGATTTTTGCGGGAAAGGAATTTCTAACTGTTAATGATCTTGCAGAACACATTAAAGGAAATACCCAGCTTGGTTATCCTGATTCCTTAAAGGATGCATTAAGAGATTTTGAGCGGGAACATATTCTTAAAATAATAAGGAAATTCGATTACAATAAAGATGAAGCCTCTAAAGCTTTAGAGATAGGCCTATCATCACTGTATAGAAAGATGGATGAGTTGAATATTCCCACAAAATCATCCACGGAAGAATAGAAAAAAATCTTTTTTGATAAATATGACTTTCATTTTTAACACACCCTCAGATCGTTTGTATATATTCACTAATAGTTAAATTGAAATTTTTATTATATTTGATTTACCACTCATCTAATTGCGAGAGGAATGGAACCAAGCAAGATTGATTTAAGAACCTTAGAAAGTTTTAACAAAGGCCTTAACGGTATTTTTTTTACCGTCAAGTATTTCAACGGTTCTGATGAAAACTTTGTCTCAAATTCAGTACAAATCGTTACCGGATATTCTCCCTCCGAAATAAAAAATTTTCCGGAAAATCATTATTCATTAATCACCTCTGATGATAAACCAAGAATAGCTAAAGAGCTAATCGAATTTTATAATAATGATAAACTCAACACACTTGATCTTACCTATAAAATCAATAATAAAGACGGAAAAGAGATTTGGTTAAAAGAATTAATCAATGTAGAAAGAGCAATAAAAAGCTCTGCTATTGTTGCGGTTAAAAGTGTTATTCAAAACATAACCGATATAAAAATCAACGAATGTGAACTACAAAAAACAAGTGATGCACTAAAAGAAATTAATACAACTAAAGATAAATTCATTTCTATTATATCTCATGATTTACGCGCTCCATTTACTACTCTACTTGGATTTTCAGAAATTCTTCTGAACGAACGGGATCTAACTGAAGACGAAAAAAATGAATATTTGCGATACATCTATGATGCATCAAAAAGCCAGCTTGAATTAATCAACTGTTTACTTGATTGGTCGCGTTTGCAAACCGGAAGAATTAAAATTGATCCTGTTCGTTTAAATGTAAAAACAATGGTATCTACTGCAATTGCGCCCTTAACCGGCGATGCAGTACGAAAGAACATTGATGTTAAAATTGATATTCCTCCCGATCTAAATATTAATGCTGATGAGCGTCTAATCGGCCAAGCAGTTTATAATCTCACAAGCAATGCAATCAAATTTACACCTGAAGGTAAAGAAGTTCTGGTTTCTTCAAGCCGTTTTAAGGAAGGAATGATTGAAATAGTTATTAAGGATGAGGGTTTAGGGATTGCCGAGGAGAACCAAACAAAGCTTTTCAAGATTGATCAAAAATTTTCTCTTGTTGGTACTACCGGAGAAAAAGGAAGCGGACTTGGTTTAACTCTTGTAAAAGAAATTATTGATAAACACGGCGGACAAATTTGGTTTTACACACAGTTGGGTGAAGGAAGTGAATTCCATTTTACAGTGACTGAGTCTAAAAATGTTATTCTTTTAGTTGAAGACGATAAAGAAGTTCGAACACAATACAAAAATATTATTGAACAAGCATTACCAAATTTTGAAGTGAAATTCGCCGATAACGGTTATCAAGCAATCGGATTATACCACGACATGATTCCAACAATTATTATTACCGATCATGATATGCAGTTAATGAACGGGATTCAATTAGTAGAAGCTATACAGAAAAAAGAATCTAATAGAACTGTCCCGATTATTATTATCTCGGAATTTATAAATGATGATATTTCCAAAAAATATAATAAGCTGGGCGTTGATAGAATTATTACTAAACCTGTTGATAATGATAAGTTTATCCAAATGATTAGAGAATGTTTATACTAAAATTTGTCGATCTAATATATCATAGGTTATATCGCTATTGTTGAAAAAGCAACCTCAAAATTCTTGATAAGTAATTTTTCAACTCTACATGCTTCAAGCAGATCAGGTTATTTTTTAGTAAATTGAATTATAATTACTCACCCAAATTATAACGAATTATGCTTGATCAGAAAGATCTTAATGATTTATCCATCGGTGATGATTTTACTATGTTTCTTATTGTCACCAAGAGTGAAGTTAAAACCTCTATCAATGGCAAACAATTTCTTAATCTGGAGCTGCGTGATAAGTCATCGGCACTTCCATCAAAAGTTTGGGATAATGCCGAGGAGTATTCAAAAAAATTAAAAGAAGGAACTGTTGTAAAAGTCATAGGACAAATAGAAGATTTTAAGGGTGCATTGCAGATTAAGATTGGAAAAATTAGTCCCGCAAAAGAAAGCGATAACGTTAAGCCGGAAGATTTTCTTCCAAAATCTCAAAGACCACTTTCAGAAATGTTTAACGAATTAGATCAGGTAATAGCATCAATTAAAAATCCATTTCTTAATCAATTGATAAAAATAATATTAGCAGATGGTAAGCTCGAAAAATATTCCAAGGTACCTGCAGGAAAAGGATGGCATCATGCTTATATTCACGGGTTACTAGAACACACTTTGGAAATAATTAGAGTCTGTGAATTGATGTGTTCAATCCATCACGAGTTAAAAAGAGATCTTTTAATTACCGGTGCTCTTCTTCATGATTTTGGTAAAACGGAAGAACTTACTTACGATTCCATTTTTGATTATTCTGACAAGGGAAAATTAATTGGGCATATCGTAATTGGTGCTTTAGAAGTTGAAAAAGCGGCTGCATCAATTAAAAATTTTCCAGAAGATTTGAAAGATCAATTAATCCATTTGATACTTAGTCATCAAGGTAAATTGGAATTTGCTTCACCTGTTGAACCGCGTACTCTTGAAGCAATTGTACTTTACCAAGCTGATGAATTAAGCGCTAAAACAAATGCCTATAAAAAGGCGATCGAAGCAGATAAAAACAAAGGCGGACGATGGACTAGATTTCTTCCTCTTGCAAATACTGCTTTATATATGCCGGATGAAAATTCAGATTAGTAAAATTAAATTCATTAATCAGCTAACTAACAAGGAACCATATCATGAAAAGAACAAACTTTTATTTCTTTTTCATATTCCTTATCACTGCATTATTAAGAGTTAATGCACAATCGCTTGATGCTCTTCTTGAAGAAGGAGAAAAATATTACAAACAATTTAATAATGAAAAAGCCCTTGAGGTTTTTAAGAAAGCCGAAAAGATAGATGCAAATAATGCCGAAGTACTTTGGAAATTATCTCGTACTTATGTTGATATTGCCGACCGTATGCCTACAAGCACCGGAGAACAAGAGGATGCTCAGTTAGCGGTTTTTCAAAAAGCACTTGATTATGCCGATAAATCCGTTAAACAGAAACCGGATCTGTCTGCAGGTTACTTACGCCGTGCAATCGCAAATGGTAAAATTGCTTTGTTCAAAGGTGTGTTTTCCGTTGCGGGAGTTGTTAACAGCGTTAGAGCTGATGTTGAAAAAGCAATTCAATTGGGTAATGGTGGAAATTTTATTCAGGGAGTTGCTCATTATGTTTTAGGAAGAACACACGCTAAGACAAGTGAGAAATGGAAACCGGCAAGGTCTATTCTTGGACTTGGTTGGGCTGATAATGAAATTGCTCTTACTGAATACAAGAAAGCAATTGAAATTTATCCCGGCTACATGATGTTCTATGTTGATTATGCTAATTCATTAATCCGCGAAGATGATTATAAAACCGCGCGCGAAATGTTAAATAAAGCGCTGACTTGTCAATTCCAGCATCAAGATGATGAAAAGAGATTAGCCGAAGCAAAAAAAACCTTGAACGATATTAAGGACGAATAATAATTTCTTGTGTTGTCATTCTGAGTCCTCCGCCTTTGGCGGAGGGCGAAGAATCTTATACGTTCTTTTTTCTTCGTCTTACTCAGATTTAATTATAAACTTCACAATGCAATTCAAACAAGAATTTCTAGACAAACTCAAAGACGCAAAAAAAATTGTGTTCTTTACCGGCGCGGGAATTTCTGCTGAAAGCGGTATTCCAACTTTCCGTGGTAAGGATGGAATTTGGAATAAGATGAAACCTGAAGAACTAGCTAGCTTTGATGCGTTTATTCGCAATCCTAATCTCGTTTGGGAATGGTACCAACATAGAAGAAATATTGTTAACTCTGTTCTTCCAAATGCGGGGCATCTTGCAATTGCCGAATTTGAAAAATTTTATGATGTATCGGTTGTAACACAAAACATAGATAATCTTCATCGCCGAGCAGGTTCAACAAAAATATTTGAACTGCATGGCAATATCGAAAGAAACTTCTGTATTGAATGCCACACATTTTATAATTCACCAGAACTTGAAACAGCTAACACAGTTCCAAAATGTAAAAAATGCAACGGATTAGTGCGTCCTGATGTTGTTTGGTTTGGCGAGATGTTACCTCAAGATGAATTCAGCGGTGGAGAAAAAGCTGCAGAGTGGAGCGATATCTGCTTTGTTGTAGGAACTAGCGCAATTGTTTATCCCGCTGCATATATCCCAAGGGGTGCGAAACAAAACGGATCTTATTTGGTTGAAGTAAATGTGGAGCCAACTGAGTTATCGCAATTTACTGATTATTCAATATTTGGAAAGTCCGGCGAAATATTACCGGAGATTGTTGAAGAAGTAAAAACATTAATGTAGAGACTTCATTCATTAAGTCTCAAAAGGCAAGACTCGATAAATCGAGTCGTTCAAATATTAGATTATTGTTTCTTCTTCCGCATAAGAATTATCTGTTTCAAGTACACGAACTTTAATTGAACGAATATTCTTGGGAAGGTTTGATGATTTAATTTTCTTAAGAAGATACAGACAAATGTTTTCCGCAGTTGTTTCAAAATCAACAATAATTTTACGCGAGTTTAGTTTTTCCAATGCATCAATTACTTCTTTATCGTTTCGGTAAACCATAAAAGAATGATCTAGTTCATCAAGTATTGGTTCAACAATTTTTTTCAAATCGTAATAATCCATTACCATTCCGTTTTTATCGGGATCACCGGTTAACTCAATCAAACATTTATAAGAATGCCCGTGAAGATTTTTACACTTTCCTGAATGAAAAGGAAGACGATGCCCCATTTCCCATGTGAACTCTTTCGCGATTTTCATTACACACCTTTCTTGCTTGGTTCCCAAATAAATTTATGCGACTGTAACTGAAATCTGACTTGAAGATTATCTTTCAAAATCCATTCTACAAGTTTTACCGGTTCAAGTATGCTGAAAACAACGGAAAACAAAATTGAACATTTTTTGATCAAATTATATTTTCTGATTATCTCTTTTGCCCATTCATAATCTTCAAGAGTACCAATTACAAATTTAATTTCATCGGTTGGTTTTACATAATCTAAATTTTCGTAGAGATTTTTTTTCATCATATTACTTGACGGACATTTCAAATCTAAAATTATCATAACACGTTTATCAACATTTTGTACCGGTAAACTTCCGCCTGTTTCAAGCATCACTTCAAAACCATCATCACAAAGCCGTTTCATCAACTCAATACATTCATCCTGAAATAACGGCTCACCGCCGGTAATCTCAACTAATTTGCAATTATACTTCTTAACTTGCTCAACGATTGCATCAATAGCCATTTCATTCCCCTCGTAGAAGGCATATTCGGTATCGCAATAAGAGCATCTGAGATTGCAGTAGGTTAACCTAACAAAGACGCAGGGAAGTCCGGTTTTGGAGCTCTCACCTTGTATTGAGTGATATATCTCGTTTATCTTCAGCATAAATGATATAGTTAATCCTTAAAGTGGCGCAAAGATAATAACACTATGTTTGAGAAAAAAGTAAATCGTCTCTCAGTTTGATTTGTTAACCCTTGAGTGCTATATTTACACCCGATTTTCAACAAAATAAGGTTTTATTAATGGCGCATCACAAATCAGCAAAAAAAAGAGTTAGATCAACAAAAAAACGTGCAGAGAGAAACAAAGCAGCTTTAACAAAAGTTAAAACGCTGGTAAAAAAAGTATTAGATTTAAATGACACGACTAAAGCACAGGAATCTTTGAAAGAAGCAGTTGCTTATTTAGATAAAACAGCTTCAAAAGGCAGAATGCATAAAAATACTGTTGCCAGAAAAAAATCTGCTCTTACAAAACATGTCAATAAATTAACTGCAGCAAAATAATTTTTATAATTAAGAATTATTCAGAAAGGCAATTCATTTCCGGATTGCCTTTTTCATTTTTTATAAATCATGCACAGCATCCATTCCTTCAGCTTCGGGTAAAATATATTTAACATTATAATAATCCGTTTTCACACCATTCGGTTTGAATATTTTTTTTCTTAAAAGAATAGAATGTTCAATTAAAATATTGTTTCCAACATCACTTCCGAAAATGTAAGTCAGCCCTTTGAGAACCACATGGGATCCAATTCTGGCAGGATGCTGATCGCTTCCTGTAATTCGAACACCGGATTCAATTCGTGTGTTTTCACCAATGGTTACACTTCCTTTAATCGTATTGTTAGAATAAATTTCTACATTATTACCGATAACAATCGCTTGACCGTAATAACATGAAATTTTTGTATTCTCTCTTACAGTTACATTTTTACCAAACCTAATATCCCCTTCTAAAAAAACATTCTTTGATAAAACTAAATTATAATTAAGCCTAACACCATTACCGATATAAACACCTTTACCTATATTAATATCCAAAGGCAATCCTTGTTGATCCATTTTTAAAATTTCATCAACTACATTTTCTTCAATAAAAAAATCATCTTCGTCTTCAATAGTGATAATATCTTTCAACTTTTCGTAAGTCAGTTTACGGGCTATGGCATCCATTTCTTTAAGTACGGATTTATTATTGAATCCCATAAGTACATATTGTTCTTTAGGTGTAATTGCTTCAACTGAATATCCGTTGTTATTAAATAATCCGATCAGGTCCGTAAGATAGATTTCATTTTGAACATTGTTATTCTGAATTTTGCTTATAAGATCATTCAACGGTTTAAACTTAAAGGCATACACGCCGGAATTAAATTCGCGATTTTCAAGAAGCTCTTTCCGGCTAAATTTATAATTTTTTTTATGATAGGTAGTTGTGTAGGTTTTTTTCTTATCAAGATTAAGTATGTCTTTATATTCTAAAATTTCAATTACTTTATTTTTGTTTTTCGATTTATCATTAACTCTCAATATTCTACCGTAATAATTATCTTCAACAGCGCCTTCAAAAATTCCGGTTAAAACCATCATATCGGCATTTGATTTTTCAAACTCTTCTTTGAAAAATTTTACCGTCTTTGCATCAATTAAACCCATATCTCCAGGAAAAATGTAAACTGTGCCGTCATAATTCTTATCTTTAATCTTATCAATGGCAATTTGTACCGCATGACCGGTTCCGTTTTGAACTTCTTGATGCGCAAACAAAACAGAATTTTTTTTGCCGATAGTTTTGATGACATCTTCGGCTTTAATGCCAACAACAATAATTATATTTGAATTGGTCAATCCTTTATTGCACGCATTATAAACACGTTCTACTGTTGGTATTTCCCAAATTTTATGAAGCATTTTTGAAGTTTGCGATTTTATTCGTTTACCATGCCCGGCCGCTAAAATTATTGTTGTCTCTTTATTTTTATATTCAAATGGAGACGAATATGATTCAACAGTATTAAGAACAGATGAAGGATTATGTGATTCCAATCTATGACCTCTCTTTTATTAATTATCCCCGTTTAAATTTAATAATAATCGGATTATTAACCGAAGGAACTTTAGATGGTCAACTGTTTGTCGTTCTTGTTTCTTTATTCTTCAGCTTAATACTATTTTTGAAATAACCTTCTGGCGGAGCTAATATGTCAAACCAATTTTTACTACTTAGACCAATCAAATTATTAATTTCGTTAGTTTTATTTTCCTTCATACTTGGAATGATTCCGGCTTCTCCTGAAGAAGGAATGTTTCCTTTAAGTGAGATAGATAAAATTGATCTTCAAAAAGCCGGATTAAAAATCGCTTCCAAAGAAGTATATAATCCTAACGGAGTAAGTTTAGTTGATGCGCTTGTAAGTCTCGGCGGATGTACCGGATCGTTCATCTCAGATAAGGGTTTAATTATAACAAACCATCATTGTGCATTTGGTGCGATTACAAGAGCCAGTGCTGTAGAAAATAATTATCTTGAAAAAGGTTTTTACGCTAAGATATTGTCAGATGAAATTCCGTCGCAAGGAGGAATTTGCAGAATTACCGAATCGTATCAGGATGTTTCCGATATAATACTCGGAGCAATTCAAAATGTTACCGATCCGGTTGAACGCACAAAAATTATTTCTCAAAAGATAAAAGAACTTTCCGATGGGGCCGCAAATGAAAAAGAATCTATAGTTGCGGAAGTGTCCGAAATGTTTGCCGGAAAAACTTATGTACTTTTCAAGTACCGTGTTATCCGCGATGTACGTTTAGTTTACGCTCCTCCTCAATCAATCGGTAACTTCGGCGGGGAAACAGATAATTGGGTTTGGCCGCGTCATACCGGCGATTTTTCTTTAATGCGCGCTTACGTTGCACCAGATGGCAAAGCTGCGACTTATTCAAAAGATAATGTTCCTTACAAACCGAAAAAATTCTTAAAAATAAATCCAAACGGAGTTGAAGAAGGAGATTTTGTTTTTCAACTCGGTTACCCGGGCAGAACATTCCGTCATCGTCCTGCTCAATACATGAAATATCAGCAGGATTATTTGCTACCATACATTTCCGATCTCTACCAGTATGCAATTGAAACTATGCAGGAACTTAGTGCAGGCAATAAAGAATTAACGCTTGCATTTGCAAACCGTATTAAAGGTTTGGCAAACACGATGAAGAATTATCAAGGTAAGATCAAAGGGCTAAAGAAGATCAATCTTGTTGAACAAAAACTTGAAGAGGAAAAACAATTACAACAGTTTGTCAATTCCGATTCCGCATTGAAAACTAAATACGGAAATCTTTTAGAAGAGATCAGAATTGTATTCGAAAAGGTTAATCAAAATGCACAAGCCGATTTATGGTTACGCCAAATAAATAATATGTCGCCTACACTTGCACATGCAATTTTTGTATTGAATTACGCTGAAGAAAATCAGAAGCCCGACGCAGAGAGAACTCCTGCGTTCCAGGAGAAAAATATTAAACGGGCATTTGCACAATTAGAAAATACAAAACAAAATTACAATGCGGATTTTGAAGACATTATGTTTATGAAAATGCTGACGGATGCAAATGGATTCAAACAGGATTCGCGAATAATGGCTGTTGACGAGATACTTGAGGGAAACGGTGTAAATCCGGAAGAAGCATTTCAATCTTTTATTAGCAACAATATTATCAGCTCGAAAATCCGCGATAAAGAATATTTTAATTCGCTCTTAACTAAGAAACCGGAAGAGATTGCCGCTTTACAGGATCCTCTTTTTATTTTTGCTAAGAAAATTAGAATGCAGAATCAGGTTAGTGATAAAGACAACCAAAAGAATGAAGGCAAGCTGAACAAACTTTACGGTGATCTTGTTGATGTTAAAATGATTTGGAAGAAAACCAACATGCCTGCCGGACAGGCGGGTTTTATTCCAGACGCAAACAGCACTCTCCGGCTTACATATGGACATATTAAAGGTTACAATCCCGCAGATGCAGTTTATATGGAACCGTTTACTTCTATAGATGGAGTAATTGAAAAAGGTGCAACGGGCGGCGATGATTTTGTTGTTCCGGATAAACTACGGACGGTTTATGACAAGAAAGATTTTGGAAAATATGTAAGCAAGAAAACCGGCAAACTTCCCGTTGCAATGTTGTATGATATGGATACAACTGGCGGAAACTCCGGCAGTCCGGTTTTAGATGCTTACGGAAATTTGATCGGGGTTAATTTTGATCGTGCGTACGAAGCAACGATAAATGATTTTGCATGGAATGAATCATACAGCCGTTCGATTGGTGTTGATATACGTTATGTATTGTGGGTAATGGATAAGATCGGCGGTGCAGATAATTTGTTGAAAGAAATTGGAATAAATTAAATTGGTTACTCTGAACGAAGCGAAGAGTCTTAACTTTTTAGATTCTTCGCCTTGCTCGGAAAGACAATTAATAATTGAAGTGTTTAATATTCCACAAAAAATGCAAGCACACCAACCAGCACCAAAACAATTCCGCTAATTAGTTTATCGTGATGTTCCAGAAAATGCCAGTTCAGTTTACGCACACCTTTCGATGCAAAGTGAACGAGAAAGATCATTCCAAGAACAGTAACAATAAAATAAACTACCGAAACAATTCCAATTCCTAACCAGCCTAAACGGCTTGCAGTGAAATAATAAACCTCAATTTCAAGACAGGGCGAAAAGAACATTGCAACACTTAATGTAAACACAATTGATTTTTTACTCTTCCGCTCCTGGACTATTTCATCTACATGAATGTGGTGATGCTCATGAGCAGTTTTGATTAAACTGTGGCGGTATTCCAAATACAAATAGATAAGACCGAGAATTATTAAAATTGTCGGCGCTACATAATGAGTTATATAATGATACGACTCGGAAAGTTTGTAGCCGACCAACCCGACAATAATTCCAATAATAATAGTACTGATTGTATGCGAAGCGCCGGTAATTGCAGTTACGGTTAATGTTTCTTTCTCCGTCCACTTCTCTACTTTTCCGATTGCGATTAACGGCAGCCAATGACTTGGAATTGAAGCATGAACCAAACTAAGAAGAAGACTTCCTAAAAATATTTGAAGGATTGAATTCACGAGTATAAAATATCAAAAATTCTTGTATGTATAGTACGTATATAAAAGCTTAAATCTAATAATCTATTTTCAGACACAAAAAAGCCTAATACATATTATATTAGGCTTTGTGAGCGCGGGTGGGCTCGAACCACCGACCTTCACCTTAAAAGGGTGTTGCTCTACCACTGAGCTACGCGCCCTCACCATTAAAATTGCGGGCGTAAATATAAACCTCTCCTCTTTAAATTCCAAAACGGCTTATAAGTGCATAAAAAATTATTTTTCTCGCTCTTTTTTTATATATTAATTCTCAAGTAAAAATTACCACTTATGAAAGACTCAAGAATATTAGTTGCTGACGATGACGAAACTCTTTGTTACCTTCTAAAAGAAGAATTGGTTAACGAGGGTTACTCGGTAGATGTTGTTTACGACGGTAAAGATGCCATAGAAAACCTGAAGAAACGTTTTTATGATATTCTCTTGCTTGATCTTGAAATGCGCGAGGTTCACGGAGAAAAAGTTTTAAGTTATGCTAAAGAGAACCATCCATCACTACAAGTAATTGTTTTAACTGCAAAATCGGATATGCGCACAGCTATAGACTGTATTAAACAAGGTGCATATGATTTTATTACTAAACCTTACGAATTCGGTCAGCTTTGTGTAATTATTGAACGCGCACTTGATCATAAAGATCTGTTATTAAAAAATAAAATCCTCGTATCAAAAATTAATCAACTCCCGACTAATAATATTATCGGGGAAAGTGATGTAATTAAAAAAATTATTCATTTGGCAGAACGTGCTGCAAAATCGGATTCCAATATTTTGCTTGAGGGCGAAACAGGAACCGGCAAAGAACTATTCGCTGAATTTATTCACAACCATTCTAATCATGCAGATAAACCATTTGTAGCAATCAATTGCGCTTCCCTTCCGGATCAATTGATAGAAAGCGAACTTTTCGGTTACGAAAAAGGTGCTTTCACTGATGCAAAAGCTTCTAAACAAGGTTTGGTGGAAATTGCAAACGGAGGGACACTTTTTCTTGATGAGATCGGTGAATTAAGCTTAGCATTACAACCTAAACTTCTGCGTTTTCTTGAGAATGGAGAATTTAGAAGAGTTGGAGGAGTTGTAAATTTAAATTCTTCCGTCCGTGTTATTGGTGCTACAAACAAAAATTTAATGGAAGAGGCGGAAAAGAAAAATTTTCGCCGCGATCTTTTATTTAGACTAAATGTAATCACGTTAACTATTCCTCCGTTACGGGACCGTGACGGTGACGTGCTTTTACTTTCAGAATATTTTCTTCAAAAAAAATCTCCCGTACGTTCTCTTAAAAAACTTTCTGCTGATGCCAAAAATGATTTACAACGTTATAACTTTCCCGGTAATGTTAGAGAGCTTGAACATATAATTGAGCGTGCAATAATCTTTTCCGAAACTGATACAATTCAATCGAAAGATTTAAATGTGCCTAAAGAAGATTTTGATTTTACCAATTTTGTAAAAGATGATGGAACACTTCTAACTATGGATGAATTGGAAAAAATTCATATCAAACGGGCATTAGAACATCATAGTTGGAACCGCGAAAATACTGCCCGCGCTTTAGATATCAGCCAAAAAACACTCTATTCAAAAATTCTAAAATATAGTCTTAAATAGAATGAAAACAGATTCATCTGTAAAACATCTTGCACATGACCTTAATAATATTTTCACGCGTATATTAAACAGCATTGACCTACTTAAAAGGAAAGTCGTAAACATTGATACCGTACTTCCCCTTCTGAACAATATTGAAAGTGGTACTTACCTCGCATCTGAGATGATTGATGATACATTCGGCAATGTTTCCAGTAAGATTACCCAGCGGAAAATTAATTTAAATTCCATTATTGCTGATATTATCCGTTCATATACTTTACAGCAAAAAGATAAAATTGATTTTCAACTTTCACTTGATAAAAACCTTAACATGGTAGTCGATAAATATTCTGATTTTTACCGTGTAATCTTAAACTTAGTAACTAATTCCATTGAAGCTATTGAAGGAAAAGGATCAATAAAAATCAGAACATGTAATTTGGATAACGATGATAAAATTCAAATCATTATAAATGACAACGGACGCGGTATTGAAGAACAATTTCTTTCTCAAGTGTTTGATGAAGATTATTCCACGAAAAATAAAAATAAAATTTCCGGAGTTGGTTTATCTATAGTTAGGGAAATTATAGAAAATTATGACGGAACTATTTCCGTTTTAAGTAAGGTTGGAAAAGGCTCTGAATTTAGTGTCGCATTAAATTCTGCGCCGATACTACATGATAAACCCGCTTTAAGTGGAAAGTCAATTTTAATTGCAGAAGATGAAGATATACTTCGCGAACTTCTTTCTGAGCTTTTACGGTCTTATGATTATACAATACTTACCGCATCAAACGGAATTGAAGTTTTGAATTTACTTAAAGTGAGAACTCCAGATTTGTTGATCATTGACCGGAAAATGCCTGAGATGGACGGAATAACATGCCTTCAAGAGATTGAACAAAGCGGGTACATATTACCAATCATTCTTGCTTCGGGCTCACCTTCTGAATTTGATGAAACTCTGCCCAATAATTTAGTAAGTAAAATAATTAACAAGCCGTACAACTTTGAGGAATTGCTTTCTTTAGTTAAGGAATTAATCGGATAGATCTTTCTTCTCGCCCGATTTTAGATCAATAATATTAAGATCATTTACATATGGCGTGATAACAGGTTTTTTAATAGCTCCAAGTTTATCAAGGACCGAAATAATTTCTCTCGCTGCATTTTCTATAAACTCAATTCTCTTTAAAATGTTTTCCGTAGAATAATTTGCTTTAGTAATTTCTCTTCGAATTGCTGCTGTAGATAAATTGATCAATGTTAACGGCTGTTTTATCTCGTGATTTGTAGTTACAACTGTTGCAGCGAATGTTTTAATTTTTTCTATTTCAATAAGAAATTTATTTGTTTCACTAAATCTAAGCGCTGAATTTATTCGTGCAATCAATTCAGTACGGTTAAAAGGTTTCTTAATATAATCGAAAGCACCGGATTGTAATCCTTGTTGCAAATTATCTGCTTCTGTTAAAGCAGTTAATAAAATTATAGGAATAAGTTTTGTCTCTTCTTTAGATGATAACGTTTTGCAGACGTCAAAACCGGAAATGTCGGGCATCATAACATCTAAAAGTATTAGATCCGGTTTTTCATTAACAGCTTTTTGAATCCCCATTTCACCATTGTAAGCCTTTGCAGTTTCAAAACCTTCACGCTCAAGTCTGTCTTGTAGTAAAAAAACACTATCCGGACTATCATCAATAATCAGAATTTTTTTCATTGGAATTTAACCAACTTTGGCTTTTAAATATTTTTTCAATTTTGAGGCGAGTACTTGTGAGTTTATCGGCTTTGTAACGAGATCATTAAAACCATTTTTTTCAATAACTTCTTTATTATCCAGCATAGCATATGCTGTAAGAGCAATTACAGGTATATTTTCAAATTTTTTCTCTTTGCGTATTTGTCTTATTGTTTCGAATCCATCCATCTGCGGCATCATTATATCTAAAAATATTAAGTTCGGCTCAACATGATTCAATGTTAATAAACATTCCATGCCATTGTGTGCAAATATGGTATTACAGTTCATTTCTTTTACAAACTCACCAATTGTAAAAAGTGCATCGTTATTATCATCAACAATTAAAATAGTTGGTTTTGAATCTTTGCTGCTTTCTTCCTTCATGTGATAATTTTCTTGTTCGTTTGTAAATGTTTCTTCAATAAGATTATTTTTTCTATTTGTAACCTCGTCATCAATCTTTAATCTGTCACGTAATACTTTCAATACATCCAGCGGGTGAGATTTTACAGTTAATGCTATTTCCTTAAACTTAATATTCATTCTTTCTATTTGATCCGGAGATAATAATTTTGGTAATTTTAAAATAACAGGAACATTTTTTAGCAGCCTGTCTTGAGACATTTCATAAATTATTTGTAGTGATTGTTCCATAAAGGCGGTAATATCTATAATAACCAGGTGCGGCTGTTCATTTCGAATTTTCTTATTAACATCCTTTGAAGAAGAAATAATAGCAACATCAAAAGTATCTCCGAAAGATTTTTTGAATGCTTCATATTCATCTTGATTAGTATCAACAAAAACAATCTTTCGAATATTTTTTTCAAAATGTGATTCAACCTTCGATATTAATTCCTTAAAGTCATTAAAATTAATTTTTTCAATAATAAAATCGAAGATCTCCGGTTCCCAGCCGACTTTTTCTTCTTCAACAATTATTGTTAGAACAATTGGGATATACCGTGTTAATGAATACCCTTTCATAGAAGGGATAAAGGACCAAAGATTACCTTCCTTTATAAACGGGTTAAATATAACCGCATATGGCAATTTTTCTTTTGCCGAACGTAAACCATCATTGGAGTTTGAAGTTATTATAACATCGTAATCATAGGAAGACAAATAATCGCCAATTAACTTTTGTGAATCAGTATTATCATTAATTATGAGTATTGATTTTGTAGGTTGTTGTTCCTTTTCGGGTTCGGTTACAGTTAAGAATTGGTGCTCTTGAATTTCAACAACATCGAGTACTGCATCGGGTAAAACAAAATAAAATCTTGAACCCTCACCCGGAGTACTCTGAAGAGAAAGCGTTCCTCCAAGCAATTCAACATATTTTTTACAGATAGCCAAGCCTAAACCGGCACCACCATATTTCCTTGATGCACTTCCGTCAACCTGTCTGAACTCGCTAAAAATAATTTTTTTATTTTCCTCTGAAATACCTATTCCGGTATCTGTTACACTAAACTCAATATCACTTCCATTAATTAATTTAATTCCAAGTTGAACAGATCCAACTTCAGTGAACTTAACTGCATTTACTAATAAATTAATTAGAACCTGCTCAAGCTTACTCTTATCCGTATTAAGAAGAACGCTAGAATTTTTCTCCATATCAAAATGTAATTCAAGATTTTTCTCAGAAGTGATTTGATGAATGTTCGGATAAATTTCTTCGAGAGTATCATTCAGTAAAAAGCTCTCCTTTTTAACTTCAATTTTGCCTGACTCAAATTTTGAAAACTCCAATATGTTAGTGATTAAAGAAAGTAATCTTTTCCCGTTCCGGTGAACAATATTCAAACGGTCTTTAGCTTTCACAACAACAGAGCTGTCTTTAATTAATAATTCCGTCAATCCGAGAATAGAAATTAAAGGTGTTCTAAGTTCGTGGGACATGCTTGCTAAAAATTCTGATTTCACTTTTGTAAGCTCGACTGCTTTGATTCTTTGCTTTTCAAGCTCATCTGCTTTGTCTTTCAACTGCGTGTGAAGCTCTTTCAATTCATCATTTTTCTTAATTATCTGTTCATTCTGTTTTTGATAATCTTCATTAAGTTCTTTTAATTCACCAATAAAATTTTCTAGCTGTTCAAAAGACTTGGCGTTAATAATTCCAACAGCCAGCTGTTCGTGAATAACATCAAGATAACTGCGAACATCAGTATGAGGATCTGATTCTGCTGCTAATTCCAGTACACCAATTGTTTCTTTATTATAAACAATAGGGTAGATAATTAAATATTTTATTTTGATTAAAGCTATGCCGGTTTTTATTTCCGGAAAATTATCTGTGAATCGGAATTCAACTTTCTCTTTCTTTTCGATAGCATTGCTGTAAAGGCTAACATCTTGTTTTAATTCAATAAAATTTTTGCTTATACCAAATGATGAAATTAGTCTTAATGATTTACTTTCAACAAGATAAAGCACGCCAAAAGTTAATCCCGTTGATTTAATAATTTTTGAAAGCGCAGCATCTGATATTTCAATTAATGTGGGGTTTTGGTTTATGAGGGTAATAAATTCAGAATATTCTTTCTCGGTTCTTTTATTTTGCACCAGTTCATCGAGCATATGATTAAACGTTTCTCCGAATTTACCTACCTCATCGTTTGTAAGAATAGGAACGCGGTGGTCAAGATTACCTTTACCGGTGATCTCTGCCGCCTGACTTAATAAAGAAACTTGCTCTCTAAGTTTGGCTGTAAAAACCCATATTACTATAAAAGTAATAGCGCTACCGGATAGAACTACGAGCAGCATAACTAATCTTAATGTGTCCCGGAATTCAACACCTTCCTTAAAAACATTAAAAACAATAAAGTTAATTTTTGCACCAGGCGTAAGGATAGATTTTGGAATATAAAGCGTTGAAATGAAATCAGCATTCTCTAATTCAGTTGAATACAAATCAAAACTATTGCGGTATTTTAACTCCCGTACAGCATTTATTATACTTAACAGATAAACTTGATTTGTTTCCGGATTGGAAAGTTCAACAGGAGAATTATTAATTACCAGTGCAACTTCAGCACGTATTTTTTGAGAGATTCGATTTAGATACTTTGAAGAGATTAGATTTCCATAATAAACTGTTTTGCCGTCTGGAAATTGTGCATAACGCAGAATCACATTTGGATTATCGGAAAAGAATTGTCTAAATGACGATGACCGAATGTTTAAATAAGATTCTGACCTAATTTTGAATTCGCGTGTATTAATAAGTGAATCATTAACTAGTGTAAAACAAAAATCTATTGAAGTTGAATCAAGATTTATTCTATTAAAATTACCTACTTGAGGCGAGATTAAACGGAATTCCTCTTCTATATTTTGGTTTTCATTTTGAAAAACAAAAGCAAAATCATTTGCGGAATTAAGGATTGATTTGGATTGCTGCTGAGATAGGATGCTGCCGGCCAGTGAATAGAAAACTAATGTCGAAGCTATAGACATGATCAGGACAATAACAAATGCGATCAATATGAAACGATAATTAAGTCTCATTGTTCGAAGGACCTTCCGGTTTAATAAAATTTTAATCGGAAAGAAATGCTATAATTAATTTTGCGATGGCATTACAATTAAACATGTTGACGGTTAGAAAATTTTTATCATCCCATCATTACAAATATTAATCAATCATGCTTTTTATTTTATATCTTCTTCTTTTTTCTTTATCTGTTCTTTATACTTTTCTAATTCATTTCTCTGTTCTTCCACACTTTGTTTCAATAATGTTTGTTCTTTCGGTTTAGCAAATCTTTCTTTCAAGGTTGGAAGAATTTCTGCTTTAATAAGCAATATGATTTCTTTCTGCGAGAGTGAAACTTGATCGTAACCGAATATGTATCTTAATCCAAAAACCCACCACGGAAGATCTTTTAAGAATGGAATACCTCTACGTACTGTTGTTTCTTCGTTAGTAATTAATCCGCCGATCGCTGTTTCTTCACCATTAAGAAGAAGAAGATTAGTTGTTACTTCTGTTTTAGGTTTTTCTGTTGATAATGATCCTATTATAACCGAACTTCTTTCCATTCTAACTTTTAATGCAACATAATCGATTCCTTCTTCAGTCATAATAGTTGGTGTTGCTTCTATAATAGTTCCACTTTGATAGAATTTGTCAATCAGGTTTCCAGCAAAATCTCTTTCTTTAATTGAGAACTCAGAACCAACTTGAGTTCTGCCTTGCTTACCATTAATTGCTGTTATAACCGGACGTGAAATAATTTTGCCGAGATTCTCATCTTCAAAAAATTTGAACAGTGCTGTAGCAGATCCTTCAAATGGACCCATTGAGAAAGTAGATTTACTATTAAGATTAAACTGAGGCGGATTCTGGCTTGTTTGTCCAGTTGCCGTAGATGTACCGCCTGTTGAAGTTGCCTGATCTTGAATAGAAACTAATTTACCGCCAACTGATAACCCTGTTTGGGATAAAAGAAATTCCCAATTAACACCCTGCTCTCGCATCTCGGCAATGTTTGCTTCAAACATTAGTGCCGAAATTTTTACTTCTCTTTGATCAATGGATACAAGACTAGAATCACTTTTACCTATTACATCACTCTTTTTCTTAACTATGATTGTAGATTCAGTCTCTTCTATAACTAAATTATTATACTGTACGATAATCAACAGAGCTTTTTTGTACTGCATCTTATCAATTTCGATTCCGATTGGTGTTGTGATACTTGCCGGGGAGACTACTCTCTTGCCGGTAACTTTTTCGCTTACCTTGCTTATTATTAGTAAAGCCTGATCAAAACTTATATTTTCTGATAATGTAATAAGTTCGTCCGGACTAACGTACCCTTTTAGTTTATCCTTCAAATCAATTTGACCATGAATGGTTGATATTAATCCGAATAGAATTATAAATACAATTAGCTTTTTCATTTTATTTACTCTGCTTTTTTTCTTTTTCAAGTTTCAAATTGTAATTCTCTATTATTCCGCCTTTATTAAGTACAAAATTTACTTCGTTATTCTGATAATTAATGTTGGTAAGATAGCCAAGATATACTTGATCACCTTCCCATAATAAATAAGTATTGCCGCTTGCATCAGAAAGGAATGCGCCATCCGGAATTAGTGCTAATAAGTGAGCTGATTGAACATCTAATAGTTTATCCTTATTAGGAGGTATTTCATTTCTAATAAGCGGATAGAAGAAATCATAAATAGGATTTGGGATAATCTGATTTTCTTTAAAATTCTTAACAAAGAAACGATTGTCGTTTGAATAATATACTTTCGCCTTAAACTTGTAAGTTACAAGATAATGCGGTGTTCCGTCTTGATCTACTTTTACATTATTGGTCAAATCGATATCGCTAATTTTTTTAAGCTGTTTACTTTCTTCAATGGCATAAATTAGTTTAATAAAATCATTGAATTCAGCAATGCCATTTAAATTGTAATGATAAATATTGTAATCGGTAGCAGTTTCAATTTCAGTAAATTCTATATTCACATATGAGTTCTGAGAAAAATTAAAACTTACTTGATTCACAAAATCGAAGAACGATGCTTGTGTAAGCTGATATGGTATGTTATACTTTCTGTTTACTAATATTGAATCAAGTTCCGCAACTCGTTTTTTGTCTTGATCCAACTGTATATTCAGAGCATCGGTATCAAGTTGGTAAAGTTTTAAATCCCGTATTTTTTTCTGTCTATCACTAATTTTTCCTTTTTGTAAAACGAAATGGAAAAATCCACCACCAGCAACGATAGCTATAAAAATTATTAAGATAATGACTGTATTTTTTATTTTACTGCTCATTTTGTAGTAAGAGTATCCTTCATGAACTTCAGATTAAGAATATATGCAAAAGCACTTTTTTCTCTTAATGGCTCATAGTTAATACTTTTCAGTAGAGAAGCCTGGTTTAGATCTGCAAACTCGGTAAGTACACTTCTATTTAATGAATAACCGCTCAATTTAATTTCGTCGGGGGTTATTGTTTCAATTTTAGTTACCCAAAAATTTCTTCTTCTTTCAATAAAATCGGACATTTTAAAAATTGTTTTATTCCAAATACTGGAACCTGCCGATGCTTGATCAAGAATTTTTTGAGTAGCATCAAAATTCTTTATTCTCTCATCAATAGGAGTTATTTCATTAATAAGAGCTTGATTTTCAATTTGTCGTTGATTAAGCCGGGCAATTTCATAATCTAGATCTTTCATTTCCCGGATATTGGAAAGTATTGAGAATGTAAAATAAAATGCCGCTCCAAAAAGCAGAGGCATAACTGCATAACTGTGCCAGCCGAACTGCAGGAATTTTTGGTTTTCCTGAATGTATTTTGGTAAAAAGTTTACGCCGACATAAGTTTTTTCAAGTTCGTCAAAATATTCTACCGCAACGGAGATTGGAATGGCGTACAAAGCCATATTTGTCTGATCTTCTTCACTGATAGAGGAAATATTAAAATTTTCAAATTTAAGTTCTGAAACATTTGCTTCGGGAAATGTTCCATAGAAAGAAAGAATTAAGTTTTCAGATCGGTCCTCACCGCATATAATTATATTGTCTAACTTAGGAATGCCGCCATTTTCCATTTCCAAAAGTATTTTGGAAAAATAAACATCATAAGTATGAAGATTTTTTGTTCCAATATCTAAGGTTGATCCGATATGAGTAAGCTTTTGCCCTTCCATAAAGATCAGCTTACTATATTCTTTCCCTATATAGACTATAAGAGAGTAATCTTCAGGAAAAAATTTTGTGGATTTCGAAACGTAATATGCTAAAGATAATTCTGCAGTTTTAATTGTAGGTATTTTTAAATATCGCTTTTTATTATAGTTGGCAAGTTGATTTATCAAACCAACGCAAGGAATTTCTCCTTCAATAAATACTCCAAGCATAGATTTTTCATTCAACTCAAAAACATCTAACAAATCTTCAGTTACTTCTATTCCCTTTGATGCCTGCAAATCTTTAATAACATTCTCGATCAATTTTTTCTTATTAGTATCACGCGGTCCTTCGTAAGTATGAAAATTTATTACTGGTTCGGTTACAATTGGAAGAAAAAGTAAATTGCCAAGTCTAAAATCAGATAAAAGAGAATTAAGCTGGCCAACATCGGATTGGTCAATTTGCAAAGAAGAAGATGGAAGTACTCCATCAGCATCAAGATTATCAAAAGAGACTTGATCCGCAGAAATTAAATCCCCGCCATCAAGTTCTGCCATTACATCCTGTTTTAATGATGATTGAAGTTTGCGTGAGATAGTAAGAGAACCAACGCTATGAATTTTAATACCGTCTTTCTCTTTTGATAAAACAGCAAGCTTTGCATCTGTACCTTCACAATATAAACAGACAACTTGTTTCATCTATCCCTTTAGCAATTGAAGAATTCTGGTTTTATTATTAGCATAAGCAATCGTATTTTCTTTAGAAATTTTCTTTTCGGCATAAAGCCTTAACAAATCCTGTTCCATCGTAACCATGCCCTGAGGCCCGCCTTGATTGATCATCATGTAAATTTCACTGGTATTATTGTTCTTTATTGCCGCTCTTACCGAAGGAGTCACGATCAAAACTTCCTTAGCCAGTACTCGCTTGCCATCTAAACTAGGTACAAGTTTCTGCGAGGCAACTGAAATTAAAACGTCTGCAAGACGATTTCTTACTCTTTCTTGTTCGGTGGGATTAACCTCAGCGATTATACGGTCTATTGATTCTACAGCAGATGATGTATGTAATGTTGAGAATACTTTATGTCCAGTATCTGTTACTTCTAATGCAGCCATGATTGTATCGGCGTCTCTCATTTCGCCTATTACAATAATATCCGGATCTTGTCGTAATGCTTGAGTAACTCCTTCCTTAAATGAATTTACATCTCTGCCTACTTCACGATGTTTAATTATTGCTTTTCTTGATTTGTGAACATACTCAATGGGTGATGCAATAATTACAATATGGCATGGATCAGCATCATTGTGAAAATCAATAATTGCATCAAGCGTTGTAGATTTACCAGAGCCGGTGATTCCGGTAACCAATGAGAGACCAAATTTAATGTAACTATGGCTCATTGTTTTAACAGCAACCGGATGAAATTCTAAAGATTCAATTGGACGTATTCTTGTCTGTATCGAGCGCATATTTAAAGCAATGCTATCAAGATCAAAATATGCATCGGCTCTAAATCTAACAACTAATTGCGCCTTATCGTAATGGAATGAATAACTGAAATCAAGATTTCTTTCTTTTAATAAATATTCTATTTGGCTTTTACTAAGCAGGGTCAAAATAAGCGTTGAAGCTTCATCTTCGGTAAATTGAGGAATATCTGCAACTCGCTCTTTCTTTCCAAAAATTCTGAACCAAACATAATTTTGAGTACCATATCCGCCTAACTCAACATCGGATGCTTGCCTGTCAATCATTGTTCCTAAAATACCATTGATCAATTGTAAGATGTGAAGACGTTGCTCAACCTGAAGCTCGTGAATGTGTTCCGCTATATAATTAACGCGCTCAGGGCCAAAAACAGTCGAAGGTATTTTTACTGTAAAAGCTGTAAGAATCTGTTTAGCATCTGAAGTCATTAAAAGCCGTCACTTAAATGAAAAAATAGTAAAGTGTTTATTACAATATAAATAAAAGATAGCTGAATTAGTCTTCCATTGTTGCGCCAATAACTTCTTGAATAGAAGTTAATCCTTGCTGCACTTTTTCAAAACCGGAATCGCGCAAACTTTTTGTTCCGTCTTTTCTTGCTTGATCGCGTAATGCTTCTTCATCAATTTCTTCACCAGCACGAACAATTAATCTTCTAACTTCTTTTGTAAAATAAAGAGCTTCATGTATTGCCATTCTTCCTTTATAACCACTGTGATTACATTTCTCGCAACCTACCGCATCATAAATCTCATGTCCTGCCCAATCTTTTAATTCTAATCCGGTAGGAAGTAAATGTTCTTCAAGATTCACAATTCTCTTTTTACAACTTTCGCACAATTTTCTAATAAGTCTTTGAGCAACAATAATGTTAATGGCATAAGCAATAAGAAATGGCTCAACACCCATTTTAAATAAACGCGCAACAGCACTGGGTGCATCGTTTGTGTGTAATGTAGAAAAAGTTAAGTGACCGGTGTTAGCAAGCTTAATAGCAGTTTCAGCTGTTTCTTTATCACGCATCTCACCAACAAGAACGATATCAGGATCGTGACGCAAGATTGATCTGATCGCCTGTTCAAAATTCATTTTGTAACCAATCTTAAGCTGTCGGGCTCCTTCAATAACGTACTCTACAGGATCTTCAACTGTTAAAACATTTTTAGTGGGATTGATTACCTGATAAAGAGCCGCAACTAACGTTGTGGATTTACCGCTTCCTGTAGGTCCCGTTAAAATAACCATTCCCTGAGGCTGACTAATTGCTTTTACAAATGCTGTGTTTGCATAACCGGTAAGACCTAATTTTCCTAAATCACGGATTACTTTTCTATCATCAAGAATTCTTATTACTATACTCTCAAATTTATTTTTTAATTCCGTACCAACCGTAGGAAGAACGGAAACTCTATAACGAATTATATGTCCATCAATTTCCCGTTGGATAAAACCATCTTGAGCGCGTTCCCTTTCAAATCTATCAAGTCCCTTAGAACGGTCTTTTACAACTGCCATTACTGCTTCGGGCAATGTATTTTCTTGAGTATGCCAAAGCATTAATTTACCATCTAAGCGAAAATGTATTTCTGTTTTGTTTCCGGATTTTGGAATAATATGAATATCACTCACACCTTTTCGAGTTCCTTCAATTAGCGCAGCTTCAACTAAATTTATTAACGCACTTTTATTAATTTCAGCATCAAGCTCTTCTTCGTTAACCGATGTTTCATCTTCAACTACTTGAATTTCTTCACCGGCTTCTTGGACTAATTTTAGATATTCATTCTCTGAAGATACAAGAAGGGTAATTAATTTCTCATAATCTTTTTTTCTGAGGTAATTTATCTCATACTTTTTAATATTTAATGTATATGCAACCTTTGCAATATTTCTATCAGTAGGATCAACTGCTGCAAGAATTAATTTGTCCTTTTGTTTTTCATCAAATTTAAAAGGGATAACACGGTGATCAAGAAGCATTTTCTGAACTTCTTTTCCTTGCCGAGTTATGAGGTTTTTCATTTCGGTAATTCGTTCTTCAGGTAACTCTTCCGGATGAATATTTAATTCCTTAAAAGCATAAAGGACTGCAACTTCTCTAAATATTATATCATGATCATAACCAAATTCATCAACTAAAATTTGGGCAAGATTTCTTTTCAGTTTGGTTTGGTCATTATCTTTGATTTTTAGAGATTGTTCTAAAATTTTATGATCAATAATTCCTTTTTTTAGAAGTAGGTAACCGATCTTATCGGTCATTTCAAGCTGTGCCTCAATCATCGTTTAAGCTTCCTATTTTTTATTTCATTACAGGTGATTTAGGACTAATGGTTGCTGTCTCAGCAGATACAAGAGTAAGGCCAATCATTACAATCATGATTACCATTGCAATTCCCACCTGTATAAGTTCAATTACATTTTTAAGTCTGTACACTGTTTCGCTTTCGTAATAATTAGCAAGTTGTAATGCAGTGTTTTTAATAGTACCGGTTTCTTCGCCCGAATGAAATCTTGAAAGAGCAGTTTCAGTAAAAACACCGCTTGCAGTAAACGCCTCTGTAATTCCAACACCTTTTTTTATCATTAAAGGTACGGCAACATTCTTAATTTGGTGTTCAAAATAAGAATTACCAGCAGCTTCTGCTGCTATTCTTATTGGTTCAATGCTTTCTGCTGATCCGCTGTATAATGTATAAAATACTCTGCAAAATACTTCAATTAGAGTTTTATGTATCAAGGTACCCATGATTGGAATTTTGAGCATCATTCGGTCTACAAAAAATTTACCTTTTTTTGTTTTTGAGAATTGCCAAAAGACAATCGGCGGCACAATAAAAATCAACGCGACCAACAAACCGTTACCCATTAAAAAATCACTTATTTTAAGAGTAGCTGCTGTTAATGGCGGAAGTTTAATATTAAATTTTACAAATAGTTTTGCAGTTTCAGGAAAAATATATCCTACATAAAAAATTACAGCGAGTGCAAGGACAAAAAGTGTAACCATCGGAGTTATTAAAGCGCTTTTTATATTCTTTCTAAATTCCTGTTGTCTTTCTAAAAACTTAGCTGTTGCTTTATAAATTTCCGCCATGTTACCGCTTTTAGAAGCTAATCCCAACATATATGCAGTAAATTTTCCAAAGACTGATTGATAACGTAAAAATGTAGCTTCACTATCTGCACCTTTTTTCATTTCATTATTAATTTGTTTTAGCGTCTCTCTCAGTGTTTTATTTTCGATGTCATTAACAAGTAAAGTAAGAATCTCACTATAAGGTAGTTTCTGATCAAGGAGTTCAGCGCTAATTTTAACAAATGAAACAATGTCCTGCTGTGGGGGTTTAAGATTAAATTCTAAAAGTTTTCTGTTAACGGATATTACTTCATAACCAAGTTTTCTAAGAGCTGCAACTACTTCTTCTTTATTAAAAGAACGTTGCTCACCCCTTATTGGTTTTTCTCTCCCCTTTTTAATTTTATAAAGGTAGGTGTTTTTCTTTTCAATTGACTGGATTTTGAGCTGATTTTTTTCAGCAAGTTTTTGAACTTTCTTTTTTGCCTCTGAGTAAGTGGGTTCACTTAATGAACCGCTTATTACTTGTCCGTTAGTCTTCTGAGCTGTAAACCGAATTTCTATCATATATAAATTTAATTATTAAAAAAAGAAAGCCGACAATCCAAATTATTTAGGACTATCGGCTTTTAATTTAATAAAATTATTGTTAAAAATTAATTGTTTATCGTAGTGGAAGTGATTGAATTTGGTCCGACTACCATCGTTACTTTTACAGCACTAGTACCGTTATTTCCTTTTTCAGTACCAGTACCTACTATTGTAACTGTTTGTGCTGCAATTGTAGCTGCATAAGTACCGTTACCCGTTGTATCAAGTGCGCCTGGAACTGTCCATCCTGTAAAAGTATTACCGCCACCACCAAGAGCAGTTGGTTTTCTGTACCATTGTTGTGATAATGATGCTAAGTTTGTTAAGTCTGCAATAACTCCATCGCGATTAGCTTGTGAAGCACTTGCGGTAAACACATTGATACCTACTACAACTGCGATACCAACGATAATGACACCTAGAACGATTAGTAATAATTGCTGTTGACCCATTGAAATACTCCTTGTAGTTTGTTAAAGATTGTTATTTAGTACAACTTTTTAATTATTGATAGTTGTTGACGTAATTGAATTTGGTCCTACCACCATGGTTACTTTAACAGCACTAGTTCCGTTATTACCTTTTTCATAACCTGTTCCTACTAGAGTTATAGATTGTGCAGCTACTGTAACTCCGTAAGTTCCATGGCCGGTTGTATCAAGTTCTCCGGGAATTGTAAAACCCGTAAAAGTATTAGCACCACCACCTAAAGCGGTTGGTTTTCTATAGTGCTGATGTGCAAGTGAAGCCAAATTAGTTAAATCTGAGATAACACCATTTCGGTTTGATTCCGAACTATTAGCTGTAAATAAATTGATACCCACTACAACCGCGATACCAACAATAATTACACCCAGAACTATTAGTAATAATTGTTGTTGACCCATATTAATACCCCTTAATTAGTATTTATTATATTATTTAAAAGATAAATTTTTAATTTATTCTGATCGGTAAAAATTTCCATTTTAATAATCATACTTTTATTCAAGATTATATTTGTAGTCAAATACTAAACCAAATTTAAATTTTAAATAATTGCGCTTTTATTGGGAATAATATATAAAATGATAGGAATAATGCAAAATAAATTCTATGCTGAACAACACATACTTTTCGAAAGGTAGTTTTTACTGGTAAATTAGGTGGTGTCCTAGGTAGTGTCCTAATTTGAATTTAAGAAGGAAAGACAATGAAAACAAATTACATATAGCTGTATATCATTGTATTTTTGTGTTTATAGTAACTCATGAATAGGTTTAAAAACTAATCTTTTATTTTTATATGGAGTTCGGTCAATTGCTTATCCTCAACATGGGAAGGTGAATCATCCATTAATGAAATGCCACTAGAAGTTTTGGGAAATGCAATGACATCTCTTATTGATGAGACACCGGCGAATAACATTGCTAATCTATCAAAACCAAATGCAATTCCTCCATGTGGAGGGGCTCCAAACTTAAAAGCATTTATTAAAAATCCAAATTTTTCATTTGCTTCTTCTTCCCCAATTCCTAAAGCATCAAACATTTTTGATTGTAATTTTGAATCATGAATTCTAATACTTCCTCCAGCAATTTCATTTCCATTTAAAACTAAATCATATGCTCGGGCCTTCACTTTAGCAGGATCAGTTTCCATTAAAGGCACATCTTCTAATCTTGGAGAGGTGAAAGGATGATGCATTGCATAAAATCGTTTTGTTTCTTCGTCCCACTCAAATAACGGAAATTCAGTAACCCAGAGAAGTGACGGTTTAGAATCTGGTTTTATCAATTCCATCCTTTTTGCCATTTCTAATCGAAGAGCACCCATGATGGAAAGTGTTTTTATTTTTTGTCCGGTTAAAATGAAAAGTAAATCTCCAGGAGCTGCATTCATTTTCTTGATTATATTTTGTTTTTCATCATCGGATAAAAATTTGGCTATAGGGGCATCAAGATCATTTTCTTTTACTCTCATCCAAATCAACCCGCCTGCGCCAAGTTTTTTTACAAAATCTGTAATTACATCAAGTTGATTGCGTGTATAATTGCCGCAATTTTTTGCAAGTAGTCCAGTAACAATGCCGTTGTTAGTAACAGAATCTTTGAAAACTCTAAACTCAGAGTTGAGGAATATATCATTGAGAGTAACCATTTCAAGATCGAAACGAAGATCAGGTTTATCACTTCCGTATTTTTCCATTGCACTATCATAGCTCAAACGCAGAAGTGGTAGAGTAATTTCATAATTAAGAATTTTCTTAAAAAATTCTTTCATCAATCCTTCCACTATCTCAAAAATATCTTCCACATCAACAAAAGACATTTCAACATCTATCTGTGTAAATTCATATTGACGATCTGCCCTAAGATCTTCATCCCGAAAACACTTTACTATTTGAAAATACCTGTCAATCCCTGCGACCATTAATATCTGTTTATATGTTTGCGGCGATTGTGGTAATGCATAAAATTTTCCTTTATGCATTCTGCTGGGGACTAAAAAATCACGCGCTCCTTCAGGAGTACTTTTCATTAATATTGGTGTTTCTACTTCAACAAATCCGTTCTCATCAAAATATTTTCTTGCAATTTGATACATACTATGACGAAGTAATAAATTTTTTTGCATTTCGTTTCGGCGCAGATCTAAAAAACGGTATTTCAATCGAAGATCCTCATGAACATCAATCATATCTTCAATTGGAAATGGAGGGGTTTCCGAATGATTCAGAATTATTAATTTATCTACCATAACATCTATATACCCGGTAGGTAAAGCCGGGTTCTCTGTTCCGGTAGGACGTTTTCTTACTTTTCCCTCAATAGAAATTACATATTCACTTCTTAGTTTTTTACCGTGTTCATGTTCGTTTGGATTATAAGTAGGTTCAAAAACAATTTGTGTCATACCATGGCGGTCTCGCATCTCAATAAAAGTTACACCACCTAAATCGCGCCGGATTGCTACCCACCCGTTTAAAACGACGTTTTGACCAATATTACTCTCCCTAAGTTCACCGCATGTATGTGTTCTTCTCTTAAATTTCATAAACCCTTTATAACTCCGATAAAAAATTTTAGGGCATAAAGATAAACATTTACAAAAGGGTATTCAAATTAGGATATGGACAAGGTTTCTTTGAGTACGTTGAATTATATTTACGGCAATTAACTTTTAAATTCCTGAATGAAGATTGTAGTTGATGAAAATATTCCCCAAGCTCGCGATGCCTTTGGTAATATTGGAGAATTAATGTTATCACATGGACGAGAAATCTCGAATGACCTTTTAGCTGATGCTAACGTTTTATTGGTTCGTTCAATCACTAATGTTGATGAAAAATTATTAACCGGCACAAGGGTAAAATTCGTTGCCACTGCAACAGCAGGCACAGACCATATTGATAAAGAATATTTAATTAAGAATAAGATAACATTTGCAGATGCAGGCGGCTGTAATTCTTTTTCAGTTGCTGAGTATTTGATCGCCGCTTTGTCTAATATTTCTTCAAAAAATAATTTTTCTTTTAATGAAAAAAGTTTAGGCGTTGTTGGAATTGGTAATGTTGGAAGTAAGGTAGTTCGTTTTGCAAAATCACTTGGCTTTAACGTACTGCAGAATGATCCGCCTCTAGAACGAAAACTTGGCACCAAAGGTTTTGTGCCGTTTGAAGAAATTTTAAAATGCGATATTATTTCATTTCATGTTCCACTTACTCATGCAGGGATGGATAACACTTACCACATGTTGAATGAAAAAAATTTCCATCAGATAAAAAGTGGATCAATTTTAATTAATACATCGCGCGGTGAAGTTGTTGATAACAAAATTTTGAAACAAAGATTACACAATAATGATGATCTAATTACAGTTTTAGATGTTTGGGAAAACGAACCGAATATAGATTTTGAATTACTTGAAAAAGTTAATCTTGGTTCAGCACACGTTGCTGGCTATTCACTTGAAGGAAAAGTAAACGGAACAGAAATAATTTACAATAAACTTTGTAACTTCTTAGGCGTTGCTCAAAATTGGAAAGCGAAATATCCTACAATCTCTAATCCAGTAATAACGATTAATAAGAAATTATCCTATGAAGAATTATTGAACCGTATCATCAACCGGATTTATATAATTGAGGATGATGATAAATTATTACGGGAAGGGAAAAATTTGGACTTGCATTCGCAAGCGAAACATTTTGATAATCTTAGAAAAAACTATCCTGTAAGACGCGAGTTTAATAATTACACAATAAAATTAAATTATGAGGATGCTGAAACAAAAAAGAAATTAGAGTCTCTCCGTTTTAATGTTATTTAGTTAATACCATTTTCCGCACTATTAAATTATCTCCTGTATAAAGTGTATAAAAATAAACTCCGGACGAAAGCGTTAAATGAGATGTGCCGAACGTAGTGCTATAAGCACCTGGCTGTTGGTATTTACTAACAAGAGTGGTTATTTCACGCCCAAGAGAATCATAAACTTTTAAAGTAACAAAACTTGCAGCAGACAATTTATAATTAATAACCGTACTGGGGTTAAATGGATTCGGATAATTCTGATATAAAGTTAGTTCATTAGGAATTATATTTTCTACTGAGCTAGTAGTTTGCAAAACGGCGTAGCTGGCAAGTGTTGCAATTGAAAGTTTTGCGCATTTTTCAAAAAAGATTTTGTTTATATGTTGAATGTTATCCAATGAAGAATGGTAATAAGAATTAAAATCGCGCATACCATTTACATTTGAGTAATTCTCTATTAACAATACAGCGGAATAATTCTTATTCCAGAATGAAGCGTGGTCACTGGCCCCGGTTCCTGGATTAATTATAGCCAGATTAAGACCTAATCCATAATTACTATTTATATTTAACATCTTGCCGGCAATCTGATTTGAATTTTGAACATCGCGACTATGTATTTCCGCTAAGTTATCATTGTTACTATCCCAAGCTATCATATCCATATTAATTACAGCAACAATACTATCTTTATTCGAAAATGCTTGCTGAGTATAAAAGCTACTCCCGTTTAAACCAGTTTCTTCATTATTCCATAAAGCATACACAATTGAATAATCAGTTTGAAATTTAGAAAGAATTCTTGCTGCTTCCAGAACAGCCGAAGTACCACTTCCATTATCATCAGCACCAGGCGCAGATCCGGTATAAGGTTTGCTGTCGAAGTGAGCACAAATTATTACGCTCTGATTAGGTTTTTTTATTCCACGCTGTTTTCCTAAAACATTTCCTCCACCCGCATCAAAAGTTTGCAGTGAAGTTTCAAGTCCATATTTTCTTAAACGTAACTGTAAATATTCTTCTGCTGCAAAATTGCCCGAATTCGAATAAGCGCGAGATAATATAAATTGTGTTCCACTTGGAATTACAACCGATTTTTCACCCGTTAAATAATTCAGGTTTTCATAAAGCGAATCAATGCTGACTGAATTTATTATTGCCGTAATTGCGGGATCAATTTGTGCAGATATGATCTGATTCTTTACGACTAAAATTAAAATAAAATAGAAAGTAATTTTCCTCATCAAAATAAATCCTAATTGTTAATTACTAATCTAAGAAAGAATGATTTCAAGACAATGCAATTATATATCACGACAGTACTTGCATATTTATAAAACTCACCTTATATTTTCAGCTAAAATTATAAATTAACCTAAATAAATGAGAGAATTTATGCTTGACGACTTAGACGTAACCATACTTAAGAAACTTCAGGAGAACGGAAGGACCAAAAGAAATGAACTGGCTGATGCAATTGGTTTATCCATTCCTTCGCTTAGCGAACGTCTCAAAAAATTGGAAGACAACGGCGTGATCGAAGGTTATTATACAAAAGTAAACCGTCATTCATTTGGTCTTGATATCATGGCATTCGTATCGGTTATTATGGATTCATCAAAGAACTATGAAAAATTTACAGAGCACGTAAAAAAGACTGCCGAGATATTGGAGTGTCATTCAATTCTTGGAGAAGGATCTCATATACTAAAAATTGTTGCTAAAGGTACTAAAGACCTTGAATTACTCCTTAGTAAGATTCAGTCTTGGCCCGGGGTTACACGAACAATAACAAGTTTTGTTTTATCATCATCTAAAGAGACAACAAGTTTAAACTTACAATCTAAAAAGGAGTAGAAATGGCAAAAGTAAATTCTCCAGCACTGAATGTTCTTTCATACATAAAAACGAACAAGATCCAATTTGTTGATTTCAAGTTCATGGATTTTCCAGGACAGTGGCAACATTTCTCAGTTCCGGTTAATCAATTAAGTGAAGATTCTTTTGAAGACGGATTTGGATTTGATGGTTCCTCAATCCGCGGATGGAAACATATCCATGAAAGTGATATGCTTATCATTCCAGATGCAACGACAATGTTTCTAGATCCGTTTATAACATTGCCTACAATATCTATGATATGTGATGTATATGAACCGGCTACAAAGGAAAAATATTCAAGATGCCCGCGTAACATTGCACAAAAAGCTGATGCATATTTAAAATCAACCGGAATTGCTGATACAGCATATTTTGGACCTGAAGCTGAATTTTTTATTTTTGATGATGTACGCTTCGATTCAGGACCAAACTTTTCTTATTACTCTGTCGATTCGATAGAAGGAAAATGGAACAGCGGGCGCGAAGAGGATCCTAATCTTGGTTACAAACCTCGCTATAAAGAAGCTTATTTCCCTGTTCCTCCAACCGATAAACTAAATGACATTAGAAATGAAATGGTTATTAACCTAATGGACATGGGAATTGATGTTGAAACACAACACCATGAAGTTGCAAGCGGAGGTCAATGCGAGATTGACTTACGCTTTGCACCGTTACTAAAAGCTGCAGATCAGTTATTAATGTTTAAATATGTTGTAAAAAATACAGCAAGAAAAAACGGAAAAACAGTTACATACATGCCTAAACCTATCTTCGGAGATAACGGTAGCGGTATGCATGTTCACACAAGTCTTTGGGCAAAAGGTAAACCACTTTTTGCAGGCGGCGGTTATGCCGGATTAAGTGAAATGGCTCTTTATTATATCGGCGGACTTTTAAAACATGCGCCATCCTTACTTGCATTTACAAACCCAACAACTAATTCATATAAAAGATTAGTTCCGGGTTTTGAAGCTCCGGTAAATTTAGCATATTCACAAAGGAACAGAAGCGCTTCCATAAGAATTCCTATGTTCTCTAATAATCCTAAAACAAAACGGGTTGAATTCCGTTGCCCGGATGCATCAAGCAATCCTTATCTTGCTTTTTCAGCTATTATGATGGCTGGCCTTGATGGTATAAAAAATCGTATTGATCCAGGTGATCCTTTAGATAAAGATATTTACGATCTTTCTCCTGAAGAATTGAAAGATGTTCCATCAACACCCGATTCTCTAGGAAAAGCACTTGAAGCATTGGCTGATGACCACGAATACTTATTAAAAGGTGATGTATTTACAGAAGATGTGATAAATACATGGATAGATTATAAGATTGCTAAAGAAATCAAACCGATGGCGTTACGTCCGCACCCTTTTGAATTTGAAATGTACTTTGATGTGTAAACATATTTAGTAAAGTAATTTGTATTTAGAAAAAAGAAAGGCGGAAAGTTTTCCGCCTTTACTGTTTACTGCAAACTGATGACAGTGAACTACTTTATCAACAACATCTTTTTCACTTCCACAAATTTTCTTCCGCTTTCAATTGATTGGGCTGTCATCTTTACTAAATAAATTCCACTGGCACGTCTTGATGCATCAAAAGATAGTTCATAATGTCCTTCATTCTGAACTTCATTTACAAGAGATGATATTCGTTCTCCTAAAATTGTATAGACAGAAATATTCACACGGCTTTGTCTGGGTAGATCATAACGTATAAGTGTACTTGGGTTGAATGGGTTTGGATAATTTTGTAAGAGTAAATAATCTGAAGGTATTGTACTTACATTATCTACAGAAGTCAGAGTCTTAAGTTTTATTTCCTGAGTATATTCTGATTCGGTACTTGTGCTATATGCTGCAACTCTATATGTGTATTCTGTCTCAACATCTAAATTTTGGTCCTTGTATGTTGTTACATTTGCGCTAACAATTGCTAATTCTGCCCAGGTACCAGCAGAAGATTTTTTCCGATCTATTCTGAATCCCGATTCATTATTAGAATTGTCCGTCCACTGAAGGTTAATAGTTCCAGCAGGATTTTCAGTAAGAGTTAAATTAGAAGGGAATTTTATTGAATCCTGTTTTGTAATTTGCACCGTCCCGTTTATTGGATTCGGGCCTGCTGGGAGCCAACGGAATGTAAAAGTGCCGTTAATATTATGATTATTAAATGTTCCTGTTACTGCAATATTACTTGCATTAGGATTTGGAATATTTATAGCAGTTCCGGAATAAGCTCCTGTGTAAAAACCTGTTCCGCTTATATCTCCCCAAATTGAAGAATTGAAGTTTGCTGTAAATCCAGTGGTTGTTAAAGTTATGTCAGTTGAAAATGGAAATCGAGGAGTTCCTAAAATATTTCCCCCCACATTCCATTCCCCATGAGCTTTTTGTTGAACTTCATCAACGGTGATTACAACTAATATGCTGCCGGTACTACCATAAAAACTATTTACCCACTGTCCCGCCCAATTTCCTTCCATAGATTTTAAATTACGAATTTGCGGATGGACGTTAAATGTAACCGATAATATGAACAGCAAAGAAAAAGAAAAAAATTGTTTCTTCATTCAATTGCCTCTTATTGATATTTGAACATGGAAGAACCTAATTAAAATAAGATTTGGTGTCAAGAATAAATTTCAACAAGTGATGTTGGTTAAATGATAAACGGAAATGAAGTTGTAATAAAAATAAATTATTGCGGAAATATTATTTCTTGTGTTCTAAACGCACGCGGGAATTGGCTTTTCAATCCTTCTTTAGATGCAACTGCTGTCCCAAGAAAATAGTTTTTATACCTTACAACTTTTTGTCCACCAACTTGTAATTGTTTCTTAATAGTCCCGCCTGTGAAATAAATATTAAGTTCGGAAACATTTTTAAGCTCAATAATGTTTTTTGTAATTGCCTCGCCTAAGACTTGTGCGGCAAGCGGATTTAATTGAAGGATCCCACGTTTATCAATTGTACCTAATCTGGTTCCAATTCTATTAAATGATTCGAGATGATCACTGTTCCAATCATTACAAACAAAATGAATATCATTATTTTTGATCAAATATTTGTAATCATCAAATTTATTCCGGTCAATTCCATAATAATCTGAAAGAATTTTTAGGTAACCATTTACTTTCCCGCTGGATGATTTAATCAGATCATATCTTTTTTCCTGTCTTACTGTCCGTTCAACAGGTTCTGTCTTATCAATTTTTTTCAGCTTTGCGACAAAAAATCCTTCGCTTTCAATTTCCCATGGAAAAATCCGCCGGGTTTTTTTTAACTCATTGTTAAGAATTTCATTCCCAAATTTTGTGTGTCCTTCATTGCCTCTCAAAGGCAATTCGATTTCTTCGAGTTCAACAGGATATTTACTCAACACTTTATTTATTACCATTTCATTTTCTTCAAGTGTTAAGGTACATGTTGAATAAACAATTTCGCCGCCAACTTTACACATTTTAATTGCTGCAATAAGTAACCGTAATTGTAAGTCCGACATTGCTTCGGCTTTGCGCTGATCCCACCAATTACTAACTTCACCTTTTTTCTGAACGATCCCCAAGGCACTGCACGGTGCATCAACTAAAATTTTATCAAACCGGTTCTCAAATTGCTTGCTTAGCAATTCCCCTTTACCGTGCAAAATACCAACATTTACCAAACTCATCTTGTCAACATTAAATACTAGACTTTTCAAACGGTCAACGGAAATTTCATTTGCAATCAATGTCCCGTGGTTGTTCATTAATTCTGCCAGCTGAGTTGTCTTTGAACCAGGTGCTGCACATAAATCCAGGACCGTATCATTACTGTTTGGACTAAGAACAAGAGCGGGAATCATTGACGATAAACTTTGTATGTAATACTTACCTAAAATAAATTCGAGAGTTTTGCTTACAACATTTTCGCCTGAAGTAATTCGAAATGCATTTTTAATTTTAGGGATAGGCTCAAGATAAATTCCATAACGCTTAAGTTCTAACTCTAAATTATCAAGATCGCACAGCTGAGAAGTTCTAAGATATGGTTTGTACTGACTGTTATGATATTGTTTATAATTAATTAAAAACTCTTCACCAAAGTATGTGCGGATATAATCTGTTATGTTACTGCTAAGTTCTATCAAACTATTGTCGCGTGAGGTTAAGTGAGTTGAAAACCTGTATTGAATTTCTTTTAAAGCCTTTAGAGTTTGGAAAGTTCTGTTTGAACTCTTTTTCCATTTCTTTTAGGAATGAATCAAGATGTTTTTCGTAATCGCGTACCGTTTCATAAACATGCATTGCTTCCTTAGGAATTTTTATCTGCAACGGTTTTAATCTGTTCGCATATAAAACATATTTTGCTTTAAAATGATCATCGGTCGTAAAAATAGTTTCACCAAGTTCATTTGTAATTTGGTAACTGTCAAAAAATGGAGGCGGGAGAAAAAGAATTTTTCCGGGCAAAGAAATTTCTTCGTATTCTGCCGAGCCTATAAAATCATCCGGGAATGATTTTAATTTCTCTTTTATTTTATCAACCCAATTTTGTGCAAATTCTTTTTCTGTCATATTAGTTTATCGGTCATTTAAAATTTATATCAACTGCTTCCGGCTTTTCAACCCAATCGGCAATAAAAACATTTGTATCGTGCGACGGTTTTCTATCCGCTCTCCTATTAGAACAAAAAGCTATTTTCTTACCGTCATATGAAAACATTGGGAAAGCATCAAACGTTTCCGAATTAGTAATTTTTTCAAGTCCGGTACCGTCTATATTAATCATAAAAACATCAAATATTCTTCCACCCTTGTTAACTGAATGATTATTGGAACAGAATAAAATCTTTTTACCATCGGGATGAAAGAAAGGAGCCCAATTGGCACCGGGAAGATGTGTAACTTGTTTTGCATTCTTGCCGTCTATATCGGCAATAAAAACATTTAATTCTTTCGGTTCAACGTAACCTTCAGCAAGTAGTTTCTTATATGTTTCAGCTTCGTTGTCTTGCGGTCTGCTTGCTCTCCAAACAATTTGCTTTGAATCGCGGGAAAAGAAAGCGCCGCCATCGTAACCTAAAGTGTTTGTAAGTTGTAAATATTTTCCGGTCTTTATTTCATACCGCCACAATTCCAAATCACCAGAGCGTGTTGAAGTAAAGATTATATACTTACCGTCCGGAGACACAGTCGCTTCGGCATCATATCCTTTTCCTCCAATTAAAACTTTTGGGTTTGTTCCATCTTGGCTTGCAACATAAATATCATAGCTGTTGAATAACGGCCATACATATCTTCCTCCACTAAACATTTGATGTTCAGGACATTTATCTCCCGCAGCATGAGTTGAAGCATAAATAATTCTTCCATCCTTAAGAAAGTAACTGCAAGTTGTTCTTCCTTTTCCGGTAGAAAGCAGTTGATACCGTTTCCCGTTCTCAAGCTGAGATCCGTCAATATTCATTTTAAAAATTTGATCGCACGGTTGTGAATTAATTTCGTTCCAATCGCTTTGAAATGTTAACTGCTTATTATCAAAACTCCAATATGCTTCGGCATTGTTTCCGCCAAATGTAAGTTGTTTTACGTTTCGAAGATGAGTTTCACCGGAAAAGCGAAGAGAATCCGACGACGGATTATAATTTTGTTTTTGCCCGGTAGTTATAAAAGAAAAAAATACCGGCATCACAAAAAGAATTGGTAATAAAGAAATTCGGGAAAAGATAATTTTATTTTTCATTAAAGTTTGTTCTTATTAAAATGTTATTGAATTTTTATGACTTTTTTATCTTTGCGAAATAGAAAATAAATTCCAAGGATCACAAAGGGAATACTTAAGAGTTGTCCCATATTTAAAAATAAATTTTGCTCAAAGATAGATTGGTTCTCTTTAAGGAACTCTACAAAAAATCTGAATCCGAAAACAGTTATAAGGAATAACCCAAACAGCAACCCGTTTTTAAATCTCCCTTTAACTCTAAAATAGAACGAAAGTAAAAAAATAAATATTAACAAATATGCAATTGCTTCGTAAAGCTGTGCCGGATGACGGGGAATATTATCCACAGAGACAAATACAAATCCCCAATTTCCATTAGTTGGTTTACCAATTATTTCCGAATTAAATAAATTTCCTAAACGAATAAAAACCCCGGAAAGAGCAACTGTAATAACAATACGATCAATCACCCATAAAAAAGAAATTTCTTTTTTCTTTCTGGTATAAAGAACAAGGGCTGTTATTATTCCAATCCCCGCACCATGACTTGCCAAACCGCCTTTCCAAATCTGAAGTATTTCTAACGGATGACTTAAATAATAATCGGGATTATAAAATAGGCAATGGCCGAGACGCGCACCGAGAACAGTTCCAAGAATCATATACCAAACCAAATCGTTTAAATCATGTTCCGATTTATTTTCTCTCTTAAAAATGATTACCATAATCTGGTAGCCGACTATAAATGACATTGCGAAAAGAAGTCCGTACCAGCGAATTGTGATTGGACCGATTGAAAAAATATCAGGGCTTACATTCCAGTTTATCACATTTACCTTACTTTAATGGTTAGATCTTAATATGATTTGAAGAAGCCGTCTAAGGAAAAAGATGATTTTGTATTCGGCTGTGATGGCAAATTTACATAATAGACGGTTAATAAAGCAACTAAGCAGGATGCTCTTTTAATTCAAAAAAGGATAAAATGATTATTCTTCCCAAATAAAATCGAATAATAAATATGAAGCTGTTAACATGACTACATCATAACAAACCAGAACGGCAATTTCTACAAATGAACTGCTTATAGAATTACCATCCATTGCATGTTTGGTAAGTTCCAAAAGAGTTAGAATGAGAGGAAGTAAAATAGGGAATGATAAAACAGGGTAAAGCGTTCCTTTAGAACTGGCTTTAGATATTATTGCAGCAATAATTGTTGATGAAATTGCAATTCCAATATTTCCGAACAGAAATGCAATTGCAAACAAAGTAAAGTTTTTTATTATGAATGAATTGAATAAAATTGCAAAAAGAAAAGTGATCACAAAGTTCATCAAGAAAACGAGCAAGAGATTAAAAATAAGTTTACCGGAAAAAATAGTTGATGGTGCGGCAATTAAATGAAGTGTCATTGTTGTGCCGCGTTCTTCTTCCGAAACAAATGCGCGTGAAAGTCCAGACATTGCTGAAAAAAATATTACAACCCATAAAAGTCCGCCAGTTAGATATTCCGTGATCTTTTCACTGCCAATCGAAAACATAATTACACTGATTGTAACCAGGATAAACATTGCAAGAGCATTAATTGCATAACGTGTGCGTAGTTCCGATTGCCAATCTTTTTTAAACAGCGAATATGCTTTCATCTATTAATTTGCTCTCTTAAATTTTTCCAATTCAATTACCTGGCTGCATAATGCAATGTCTGAGTCTTCATTCGAAGCTATGATAACCAAATTATTTTCTGCTTCTTTCCTGATTAGAGTGTAAACTTTTTCTTTGCCAGGATTATCTAAATTTGATGTTGGTTCATCTAAAATTATAAGAGGCGGCTGGTGTAAAAGGGCAAAAATAAATTTTAACCGTTGTTTCATGCCGGAAGAATACCCGCGGACAAGATCGTTTTTCCGGTCAATAAGTTTTAGCTCGTTCAGTAAGTAGTCCGAACGTTCTTTATTAAAATTAATTCCTCTAATGTTTGAAAAGTGTAAAAGATTTTCTTCTGCTGTAAATTCATCATAAAGGAAAAGATAAGGCGAAACAAAACCAATTTGATTGTGAAGTCTGAACGGTTCTATTTCATTGGAATTATTTTTATGAATTACTTTTCCGCGCGTTGGTGAAATTAAATTTGCAATAATCTTGACTAAGGTTGATTTGCCTGAGCCATTCGGCCCTGATATTCCATAAATATGCCTTGACGAGAAAGAAAAATTAATTCCGTCAAAGATCAATCGTCTTCCGAAATACTTAACAAGGTTATTTAATTCAACTGTGTAATTAGTCATTTTGAATTACGAGTTTTCCTTTTTTAACAGTATCCCCGGATTTGACAACATAAATATATACACCTGTACTAAGTTTATTATTATTGTTGTCCCTTCCGTTCCAAATTACAACAATTTGGTCGGCGGCAACTATAGGTTTTTGTGTAGAATATACCAAATTCATATCGGCAGAATAAATATACAAATCAACTAATCTGTTGTTGGATTTTGCAACAGGAATAAAAATTTGATTGTTAACCGAATATTTAAATGGCTGAGGATATACATAATCTAATTCCACGCTTGCAAGCTGCCCGTTATCAATCGGTATGTCGTTAAGAATATTAGATTCACCAAGTAAAAGTGGATTTGCACTTTCTATTTTTGAATAATACCCGTCCAATATTTTTCTTGAGCCGGTTAACTGATCTGAAGATAACGTATATGTGAATGGCAATTCGCTTAAAGGTGATGCAATCGCTCCATTAAGGTCTGCATTGCTCACAATCGAAATTAAATTCTCTACACCGTCAGTGAACAAAATAAAATTATTTGATATGGGTTCTGAAGTTATATTAATAGTAGTTGACGGTTTTATGAACGAAGAAGTCATCAGCGGATGAATTAAAGGATAGTATGCTGCTTCTTCAAAATATTTGTTGGGGATTGCACGCGTATTTGTAAAATATGTCCATAAGCCAAACTTGTTGAATTCGGTTTTTAAGGTTGATCCGGCTTCTAGTATTGCATCTGCGATTGATTCAACCGCCCGTTCTTGTCTCATTAATTCCCATGTTCGTTTAATAATGCTTGCGCCAAACCTATCTTTTAGAAAAATATTCCATATAGCAAGGTCGTATCCGTTATTTGAAGAAAATGCATTCTGAGGATTTCTAAAATAAGTATCCATATAATTATAATAATCATTGATGCTGTCGTAAACAAACTCTTCCATAGAGGTTGATGTAAGTTCAAAATAGTAAGTGTCGTTTGACCGGTAAACATAATTCCCGATCTGAATTCCGTGATGAAATTCGTGTGCAATTGTAACACGTGCTGCATCAATTCCGTGAGTGTAATAGCCTGTTCCGAAATCATTATCCATTACAGTATAACAAGTATAAGTATTGTTTGTAATTTGATTTTCAAATTCTGTGTATCCGTAGAGACCACCGGAAAGATTTTGAATATAAATGTCATAACGGTCATCTCCTCCTACTCCCGCATCTCCGGGCGGCGGCGGATAACCGAGAATGTTTACTTCATAATTATATGAAGAGTCTGCAGCCTGCGCTAATTGGTTCATGTTATATCCAGGCGCATCAACACCGGACTTCATAAAATGAATTCTGAACCAACCGCGCGGCGATACAAAACTTGTATCGGTTATTGGCCTGTCTAGAATTTTTTTTAGAAGATTTTTTTGCTGTACACTAAATTTATCGTAATTCATTTTCACCTGATTTACAATTCCGAATCCGCATTTTATTGGGAGAGTGGTTTCACCGGCAACTTGCGTTTTTACATTTTGATTTATGCCTCTAACACGAAGGAACTCATTATACAACGAATCTATGTTTTGCCCTGAGGTTGTAAAGATCGGAATTGCAAAAAGAAGTATTAAAAATTTCTTCATTTAATTTTTTCAAAAGTTAATGAATTGAGTAAGCTGTTTGAATAGATCAAAAATGTTCTTCTTTTGTTTAAGACGGTAACAAGATAATTATTGATATTTTTTGAAACAAATAAATCCTTTTCGATAGGTGATTTTTCTACTCCTATAAATGAAACACCGTTAAGTTTACCCGTTTCATTATAAAAATAGAAAGAAAGTTCATCGCCATCGCCGCTTATATTATATCCGGTTGTTACATTGTTGCTTAATGCAATTTTTAACGGATACTTATTCACCTTATTGCTGCTGAATGTATAAAGAAAAGATTTGTTATTGCTCGTAAACCAGAATGTGACTGGTCTTGACTTGTCTATTAACTCTTTAAGACAAATCATGGTATAATTAATTTTATCCTTATCATTAACATTAAATTTGAGTATGGTTTTATGATCAATAATTTTTTTATCAAAAACTGTTTTAATAAGATTGAGTTGTTTTTCTTTTTTCTCAACGCTGTAGATATCTTTATAAATACCAAACGTTAACCAGGATCTTTCAACGTTTGATTCTATTAAGTTCGACTTTGATGATATAAGGCCGAAATCTTTATACTCAAATTCTTGTAAATATGTTTTATTATCTTTTTTAATCAATTCATAAATATTCTGCCGGTCTTTCAAACGATCGCTTATTACTTTGAAATCTTCAAGTAATCCTTCACTGTATAAAGTTTGCCTCTTGTAACTATGTTCATCAAAATTCATTCTAATTATTTCTATCGTACCAGTATTTGAATAACAATAAAAAGTTTTGATTCTTGATTTGCTATCGTCAACAACTATGTTCGTAAAATCCGATAGGAGCGGAATGCTAAAATAAGTTCTGAACAAATTCCTTCTTTCACTTAGTAAAAGTTTTAGCGTTTTTTCAGTCCCATCAATAAAGCAAAAATCCTCAAACTTATCGTTCAGGTAATCAAAAGTTGTTAAGGCAGTTGGTTTAAGTCCCAGTGAAATCGAAAAAGAATCGTCGTTAATTCCCGGTTTGTTAATAAGATATATTTTCCCTTCGGTGCTAATAAGAGCTAACTTTTTCCCCGTTCTATCAATGTATGCAGTTAAGTCAGCGAGCCCGTTTTTTTGTAAATAAACAATGGGCGGGTAAAACACATTTGTACTTTTCGCAAAGGAAATATATAACGTTCCATTTTGAGTATTTATAAATGCTACATCGTTAAAACCGTCTCCGTTAAAATCGAGAATTGCATATTTATCAGGCTTAACCGGTGTTTCTAAAATAATTTTTTTTTGAAAAGAAGAAACCGAATCTCCGAGCAAAACTTCAAAATTATTATCTTTGATATAAACTAAATCATTATATCCGTCGGAATTAAAATCAACAGTTTTGAATTCGCTTATTTCACCGTTCAATCCTATAGAACGTGATTCCGAATAATTCCCGGCCCCATTATTATAAAACAACAAAATAGAGTTTGAAAAGAGATCAACTGCGGCAATATCTGAATACGAATCGTAATCCAAATCAATAAATGCTGATGCCAAAAATACTTTTTCGGGATCAATTCTTGTTTCATGAAGACTTTTATTTTTTTCTTTTATAATTGAGAGCCCGCCGAGCGAAGTTCCCGAAACTAATCCTTCCGGTTTTCCATCACCGTCTATATCGCCAACATCAATGTTAGAAGGATAGCCTTTTAATTTAATTTTGTTTTGTAAAGAGATTATACCATTTCTGGAAAATGAAGAAACCGCGACTTGCCTTGCTCTGCGTGAGACGAAAATAAATTTTTTCTCAGATAAATTATTACTAAAGGGATGAATATTAGAAATAGCTATCGGAGAATATTTTTCTGATATATTTATTAGGTCGGATTTATTATCGGCTAAAGTGGAAATATATTTATTGTTAGATGAATTATAGATCAATAAATCTCTATAACCATCCGTGTTGTAATCTATAGAAAAAATGTTAGTAAAACTCTTCTTAACAGAAAATTCTCTATATCTGCAAAAACCGTTTATTGGAATTTGAGCAATGATGTCGGAGAAAGAAAAGAGAGTGACAAGAAGTGAATTTAATATTATTTGTTTAACCGCCGAGACGATTTTTTCTTCTTTGAAGTGCTTCATCAAATCTTCTTTTTTCGTCATCTGTTTCAGGTACAATTTCGAATGTATCAACGGGATTTCCTTTTTCATCTACGCTGACAAAAGTTAAATACGCCGTATTAGTATGAATACGTATTCCATCTATGTGCGATTCTGCAAACACTGTTACGCCAACTTCCATAGAAGTTTTGAAAGCGCGATTTACAGATGCAATTAAAGTTACAACATTGCCAAGTTTGATGGGATGATGAAAATCAATCCGGTCAACAGAAGCGGTAACACAAACGCGTTGAGAATGTTTTGCGGAAGAAAGTGCTGCACAAATATCTATCCAGTGCATCAATTGTCCGCCCAATAAATTTCCAAGCTGATTAGTATAGTTAGGGAGAACTAATTCCGTCATTGTAATAATTGATTCACTAACTTTCTTCTTTCTTCTTGCTTCGCTCATTTCTTGCTCATCAACAATGTTTCGGTTTCCTTAAGCTCTTTCGCATAAGTATCATCTGGATAACGGCTGACAAACAAACTTATATCCGCAAGTGCATCATTATTCAATCCTTTTTTTGTTTCCAACATTATCTTATGGTAAAGAGATAACGGTGCGTACTTAGTATCATGATATGTTTCCGCAACTGCGCCGTAATATTTTATCGCAGCATTTTCATATTCCATTTTTTCATAAATCAATGCGCTTTGATAATCCTTCTCAGCTAATTTTTCATTAAGGGTCTTAATTTTTTGTTCAGCCTCTTCAACTTTTTTATTTGCAGGGAAGAAATCTATAAATGCCTGCAATTCTTCGATCGCTTTTTTTGTATATGCTTGATCTAGCTGGTATGGAGGCGATAATTGAAAATATGATTCCGCGAGCATGTACTGTGCATCGGGGACAAAGGGACTCGCCGGAATATTCCGGATCAGTTTACTGAATTCATATGCTGATAATAAATATTGTCCGCGTTTGAAATAAGTCATTCCTAAATAATATTGTGCATCATCATTAAATGCACTGCCGGAATACTGTAGTAGAAAACTTTGAAATTGTTGAATTGCCTGTTCATAATCTTCATCATTATAAAGCTGATAAACATAATTATAGTATTGTTCGGCGTTGAATTTGCTTGTATCTACAGTACCGGAACAGCCTATTATAAATAATAAAGTAAAAACAGCTGTTAGTATTTTCATCTTGTTTGGCAAGTATTCCCTCTCTTTTAAGCGTTGTAAAAATAAACAATTTAGGTTAGCTGTGAAATACCAATCCTACGTTATTTACTGCGAATACTAAACAGTAAAACAATCGTTAAGATTAGAGTTCCGACAACAATAATCGGTTCCCACAAATTTGATAAAAGCGGCGTTGATGGTATTGATGATTGTGTAAACGGTAATGTTTGATTTTCCAATCCGGATATTTCATCAAGCTTTACGGTATCAATTTGATTCTCCGTATAACTGAACGTCTTAATAGCTTTATCTGTCCCGGTTATAGTTAAAGAATAATTTAACGATACTTCTCTTTCCAGCATAAGTCCGCCAAACAAACCATCGGAAAATGGATTTTTGTATTCTACTTTTAGTGAAGCAACTGTATAATTTACTGCCGGGTTTGATTCAACAGTGGAAGTTGTTAATGAATAACCGTGTTCATCGAAGGCTTGAAATATTTTTGGTCTTAGAACTTCAAGTGCCGGAAAAGATGTAAACGAAAGATTAATTGTTTGTTTAGCACCAAGAACGGAATCTGCTTTAGAAATTGATCTCCCAATTAACTTATAAATCACATCAAGATTTGTTTTAGTTTGAGGGAAAGATGAAATGGATATCAATAAAGATAAAATTATAACAATGATCGGTTTTGTTTTCAATTAATTACAAATTTTTATGAGGATTGATTTCAAATTAGAAATTCACGGAAGTAATTTCAAACATTAATTTATTAGAACCTCACAACCTTGTCATTGCGAGCTGAGGTGTAACCGAAGCGAAGCAATCCATCAGGTTTGAGATTGCTTCACCACGCCTGTGCGGGATTCGCAATGACAAATACAAATTCTATCTTCTTCCTGCAGCAATTTCCTGAAGTCGTGCAATTCTTTCTTCAACTGGCGGATGTGTAGAAAACAATTTCATTAAAGATTTTCCGCTCAAAGGATTTACAATGAACATATGTGAAGAAGATGTTCCTGCATTTGTCATAGGAATTAATTTATTGCCCTGCTGAAGTTTATTTAAAGCGGAGGCTAGTGCTAACGGCTCACCGGAAATTTGCGCTCCTCCCTCATCAGCCATGAATTCACGTGAACGCGATATTGCCATTTGAATTAACATTGCTGCTATTGGTGCAATAATTATTAAAGCCAAATCGGAAAAAACATTTCCTCTATCACGTTCGTTTCTTCCGCCGCTGAACATTGCAGCCCATCCTGCCATTCGAGCAATAAAAGTTATTGTTCCAACCAAGGTTGCAGCAATAGTTCCAACTAAAATGTCTCTGTTCTTCACGTGAGTTAATTCATGAGATATTACACCTTCAAGTTCATCTCGTTTTAAAAGATTTAATATTCCTGTTGTTACTGCTACTGCACTATGATGAGGATTTCTCCCTGTAGCAAAAGCGTTGGGCGTTGGATTTTCCATTACATAAACTTTTGGCATAGGAAGTTCCGCTTTCATAGCTAAGTTCTCAACTGAATCATAAAGCTGTGGATATTGTTCACGCGTAACTTCCTTAGCATGATACATTGTTAAAACAATTTTATCCGAAAACCAGTATGAACCGAAATTCATTACAAGTGAAATTAAAAATGCTACCATCATTCCTGATTCGCCGCCAACAATGTTACCAACAAGAATAAATAACACCATCATCACAGTCATTAATACAACTGTCTTAAAGCCGTTCATCAATTACTCCTTTTTTTTGAATCAAATTTATGCTGAAAGTTTTGTTCTATCAAGTTCGTTTGAGTTGTTATTCTAACAGATATTGAAATTAAATTGTTCCAATATAACAAGTGACTGAAGTTTGGCTTGCCTTTATTAGCATTTATCTGTAAAATCGCATCAAAATTAAAAGGAATTATGAAAAAGAAATTTGTTTTTCTCTTTGCATTTTTAATCTCATCTGTAATTTCCGCACAAAGCACATTTGAATTTTTAAAATTAGATACAAGTCCCCGCGCAGCTGCTATGGCCGGAAGTTTTGTAGCTAACAATGATGACCCCAATGTAATTTTCTATAACCCGGCTGGAATTAATTTGCTTACAGGTACACCGGTTTCATTTTCCTTTTTAAAACATCTTTTAGACATTAACTCGGCAAGTTTAACATCCTCAAAAGAGATTGACGGAATAGGGAGATTTGGTGCGGGAATTCAATATATCAATTACGGATCGTTTACTAAAGCAGATGCAAGCGGGACAAAACTTGGAGAGTTTAACGCTGGAGAAATGGCAATACTGGTTGGGTATGGAAACCAATTAGAAAACAATTTTTATTACGGAGCTAATCTAAAATTTATTTATTCAAGTATTGCAGGACAATCCTCATCGGGATTAGCTATTGATCTCGGCCTGCATTATGCTATACCCGAATTAAGATGGAATTTCGGTTTTTCTGTTTTAAATCTTGGAAAGCAGTTATCGAGTTATTTCAGCACAAAAGAAGATTTACCTCTTGATATACGTTTAGGTTTCTCAAAAGAACTTGAAAAACTTCCTTTCAGATTTTATTGGTCATTCAATAAACTCAACGAAAGACAAGACAACTTTTTTGATCGCTTCAGACAAATTACTGTCGGCGGAGAATTCCGTTTAGGTCAAAGTATGCGTTTGAGATTTGGTTATGATAACGAAAAAAGACGCGAGATGAAAATTGGAACAACTGCCGGATTAGCTGGATTTAGTGTCGGACTCGGATTTATAGTCGGTAAGTACAATGTTGATTATTCATTTTCATCCTTGGGATCAATCGGTTCGATGCATCGGTTTGGAATTTCAACAAACTTGTAGAAGCAATTTTCAATTACTTCTTATACGGTGTTTTAAGATATTGTTCCGCCAACTTATGAGAATCATTCCTATCGCGTAATTGTAAAGTCTCATTATAATATTTGATTGCTTTATCGCGCTTCCCCATTTGGTCGTACAACATTCCCAAATAAAAAACAGTATTAATTAAAAACCCGGATTCATTTTCTTTATCCAACTCACGCGAAAGCTTTTCTGATTTTTCAAAATAAACTGCGGCAGAATCTGTTTTCTCTTTCAATTTAAAATCCATGCCGAGATAATAAGTTGCTTCGCGTTCAAAACGTTTATTATATCCTGGCATTCCGCGCTTTGCTTTAATATAAATATCGCGAAACGTTTTTACGGCTTCCGAATAATTATTTTCTTTTACAAATGTGAGTCCGTAATATTTTTGGAAGTAAGGATTATTCGGAAAATCATTTAACAATATTTTTCCCCATTTTCTGGATTCATCCATGTTTTCTTCAAATTGAAATGAGAGCTTCTGCAGAAATGACCGGGATTCGATTCTTGTATACCTTCCGTTCCATGCAACATTTTCCAGTTCTCTAATACCTCGGTTTTTATCTCCTTTAGGGAAAAAAATCATAAAAGGTTTAACTGCAGGATATTTTTGCGGAATTACTTCCGCATAGTAATGATAAATTCCAAAACCAAGCTGTACATCAACATTTTTAGGATTTACTTCGTAAGATTTGAAGACAAGACTGAGCCCTTCTTTTCCATCGAGAGCGGCTTTGAACCAGCTTTCGCGAATTGCCCGCAGTTGTCCACGGAAACCAAGCGAACCTCCTTTAAAAAACATTGCATCAACATTTTTATCGTTCTTATCAAGAATCTCATCACACATGTTAATACATTCTTCGAGCTGATTGAAAAATTTTTCATCTAAACTTTCATTATCGAGATCAAGAAGAATTCTCCACCAGGTTATCATTGCCTTAAAAAATTTACCGGAAGGATGAGTCGAGTATTCTTTTGTTACAACATCAAAAGTCTTCTCTGCTTTATCAAATTCGATTCCGTAAATCTGGTTCACTCCCGCTTTAACAAGGGAATCATGCCTAACCCAATTGTAGTTTTGAGCAAATATATTATTCGCTGCAACTAATAATAAAAGAAGAAGGAATCTAACTTTCATACTATTTACACTCCTGGGTTTCCAAATAATTTACACTCCTTCCTTTTGGGAAGGATGGGTGGGGCTATTTCCTCTTAGGACGGTACATATCTGTTGCGCGTCCGTAAAAAACTTCAGCCGCCGCCATCATAGTCTCGGATAAAGTCGGATGAGGATGAATCGTTAGTTCCAAATCCTTAACAACCGCTCCCATTTCAATGGCCAATGTTCCTTCAGCTATCATATCGCCGGCACCTACTCCGACAATCCCGACTCCAAGAATTCTTTCTGTCTCCGGTTCTATAACCAACTTAGTCATTCCGTCATTCCGATCCAATGTAGTAGCGCGCCCACTTGCACCCCACGGAAATTTTGCTGTTTCAACTTTAATTCCTTTTTCCCGTGCTTCTGTTTCACTCAATCCGGTCCATGCAAGTTCAGGATCAGTAAATACAACAGCGGGAATTGCATTTGGTTCAAACGCAACTTTATGGCCGAGTATTGCTTCAACAGCAATTTTACCTTCTGCTGAAGCTTTATGTGCTAACATCGGATTACCAACTACGTCGCCGATTGCATAAATATTTTGATCATCGGTTTTCAAAGTTTTATCAACCGAAATAAATCCGCGCTCATTCACTTTCACTTTTGTTTTTTCCAAAGCCAATCCATCTGTAATCGGTTTACGTCCGACCGAAATTAAAACTTTATCAAAGATTTGAATCGGTTCGGTAACATTTTCACCTTCCAGCTTAACTTGAACTCCTTCTTTAGTTTCTTTCAATTCAACAACTTTAGTTGCAACAAAAACATTTTGCATCTTTGCTTTAACACGTTTTTCCAAAACAGCAACAAGATCACGGTCGGCACCTGGCAAAATTCCGGGCAGCATTTCAACTACTGTAACTTTACTTCCGAGTGCGGCATAAACCGTACTTAGTTCCAAACCGATATATCCTCCGCCAATTACTAGAAGCCGATTAGGAATATCGTTTAATTCAAGAGCGGAAGTAGAATCCATAACTCGCGGTGAATCAATTGAAAGTCCCGGCACCTTAGCAGGTGTTGATCCGGTTGCAATTATTGCTTTTTCAAAAACTAGCTCTTCAACCGAACTATCACTTTTTGTTACAGTTAGCGAAGTTGAGCTGACAAACGAAGCTTTTCCTTGAATGAAATTTACCTTGCGGAGTTTTGCAACTTGTCCCAAGCCGCCTGTAAGTTTATTTACAACACCGTTTTTAAAATCTCTAAGTTTATTTAAATCAATCTTCGGCTCGCCAAATTCTACTCCCCATTTTTTTGATTCTTCCGCTTCTTTTATCAACTTAGAAATATGCAGTAAAGCTTTTGAGGGAATACAACCTTCCCATGTGCAGACACCTCCGGGATTTTTTTTAATATCTATCAATGTAACTTCCATACCAAGGTCTGAAGCAAGGAATGCTGCGGCATATCCGCCCGGTCCTCCGCCGATTACAGCTAATTGTGTTTTCGTTGACATTACTTACCAATCAATTATTTTTAATGCGGATAAAATAAGAAAAAAGACGTGAATTATTTTTGTGATGATTTAATTCACGGAGAAATTTTGGATTTGCTACTAATGTTATTATTTTAACAAAAGTAAGAATCACAATAATAATTCATTTAAGAAAATCCACACAGTTAATTATTAAATATTCATTAGCATAAAGTAGGGGGGCGAATTGAAGAATGTTTTCAATATGAAACTTACTTATATATTTTTTTCACTTCTTGCCCTTCAACAGATATTTGCAGAAGATAAACTAAAATCCGTTAAAACCGACAATCCTCCCAATATAGACGGTAAACTTGACGATAAGATTTGGAATTACGCCCTTGTTGTCTCCGGTTTTAAAACCTTTGCGCCGGATTTTGGAAAAGACGGAACTGAAAAAACAATCGCTTATTCAGCCTACGATTCGGAGAATCTTTACTTCGCATTCCGCTGCTTCGATAAAGAACCAAACAAAATAAAATCTAGTGTTTCAAACCGTGATAACATTCGCTCCGATGATTGGGTATGTATAAATCTAGATTCATTTTATGACCAGCAATCATTGTATGCATTCTATATTAATCCGCTCGGCATTCAAATGGATAGCCGTTTCGCATCCGGTCAGGAAGATTTTAGTGCTGATTTTGTGTGGTATAGCAGCGGTCAAAAACTTTCCGATGGTTATAGCGTTGAGATAAGCATTCCACTGAAGAGTATCCGGTATTCTGAGGAAAATCCTGTTACAATGTCAATTTTTTTTGAGAGATACATAAGCAGATTTACAGAACATGATTCTTATCCAGAACTAGATCCCACAAAAGGATTTGCGTTTCTCACGCAGATGACGCCGTTAGTTTATTATGATTTGAAACATTACACTCTGTTTGAACTGCTTCCTGCTTTTACATACAATCAGAAATACAATCTCAATGCGGGACAACTGGAAAGATATGTTAATAAAGGAGAAATTAGTTTAACCGCAAAATATGGAATTACGTCGGATCTGATTCTTGATGGAACTTACAATCCTGATTTTAGTCAGATCGAGGCAGATGCGGGACAAGTAGATGTAAACTTAAGATATCAATTGTACTATCCGGAGAAGAGACCGTTTTTTCTGGAAGGAAATGAAATTTATAATGTAGCCGCAACTCAATCCTCGGAAATTGATCCGCTAATATCTTTAGTTCATACAAGAACAATAGTTAATCCTTTAACAGGAACTAAACTTTCCGGCAAAGTTGGTTCCAAAAACACAATTGCTTTTATGTTTGCTATGGATAAACTACCGGCTGATATGATTGCTTTATCAGGCGACTATGCTTACGTTCCTATCCTTAGATATAAACAATCTCTTACCGATGACAGTTACATTGGTGGAATATTTACAGATCGGGAAATAAAAAACAGTTATGACCGTGTAATTGGAATGGACGGTATGTTAAGAATAACTGACGCCAGTACTCTAGAATGGAACGCTTTTTATTCAAGTTCAAATTCAAATCCTCTCCAAGAAAATCAAGCTGGCCGTGCTTTAGGATTGGTATATAAATACGATTCGAGAAATTTATACTACAGTTTTACTGGAAAAGAAATCTCTGAGAATTTTAATACAGAGACAGGTTACTTAACCCGTACCGGTATTTTTGCACTTACCGGATTAATTAGACCAAAAATTTATCCTAATTCATCTTATATACAAAGAATTGATTTAGAAACCTTCTCTGCACAGACACAGGACAAACCGAGCGGTATGTGGGAAACATTTAACCATGTTTCAGCTCAGGTATTTTTTCTTGGCTCCTGGAATTTTAAATTAAAATATTCATATTCAACAGAAATATTTTTGAACAGGAAATTTAAGACCGGAGGATTTCAGGTAATTTTTGGAAGTCAATTTACTAAGCAATTCGCCGTGTCGTTATCTTATAAAAGAATAAATTCAATCTATTATTCACAAAATCCTTTTCAAGGAAAAAGCAACCATATTAGTACAATTATGATTTATAATCTTTCAGAAAATTTTGAATCTTATTCAACATTTACATTCTCTGATTTTTACCGCGATTCTGATTCACAATTAATTTATGAATACCCAATCTTCCGTGAAAGATTAACTTACCAATTTAATAAGTATCTATTCTTCCGAGGAATTGTTGAGTACAACAAATACAAAAAACAATTGCTCACAGATTTTCTAGTATCATTTACTTACGTACCGGGGACAGTCATTCATTTAGGTTACGGGTCACTTTATGAAAAATCAGAATGGAATGAATTTCAAAATAGATATGTTAACAGCAATAATTTTCTTGAATCACAAAGAGGATTCTTTTTCAAAATGTCCTACCTATGGCGAAATTAAATATTTATCATAATGAAAATTAAAACTATAATAACCGGTTCAACCGGTATGGTTGGAGAAGGTGTTCTTCACGAATGCCTTAAGCATACCGACGTTGAATCAGTACTAGTTGTAAACAGAAACCCTTGCGGCTTAACACACCATAAGCTAAAAGAAATAGTTCACAAAAATTTCTTTGATCTCTCTCAAATCGAAAATCAACTTTCGGGATATAACGCATGCTACTTTTGCGCAGGGGTTACTTCAGTCGGGAAAAAAGAAAATGAATATAAATTCATCACTTATGATCTAACGATGAACTTTGCAAATACTTTTCTAAGATTAAATCCGGCGATGATTTTTACCTATGTATCGGGGGTTGGAACTGATAGCACCGAAAAAGGGCGTAGTATGTGGGCACGCGTAAAAGGTAAAACTGAAAATGATTTGCTGAAACTTCCTTTCAAAGCTGCCTATATGTTTAGACCCGGATATATTCAACCCACAAAAGGATTGGCGAACACTTACAAGATATATAAAGTACTCACTCCACTTTATCCTATTTTTAAAAAACTTTTTCCGAAATATGTTGTTACTCTTGAAGAGATTGGCAAGGCAATGATAAACGTTGTTTTGAAAGGATCCGAGAAAAAAATATTGGAGTGTGAAGATATCCGAAAAATTGCAGTGTAGAGACGTTCCATGGAACGTCTTTTTTAAAATTATCCTTCTAAAGAAAGCAAGAACGGATTCTCAAGAGCGTTAACCACCCATCTTAAAAACCTAATTCCATCTGCTCCATCTATAATACGATGATCATAAGAAAGTGATAACGGCATTATTAATCGAGGTTCAAACTTCCCGTTAATATAAATCGGTTCGTAAGATGATTTAGAAACACCAAGAATAGCAACTTCAGGTGAATTTACAATAGGGGTAAAATAAGTTCCGCCAATTCCGCCCAGATTAGAAATAGTAAAACATCCGCCTTGCATTTCCTCAAGCGAAAGTTTTTTATCGCGGGCTTTTTTAGAAACTTCCTGCAATTCAATTGAAAGTTGAATAATATTTTTCTTATCCACCTCTTTAATTACAGGTACAAGTAATCCTCTATCGGTATCAACGGCAACACCGATATTTATAAATTTTTTATAAATGATCTCACTCTTCTCCATATCAATGCTTGTGTTGAATTGAGGAAAAACTTTAAATGCAGAGGCAATCACTTTAAGTAGAATTGCAGTTACTGTTAACTTGCCTCCGGCTTCACTAACTTTTTTACCAAATTGCTTCCGTAGATTTTCTAGTTCGGTTATGTCTGCTTTATCAAATTGAGTTACATGAGGGACTGTTGCCCATGAATAAGATAAATGTTCTGCGGTTTTTCTTCGGATGTTGCTCATCGGCTGACGTTCTATTTCTCCCCACTTCGAAAAATCCGGGAGAGATTCTCTTGCAATTCCAATACCTCCGTATGAAAAATTATTTTTCTGAATCTGTTCGTTCAAATTTTTTGCATAAGTTTTAACATCTTCAATCGAGATTCTACCGCCCGATCCGCTGCCTCGTACTTGTGAAATATCAACACCGATCTCATGCGCAAATCTTCTTACCGATGGCGCAGCAGGAACCACAACTTTGGATATATTTTTTGGAACTGATATGATTGTCGGTATGTGATGTGTCAAATCAATATTTGATGGAGAAGATGGCTGGTTGTCGGTGGTCGGTGGTCGGTTATCAGAAATTGGTGATTGGTAGTTAGTGATTGGCTGAAGCTTTTCATTCGCAATTCTCAATTCGCCATTCTCAATTATCAGAGCAACTTGCCCGACAGCTGCTTTGTCACCATCTTTTACGTTAACATCTTTAACAACACCGTCAACTTCAGTCGGAATTTCTACGGTAGCTTTGTCAGTTTCAATTTCAAGAACAATTTGATCAACTTCCACTTTATCACCGGCTTTAACTAATACCTTAGTGATGTTTGCCGTAGATATGTTTTCCCCAAGTGGTGGAATTTTAAATTCATACAAGTTGGTTATCGGTTGTCTGTTATCAGTTATCAGATTTTGGATTTCATATTTTGATTTTTCTTCCTCTGATTTCTTATTTCTTATTTCTGATTCCTTCTCGCCTCTCGCCTCTTCACCTTCTCGGCTAACTGCAGACTGCAAACTGCTAACTTCAATTTCTACCAACGGCTCGCCGACATTTGCTTTCTGTCCGTCTTTCACATAAACTTTTTTTACAATTCCGGAAATATCGGAAGGGATTTCTACTGTTGCTTTATCTGTTTCAATCTCAACAACAACCTGATCAACTTCAACTTTATCGCCTTCTTTCAAATTAACTTTGATCACATCCGCTGAGTTTATTCCATCTCCAAGATGCGGTAATCTAAAATCTACAATCATTTTCGTTTCCTAATCTAATTTTATTTGTCATGCCGGACTTGATCCGGCATCTATCACTAAATTATGGATTCCGGATGGCGTTACGCTTCTCCAGAATGACACAGAATTTATTATGTCTTTGCCGGATTCTTCTTATCCGGATTTATTCCCAAATCCTTAACAGCTTTTTTTACAACTTCAGGTTTTACTTTCCCTTCTTTCATCAAAGAATAAAGTGTTGCATAAACAATATGTTTTGCATCTACTTCAAAAAAATCACGCAAAGAAGTTCTTCCTTCACTTCTTCCGAAACCGAATGTACCAAGAGAATGAAGCGGCCCCGGTAACCATTTTGCAATTGCATCACTTGAAAGCTGAACATAATCGGAAGCAGATATAAAAACTCCGCTTTCACCTTTTGTTGCTTGAGAAACGTAAGGAACCTTTGCTTCTTTATCCGGATGAAACATATTCCAGCGTTCAGCTTCTTGTGCATCAAGATGTAAATTTTTGTAACTCGTTACGCTCCAAATATCGGTTGATACATTGTATTTGCCTTCAAGAATTTCTTGTGCTTTGATTACTTCATTTAAAATTGTTCCGCTGCCAAGCAAATGTGCTTTTACTTTTTGGTCTTTAACTCCGCTCGCACTAAATTTATACATTCCTTTCAATATTCCGTCCTTAACACCATTAGGCTCGCCTGCCGCCGAGGCAGGCATTTCAGGCTGTGCATAATTCTCATTCATAATTGTAATGTAGTAATAAACATTCTCTTGCTTTTCATACATGCGGTGAATTCCATCACGAATAATTACGGCGAGCTCGTAAGCAAATGCCGGATCGTAAGCAACAACATTTGGAATTGTGTACGCAAGCAAGTGGCTATTTCCGTCTTGATGCTGTAAACCTTCGCCTGCAAGAGTTGTGCGTCCTGCTGTTGCGCCAAGTAAAAATCCTTTACACCGCATATCACCTGCTGCCCATGCAAGGTCCCCGAATCTTTGAAAACCAAACATTGAGTAATATGTAAAGAATGGAATTGTATTGATGCCGTGTGTTGCATAAGAAGTTCCGGCGGCGATGAATGACGACATCGAACCTGCTTCGGTAATTCCCTCTTCAAGAATTTGTCCGTTCTTTGCTTCTTTATAATATAGTAAGCTGTCTTTATCAACCGGTTCATATAATTGCCCGGGATGAGAATAAATTCCAACTTGTCTAAACAAAGCTTCCATACCGAATGTACGCGCTTCATCAGGAACGATAGGAACAATTAAACGGCCAATATCTTTATCACGCAAAAGTTTAGCTAAAATTTTTACGAACACCATTGTTGTTGAAACTTCGCGCCCTTCGGTACCCGTATAAAATTCTTCAAATAATTCTTCCGAAGGAGTTTTAAGCGGAGTTGCTTTAGTAACTCTTTTAGGAATGTAACCGCCTAGAGTTTTTCTTCTTTCTTTTAAATATTTTATTTCCGCAGAATCTTCAGGCGGACGGTAGAATGGTGTTTTTGCAATTTCATCATCGCTGATAGGAATTGAAAATCGTGTTCTAAATTCTTTCAGTTCATCTTCATTCATTTTTTTCTGCTGATGGGTGATGTTCTTTCCTTCACCGGCCTCACCGAGACCGTATCCCTTAACAGTTTTTGCAAGAATAACTGTTGGAGCTCCTTTATGTTCAACCGCAGTTTTATAAGCGGCATAAACTTTTTCGGGATCGTGACCACCGCGTTTCATTTTTAATAATTGTTCATCGGTATATCTGTCAACAAGCTTTAATAATTCAGGATACCTTCCAAAAAAACTTTCACGGATATATTTTCCATCATGCACAATATAATTTTGTGATTCGCCATCAAGAACTTCATTCATTCTTTTAATCAGTAAACCTGATTTATCGGCAGCTAGTAAAGGATCCCAATCGCTTCCCCAAATAATTTTTATTACGTTCCATCCTGCACCGCGGAAATTTGCTTCAAGCTCTTGAACAATATTTCCGTTACCGCGAACAGGTCCATCAAGTCTTTGCAAATTACAATTGATGACAAAAATTAAATTATCAAGTTTTTCTCTTGATGCCAAAGAAATTGCTCCGAGCGCTTCCGGTTCATCTGTTTCACCATCACCAAGAAAAGCCCAAACTTTTTGATCGCTTGGTTTTTTCAAACCGCGGTCTTCCAAATATCTGTTAAACCGCGCTTGATAGATTGCTTGAATAGGACCAAGTCCCATTGATACTGTTGGAAACTCCCAGAAGTCGGGCATAAGCCAGGGATGCGGATAAGAAGAAAGTCCGCCGCCGGGTTTCAATTCTCTTCTAAAATTTTCCAATTGCTCTTTAGAAATTCTTCCCTCAAGAAATGCGCGAGCATAAATACCGGGTGATGCATGACCTTGAAAATAAATTATATCTCCTTCACCGTTTCCATCTTTACCACGGAAGAAATGATTGAAACCGATTTCATAAAGAGTTGCCGCTGAAGCATAAGTGGAAATATGTCCGCCGATGCCCGCTTCTTCTTTGTTTGCGCGGACAACCATTGCCATTGCATTCCAGCGAATCAAACTTTTAATGCGGCGTTCAATTTCTCTTCCGCCCGGGAAAGGAGGTTCTTGTTCTTTCGGTATTGTATTTATATGCGGCGTGTTTGCAGTAAAAGGAAGATCAACACCGGATTCGTGTGCGTAGGTATCAAGATTATGTAACAGCTCTCTTACTTTTTCCGGTCCTCCCGATTGCAGAACATACTCTAGTGATTCCAACCATTCACGGACTTCAATTTCATCTAAGCCTGAATATCCGTTTTTATTGTTTTCGTTCATTATATAATCCTTTTTCTCTTCAACGTAATTGATAATAGGATAAAAAAATTGAGTGCCTGCTAAATGAGTGGCACAAATTTAATAATTCTGTAGTTGTAATTCTAACTTTAATACTACTGTTGTTCTTACAATTAGATAACGAGGTCTGGGAAAAAGAAGTTCCGTGCACAGAAAAATTCTTTGCACGGATTTTTTTAAATTAATTCATTTTTACATCAAGAGTCTTTCCGGTTAAGCGGCTCTCTTCAGCACGGAATCCGATCAAGTGACTTTCCATAGACGCTTCAATAGTTGAAGTTAACAGATCCGGATTTCTTTGACTCACTGCTTGAATCCAATCATGAGCTAAACCATAATCGCCTCCGCCATGTCCTGAATCAATTTTTGCATCAACTTTAGCATCCCACACAGTTTGCCTTCTAGTTCTGAAATCTGATACAATTAATGTTTCTTCATCACCAACTGCATCGCCCATCGTTCCCATTATCCGCGTCCTTCTTCCGGCATAGGAAGTAAATGCTTCCATCGAAAAAGCTGCAGTAATCTTATCTTCAAATTCCATACTCACAATTTGATGATCAACAACATCGTTATCGCAATGATAAACACATCTTCCGTACGGCCCTTCTTTTAAGTATTTCATAATCAATTCACCCTGATCAATTCCGTCCGGAAAATCAAAGTGATGTAAATAAGATCTGTTCCGGTAATAAATTTTTAAAGCTGAGTAAGGACAGGATGATTCAATTTTACAACCATCGGTGCATCGTATTGTACTTCCTTCCGGCGCATTTTCTTTTTTGAAAAGTTTTAATGAACCGAATGATGAAACGCGTGTGCAATGTTTGTTCGTTACCCATTTTAGAATATCAAGATCATGACAGGATTTTGCATTGAGCATAAAGTTAGATTCTTTTGTGTTGCGCCAATTACCGCGAACATACGAGTGCGACATATGTTGATGATAAACCGGCTCCATGTGCTGAATACTTACAATGTCACCAAGAATTCCCGAAGCAATAACTTCTTTCATCTTTCTGAAGTAAGGTGTGTAACGCAAAACATGGCATACAGCAACAATTCTATTTTCCTTTCTTGTAAGTTTCATTATATCGGAACATTCTTTCCAAGTTTGTGCAATAGGTTTTTCCAAAAGAAGATCATAACCAAGTTTCAATCCGCCCATAGCAGGACCGTAATGAAGATTATCGGGAGTAGTAATAATTAAAGCATCTGCAAACTTTGGAATTTGCAATGCATGTTCCCAAGTTGTCCACTGATATTTTTCCGGAATCTGATACATTTTAGAAAATCTTTTTCTTCTAAATTCAATCGGTTCTGCAACACCTACAATTTTTAATTCTTCCGGATATTTTTGGCTGTATGACGCGTAAACATTTCCTCTATTTCCCGCACCGAGAACGATTGCAGTTAAAGGTTTATCAGGTTGTTTATGTGCCGGATTAAGGGGAATTATAATCGGTTGTGCTTTTATATTCTTGGGAAGAAAACTTGCGAGCGGCAATCCGGCGGCAAAAAATCCGCTAACTTTCAGCATCTCACGTCGTGTTAAATTTCTTTTCATGCTGTCCTCAACTTTTATTTTTTTGTTTTATAAAATTTAATATGCAAAAAAAAATCATTAGACGCTTTATGTTTTAGTGACTTTCAGGTTCAGCATGGACCATTACTTTCACATTTTTAATTTTCTTTCCAATCTCTTCTTCTACTCTGTGAGATATCTCGTGAGCTTTTTCTATAGTCATTCTCTTATCCACATGAATATTAAGATCTACAAATTTGTACGGACCGGATTCCCGAACTTTGATATCGTGAAATTCTTTTACCCCGGGGATATCTTTAACAATACAGAAAATCTCTTCGCTTAAACCTTTAGGAGCTTTATCAAGCAGAGCATCAAAAGATCTTTTACCCAATCTATAACTTACAGTTAGAACAATCATAGCAACTATTAAGGCCGCGATTGGATCTGCGTATTGAAAATTAAAAGTTACTCCAATCAATCCTATTAAAACTACTGCAGAACTCCAAATATCCGTTGAGAAATGTAGTGCGTCTGCTTCAAGAGCCTGGCTCTCATGTTCTTTTGCAACTTTATATAAAGCACGTGAGCGGGAAAAATCAATTATGATTGATGTTATAATAACCACAAAGCTCCAAACAGTTACTTCAATATGAACTTCGTGCGTGACTAATCTTCTTATTGCTTCATATATAATCCATGCACAAGTTATAACGAGCAAAAGTGTTTCAACTAGTGCAGAGTAATTTTCAATTTTGCCATGACCGTAATTATGCCCTTCGTCGGGGGGGACATCGGCAAACTTAACAGCAAAAAAAGTAATTATGGCAGCAACAAGATCTAACGCGGAGTGCAGTGCTTCGGAAAGAATTCCCAAGCTTCCGGTTAGTATTCCAATCACAAGCTTAAACCCAGTTAAAAAGATTGCGGCAACAACCGAAGTTAAAGCAATAGATTTTTTTTCTTTTGCTGCTAAACTAGGATTACTCATTTAAGAAGTAATATTGTTTTAAATGCAATTAAACTTACTCATTCTAAATCAAACTAATTTACTTTCTCAAGAACAACAGCAGTACCGTAACATAAAACTTCCGTAACCCCGCCCATTACTTCAGTAGCATCATAACGAACACCAAGCAATGCATTCGCACCAATCGCTTGTCCGTGTTGTACCATTAATTCATACGCATCATTTCTTGTCTTTTCGCAAAGCTCTGTGAAGAGCGTAATGTTTCCGCCAAAAATTGTTTGCAATCCTGCACCAATAGTTCCAATTACCGAACGCGAGCGAACTACAATTCCCTTTACCACACCAAGATTTTTTACAACTTTGTAGCCGTCAATTGTAAATGTTGTTGTAATTAACGAATGATCCATATTAACTCCTTTAATTATGTTTTATTAGATTCCTAATTTTTTGAATTGTCAGAGGTGCGGAACCTTCAAAGTAGTTGTTCACATTTAAGTAAACATTAATATCTCTCTCAAGAAGTTGTATAACCATAAAACAAATTTTTTCCAGTTCGTCATCTTTGGAATCCACAATTTTATTCCATTCACCTCCTGTCCTTGTTTCAATTCCCTGCTTATCCGGTCCGTGTAATCTTATTACTGTAAAATCTTTAATGTAATCCTTGTACCGATTATAGATTTCATAAACCGGGGGCATATCATACCCCTGCATAAATACATGTCCAATTTTATTATCACGAAGAAATTGAAAATACGTTTCATTAAGATAATTAGGATTACGTGTTTCTATTGCGAACAAAAATCTTTCCGGCAGTTTACTAACAAATTCTCTAAGTAGTCCTTGGAATTCAAACTGAGATTTCATCTTTTCTTTATTTAAGTATTCAAACTGAAACATAAGCGGACCAAGATTTTTATGCAACGGTTTTATCGAATGTAAAAATTCTTTAAGTAAATCAATTGAGAGAAAATGAGGATTAAGAACCGGGTGATGATCTATATCCGATTTATTCAAATGCGTAAGTGTTATCGTGTTCGGAAGTTTTATAGAAAATTTAAACTGCGGTGTTACGGACTCCTTATAATTTTTTGCAACGTAACTCTGGGGTAAAATAATATTATTTATTCCGTAAAGAGAAAAAAACCATTGCGGTATTTCTACAGAATTAAAATATGCCGAATACTCTTTTAGATAATTTATTTCGGGATTATCAGAATACAATAATCCTTTCCATGATTCATATTTCCAGCCGCAAGTTCCGATTCTTAATTCCGCCATTTACAATTACCACCTTTTCCATTTCCAAAAAACAAAAAAGCATGCTACAGAAATAAACGCCAGACTCATAATTATAATAAAAGCAAGCGGATGTTTCTGAAAAGGTATTTCAACATTCATAGAAAATGCACTCACAACAAAGGTCGGTACCATTATCATTATCGTTATTATGTTCAGTGTTTTCATCAACACATTAAGATTATTGCTAATGATGGAAGCCTTCGCATCCATTAAACTTGCAAGAATATTAGAATAAATTTCCGCTTGTTTATAACACTGATTATTTTCGATCAATATATCATCAAGAAGTTCTATTTCGTCTGTAGTTAAATTTAACTTTGCTCCGTTAAGTTTTATTTTTTCTAGCAAGGCCCCGTTTGAGTTAATTGCGTTTTGGAAGAACACTAAACTTTTTCCGAGGGTAAATTGATTAAGCAGATATCTATTCTCCATGGCCGTGGAAATTTTCCTTTCAATTTCATCCGAAAGCATATTAATAACTTTTAAGTGTTCGATAAAATGCATTATAGAAGTGAAAATCAATTTTAAGGAAATATCATTTAACGAATAAACTTTGTTGAAATGTTTACCTGAAAAAAGCGGTATCTCATCATTGGTGATCACAACCAATTTATCCCGAAACAAAAAAGCACCCAGAGAGTTAACACGGAAAAGAAGAGGCTCTTTTGCAGAATAATTCTTGGGAATTTTGAATATCATAGCCAGGTGATCGGGTTCAAATTCTATACGCGATAGTTCATCGGCATCAAGAGACGAGTTGAGTGTGTGTTCGTCAAGTTTGTATTCTTCAACAAGAAATTTTTTTTCAGTCTCATCGGGATTATTATAAATTTTTATGTTGCCTAAACCATTTTCATCATGGACAATTTTGTTTTCTACTATCTTATAGGTCTTAAGCATGGGCAACCTCCCGATTTTTGAAAGTGGTTCCAAAGCAAGAAATATTTATTTAAAATTAATACAGGAATTTCGGTATTGACGGAATTAAATTCCGATCACTCTTCATTTCAAAATTATCATGTTTAATCATTTATAGCCCATTTTTTAATCATGTCTTTTTGAATCATTTCTAATTTTGCACTAGGATGTAAATACGTATAAATATTGAGAGGCATTTCGTCTTTATTTACCTCGTCCCATATTTCTTTTTTCAACTTAGCCCGTTTTTCCGAATACAACTTTTCCCATTCGGAAAAATTTAAGTGCTTTCTTCCGTCCTTTACATCATTTGAGACCAGCCATGAGACCGGTGCAATTTTACTATACCAGGGCCAAACAGTCTCGTTTGAATGACAATCATAACATGAGGTTCTAAAAATAGTCTTTATTTCTGTTGGCGCATTTATGTCCGCTGTTACCGGCGGGTTCGTACGTTCTACCTCAATGAACTGTATTCCGATAAAGGTTATAATTAATAAAAGAAAAATAATTCTTTTTACTCTTCTCATTTTAACTCCGTTTTATATCGTGATCTTACAATTATCTTTTTAAAAAATATTTAACCGATCACAGAAATCACTTCAAAAATTTCTTTACAAAATTTGATTAGGAAATTCATTGCCGCCTCGGCAGAGCCGAAATTGTTATTCATTTCAAATTTCATAGTCTCATTTGCCTGTACAAATTTAATATCTTTTGAATAATTCTTGCTGATGAAAGTTAAAAGCGGAATAAATTTGTTTTTGTAGAAGTTCTCCTTATCTCCTTTAGGTAAAACAACTATAATTTTATTAAACTGAATTACTACTCTTTCAAATAAAGCGAACGAAGAATAAAATCTTAGAACTGCCGCAAGAATTAATCTCTCAACATTCGGCGGAATTTTTCCGAACCGGTCAGTCATTTCTTCTTTAATTTCTTCAAGCTCTCCAATTTTTATCATAGAAAAAAGTGCAGTATAAAAGCTAAGACGATCCGCTTGATCCGGCATATATGAGTGGGGAATTCCAATCTCAAAAAATGTATCTATTGTTGGCGAGGAACGCTCTTGCTGTTTTGGCAGATCTTTAAATACTTCTTTGAACTCGTCTTGCTTTAATTCATCCACCGCCTCATCAAGAAGTTTTAGATACATATCAAATCCGATTGTATCAATAAATCCGCTCTGTTCGGTTCCAAGTAAATTTCCCGCCCCGCGGATTTCAAGATCACGCATTGATAGATTAAATCCTTCACCAAGGTCGGTATATTCTTCAACGGCCTGCAATCTTTTAACCGCTTTTTTTGTAATTGTATCTAAAGACGGAACAAGAAAATATGCATATGCCTGCCTATCACTTCTCCCTACTCTACCCCTAAGCTGATGAAGTTCAGCTAAGCCAAAACGGTCTGCACGATTAATTATAATTGTATTAACATTTGGAATATCAAGTCCGCTCTCAATTATTTTTGTGGAGATTAACATGTGATATTGCTTGCTCAAGAACTTATGAATTACCTCTTCAAGTTCCGACGGTTTCATTTGTCCGTGTGCAACACCGATTTTTATTTCAGGTACATATTTTCTTATGTACGCTGCAATTTTATCAATTGATTGAACGCGGTCATGTACAAAATATATTTGTCCGTTACGTTTTACTTCCGTCAAAATCCATTCACGTACTTTATGAATATCGAACATTTCAACTTTTGTATAGATTGACTGCCGGTTCGGCGGAGGAGTTGCTATAATAGAAAGATCCCGTGCGCCAAGCAGAGAAAGATTTAAAGTTCTTGGAATAGGCGTTGCTGTTAAAGTGAGTGTATCAACATTTGCTTTTAATGAACGCAATTTTTCTTTAGCCATAACTCCAAAGCGGTGTTCTTCATCTATGATAAGCAGTCCGAGTTCTTTAAAAGAAATATCTTTCGAAAGCAAACGGTGAGTCCCGATTACTAAATCAACCTCACCCTTTTCAAGTTTTTTTGTAATTGTTGTTTGTTCAGATTTGTTTTTGAATCTTGAAAGTGCTTCTACTTTAACAGGAAATTGTGTTAAACGGTCTCTAAATGTATTGTAATGCTGTTCGGCAAGAATTGTTGTGGGTACAAGTAGAGCAACTTGCTTTCCGTCGTTGATTGCTTTGAACGCAGCTCGAACTGCAATCTCAGTTTTACCGAATCCAACATCACCGCACACAAGTCTGTCCATCGGGTTTTCGCTTTCCATATCGCGTTTTACTTCTTCAGTAACTTTCGTTTGATCGGGAGTGTCTTCATAAAAGAATGATGCTTCAAGTTCCTTTTGCCAAATGGAATCCGGGCTGAAAGAAAATCCTTGTGCGGATTTTCTTCTTGCGTAAAGTGTAATAAGCTCCCGTGCGGCTTCTTTAATTTTTGCTTTGGCTTTTTTCTTTGTTGATTTCCATTCACCGCCGCCAAGAATAGAAAGTTTAGGAGCAATATTATCTTTGGAAGAAAATTTCTTTACAAGCGATAGATAATTCAGATTAACATAAACAACTCCGCCCTCAGCATACAAAATTTTTATTGATTCCTGTTCCGTGGTTCCAATTTTGATTGTTTCCAATCCAACGAATTGCCCAATTCCAAAATTTTCATGAACAACAAAATCTCCTTTTTTGATCGAAGCAAAATCTTTAACGCGCGATTTTTTGTATTTAAGTTTTGGAGAGATTTTTGTGCGGTACGGCTTGTTAAAAATTTCGTAATCTGTGAGAAGAATAAAATTATCATTCTTTACAATAAACCCGCTCTTAATTCCGAAGACAATTATCCTAATCTTTCCCGCTTCAAACAATTCCGCCAATTCTTTTTTATAATCAGATAGTAATTCGAAGAGACGCTGATTTTGTAATTCATTTTCAACGGCAATGGTTATTTGAAAATTTCTGTTTGCATAATCTTTTAAAAAAGTGAACAACAGTTCAAAGTTGGAATTTATTGCCGGTGCAGAATTTAATTGAAGATTAATTCGCTCTTCGTGATGACCAATTGCATCTTCAATTATCCATCGCGCATTTGCATCAAATAATTTCTCAATTGACAAATCCTGCCTTATTCCTTGCTCATGTTCTTGCTCTTGCTCATGCTCTTCTTTGTTTCCCTCATAAAGTTCTTCTTTCAAATCATCATCAATTTCTTCCTCATACTTTTGCGGGGTTGCATTTATTTTTTTTTTGAATAGACTCACCAGCTCAAATTCATCGGCAAAAACAAGCGGATTATCCAAGTAATCAAAAATATCTGCGTTTAATTCCTCAGTATTTATTGATGCGGCAATAGTTGCTGATGATAATTTATCAAGCGAACGCTGACTTTCAGAATCGAAGTGACGGATTGATTCAATAAAGTCTCCGTCGAATTCCAACCGTACCGGCTGATTCTCACTGAAGGACCAGAAATCAATTATTGAACCCCGCACCGCAAAATCTCCCGGATCATCAACATATTTATCGCGGTTGTAATTTATTGAATTAAAATATTCGATAAGATCATTGTATGTTAAGTTGCCGCCGATTTCTACTTTGGTTGTATTTTTATCTATCGTATTCTTGGAAGGTAATTTTAGTTTGAGAATTTCATAAGTAGAAATAACAATAAATTTATTTCTCTTGTTAAGATCGGTTAGTCTTTCCTGAAGAGTTTCGGCATTCAATTCATCTACAGATACAATTAAATCCTCCAATTCCAAAATACTTAACTCAACTTTAGTTTCATTTACTGATTGTACTGAAGGACATAGAATAAGAATCTGTTCTTTATTCTCAGCAATATTTTTTATGAAAAGAGATTTAGATGAGCCCGCAAAAGGAGAAATAAAAATCTTTTCTTGTAGAGTTGAAGTAAATACTTTTTCTTTTAATTCAATTAAAGATCTAACTGAATTTATAATAATATCTGTGGTTGATTTCATTTTTCTTTCTTTAAAATATACTACACCCTTCCCCGCGGAAGCGGAGAGGAATATTTCAAAATTACTTTTGTAAAAGTAAGCTAATTATTCATTATTTGTAGACGTAATAATGATTTTCAATAACACCATTTTTATATTATTTTTAATACGGATTTCCACTCACTAATCGCAGGAAATTTACAATGGCACTTCTAAAAGCACCTTTACCGAAAGAGTTAAAACCAGAAGATTTAAAATGGACTTGTGATACAAAAGTTTTTGATTTTGAAGATACGGAAAAAGTAAAACCGATTGAAGGAATTGTAGGACAGGAACGTGCATTAAAAGCGCTGGGACTTGGTGTAGAGTTAAAAAGTCCAGGTTACAATATTTTTATTACCGGATTATCAGGAACCGGAAAGTTTACCGCAATAAAACAAATGCTGGAATCAATCACTCCGGATTGTTCTCATTTAAACGATTATGCATATGTAAATAATTTTCAAGATGAAGACAGGCCTGCTTTGCTGCAATTCCCTTCCGGACAGGCAATTAAATTTAGAAAAGATCTTTCATGGGTAATAAAATTTCTTCAAGAAAAAATTCCGCAATTACTTTCTACCGATCCATTCACATCAAAAAAGAAAAAAATGCTTACCGAGTTCGGGCAGACCCAGCAAAAAATGATGAATGACTTCGAAGAAAAATTAAAAAAAGATCATTTTACACTTGGGCAGGTTAAAGTAGGCGAATTGGTTCGTCCCGAAATTTTAGCAGTGGTAGAAGATCAACCGGTTTTTGTTCAGCAGTTGGATGAGTTAGTCCGTTCAGAAAAATTAACAAAAGATAAAGCCCAAGAAATCATTACAAAGTATGCTTCTTATCAGGATGAACTTCAAACACTTTTTAAACAAAGCCTTAAACTGACCCAGGATATTCAGGAAAAAATTTCACTGCTCGAATCTGATTTTGTAAACGGATTTATCATGGTTACAATTGACGATCTCAAAAAGAAATATAAACCTCATTCGGTAAAAGAATATTTAGATCAGGTGCACGAAAGTATTCTTCAGAACCTTGATGTGTTTAAGGGACAAAAACCGGTGCGCGAAGAAACCGGCGGCGGAATTGTAATTGACTACTTAAAGGAATACGAAGTAAATATTATTCTTGATAATTCTTCCACAAAAAAATGCCCTGTAATAGTTGAATCATCGCCAACATATAATAATCTTTTCGGAACAATTGAAAAATACAGCGACGGGAAAGGCGGCTGGTACGCAGATTTTACAAAAATAAAAGCCGGTTCGCTGCTGCGCGCAAACGGAGGTTATCTTATCATTAACGCAATGGATGCTTTTGGTGAACCGGGTGTTTGGAAAACTTTGAAACGTGTTTTATTGTTTGGACAGTTAGAAATTCAGGACATTGCAAATGTTTACCAGTTCTCTCCAAGTATTTTAAAACCGGAACCGATCAATATTGACACAAAAGTAATTATGATTGGTAATGCGTATATCTATTCGGTTCTTTCTTCATATGAAGACGACTTCAATAAAATTTTTAAAGTGAAAGCTGATTTTGATTATGAGATGAAACGTACCGACACAGCTATGACTGAGTATGCAAAGATCATTAAAAAATTAATTGAATCGGAAAAACTTCTGGAGTTTCATAATACGGCGATTGCAAAAATTATTGAATACGGTGCCCGCTATGCAGGAGAAAAAAATAAATTAACAACTCGCTTTGCTTACATAGCCGATCTTGTAAGAGAATCAAATTTTTGGGCGCGCAGTGCGGGACATAAAATGGTTACTAAAAAAAATGTGGATGAGGCCTTCGATGCATCGAAAGATCGTCACGGACTTTATGAATCAAAACTTTCCGAGATGATAAACGACGGAACAATTTTAATTGATACCGACGGGGCTCGTGTCGGAACCATCAATGGGCTTGCTGTTTACGAAAGCGGTCAGCATTCATTTGGAAAGCCAACACGTATTACCGCTTCGGTTTCTTTAGGTAATGGGAATATAATTAACGTTGAACGCGAAGCAGGATTAAGCGGAAATACTCACAACAAGGGTGTGCTTATAATCTCCGGATACTTTAGGGAAAATTTCGGTTATCGGATTCCACTTTCATTTCAAGCAAGCTTGGTTTTTGAACAAGGATACGGAATGATTGACGGAGATAGTGCTTCAATTACGGAAATTTGTGCTTTGCTCTCAGCACTTTCAAATATTCCATTAAAACAATCTTTTGCAATTACAGGATCTGTAAACCAAAAGGGAGAGATTCAACCTATCGGCGGAGTGAATGAAAAGATTGAAGGATTTTTTGATGTCTGCAAAATGAAAGGTTTGACTGGAAAGAACGGTGTAATTATTCCACAGCAAAATGTAAAAGATTTAATGCTGAAGGATGAAGTTCTAAATGCCGTGAAGAAAAACGAATTTCATGTTTATGCAGTATCTAAAGTTGAAGAAGCAATTGAGATTCTTACCGGTTTGCGTGCAGGGAAAAAATTAAAAAATGGAAGATATCAATCCAACACTATCTTCGGTGAAGTAGAAAAAGAACTTACTGCAATGCGAAAGAGATTACGTCCTCCGTCTTCAAAAAAGAATAATTCAAAATCCGGAAATGATAAAGAAGAGAAATCCTTAAAAGGCAAAAAGAAAAAATAATTGAGAAATAGTTTATTGCATTCATAATTTTCAATTTGCAATTCTCAATTGTAATTATATATGAACCCGGACGCTTTACATCTTGCAAAATGGTGGGAAGAAGCTGAGAATGGAAAATTGCTATGCACTCTTTGTCCGCGCTATTGTACAATTGGTGAAGGACAAGCAGGATTCTGTTTCATCCGCAAAAACATCGAAGGAAAATTATATTCAACCGGATACGGTCATCCAACCGGCTTTGCAATAGATCCGATAGAAAAAAAACCGCTTAATCATTTTCTTCCGGGAACAGAAATTTTAAGTTTTGGAACTGCCGGATGTAATCTTGGATGCAAGTTCTGCCAGAACTGGTCAATCAGCAAAGCAAAATTAGACAGCATTCATTCCCTTTCCTATTCGCCGGAGGATGTTGTTGCACTTGTGAAGAAACATAATGTTCCTTCAATAGCTTTTACTTACAACGATCCGGTAATCTTCGGTGAATATGTCATTGACATTTCCAGGATCGCTCAGGAAGAAAATATTAAATCCGTAATGGTTACCGCCGGTTATATTGATAAAAATGCGCGCAAAGATGTTTACAAATATATTGATGCTGCCAATGTTGATCTTAAAGCCTTCTCGGAAACTTTTTATCACAAATTAACTTTCTCGCATCTTAATTACGTTCTTGATACTCTTATTTGGTTAAAGAAAGAAACCAATATTTGGTTCGAAATTACTACGCTATTAATACCAGGCGAGAATGATTCGGAAGATGAGACAAAAAAAATGTGCGAGTGGATTTTAGAAAACCTTGGAGACGATGTGCCTTTACACTTTACAGCATTTCATCCGGATTTTAAGCTAATAAATAAGGGACCAACCCCTGGTTCTACTTTGTTAAAAGCACGGAAAATTGCACTCCGAACCGGAATCAAGTTTTGTTATGTGGGTAATATTCACGATTCAGTTGGACAAAACACATATTGCCCAAATTGCGGTCAAAAGCTTATTGTCAGGGACTGGCATTCAGTTAAGAGTTATAACTTAAAAAATAATAACTGTCCTTCTTGTGGTGTAGTAATATCCGGTGTTTTTTCCTAAAAAGTAGTTGTACAAATTAATTTATTATGAATATATTGTCACTGAAGATCTGTCTCTCAAGAGAAAAATCAGCCGAAAAAAAATTTATTTTTTAATTTATAAGAGGAGCTAGTATGAAAAAAATGAAAGTACTCGTTACCGTTTTTACTATCATATTGATGATCGGCTCATCAATTGTTAGTGCACAAGGTAAACTTGGTGTTGTTGGTAAATTATTTACCAAGCAAGAAGCAAATGTTTTATTCGGAAAAGTCATAGGATCAATGAATCTAAGCGTCACTCAACTCAAAAATGCCCTTGCAAATACAAAAGATTATGTATTAATCACTGTTAAAAATAATACTGTTGTTCTCCGCGATGAAAGCAGAAGATCTATATCCGAAGAAAATGAATATCTTGATGATAAAGATGTATTATATATTTTTAGTAAGTCCCAGGTTGAAAATTTACTTGGCAGTGCTTTACTAAAAACAACAACAAGCAGTCTGAGCGTATCTGCTTCAACCGATCCGGTTATAACCGTTGAAGTAAGAGCATCAGTTTTAACATTAACTTCAGGCGAGACAACGCTTGAAATGTCTTATCCATGTCCACCTATGTGCCCATAAATAAGAATTGCTTTGATAAAATACTTAATCTATTTCAGTTTTTTTGTTTGGTTGTTTCCTCCAATAAGACAATATAGAACAAGTAAGTTTTATTTCTTTTTTATACTTGCTCTAATGGATCCTATTGCACTTATATATGGTGAAATTTTTGGGACTCCTATTACATTTAATTATTACTTAATAGGAAATTATTTATTGCTCGTCAGTATTCTGTGGAATAAAAATAAACCAGAAATAAATTATTCTTTGATTGTTGGCGGTATATTTTTTACGGTATTATTATTTACAATTAACCTTTCGACCAAAGATGATTTATTAATTGCGGTGATTATTCAAGTCGTTTTATTGTTTACTTTTTTGAAGACTTTTATTGTGGAATATGCCCTTGATTCTAAATTCAATTTATTCTACCTGATATTAGTTTTTTATGTTTTAACCATAATATCAAAATTTCTAATCGTACTCATAGGTTTGGCAGATGCAACTGCTTTCTTTATTATTACAAGTATCGCGCAAATATTCTTTGGACTCTACTTTTCGATCTACAGAGAAAATAAACCCGGAACAACTGTTTAACGTAGAGAATCCGTTATTATTTTCTTTGTTATTGCTCGTCCTAATTTTAACGATAACATTGATCTATTACCGTTTTGTTATAATACCGATGAGAAAGAAGCACCTTAGATCAGAAGAAACTTTACGTCTTCAGCAGGCAGAATCAATTGCACTTTTTGCAGAACTTTCTCCCGATCCTATTTTCAGACTTGATGAATCCGGAAAAATTACTCTTGCAAATAATTCAGCACACAAAATTTTTCCTCATCAAGTATTACTTGGCGAAACAGCACATAACATTTTTCCTTTTATACAAAATAAAGAGATAAAAGAGATCATAGATCAAGAGAAAACCATCAATCAATCTGCGTTAATAGGCAATAATTATTTTCAATTCATTCTGGAAGGTATTAGTAAACTTAATATATGCCAGGTTTACGGCCGAGATATAACCGAATTGAAAAACACTGAGAGCAATTTAAAAGTAGCATTAATTAATGCGGAAGAATCTAAACGATTAAAGGAATTCTTCTTAGCGCAGATCTCGCATGAGATCCGTTCACCGTTAAATGTTATAGTTGGTTGCACCGATCTTTTGCTTGATGAATCTAATGAAACAATGGAACGTGAGTTTGGCACTATTTTACGTTCAATGAAAAATAACAGCAAACGATTATATCGAACATTTGACCTATTGTTAAATATGTCTCAGCTTCAAACCGGTAAATATGAAGTTCGATTGGAAAAAATTGATCTTCATGCACTTTTAAAAACTCTACAAAGCGATTACAAATCTTTAGCCGAAGAGAAGGGATTAGTTATTAATCTGATCAATTCGATTAAAGAAGATGCCAGTGTTATCGCAGATCATTATTCGATTACGCAAATATTTGCAAATCTTTTGGATAATTCGATCAAATACACAAACAAAGGCGAGATCAATATCATGATCTACAAGAATAACTCCAACGTTTGTGTTGATTTAACCGATACAGGTAAAGGGATGTCGAAAGAATATATTAGTAAACTGTTCGCTCCGTTTTCGCAGGAAGAAATGGGATACACAAGAAGGTATGAGGGAACAGGGTTGGGCTTAGCGCTTGTAAAAAGTTTTATAGACATTAATAAAGCCCAGATAAAAGTAAAAAGTGAAATAAATGTGGGTACAACAATTACAGTAATTTTAAATGGAGATAAGAAATGGGGAATACAGCCGAACAAAAACCCAGACTTCTAATAACAGAAGACGATTATGAAAATCAAAAATTTCTTGAATTGTTTCTCAAGAAATATTTCACAATCGATATATGCGATTCATCCGAATCTTTTTATGCTTTAATGAATAAAGAGAAATATGATATTGTTCTTATGGATATTTCCATTAAAGGGAAAAAAGATGGTCTTGTATTAACAAGAGAGTTAAAGAATGATCCGAATTATTCTAACATCCCGGTTATTTGTTACACTGCTCATGCATTTAATAAAGACCGATTAAACGCTCTCGACGCAGGATGTGATGCTTATTTAAGCAAGCCGTCGGATATCCATACTCTTCTTAACTCATTATTCGATCTTCTAAGGGAGAAGGGAAAATCTTTTGTAAGTTCTAACCACGTTCAGGGTTTGGCTACATCATAAAAAAAGTCCCGCAATAAGCGGGACTTTTTTATAAAAGGATTATAATTCAAGAATTAATATCTGTAATAATCCGGTTTGTAAGGACCCTCAGCCTTAACACCAATATATTTTGCCTGCTTTTCATTCAGCAGCTCCAATTCAACTCCGATCTTTTCTAAATGCAATCTTGCTACTTGTTCATCAAGATGTTTTGGAAGCATATAAACTTTATTCTCATATTTATCGGAATGATTCCAAAGCTCCAGTTGTGCGAGAACTTGATTTGTAAATGAATTTGACATAACAAAAGACGGATGACCTGTTGCACAGCCAAGATTAACTAATCTTCCTTCTGCCAGCACAATAATATCCTTGCCGTCAATTGTGTATTTATCAACCTGAGGTTTGACGGTGTCTTTTGTGTTTCCATAATTTTCATTTAACCAGGCCATATCAATTTCATTATCAAAGTGGCCGATGTTGCAGACAACACATTTATCTTTCATCAAACGGAAATGTTCTTCCGTTATGATATCAATATTTCCGGTGGCTGTTACTATAAGATC
>Ga0172369_10000041_pt1 | contig 160324 bp, 159 predicted proteins | sample LakKiv25m_FD_114539 | JGI IMG/M metagenome (GOLD analysis project Ga0172369, IMG submission 114539) | Freshwater microbial communities from Kabuno Bay, South-Kivu, Congo - kab_022012_11.25m | ecosystem: Environmental > Aquatic > Freshwater > Lake | place: Democratic Republic of the Congo... | reverse complement strand
TCCTTCAAGATGTTGACGATCTGGCTTTCTGAAAACTTCGATTTCTTCATGTGGACCTCTCCTGGCTCTATTTTGCCACGAGTTTTCCACTTTTCACTGGTATGATTTTACGGGAGGGTTACCCTGTTCTCTTACTCTGGACAATGATGGATTTAGAATTTCTGACCAGAAGTCCAGACAAAGTGTAAACTCTTGGCAGAACAAATCTACCGTTGGAAGTAGGAGATTTATTGTTTGTGGAAGAGTCTTGGCAGGAATAACAAATTTCTTTTTGCAATCAACCGATAATTTCATCAAAGGTTTAAACCATGTCAAAATACATCGCCTTCCTGCGCGCCATCAATGTCGGCGGACATAACGTCAAAATGGGTCATCTACGCCAACTCTTCGAGTCACTCGCCAAATAAAATGAAACGCTTCCTGCTCGCCTGCCTTTTATTGCTCATCGTCAGCAGTTGTGCGCCGCTCAACATTTGCGGCAACTCCGTCGGCACGGACAAATGCACGCACGTTCTCTTCATCGGCAACAGCTACGTATTCGTTAATGATCTGCCGACCACTTTTGCAAAACTGGCTGACTCCGGCGGTCATCGAGTCGACGCGCAAATGGTTGCACCGGGCGGCTGGACACTCGCTCAACACGCCGCCTCGTCTGACACGCTCAGTAAAATAAATTCGTTCAAGTGGGATTATGTAGTCTTGCAGGAACAAAGCCAAATCCCATCCATCAGACAAAGCCGAAGCGATCAAATGTATCCGGCGGCGCGCACGCTTGTCAAAAAAATTCGCGATGACGGCGCCACTCCCATTTTATTTAGCACATGGGCGCACAGCAACGGCTGGCCTGAAAACGGATTACCAAATTACGAAAGCATGCAATACGAGATCAATGCTGCGTATCTCGGAATCGCCCGGGAATTAAATGCGCCCGTTTCGCCCGTTGGCGAAGCCTGGTTCACAACCAGCAGAGGACATCCCAAAATAACTCTTTGGCAGGCAGACGGCAGCCATCCCACTGAGGAGGGGACTTATCTGGCCGCCTCTGTTTTCTACGCTGTAATTTTTCGTGCAAGTACGGAAGGTTTGAATTACACTTCAAGTCTGCCAAAAGAAACCGCACAAATTCTTCAAACCATTGCGGCAAAAACAGTTCTGACAAACCCATTGCAATGGAATCTTCCATAAAACTAAAAAATTGAACCATCTAAAGAATCGAGATCAAAATGAAAACAAGAATACTGCTTCCGATCATCCTTGTTCTCTTCCTCATGGCTTGTGCGCCAGCACAGACTTCCGCACCGACCGCGACGTCTATACCGTGGACGCCAACCCTATCTGCCACATCCACCCCAGCCCCCACAGCCACCATCACACCCATCCCAACACCGATTGGCGGCGCTCCCAAAATGCTGATCGTAGCCGACAATGAACTTTGGAGAATTAATATGGATGCTCCGGGCATGCAAGTTATTATTCCGAGGGGACAGTTCGAAAAGAAATTTCCCGAGGTCTCCGCAAGTTCCATAAATTCCTACATCTCTGCTGTCATTTCGCCCGATGGAAAGAAGATACTCTTACTAACATGCACATTTTTTGGATTTTCGTGCGGGAATAAAAAACTCTATCTCAGTACGGTCGATCTGGCAACTATCGTTGAAATCAAGTCATACTCAGGCGGACTTCTTCAATGGTCGCCTGACAGCGACAAGGTTCTTCTGCAAGGGTCGGCAAATAGCATGAGCAAGCAAATAATCAGCGCCAATGCTTCCAGTTTCGGGGCTGTCACACAACTCCCCAAGTCTTCAGCCGCTTTCTGGTCATTCGACGGTGCGAACGTCTATTACTACAACAATGGCTTGTATATCATCAAAAGCGATGGCACCGGCCAACAGACAGTGAAATGTGACCTGTGTTCGATGGCCGGTAATCTCTCAAGCTACGCAATCGCCGCTTCACCCGACGGTCAAAGAATCGCAATTGGCTACAAAGATGGGACGCTCATCATTACCAGCGCCGACCTGTCAACCTTCAAAATGGGCCTCGTCGGCGGCTATATAAACCAGTTGCACTGGTCACCCGATAGCCAAAAGGTGGCAGTGGATATTAATACAGGCTCCAACCAAACAGATATTTTCGTTGTTGGGCTGGAAGGTTCGATCATTGAGAAATTACCGCGGCCGGAAGGAATAAACTACATAAATACATGCGGGTGGTCACCCGATAGTCGGCAGATAGATTATCTGGCCATCCTTGAACCCGGCAACGCACTATATTTACAGGGCTTGGGTCAAGAAAAACCGACGCTCTTGACGTCAGTCAAAACGAATTCCATGAGTTGTCCGGTCTGGCTGTCAATCCAGCCATAACTTCAAAGAGAAATCTCCCGACTCCATCGGGAGATTTCTCTTTATAATCGCAGCATCCCTCGCCAAGGAGAAACCAATGAAAGCAGTGCGTTTGATCAAGGTCGGCCAGCCGTTGGAAATGCAGGAAATCCCCGTGCCTGTCATCGGAGAAAAAGATATTCTCGTGCAGGTTCGAGCGGCGGGCATCTGCCATTCGGACGTCCATTACCGCGCAGGTTTATCGCCCGTGCGGCCATTGCCGATGACTCTCGGGCACGAAGTCGCGGGCATTGTTGAACGAATCGGTTCGCAAGTCACGAATGTCAAAGTCGGTGAGCGAGTCTGCCTGCATTACAACCTGACCTGCGGAGATTGTTATTATTGCAGTACCGGCAACGAGCAATTCTGCGAAAAAGTTTTGATGCTCGGACATTTCACACAGGGCGGATACGCCGAATATATTTCTGTCCCCGCCCGCAATGCCATCCGCTTGCCGGATGAGATTCCATTTGAACAAGGCGCCACGTTGATGTGCGCCTCGGCCACGGCTTTTCACGCGTTGCGCAAGTCAAAGCTAAAGGCCGGTGAAACGGCGGCCGTGTTCGGCGTGGGCGGACTCGGGCTTTCCGCCATCCAGCTTGCGAAAGCTTTCGGTGCGTTGGATGTCTTCGCGGTGGACATCAACGCGGACAAGTTGAAGCTCGCCGCGCAGTACGGCGCGATCCCGCTCAACGCAAAAAACGTGGACCCGGTAACGGAGATCAACAAACTGACGAAGGGCCGCGGCGCTGACGTCGCCATCGAAATGATCGGCCTGCCGCAAACCATGAAGCAAACCGTCCAAAGTCTTGGCGTGCTGGGACGCGCCGTCATCGTTGGATTGGGCAATCGGCCGCTGGAGATCGACACGTATCGCGAACTGCTCGGCAAGGAAGCCGAGATCATTGGCTCGAACGATCATCTTCTTCAGGAGCTTCCACTTCTGGTGGACATGGCTCGACGGAAAGTTCTCGACACATCGCATGTGGTGACGCGCACCATTCCGCTGGATGCAGACGCCATCAACCAAACAATGGACGCCCTGGAAAGATTCGGCGGCGACGTGCGGACTGTTATCGTCCCATAAATTCTCAATCGTGCAGATAAAACATAAAATCTCCTGACCAGATCAGGAGATTTCTCTTTATAATCATCCTCATGAATAGCTCAAACCACCAGCCATCAGTCGCGGTCATCGGCGGTGGCCCGGCTGGACTGATGGCCGCCGAAGTTTTGATCCAAGGCAATGTCAAAGTTGACGTTTACGATTCCATGTCGTCTTTGGGACGAAAATTTTTGATGGCTGGCAAAAGCGGACTCAACATCACGCACTCCGAACCGTACGAAAAATTTATCACACGTTACGGTTCACGCCAAAAAGAGATCGGACTCTATCTCAAAGATTTCACACCCGACGATCTGCGCGCCTGGACAAAAAATCTTGGTGTGGAAACTTTCGTCGGCACATCAGGACGCGTGTTTCCTGTTGAGATGAAAGCCAGTCCACTTTTACGCGCATGGACAAAACGCCTGCACGACTCAGGTGTGAAATTCCACATGCGCCACAAATGGCTGGGTTGGAATGACGACGAGTCTTTGCGATTTGAAACATCGAATGGAGAAAATTTCACTCGGGCCGATGCAATGATTCTGGCACTCGGCGGTGCAAGTTGGCCGAGTCTCGGCTCGACCGGCGAGTGGCTCCCGTTACTGACGAGTCGCGGGGTGCGGGTGGAAGCGCTCAAGCCAGCCAATTGCGGATTCGATGTAAACTGGTCAAAACATTTCCGCGAAAAATTTCAGGGGCATCCAATCAAGTCGGTGATTTTGTCTTTTGAAGATTTCAAACAGCAGGGAGAATTTATTATTACGACGAACGGCGTGGAGGGAGGTTTGATCTATGCCGCCTCAGCGCGCTTGCGCGATGAAATCGAGAAAAGTGGACAGTCAAAAATTCTCCTTGATCTTGCGCCCGCATCATTGCATGAACAACTTGTCGAAAAATTATCGCGCCCGCGCGGCTCGCGTTCGACGGCGAGTCATCTCGAAAGAACGGTCGGCATCAATGGCGTGAAGGCTGGACTCTTGTGGGAATTCATTCCGAAACAGGATTTTTCCGACCCCGAAAAACTTGCCTCAGCTATAAAAAATTTATCCATCCCGCTCATCGCGCCACGACCGATCGAGGAAGCCATCAGTAGTGCGGGCGGCGTGGCATTTGATTCTCTGGATGAACATTTGATGATCCGCTCGATGCCGGGAGTTTTTTGCGCAGGCGAAATGTTGGACTGGGAAGCGCCGACCGGCGGATATTTGCTGACGGCTTGTTTCGCCACCGGCCGCGCCGCAGGTTTTGGCGCGCTGGAATATTTAAGAACAGCCGCGAATTTCACGAATGGCCATGAATTTTTTTAATTTCGTGAAATTCGCGTAATTCGTGGCAAAAGAATTTTCTTCAATCCGCGTACAAAGTTATAATCGGCGTCATGCAAATCCCAAACAAGATCATTTCCCTGCTCGAACTCAAACGCAACATGGGCGAACGCGGCGCTCGTAAGTTCATCGCCCATAAAGGCATCGTCTATGATGTGACCGATTGCCTGAAATGGAAAAACGACTTGCACGAAAACCTTCATTTCCCCGGCCAGAATTTGACATCCGAGCTGCCTAACGCGCCGCACAAGGAAGAAGTCTTCAATCGCGATTGTGTGAAGATCGTTGGACGGCACGCAGAGAATTAATGTTGATCATTAAGAATATCGCCCAAAGACAAATAGCCAGAAGAAGATATATCTCATGCCTACCTCATCAAAGACCGTAACGCTCAAACAAAAATCTTCACCCCAATTGCGCTTCGTTGTCCTGTGTAGACGGATTTTCTACGACACCGACCCGCAATATTTTCCGCGCAGCACTTATCGCGGACGGACAATCTATTTCTGCACCGAAACTTGTCTCGGCGCGTTTCTATCAGATCCGGATTTGTTTTATAAAATGCACCGAAACTCCGAGAAGGGAAAGGGACTATAAATGCAAATGACGAAAACATGGAAGCCTGGTGATACAGTTGCCATGCGAGGGATTTACAATCAGCACGTATGGATCGTCCAATCTGCAATTGTTGTCCAAGATACAGAAGATGAAGTCGCCCTTGCAATATTACCCGGAGCAGAATGTATGATGCCCGAAGGCTATATCAACGGAAAACATGGAGAGCGACGCGAATGGGATCGCTGGGGAGATTATAAAAACAACAACTGGGATATGCAAAAATTCATCTGGCACACAAATCGTCTGTTGGTTTTACTGGAACCACAAAAATATTACGCTACGATTTATTTTTGGCGGGAGGACACAAATCAATTCCTTTGCTATTACATCAATTTTCAACTGCCATTTTGGCGAAGTGAGTGCGGATTTGATTCGCTTGATTTGGAATTGGATATTGTCATCGATCCCGAACACAAATGGCACTGGAAGGATGAAGGGGATTATCGAAAAGGAATTGACAGCAATATTATCTTGAAAAAATGGGTAGATGAAATCGAAATTGCAAAACTCGATATTTTCAAGAAAATAGAAGAACAAAAATATCCACTTAATGGCGGGTGGTTGAATTGGAAACCAGATATCAATTGGACAACACCAAAATTACCTGTAAATTGGGATAAGATTTAAATTACTGGTTGGAGCAAATATGATCACCCCTCAAAAAGCAATTCATTATGAACGTTATGAATTTCAGAAATGGGAGTCTCACGACGCCGAGATCATTGTCGAGACGCCAGTCTCGTTGACCGTCAACGGCGAAGCCTGGATCACGTTCATGTGCACGCCGGTCAATCTCGAAGCGCTGGCGGTGGGATTCTTATTCAACGAAGGCATTATCGAGAAGATGGATGAAGTCTCGGATGTACGCGTCTGCGAACACGGCGACAATGTGGACGTCTGGCTTAATCGGTCTGTGCAACAGCCCGTCTCGTGGAGACGCACATCCGGCTGCACTGGCGGCGTTACCGCGGTGGATTTGCTGGCGAAGCCGGATATCTCATTTAACGGCGACCAGCCCAAAGTCTCGCCTGAGGCGATTGGTCATTTGGTCGAAATGTTATCCGAGTCGCAGGAACTTTATCGCGAAACGGGCGGAGTTCACACATCCGCATTATGTGATGGCGAAAAGGTTTTGCTTTCGGCGGAAGACATCGGCAGACACAACACGCTCGATAAGATTGCGGGCTTGTGCCTGATGGATAACGTCTGGCCTGAGACGAGAATTTTGATCACGACCGGACGCATCAGTTCAGAAATGTTGCAGAAAGCCGCGCGTTTGCACGCACCCATTTTGATCTCGCGCACATCGCCCAACTCGCTTTCAATCGAGATGGCCGAACGATATGGAATTACGTTGATCGGTTACGCACGGCGAAGCCGGTTCAATGTGTACACAAATATTCAACGCATTGGACTCTAGTGCGACTCAGCCAGCCGTCTCAAACAGACGGCTGTTTTTTTTTATTTGCGAAAATCGTCACATCAAACAAGGATAAACGTCCCTGCGAATAATGAATTGTAAGAGTTACCATTTGAGAGCAAGACGATAATATAATAATGGCAGGTGTCGCTACTATCAGTTCTTGCGCTGACGGATACGAGGAACCATGACTAACAAATCCATCGTATACAAACCCATCTCCCCCGAAATCCTTGAAATTGCCGAAAGGCATGAAAACCAATCTGAGGCCGTGCTCGAAATTTTGAAGGATATTCAAAGCGAGCACGGCGGGCTTTCGCGCGAGTCCATCACCGATACCGCCCGCGCCCTCCACATCCCCGCGCATCGACCTTTTGGCATGGCAACATTTTTCTCCATGCTCTCGCTCGAAGAACGGCGGGATGTTTTGCGCGTGTGTGATGGACCGGCCTGCTGGCTGAAGCGTTCGACCATGGACGATGGACAACAGACTATGGAAGGGTGGTCGTCAATGGTCTGTCGAACGTACATCGTGTCTCGGACTGTGTGACCGCGCTCCGGCCATTCTCGTTAACGATCAGCAAGCCGGACCAGCTTCTGCGAAAGATATAAAGAAAATCTGTGAGGGATGGCGCGGCGTGCCGGCAGATTATTCTCAGCGGCGCAAAGGCGAAGTCCGCGTGATGACCGCGTTGATCGGCAAAATCGATCCCGATTCGATTGACGACGCAATTGCAAAGGGTGTCTACGACGGACTGAAGTCCGCACTACATAAGAAGCCGGAAGAAGCAATTGCTGAGGTCGAAGCATCCGGATTGCAAGGACGCGGCGGCGCGGGCTTCCCAGTTGGTCGCAAATGGAAATTTGTCGCAGCAGAAAAACGGACACCGCGCTACATCGTCTGCAATGCAGATGAGTCCGAGCCCCTGATTTTCAAAGACCGCGTGCTGATCGAAACCAATCCGCATCAGTTGCTGGCAGGCATCATCATAGCGGGATACGCTTGCGGCGCGTCCGAAGCGTGGATCTACATCCGTGGAGAATATGAATCTCAGGCGAGACGGTTGGAGAGTGCGATCAGGCAGGCCAAAGAAAAAAATCTGTTGGGCGAAAATATTTTAGGTTCGGGCTTTTCATTCAAGACCCACGTTCATCGCGGCGCAGGCGCGTACATCTGCGGCGAAGAGACGGCCTTACTTGAGTCGCTTGAAGGCAAACGCGGCGAACCAAGATTGCGCCCGCCCTTTCCACCCACTTACGGATTTCGCGGACATCCAACCGCGGTGAACAATGTTGAGTCGTTTTGCGCGGTGCCGAACATTTTAAAGAACGGGGCTGACTGGTGGAAATCGCTTTCGCCGTATTCGACGCCTGGCACAAAGATGTACATGCTTCTCGGCCATGTAAAAAATCCTAGCCTGTTCGAAGCGCCGTTTGGATTGACGCTGCGCCAGATCATCGATAATTTTGGCGGCGGGATGCAGGCTGGCTCGAAATTTAAATTTGCGCTGTGCGGCGGTGCGGCGGGCATGATCGTAGATAAAAGCCTGCTGGATGTTCCGATTGATTTTGCTTCGTCGCAAAAAGGAATTTCACTTGGCGCTGGTGCATTTTTGATTTGCGATCAATCTGTTTCGCCGGTTGCATTCCTGCGCGAGTTGCTGCATTTCTTCGCGTTCGAATCGTGTGGAAAGTGTACACCGTGCCGCGTGGGAACCTGGCGCTCGCTTGAAGTTTTAAATCGCATGGCAGAAGGCAAAGGCATAAAAGGCGATACCGATGAACTCAAGACTCTGGCGGCGCTGATGCAAGACTCGTCGTTCTGCGGATTGGGCCAGTCAGTTCCGATCCCGATGAAATCCGTGCTGACGCATTTCGAAGCAGAGTTTGAAAAAACAGAATCGTAATTCGTAATGCGTAATTTACGGATCACGTATCACGAATTACGCATCACGACACTTGAGGTATATCATGTCGGTTAACATCACCATCAACGGACAATCCATTCAAGCCAAAGAAGGTCAAACCATTCTGCAGGTCGCGAAGGAACATGATGTTGATATCCCAACATTGTGTTACCACAAAGACTTATCCCCCACCGGCAAAACTGCCGCATGTGCGTGGTTGAAGTCAAAGGCGGACGATTCCTGCAGGCCGCATGTGTCACTCCTGTTTGGGAAGGCATGGATATTCAGACCCATAGCGAAAAAGCAATCAAAGATCGCAAGTTGACTCTGGGGTTGATGCTCGCCAATCATCCACAGGATTGCATTACCTGTGACGTAAGCGGTGAATGTGAATTACAGGATTTGGCCTACGAGTACAAAGTCGAAGTTCCGACCTGGGGCGCAAAAGGCACGCGCTATCCCGTGGACAGCGATCCGAATCCATTTATCCGCGTGGACATGAATCGTTGTATCTTATGTCGCCGCTGCGTTTCGGCCTGCGCGGAGATTCAAGTGCGCGAGGTATGGGGCGTGGCAAAACGCGGCTTTGACGAGAAGATCGTCGCAGGCGCCGACGTGCCCATGCTGGAAGCGCGCTGCGAATCCTGCGGTCAATGTGTGGCATATTGTCCGACCGGCGCTCTCTCAAATAAATTAAATTATGGAACGGCACGCGCACATCAGGTCAAAAAAGTAACGACAACGTGTTCTTATTGCGGAGTCGGCTGTCAGTTTGATCTGCTGGTGAAAAACAATAAAGTCATCGGCGTCTCATCCAAGCCGAATGCGCCAGTTAATGGAATGGCGTTGTGCGTGAAGGGACGTTATGGCTACGATTACATTCATCATCCCGATCGGTTGACAAAGCTACAGGTGAGACGATATTTGTTGGAAGGCAGGAAGAAGGACGATATTCGCGAGACGATATTCGATACTCGCAAGTCGAATATCACGACTTTGGAGTCCGACGGCAAGCCGTCGGATGTCCAGAAGCAAGCTTCTGGACTCCAGAGTCCTTGGGATTGGGTCGAAACCGATTGGGATACCGCCCTCAATATCACTGCGAAGAAACTGAGCGAAGCGCGTGATAACCACGGCGCGGACAGCATCGGCATCCTCACTTCGGCCAAGTGCTTGAACGAAGAAAATTATCTCATGAACAAACTGGCACGGCAGGTCATTGGGACGAACAACATTGACCACTGCGCCCGTCTCTGACACTCCAGCACGGTGGCCGGTCTGGCCGCCTCCTTCGGTTCGGGCGCGATGTCCAATTCAATGGACGATGTCGCTCAACAAGCAAAAGCATTCTTCATCATCGGATCGAACACAACTGAACAGCATCCCGTCTTCGGGACAATGCTGCGACGCGCGGTCAAATTCGGCGGCGCAAAACTGGTTGTGGCTGACCCGCGCAAAATCGACATTACTGAATTTGCCACGCTGCATCTGCGTCACAACCCCGGCACGGATATTGCCCTCATCAACGGCTTGATGTACATCATCCTTGAAAAAGGCTGGGAGGATAAAAAGTTCATCGAAGAAAGAACAGAATGCTTCGATGAATTCAAAGCTACTGTCATGCAATATCCGCCAGAGAAAACCAGCGAGATCACGGGCGTGCCGGTCGAGCAACTTTATGAGGCCGCGCAAATCGTCGCACAAAACAAACCCACCGCGGTCATCTGGGCAATGGGCATCACGCAACATATCTCCGGCGTGCGCAATGTGATGGATCTCGCCAATTTCCAAATGCTGCTCGGCAACATGGGCGTGCCGGGCGGCGGCGTCAATCCGCTGCGCGGACAGAACAACGTGCAAGGCGCGTGCGACATGGGCGGTCTGCCGAATGTCTATCCCGCGTATCAACCCGTTACAAATGATGAGGTTAGAGAAAAATATGCTAAGGCCTGGGGGCTGGACAGTGGACGGAGGACGATGGACGGTGGCACGGTCCGCGGTCTATCGTCCACGGTCGGAACCGTCGCCACCGAAATGATCCCCGGCATTCTCAAAGGCAAAACCCACGCGCTCTACATCATCGGCGAAGACCCGGTCATGTCCGACCCCGATACCAATCACGTCCGCAAATGTCTCGAGGCAATCGACTTCCTCGTCCTGCAGGAAATCTTCCCATCTGAAACATCGGCGTATGCGGATGTACTTCTGCCCGGTGTTTCGTTCGCGGAGAAGACCGGCACATTTACAAACACTGAGCGACGCGTGCAGATGGTTCGTCAGGCGATTGAGCCGCTCGGGGATTCGCGTCCGGATTGGTGGATCACGTCCGAGATTGCGAAACGCATCTTAAACGGGACCCCGAACCGGGTCCGGACCGAAGCGCCTTTTGCTAGCTGGGACTATCGCGACACGTCCGCCATCATGTCCGAGATCAACGCGTTGACCCCGTCGTACGGCGGCATCACGCACGCACGGCTCGAAGCGGGCGAACGTTTGCAATGGCCCTGCCCGACTCTCGCTCATCCCGGCACGCCGGTGTTACACACGAAACAATTTACGCGCGGTAAAGGTATGTTCGCGCCGATAGATCACGTGTCGCCCGCCGAAGAACCAACCGATGATTATCCGATGATCCTGAGCACAGGCCGCGTGCTTTATCATTGGCACGGCGGACAAATGACGCGCCGTGCAAAGGGTTTGATGCAAGTCTACGGCGAAGCATTGATAGAACTCAGCCCATTCGATGCTGAAAAATTAGGCTTTGACTGTAGACTGAAGACGGTGGACGGAACGGTCAACAGTCCATCGTCCACGGTCGAATCACGCGTGCGCGTGACATCACGCCGCGGAAGCATCGAAGCGCTGGCCTGGGTCACAGACCGCGTGCCGCCCGGCATGGTTTATGCCAACTTCCACTTTCCAGAAGCATCTGCAAATGAATTGACCATCGCCGCATTGGACCCCATTTCGAAGATCCCTGAGTACAAGATCGCGGCGGTCAAAGTAGAGTTGGTTAAATAGCCTGAATTTGCTATACTAATTACAACAAATTTCACTACGAGAGGAGACAGGAAGATGGCAACCGTCAAACAATTGATCGATGCAAAAAAGGATGAAACCAATTATTCCATCGCGGCTGATGAAACGGTCTTACGCGCCTTGCAGATCATGGCCGAAGTAAATATCGGCTCAGTGCTGGTCACTGAAAAAGACAAGATCGTTGGCATCTTTACCGAAAGCGATTACGCCCGCAAAGGCGAAATCATGGGGCGCGTCGCAAAAGAAACGCCGGTCAAGGAATTGATGACAGGTAACATGTACACTGTGACGATGGATACGTCTGTCGAACAGTGCATGGCATTGATGAAAAAACATCGCATCAGCCACCTGCCCGTTGTCGAACGGGACCAATTGGTGGGATTGGTCTCGATGAGCGATGTCATGCGCTCGGCAGTTTCAGACCGCGAAAGCGAAATCAAAGGCCTGGAGAACTATATTCTGGCCTCCGGATTCACAAGTTAGAAGTAGAATAAATTTTATTAGTCTCACAAGTCTTGCAAATCATTGATTGATTTGCAAGACTTTATATTTATCTTGTATTAGTCAGCAATACATCCCAGACTATTTGGTAAAATCACTCGCATGCTTCACCATCCAACTTACACATCCCGCGCCATCATTGCCATTATTCTTTTCACGCTTTGCGTTTCAGCCTGTTCCCCTACCGCAGCCACTGCATCGCCATCCCCCACTTACGATCCATTTGTTCCGCTCGCCGGGACATCATTCGCAGCCGACCCAAACAAAACGTCCTCGCCAGCGCCCACGCGGACCCCTGGCCCGACACCGACCTTTGTGCCTCTTTCTTTGACCCTGCACCCACGCGATCCCAATTTGCCTTTGACCACACCCACACCGGATAAACCCCGCACGCTGCCAACGCCGCGTCTCAATACAAACCAATATGCTGTTCAGTCTGGCGACACATTAGGCTCGATTGCCCAGCAGTACGGCATCAGCGTGGAGGCATTGATGCAAGCGAATAAGATTACCGATGCGAACATACTCGACATCGGGCAGACGCTCACCATCCCGGCGCCCGAACCGAGCACACCCGGCCCATCCTTCAAAATCATTCCTGATTCAGAATTGGCGTACGGCCCGGCCAGCGCGCAATTCGACGTTGATGCTTTCATCAAAAATCAAAATGGCTATCTTGCAACCTATACACAGGATGTCGGCACCGAAACCCTGACCGGTGCACAGGTTGTCGTACGTATTTCACAAGACTACTCAGTCAACCCTCGCTTGTTACTGGCATTGCTTGAACATCGCAGTAGTTGGGTCACACGTACCGATCCCGCTCCGATTACGATTGATTATCCAATGGGCTTCATCGAACAAAACCACCAGGGCTTATATCATCAGCTGTCCTGGGCGGCCAACGAACTCAATCGCGGCTTTTATCTCTGGCACGCCAACGCCGTCAGCACGTGGGTGTTGACGGATGGAAGCGTTGTCCCGATTAACCCATCCATCAACGCGGGAACAGCGGGTCTGCAAAATCTTTTTTCCAAACTCGATGATCGCGCCGCATGGGATAACGATGTGGCCGCTTTCGGCCTTTTCAAAACTTATTTCTTTTTGTTCGGCAGCCCGTTTGATCTTGCAGTTGAGCCATTGATTCCATCCGGACTAACTCAGCCGCGCATGGATCTGCCCTTCGAGAGCGGTGTGACATGGGCCTTCACCGGGGGTCCGCATGGGGGCTGGGACTCTGGCTCAGCCTGGGCCGCGATCGATTTTGCACCACTGGATGGCACGGGTTGTGCGGTCAGCGCCCAATGGGAAACCGCCGTCGCCAATGGGTTTATCATCCGCGCCAAAGATGGCGCGGTCATCGAAGACCTGGATGGCGATGGCTATGAACAAACCGGTTGGGATGTACTTTATATGCACGTTGCCGAAAAAGACCGCGTTCAAGCAGGCACATACGTTTATGCCGGTGATCACATCGGGCATCCATCTTGCGAAGGCGGAGTCTCCAATGCCACGCATCTCCACCTGGCCCGTAAATACAATGGCGAATGGATCGCGGCTGATGGCAGCCTGCCCTTTGTATTAAGTGGCTGGATCTCCAGCGGCGCAGGCAAAGAATATGATGGTTTCCTAAAACGCGGCACATCCACGCTCGAGGCCACCGAAGGCATTAGCGAGCTCAATCAAATTTCACGATAGAGAACTTATTCCCCTCACATGTCGATTTAATCAACACAGGTATAATTCTCGCGACGGATTCCCAGTGAAACAACTCTTCCCCGTGCTACTCATCGCATCCATAATATTGACTTCCTGCGGACAGAAATCTTCGCTGTGGGGAACGTATTCCACGCCGACCGCGGAGAATTTCGCGCCCACGCCGTTCACCCCGGAACCTCCAACGGCCACCGAACCCGCGACCCTTCCTCCAACTCCAACCGGCACCTTCACCTCTACACCGACGGTAACAATACAGCTATCGTCCATGCCGCAAACACCATCCCAAAAGACCCCCGGCATCGAAGCAATTTCCACACCGACATTTAACGTGCCATCCGTTTTATATTACTCGCAGAGCGGCGACACGCTTCCAGCATTGGCGGCCCGATTTAGCGTGAGCCCGTCCGAGGTCCGAAGTGATGCGGCGTTGCCAGAGCAGGCAATGATCCCTGCGGGCACATTGCTCGTCATCCCGGATCGTATCAAAGATCAAACCACGCCCAACATCCAGATCATCCCCGACAGTGAACTGGTTTTCTCTGCCACCGCGATTGATTTTGACATCGCCGGATTCGTTGCCAAAGCCGGTGGTGATCTCAGCACTTATCGTGAATATCTCGGCTCCACTGGTTGGACAAGCGGCACAGATGAAATTAAGCGCGCCGCTTACGAAAACTCCATCAATCCGCGACTCTTACTGGCCGTCCTTGACTACGAAAGCCATCGTGTGTACGGACAGCCCGTTGACTTCCTGCACACTGATTACCCAATGGGATTTGTAGACCCGCTTTATAAAGGCATCTTCAGTCAACTGGTTTGGGCCGTCAACCAACTGTCCATCGGCTATTATGGTTGGCGCACCGGAACATTGACAGAACTTAAATTTACCGATGACACCCAGCTTCGTATTGACCCGCGTCTGAACGCCGGCACAGTTGCGATCCAATATTTATTTTCCCAGGAACACAGCCAATCGCAATGGTCACAGATCATCGACCCCGGCAACGGCTTCCCCGCCACATACAACCAGCTGTTCGGTGACGTTTGGGCGCGCGGCGATAAAGTCAACCCAATATTCCCAGCGAGTCTCACGCAACCTCAACTCTCACTGCCCTTCCAACCCAAAGTTGAATGGAGCTATACCGGCGGACCGCACGGTGCATGGGAACATGATGGTTCACTGGCCGCGATTGATTTCGCTCCGGCTACCGATCATGGCGGTTGTGCCCTGACGCCAACCTGGATCACTGCCGCCGCGCCCGGATTGATTGTCCGATCTGGGAACGGCATTGTCGTCGAAGACCTGGATGGCGATGGATACGAACAAACCGGTTGGAATTTGTTATATCTACATGTAGCTGAGCTGGATCGCGTTCAAGTTGGAACGTGGGTGCAAAAGAATGATCACATCGGCCACGCATCCTGTGAAGGCGGCATCGCCACCGGCACGCATTTGCATTTCGCCCGCAAATACAATGGCGAGTGGATTGCAGCCGATGGGCCAATCCCGTTTGATCTCAGTGGCTGGGTCGTTCATCAAGGTTCAAAACCCTACGAAGGCACCCTCACCAATGGCAGTAAAACCATCATCGCCGATCCGGTTGGGCAGGCCAAATCCATCATCTTCCGCGACCCGAATGATAAATAAGCGCCTTCTTACGGCTTTGTTCATCCTAGGAATTGCCTTTTCGAGTTGTAGTCTTCCAGCAGGATCTCAATCTCTGAATATGACAACACCTTTTCCGGCTCAGCCCGAATCTCAACCGGCTCCCGCTTCGGAGGCGCCGACTCCCCTGCCGATTCGTCCCGCCTACAAACCGGGCGAACTGGTCGATTATATGGCGCAGTCTGGTGATACATTAGTGGCTCTCGCGGCGCGCTTCAACACCAGCGTGCTTGAGATCATGGCCGCCAACCCCATCATCCCATCTGACGCAACCACCATGCCGCCTGGCCTGCCAATGAAGATCCCGATCTACTTCAAATCATTGTGGGCCAGCCCGTATAAGATCATCCCCGATGGAGTCTTCGTCAACGGCCCAATGCAGATCGGATTCAACACCTCGGCCTTTGTCGCATCCCAACCCGGCTGGCTGAAGGATTATCAGGCTTACGCTGGCAGCGGCCCAAAACTCACCGGCGCAGAAATCGTTGATTATGTGTCCACGAACTGGAGCGTCAGCCCACGCTTGCTGTTGGCATTACTTGAATATCAGGCAGGTGCGCTTTCACAACCACAGCCACCGTCAAATCCGTATATGCTTGGCTACCAACAAAATTATTATGAAGGCTTATATTTGCAACTGGTCCTGGCGGCCAACACCTTCAACAATGGTTATTATGGCTGGCGCGCTGGCAAGCTCACCGAATTTGATTTGCCCGATGGAACGATCATTCGTCCGGATCCGTGGCAGAACGCCGCCTCGGTCGGAATCCAATATTTTTTTGCGCGATTCCAAACCGGGCCCGAGTATGCCCGATCAACTGGTCCATCAGGCTTGACGCAAACATATAAATCTTTATTCGGCGATCCTTGGGCGAATGCGGTTGACCCAATCCCCGGAAGTCTAAAACAACCCACCTTACGCCTGCCTTTCCCGGATAAACAGGTATGGACTTACACTGGTGGACCGCACACGGGCTGGGGCGTCGGGGAGCCATTTGCTGCGATTGACTTCGCCCCGCCATCCGAACATCATGGATGTTTTGTAGCCGACCCACAGAATTACGCTGTTGCAATGGCAAATGGACTTGTTATCCGTTCGGGGTCAGATGGAATAGCAGTGGACCTGGATGGCGATGGCGATGAAAGGACAGGTTGGGTGATCTTCTATCTTCATCTGGCTGCAGATAGCCGCGCCCCGCTTGGCAAGCAATTACATGTCGGGGATTTCATAGGCTTCCCATCCTGTCAAGGAGGCGAAGCGACCGGCACGCATATACATATCGCGCGCAAATATAACGGCGAGTGGATATTAGCCGACGGTCCATTGGCTTTTAATCTGGAAGATTGGATTTCACACAGCGCCGGAATTGCATATAAAGGCACACTGACACGCGGTGGCGCAACCGTCAAAGCCTGCGACTGCTCAGATGCGCCCAGCCAGATCAAATCAGATCCAACAAAACCATAAAAGATTCAATAAACGCTCTTGATACAAAGACGACCAGTTACCTGGTCGCTTTTATATTCAGTCGTTGATTAGTGCGACCAACTCGCTTGTTTTACCAGGCGGTTTTCTCCGCCTGTTTCTTCATAAATCGAATAACGAATATCGGTAGGGAAAGCCTTGCTGAGCATGGCGTGCACCGGACAATATTTCGTCATCGAGAGTTCGATGGCTCGAATGAGCGCCGCTTCATCTAACTTGCGGCCGACCACAACATATTCCAGCACGGCCTTTGTGATCACTTTGGGATAATCACTCGCGCGATCCGCGTGGACTTTAACATCGAAACTCGTTACGTCCTGTTGTTTCTTGTTCAGGATAGCGATCACATCCATCGCCGTGCAGCCCGCCAAAGAGATCGCCACCATCTCCACCGGACCGGCGCCAGTCTGCGGCCCGGAATGGCTGTCGAGCTTAATTTCAAAACCGCTGTCTGCCACTCCCACGAACGACAATTCTTTTTGCCAGCTTACTTTTGCTTCCATAATAATCACTCCTTGATGATCGGGGTTATATATTTTTCAAGATTCCCTTGACTGATTGCTCCGACCCACGCCAATCTTACCTTGCCATTACGATCTATCAGATAGGAGCTTGGCAAATTAGGAGTCTTGAAGGTATGATCGGTGGCTTGATATGTCGGATCGAGCCACACAGGGAACGTCAATCTGTAATCTTTCACAAAAGCAATCACGTCAGCAGTTGGGTCGCCATCTTCCACTGCGATGACCGTGAAACCCGCGTCTCGATACTTTGAATAAAAGGCCTGCAAATTCGGCATCTCAGCCTTGCAAGGCGGACACCACGTGGCCCATAAATTGACCAGCACCACCTGCCCGCGATAATCGGATAAAGAATGCTGGATGCCGCCTATATCAGATAATGTCAATGTCGGCGCGTCATACTGGACTTTGGCCGGGACCGACGAAAAGTCCGATGCGGCGGCTGGATCGTTACCCGCGCCCGGCTGGCTGGCTGGTAGAAAAAAATATGCGATCACGCCGAGCAGAATCAAACCAATACCGCTAATTGTAAGACCAAGCACACGAGCAGAAATCTTCATAATGCAAACTCTCTTCAGTAGCCGTACAAGGCTGCCATTAATATTATCACCGGTAATCAAGCGCCAGCATGATAGAGTATAACGCGAGATAATGATTGGTGTTTGAAAAAAGGATTAATGTCAGCGCTTTCAGAAAATATATTACTGGATAACAACATCTGTGCTGCGATACCATGCAATTGAATGTTGGAAACAATAGTGAATATATCCTTCTTGAAAGATTTGCCCCAGGAACAATTCGACCTGCTTGCGCCCTTGTTCATGCCTTTCACTGCATCTCCCAAAACAGTGATTTTTGAACAAGGCGATCAAGCGGTTCAATGAACCGCGAGTAGCGCTTGTCCTGCACGCTGTTGTCCACCAGCCTGAAAGCTTCGGGGCTGTCTTGGATCAGCCCAGTGACCAATTCCCATAAGCCGCGTGCTGTGAGATGCTCCCTTCTCAGATGGTCTGTGATGACATCGCGGCCGACATCATCCAAATGCTCGGCCAGGTTTGAACTCGTGTAGTCGCCGATTGTGCAAATCAGATATTCGACGTATTGCTGCCTGGTTATCATGACCACATCGTATCATCTCATCACTTCAAGTGAAAGTCCTGTTAACAATACTTTGCTTGATCGCAAACCAAATTCCAAAATTGCTTGTCTCAACTCTTGACGAATATCGTTTTACGGGGGTATAGTGCAACCGTTGTTATGAACGCATATCATGTGCAACCTGGAAAGGAGGTGGTCGTTATGGACGCCGATGGAAGTCTATCGAGCGATGATTCTATTCCGCTTATATTCTCCGAAAAGTGCTTGGCTCGGGGCATTGTGACGCGCGCCCAAATGCGCGGTCACTTCCCTGGTTGCCAGTGCCGCGCATGATCAGAACGCGTTAAGTGTATCTGACCAGTTGCCACCTTCGGAGAAAATCCAAGGTGGTTTTTGTTTGCATAACGAACTCCACTTTGACCAAAATCTTATGGAGGTACCTTATGGCTTTTATCAGCGAATTGGCCGGGCGTCCGGTCACGGATTTCGATGGGACACAGATTGGTGTTCTTAAAGATCTGGTGGCTCGTTCGTATAAAGAATTCCCGCATCCGGTTGTGGATGCAATTATTGTGCATGGTAAAGAAGGGGATCGCGCCATCCCATATTCCGATCTTGCCGCTCTACTCTCCGCGGCCATCCCGCTCAAACGGCCTGCGGTGAATATTCCCGCTTACGAATTCCGCGAGAACGATATTCGTCTCGTCGAAGATGTGCTTGACCAGCAGATCCTTGATACGGATGGTGCGCGCGTTGTGCGCGTTAATGATATTGAACTGGTACGCGTCAACGGCAATGTGGTTGTCAGCAATGTAGACATCGGGATGCTCGGCATCCTGCGCCGACTTGGGCTTGAGAAACTTGGCCATTGGACCGCGAAACGCTTCAGCACGGACCTGGCGGCAGGCACCATTTCATGGGAGTTTGTCGAACCTCTGATCCATGACAAATCCATGCGTCTGAAAGTCCCGATGGACAAACTGGCTGAACTGCATCCATCTGATATTGCCGAGATCATCTCTGACCTCAACCGCGCCGAACACAGCGATTTGCTTCATAAACTGAATATCAAACAACTTGCCGACACATTGGAAGAAGTCGAACCAGACTTCCAGGCCGATCTGCTGGAACATTTCTCGGACGAGAAAGTGGCTGACGTTCTCGAAGAAATGTCACCGGATGAAGCAGCGGACTTGTTGAACGAACTTTCACCGGAGCGCAGTCAGAGCTTGCTCAAACTGATGGAAACGGAAGAAGCCGATGAGGTCCGCGAACTGTTGCGCTACGAGGAAGATACCGCCGGTGGTTTGATGACGACTGAATACGTCACTGTCCTGCCGGATATGAACGCCGCGCAGACCATCGAACATCTCCGTAAAGTCGGCGAGGACGCAGAATTGGTTTACTACGTTTATGTGACCGACGCCGAAGAACATCTGCTGGGCGTCTTCTCGCTCAGTAACCTGATCGTGGCGCAGCCCGAAACTCCAATCGCCGATTTCATGCACAAAAGAATTGTCAGCGTGGAGTTGGATACCGAGCAGGATGAGATCGCACAGATCGTCGCCAAATATAATTTGATCGCCGTCCCAGTCGTGGACGCCGACAATAAAATGCACGGCATTGTCACCGCCGACGACGCTCTCGACAAAGTTTTGCCGACGGCTTGGAAGAAACGCCTGCCGCACTTCTTCGGAGCGCACGAATGAACAACATACTCATGATTTTGCGCGAGAAGTGGATGGCGAACCGCTGGGTCCAAAGCTTCATTATGCTCCTTTCTGTGTTTGGGCCCGCCACAATTACAGCCATGGCCGATAACGATGCCAGTGGGGTTGCGACCTATTCCATTGCTGGCGCGTTGCTCGGCTATCCCATTTTGTTTTTGTTGACGATTATCACTGTGTTGCTTGGCATAACACAGGAAATGGGGATGCGCCTGACGCTCGTTACTCGCCGCGGCCTTGCCGATTTGATCCGCGAGAAATTTGGCGTCAAGGTCTCGTTGTTTATTTTCATTGGATTGCTCGTGGCGAATCTTGGCACGATTATTGTTGACCTCGCGGCGGTCAATACGACCAGTGAGATGCTTGGCATTCCCACGATTCCGTTTTTGTTAGGGGTTTTGCTTCTTACCTTCGTGTTTATCACCTGGGGCAATTACAAGCTGACTCAGAACATTATGTTGGTTGTTTGTTTGTTCTATTTTGCCTATATATTCTCGGCTGTAAAGGCGAAACCGGATTGGGGCCTTGCGATGAGTAATCTGGTTTTCCCGAACGGCGTAACATGGACGAGCAAATATATTATCAGTTACCTTGTGGTCGGCATGGGCGTGCTTGGAGCTACTATTACGCCCTGGGGACAGTTCTTCATCAGTAGCTTTGCCTTCGATAAAAAGATGGATAAGGATACGTTGAAGTATTCACAGTTTGAAACCTATTGGGGTGCATTCCTGACCAATTTCTTCTCGTTCTTTATGATTGTCGCGACCGCGGCGACATTGTATGTTCATGGCATTCAACTAAATTCAGGCGACCAGGCTGCCTTGGCGATTAAGCCGTTTGCGGGTGCACTTGCCAGTTCTTTGTTTGCATATGGTATCCTGGCGGCAGGCTTCATGGGCATCGTCATTGTCTCTTTGTCAACGGCCTATGCCTTCTCTGAATTTTTTGGCCTCTCCGGCAGCCTTGATACGGACTTTAGAAAGAGCAAGACCTTCTATACCTTGTTCATTGCCCAATTACTGATCTCTGCCTTGATTCTGATGATCCCGGGCGCTTCACTGTTTAACTTGGCTATAGCCTCGCAGGTATTGAATGCGATGATCCTGCCGCTGGTCTTTTACTATCTTATTAAATTGACCAGCAGCCAAAACTTGATGGGAATCCATGTCAACAACGGATTCCAGAAATACTTTACTTCAGCCGCATCGGTTTTCATCGTCATCGCTTCTGCCTTTACAGTGATCGCCGTGATCTTCCGATGGTGAGCCGCTAAAATAATCTGCTTGCAAGCCGGACGATTTGAGCCTATACTTTCGCAAAACCTTCGCCAAAGGAGATGTGGTCATGAATACTGTTCGCGATTTGATCCGCACGAAAGGCAGTCAGATATTTTCGGTCAAGCCCGATGCAACTGTGCTGGAAGCTCTCAAGCTTATGGCAGAAAAGAACACAGGTGCGGTGATGGTCATGGACGGCAATAAAGTAGCCGGAATTCTTTCAGAGCGTGACTGTGCCCGCAAAGTGGAACTGGCCGGAAAAACGGTTAAAAATACGAAAGTTAATGAGATCATGACCAGTAAAGTGCTTTATGTCGAAGCCAGTCAATCGCTTGAAGAGTGCATGGCGATCATGATTGACAAGAACATCCGCCATCTGCCCGTTTACGAAAAAGGAAACCTGCTTGGTCTGATCTCTGTCCGCGACGTGCTAAAACAAGTTGTGGATTATCAGAAATTCATGATCTCTCAACTCGAACATTACATCGCTGGCCGCTAGTAAAAGTCGCCGATCCTTCCGCCGCCCTGCTTATCGAGGGCGGCGATTGTTTATTTGCTTGCACACTATTTCGTTTCGGTCTATACTTTCGCTATTGGAGTACACATGTCCGAAATAGATCTCCTTCCACTCAAACCCGCAATTCAACCTTACATCACCTTAGGTCGCTCAGGGCTTTTACCTTCCCTGTACGCGGCCCAAAAACTTTATGGCTGGCTTCCGGAAGAAGCCGCCGCCGAAGTCGCAAAATCTTTACGCGTGCCGCTGGCCGATGTGCATGGCGTGGTCGAATTCTATTCGTTGTTTTACAACGAACCGGTTGGCAAAAGGATTATTCGCGTTTGTACAGACCAGGCTTGCGCGCTTAAAGGCGGGGATGGACTCCTGAATCATTTTTGTTCTCATCATGGGCTTGAACCGGGTCAGACGACCCGTGATGGGACTCTAACCATCGAGGCGAGTCCCTGCCTTGGGCTTTGTGAACAAGCGCCCGCCGTTCTGGTTAATGATGAAGCTGAGACTAACATCAACCTGGCTTCTGACTCTTACGATCTTGGCCGACCTAAATCCTTGGTCGGTGGGCCGCTTCGTTGGCTAACATCTAATTGCGGGAACGGGACAACGTCTCTTGCAAAATATGGCGAATATGCCGCGTTGCAGAAAACGCTCGGGATGAAACGCGAAGACGTGATTAACGAGATCAAAGCTTCCGGTTTGGTTGGACGCGGCGGCGCGGCTTTCCCGACCGGAGTTAAATGGGAGGGCGCGGCCAAAGCCGACGGCGATCAGAAATATGTTGTCTGCAACGCCGACGAGTCTGAGCCAGGCACGTTCAAAGATCGCATCCTTCTGCTCGATGATCCGCATCGCACGATTGAAGGCATGTGCATCGCCGCGTACGCCATTGGCGCGAGCAAGGGATACATTTATTTGCGCGGCGAGTACCCATATATTTTGCCCGTGCTTGAAACCGCGTTGAGTGAAGCGCGGGGCATGGGATATTTGAACGAAGACTTTGATATTGAAATCCGCCTCGGCGCCGGTGCCTATATTTGTGGCGAGGAGACCGCGCTGTTCGAGTCCATCGAAGGGAAGCGCGGCTTCCCGCGCGTCAAGCCGCCCTTCCCGACGACGAATGGCCTGTTTGATAAGCCGACTGTTATCAATAATGTAGAAACTCTTTGCAATGTACCTTTGATCCTCAATAAAGGCGCGGCAGGTTATCGCAAGATCGGCACGGAAAAATCTCCGGGGTCGAAACTATTTTGTGTTTCCGGCGATGTGGGACGGCCCGGCGTCTATGAAGTTCCATTCGGCGTGACATTGCGGGAAATGCTTGAGATGGCCGGGGGCGTGGCCGGAAGGAAAAAACTTCAAGCCGTTTTGTTCGGCGGCGCAGCGGGTGCGTTTGCAACGTCGGCGCATCTGGATGTCAAACTGACCTTTGAAGATCTGCGCGCGGCAGGTCTGCCGCTTGGTTCAGGCGTGGTGATGGTCTTCGATGAAACGCGTGATCTGCGCGACGTGCTCAAGCGCTTAGGTCATTTCTTCGCACACGAGTCTTGCGGAAAATGTTATCCGTGCCAGATGGGCACACAGCGGCAGAAAGAAATTCTCGTGCGCATCGCGGATGGCAAAACTTTGGAGGGCGACATTCAACGCCTGCAGGAAGTCGGCTGGACGATGACGGATGCGAGTCTGTGCGGCCTGGGGCAGACGGCGGCCAGCGCGGTGTTGTCTGCGATGAAGTTGTGGCCGGAGATGTTTGATGTTCAAAAATCAGAAAGTTTGAAGGTTGAAACAGGCACTGGAACAAAGAAGGTCTCCGTCAGGAAAAAGGCAAAACCTGCAAAGAAGCCTGTTGTGAAAGCAAAAGTCGTGAAAGCCAAAGTAAAACTTGCGAAGAAGCCAGTTGCAAAAAAGACGAAAGCGAAAGCTGTGAAATCCACAAAAACCAGTACCGGTAAGAAGAAAACTGTTTCCCGAAAATCAGTGGTGAAAAAATGATGGATTTGCTTGATCGACTGCTCGGGCATGATGCATGGACAACTGGGAAATTGTTTGATCTAGCTCAGGGTTTGTCCGATGAACAGTTGGACCGCGAGTTTGATCTCGGGCAAAGAACTCTGCGTAATACGGTCGAGCATATCGTCCGGAATATCGAAGGCTGGACCGATTTGATGAACGAACAGCCCATTCGCCCGAGACCGAAGGATAATTTGTCGCTGGCAAATTTACGCAGGAGATATGATCTTGCCATCGTTGACTTTGGAAAAACCGCCAGAAGACTCAGGGATGAGCAAAGACTGGATGGAAAATACCTTGATACTCTTGATCAGCCTGCGCGTCCCAAATCCTTTGGGGGAACCATTCTCCACGTGTTAACACATAATCATTCCCATCGAACTGAAATTCTTCATATGTTGGAAAGATTGGGTGTTAAGAATTTGATCGAGGGTGATGTGCTTGGCTGGGAAGACATGCAGGAACGGAATTAACTGGATATATTCATGACAGAAAAAATTGAAGTTACTCTAAATGGAAGACAAATCTCGGTTGAGGGTGGCGAGACTTTACTTGAAGCAGCGCGCGAAAATGGAATTGACATTCCCACGATCTGTTTCCACGAAGCGACCACCTCCAACGCGCTGTGCAGAATCTGTGTAGTCGAGGTCGAGGGGCAGAGGCTTCCTCAACCTGCGTGCATCGTCAAAGCGGCGGAAGGCATGAAGGTCCAGACCCGAAGCGAGAAGGTTGTCCGTGCGCGGCGAACGATTCTTGAAATGCTTGCCTCCACAATGGATTTGTCTGATGCGCCCGAAATCCTGACGATGATGGATGAATATGGCGCATCATCGAGTCGTTTTCCTGATGCCGAGCGCCGCGAGTCGGAAGTCAAAGACGATAATCCGATGTACGTGCGCGATTATTCGAAGTGCCTGTTGTGCTGGCGCTGCGTGCAGGTCTGTGCGGACGACGCGCAGTACACGTTTGCGATCAACTTCGATGGACGAGGCTACGAGACGCAGATCGGCACGTTCTTTGATAAGACCATCCCCGAAACGACTTGCGTCCTATGCGGTCAGTGTGTCGGTGTTTGCCCGACTGGTGCACTGAAGCCCAAGCGCGAATATTTATTGGAAAAAGGCGTAAGCCCAGCTGAGATCAGTGTAATGAATACCGGTAGAAAAAGACCAAAGACCTAACCCCTAGCCCCTTCCCTTTTAGGGAAGGGGAACAAAACATGCCAGTCAGCAATATTATCATCGGACAGAAAATCCCGCGAGAATTGAATAAGCGCGCAAAAGAATTGCGCCGCAATATGACGCCTGCTGAAACGATTCTCTGGAATCAGTTGCCGACAAATAAACTGAAAGGATTTCATTTCCGACGCCAACAAGTAATTGACGGATATATTGTTGACTTTTATTGCCATGCCGCGGCCTTGATTGTGGAAATTGATGGTGACATTCATGAACAACAAATCGAATATGATGCAGAAAGAGACGCTCATTTGAGCTCGCGTGGTTTCACCATATTGCGCTTCAGAAATGACGAAGTTGTGAATGATTTACCTGTTGTACTGGAAAAGATCCTTGTTGCTTGCCAACCCTCCAACACCCCTTCCCGTTTCGGGAAGGGGGCGGGGGATAGGTCAGGAGAAACTTTATGATTAAACCCGACCGTATTGTCACCACCACCTGCCCATACTGCGGCGTAGGATGTAATTTAGAGTTACACGTCAAAGATGACTTCATCTTCAAAGTCACATCGCCGTTTGACTCGCCTGTCAATCATGGAAACTTATGCGTGAAGGGACGCTTCGGTTACGACTACATCTATCATCCAAAGCGTGTCACTACGCCGCTGATTCGTAAAATAAAACAGGAAGCAGGCAAGCGCACTCAAGCTTTCGATTTATCTGAATGGCGAGAAGCGACATGGGATGAAGCCCTCGATTACGTCGCAGATCGACTTGTTGAAATCTACAAGCGCGATGGCTCGGACGCGATGGCGGTCTATTGCTGCGCCAAAGCCACCAATGAAGATAACTATCTTTTGCAAAAGATGTATCGTTCAGTCTTCCGCACGAACAATATCGATCACTGCACACGTCTTTGTCATGCGGGTTCCGTCGTTGCGCTTCAACAGGCCATTGGTTCGTCGGCCATGAGCAACACAGCTTCGCAGGTCATCATGAATGATGTCTTCATCGTCACGGGTTCGAACACAACGGAGAACCATCCCATCATCTCATTGCAGATGAAAGAAGCCGTTGAGAAGTACGGCGCAAAGATGATCGTAATTGATCCACGCCGTATCGAGCTGGTGGACTTCGCCGAGTTGTGGCTTCCGCTCAAACCCGGCACGAACGTGCCTCTATTCACTGCCATGGCGTACGTGATGGTCGAAGAGAATCTCGTCAACCACGATTTTATAGATGACCGCACAGAGGGGTACACCGAATTTCTCTCCACACTCGAGAAGTTCACGCCCAAATATGCCGAGGAGATTTCCGGCGTCCCTGCCGAGGATATTCGCAAGGCTGCGCGCATGTATGCGACTGCCAAAAACGGCGCGATCTATTGGGGCATGGGCATCTCGCAACTTTCGCATGGCACTGCCAGTGCGCTGGCGCTCATCCATCTCGCGTTCCTCACGGGGCACATCGGACGCGATGGCACGGGGCTCAACCCTCTGCGCGGACAAAACAATGTGCAGGGCGCCAGCGACATGGGCGCCATGCCTTTCCATTATCCCGGCTACATGCGCGTCGATAGTGAAGAGAATGCGGCCAAATGGGAAAAGACTTGGAACATTGAGCCGGGCGGTCTCTCGCGCAAACTTGGTTTGACCACCACTGAAATCTTAGGTCATGCGCACGAAGGCGGTGTGAGTGCCCTGTTCATCATGGGCGAGAACCCGATGATGTCCGAGCCGAATTTGAATGAGACTCGCAAACATATGGAGCAACTTGAATTTCTTATTGCGCAGGATATTTTCATCAACGAGTCAGGCGCGTTTGCGGATGTCTTCCTGCCCGCGACGCCCTTCGCCGAAAAAGACGGGACGTTCTCCAACACGGATCGACGCGTGCAGCGCGTGCGCGCCGCGCAGAAACCGCGCGGACAATCGCGGCCCGACTGGCAAATTATTTGTGATTTGGCGCTGCGCCTCGAGTCTCGACTTGGACGGACCACCGCCAAATGGGATTATTCCAATCCCGAACAGATCCTGCGCGAGATGGCGAGTGTCAGTCTCGATTACGCGGGCATCACCTACGAACGCATTGACAAAGTCGGACTCATCTATCCCGTGCCTGATATGAATCATCCAGGCACGCCGACTCTCTTCAAAGATTCCTTCCCGCGCGGACGCGGCAAATTCCACATGTTGGATTTTGTACCGGTGATGGAAGAAGCCGATGATGAGTATCCATTCATCCTGACAACCGGCCGCGTGCTCGAACACTGGCACGGCGGCACGATGACGCGCAATTCAGCATTGAACGAAGCTTATCCCGAAGCGCGCGTCGAGATGCATCCCGCCGACGCCGAGATTCATGGCATTCGAAACGGCGACCCGGTCAAGGTCCAGAGCCGACGCGGTGAAGTTATCCTGCGCGCAACAGTCACAGAGAAGACATCCGTCGGCGTGGTCTTTATCCCGTTCCATTTTGCCGAAGCCGCCGCGAATTTGCTGACCAATGACGCGCTCGATCCCCAGGCGCTGATTCCCGAATTCAAAGCCTGCGCGGTGCAAGTATTCCCTGCGCGCGAAAAAGAGTTGGCGCATCCAGATGTTGTGGTACAGAGGGGAAGATATTAGTCCCTCCCTTGCCCTCCCCAAATCCGACAATGAGAACTTAGGATGAGCATTCAAAGTTTAAATCGTCGTATTTGGGGAGGGTGACCGACACTTGCACCTGGCGCAAGCGCAGGTGAGGTCGGGTGGGGCAGGTCAATGAAGGTATTGAGATCGCGCTTGATTTGACGGGGAGGATGTTCATGGCGCAACCTTCGATAATTTTTGCTTATTCACCACCAAGTTTTTTTGAAATGTGGCTTATTCCGAATGTTTTGAAAATCTTGGAAGTCTCTATAAATTATTTACGCAAATCTTGCTTCAACCTTGAAATCATGCGAAGAATCGTTTCTCTTTCCTCTGCTCCATCAGATTTGAGAGTAACCATAGGTTCGCCGTTTTTGATTGTGCTCTCGAAGATTGATAAGGCATGATTTGGATCGCTCATTACACGTTCATAGACCGCGCCTAAATCGAGTGATGCTGCATAAAACACGCGCCAATATTTTGCGTCAAGCGCTACTTCAATAGCTTTTTCGTAATACGGTATTGCTTGCCCAGGATCACCTTTCTCGTTCACAAACGTTAAGGCTAAAGAAAACCATTCTTCCGCCTCCTGTTCTTTATCGTCTGCTTTCTGAAATTCTTTAATTTGCCGTTCATGTTCTTGAATATCATCGCTTAGCATATGTTATTCTCCTTTTGTTGCGCGAAATGGCAATTCACTTATGGCAAGTTCATGTGACGATTACTGATGGAAACAGTCTTTTCGATGCGCCCCATTGCATTCTTCTGCGAGTGGACTACTTGATGCCAAACAACAATTTCAATTTTCCTTCCGCTTCTTTATGTGCGGGTTTAGGCAATGATCCAAGTTCACGGACGATGATATTGGCTGCAACCGTCATCATTCGATGAAGTTGCAAGGTTGAAGAGACGCGCAATCCAGTAACGGAAAAATCTTTGTCCGTCTCTGCGAAGACCAAGTCGGTCGGAAACAGTTTGTCAGGCACGCGGCTGGTGATGAATGCCAACACAACATGCTTATGCTCGCCAATCGGCTCGGTGAGACATACCGCAGGCCGCACCTTTGTACTGGAGAGATCATCAAAAGGAAAAGGAACAAGCACGACCTTATGCTTCATAGAACGGTTTTCCGTCGTGGATGGTGTAAATGTCTTCTTCGGGGTCGCGCAAATATTCAAAGGCGGGATTTCTCAGGGAGGCTTTCAGCCATTCCATCTCGCTCATTTCTTCGGTAATTTCCGTAAGCGGCGAAAGGACAATGACGCGCACGCGCTTCGGCCCCGCAATGGGAAGCGCGCCGTCCAGTTTGAGTTGATGGTTTTCGTCAACTGTCCCTGTCATTTCTATGGCTGTCATCGGAACTTCCATTTTGACGCTGCCTTTCTATTGGTCTCTTATTGGCTTTCGTTATTATACCTTCCCATGTTGACCGATGAAGACGGTCTTTTCGATGCGCCCCATGCTCGGCTCCTCGTATTTGTCCTGAGGGGATTATACAGGATTTTGGGTATTAAATGCGTAGGGGCGACTGGCCAGTCGCCCCTACCGAAGATTATTCGTAAGCTAACGTATCTCTCACGGTTAAACTCGATGCGCGGTGTGCAGGCAATGTGCTGGCAATCGTCGCCAGTACCAGCATGAAGATCAGCCAGGCGAAGATGCCGCTCATGCCGTAGACTGGCGGCATGGGCGAGGTCATGATCGCCATGCCCACGCCGAAGCACAGGATGTTCGTGATCGGAAGCGAAAGCACGATGCTGATGACCCAACTGATCAGGCCGATGACCATGCCCTCGACGATGACGATGCTTTGAATATCGCCGTTGGATGCGCCGATGGCGCGCATCACGCCGATCTCACGTGTGCGTTCGAGCACGTTGATGCTCATCGTGCTCATCAAGCCCAGTCCGCCGACGATGGCGATCATGGTTGCCATGACCAGCATAAAGTAGACCAGAATATCGGTCTGTGATTTTTGACTCTGGATAAAATCCGCGCCCAGTTGAGTGGATGTAACCTGGATGCCGCGCGCTTTGAACATTTCCTTCAATTGATCGTTGACTCTCTTTTGCGTGGCCGCATCGTGTTGATTCGTCAGCACACGCAAAGAATAAACTTGATCGGGTGCGCCGGTCAGGCGGCTTATATATTCATAGTTGACGTACAACAGCGGCGGGTTGACGTTGCCTGTGATGCTGTAAAAACCGACAACGTGCCACTTGGTTTCCTTGTCGTTGATCTTGATGGTCAACCAGTCGCCGACTTTTGTGTTTGGGAACATGCTTAGAAATTGGTTGCCGACAACGATGGCATTCTCGTCACCCGTTTTCAGCCAGCGGCCCGCCGTGATGACAGGCTTGATCAACGTCGAGGTCGAGGGAGGAGCGACGAACATGATCTGCGTGCCAGATGTATCTTTGTCCGTGATCAACGTACCGGGGATTTCCGTCCAGCCCTCCACGCTTTTCACGCCGGGGACGGACTGCGCAACTGCCGACACATCATCGAACCGATAATATTTTCCGAAAGAGACGTTGATGTCGGCCAGGAAATATCCCTGAATATCCTGCATGGTTTTATCGAAAGAAGCCCACAAGTTGTAGACCCCGATAAATACTGCTCCTGCCAGCACTAATGTGAACAGGGTCAACGACACACGGGCTTTGCGGCGGAAGGCGTTTCGCAGGGACAGGCGTATCGGCCGCGGGATGAACAACGCACCTTTGCTTACCGACTTGTCGTTCGGTTTGGCGTTGCCGCCAATGCCATAATCGCTGATGGCCTCGCGCACAGTAATGCGGACGCTGTTATAGACAGGCCAGATGGCTGCCAGCAAAGGCACCACCAGCGATACGATGATTTGTTGGATGAGTGTGGCATTGTATCCTTTGTAGGGCGCAGGGTCGAAGTTCAACCAGGCTGCCATACCGCCGCCGATGTTTTGTGCCGCTGCGTTCGCAAGCGGGATGGCGATCAGCAACGCGGCCAATCCAAAGCCGAGGATCAAGACCAGGTACATTCCGAAGATTTGTCCCGTTCCGCCGCCGACGGCTTTCATAATGCCGATCTGGCGCGTTTGCTGTGTCATTAGCGCGGTGACGGTATTGACGATCAGGAATGCGCTCAATAAAACGGTCAAATAACCGAGTATGGTCAACACAAAGAACACACCTTGTGAAATGCTCCATGCGAAGTGGTGTCCCGGTTGATAGACATTTACATAATAGACCGTCGCGCTAGCGCGTGTGATGCGGTCGGCAACGGTCTGCGCCACTTCGGTTACGTGAGCCTGGTCGGTCTGTTTCTCTGTCACACTCACGGCCAACGCATTATAGGTCAACGATCCGCCAAGCCATTCCATGGTATTGGGCGTCACGTAAGCATTTACCACATTCGCAAGGTTGTAGGGAATTCCCGTTACATCGTGAGCGTATCCGGCCAGGGTTAACTCGCGGCGTTTGCCGCCGTCCAGCTCAACGATCATCGTATCGCCGGGTTTATAACCGAGTGAAGCCGCGGCGTTATCAACCAACATCTGTCTATCGCTGAAAGATGGAATGCTGGTTTGGCCCATCACAGGCTTGAGCAGGTTGAGCGTCAAGTCGCTTGGATTTTTGATGGTGGTGAACTGAATGATAATCGGTTCTTTTCCGGGCACGATCAAATGCGCGCTTGCGATGGAGCGGCCTTCCACTGCATCCACACCCGGCACTGTGCGCGCCATCTTCACCATCTGGTCATCTATCGGTGAAGTGGAAATGCTCGCTTCAGATGGGTTGGCCGAGAGATAATCTCCGTCCATGCTTTGAGACATGTACAAGCCCATGTTGTTGGTGAACCCCACCGCGAAGGTGCCGACCATGATGGTCAGGATGGTGAGGACGGTACGCGACTTGTTGCCCCAGAAATCAGCCCAGATTTTCTTCCAGCGGCTGGTCATAGCCTTTTCTCCTTTTTGGAGTCAGCCAGCTTGCTGGCGAGGCGCGGGAGCAAGCTCCCAGACTCCATAAATAATGGACTGATCATTTTACGCCTCGCCTCTGGATGTTTTCCTCTTCATGCTGGTCGGCCATCTGATGCAGCACCTCACGCGTGACCTCGGACTGGCCCAGCAATTCGTTGAGTTGCTCGTAGCTGATAGCCAGCACTTCGACAGCTCCGTGCTCCGAGGCGCGGATGGAGGCGCGATGTTTCTTCTCGTGGAAAAATTCCATTTCGCCGAACACTTTTCCGGGTCCGAGTTGAACCGCTATCACATCCGATTGATTCGCGCGCGGCAGGATGACTTCCACTGTGCCTTTGGTCACGATATAAAAGGCGTCCGCGTTCGTGCCTTCGTCGAGGATCATCGCGCCTGCTTCATAGGTTTGAGTTTTTGCTTTGCGTGTGGCTTCCAGGAGTTGTTCACGTGAAAGAGTCGGCATAGCTTTCGCCACGTATTCATTGACGATCTCGCCGTCCGCGATCAGCGCGGTGCGATGCGTGCGTTTGGCCAGTGCGCTATCGTGTGTGACGATAATGATGGTCTTGCCTTTTGTCACCAAATCGTTGAAGAGGGCGAACACGGCTTCAGCAGTCTTTGAGTCGAGGTTGCCCGTCGGCTCATCCGCGATAACGATGGGCGGATCATTCGCCAGTGCACGCGCAATTGCCACGCGCTGCTGTTGTCCGCCGGAGAGGGCGGTGGGTAGTTTATAGGCATGGTCTGCCAGTTCAACCATCTCAAGCAATTCCAAGGCGCGCTTCTCGCGCTCGCGCATCGGGTAAGTGCGGCAGAAGTCCATCGGCAGCATGATGTTCTCGATGACCGAGATGGTCGGCAAAAGTTGGAAGAACTGGAACACGATGCCTAGATTTAATCCGCGCCAGCGCGCCATGCGGTTCTCGCCCATTTCATGCACCGCCGTGCCATTGACATACACTTCGCCGCTCGTCGGGCGGTCAATGCCTGTGATCATGTTCAGCAGGGTGCTTTTACCGCTGCCCGATTTGCCAATGATGCTGACAAACTCACCTGCGTTGATTTGCAAGTCAATGCTGCTCAAGGCATGAAAATCGCCGACCGCAGTCTTGTAATATTTATGCACATCGCGCAGATCAATCATTGGATGATTGCCATTGTTGTGGTTATTGTTATTTTTATTAAAGAGGGACATAAGGGCCTCGGATATGTCATTGCGAGGAGGGTGTTCTACCCAACGAATCAATCTCCAATTAAGTTGGGGATTGCTTCGCTAAAGAACGCTCGCAATGACATCTACTTCGCGAATGTCACTGCGGAGGTCATGCCCCAGCGCATGGCAGGATTCTGATCTGTCAACAGCACGGTGACTTCGTAAACGATGTCGCCTTGATTCTTGGAATAATTCTGTCCAACGGAAAGCACATTCCCTTTGAGTTCCACGCCGGGGATGGCGTCCAATTTAACTGTGGCAGGTTGGCCTTCCCTGATGCTGACCACGTTGATCTCGGTCAAGTCTGTGGTCTTGACCACCCAGTTGGATGTATCCGCAACTGTGACAACGGGCTGGCCCGAGGCGGCGAATTCACCAACCTTGAGCTTCAAATCCGTGATCACACCCGCGTAAGGTGCCCGGACTTCCGCGTTCGCCAACGCGGCGCGTGCGCCTGCGGTGTCCTCAGCGAAGGATTGATCTTGCAGGCTGTTGTAATTTTTCTGGGCTTGATCCAGTTGCGCCTTTGCATTATCCAGGTTGGATTGCAGTTGCATCCATTGGATGGCCAGACGATAATAAGCCCAGGCATCATCCAACTGGCTTTTGTAATATTTGGCAGTGCTTTCATAAACTTTGGTCCGCTCCTCGGCAGGCGTGAATTGCAAATTCCTGTCGCTGAGATATTTATATGGTTCGAATGCAGAGCGGGCTGTGTTCAAATTCTGCAAAGTTGAATCGATTGCTTGTACAGGTGTCTGTCCTGAAAATTTGGATGGAACATCAAAGTTATCGAGTTTGTATTGCGCGTCGCGTACTGCCTGGTAGGCGCTGGTTAAACTCTGAGAGGCCGCGGCCTGCGCGGATTCCAGAGTCTGTCCCTGGCTATTTTGAATGCGGGCGATGACCTGTCCCGCGGTGACCTTGTCACCTTCTTTTACCAACACCTCGCTGACCAGTCCGCTGGCGTTGAGGGCGATCTCGGTGAAGCGTACAGGCTCTAGTTGAGCATTCGCCACGATAGTATTATCCGCCATGACGGTTGGGAGGGGAGTTGCCTGGGCGGCAGGCGTGCCAGAACCGCAAGCGGCCAGGATTAAACTGAATAGTGCAAAAACGAAGATAAGTCTGGATGTTTTCATTGTTCGAATTCCTTTTTTAGCAGTTGTCACTTGAAATCTACGCCAGTCTCCGAAAATAGTTGCAGTAAGAATCAGTTCTAATTTCTAAAAAAAGAGACAACCTGTGAAGATTGTCTCTTTGATATTTCAGTGACCTTCCCGATTTCCGAATGACCAACTCAAGTCGGTGTGCAAGGTCTCGGCGGCGTACATGCGGTCGGTAATTGGATTCAGGCGCGCCGCCATTTCTTTCGCAATAAGGCGAATGGCCTTGCGGTTATAAAAGTGTTTGTATAACTTTGTTGTGCTGTCTTCATTCCAAGCCCAATCTTTGAGCGGAAATTTCGACACATCGAACGGACGCGTGTAACCGGTCAAGACCTTTCTCTGTTTAATGGACGCGTAATGTTCGAAGTAGGTCATCACCATTTCGCGCAGATTCTTGTGAACGGCTTCGCGGAAGCCGAGATTGATGTAATTTGATTTTGCCAGCGCACCCCAGCGGCCATCGTATTGATAAAGCGCCAGCACGTGATCGTCGTCCACGCCGGGGTCCGGCCTGATATCCAGAATGAGCGGCTTGAATCCGATCCGCCATAATGCCAGCGCGCCGAGCAATCCGCCATCGAGACAATGACTCTGTCCATCAAGCATCACATTCAATGGCGAGCGGTCGCGTTCCACGGCCTGGTACGAAAGCGAATCCAGATATTGCTGGATCATGAACGGGCTTTGCAGGCTTCGGAAAGTTTTCAATGAGTTCGCAGGTAAATTGGATTCAAAAACAGAAATGATTGACATAATCAGCTCCGGTGGAAAAGTCTAATCAAATTATAGATGAAAAAACAAAAACTCCGAGATCTTGAATTCTCGGAGTTTGGTTGTTAATCCACTCGTCCGTCCCAGCTTGACCAGGATCGCCCGTCGCGGCCCAACAATTTGTCCGCTTCGGCCGGACCCCAGGTGCCGGATTCATATTCGGGCAGGGGCTGTTTCTGTGAGTCCCAGGTTTCTATAATGGGATCAATCAAACCCCAGGCGGTTTCCACTTCGTCGGCACGCGTGAACAGGGAGGCGTCACCCGCTAAAGCGTCCAGCAGGAGGCGTTCATAAGATTCGGGAATGGCTGTTTTGCCGAAAGAGTCCGCGTAGTGAAATTCCATGTCCACCGAGCGCATGTCCGCCGCCGTATCCGGAACCTTGGCTTCGAATCGCCAGTGAATGCCCTCGTCGGGTTGAAGATAAAGCACCAGCATGTTTGGTGTTATCTTTCCGCGCGCGGTGGGAAAGAGCAGGTGCGGCGGTTCCTTGAACTCAATTGTGATCTGCGAAAGTTTTTGCGCCAGCCGCTTGCCGGAGCGCAGATAGAACGGAATGCCCTGCCAGCGCCAGTTGTCGATTTGCAAACGGAGCGCGGCATAAGTTGGCGTGGTCGAGTCGGCTTTCACGCCTTCCTCCGCGCGATAGCCTTTATATTGCGCCAGCACAGTATTGTTGATGACATTCTCTTTCTTGATCGGCTGGATGGAACTCAACACTTTGACCTTTTCGTTACGCAAGGCGGTCGCTTCAAATGAAGCGGGCGGTTCCATTGCGACCAGCGAGACCAGTTGGAGCAAGTGGTTCTGAAGCATATCGCGCACCACGCCAACGGTGTCATAGTAACCGGCGCGGTGTTCCACGCCGACCTGTTCCGCGACAGTGATTTCAACATGGTCAATATAGTTGCGATTCCAAAGCGGTTCGAAGATGGTGTTCGCAAAGCGCGTGACTAAAATATTCTGAACGGTTTCCTTGCCGAGATAATGGTCAATGCGATAAATTTGATTCTCATTCAATACCTTGTGGATTTGCTGGTTCAGGCTGTGTGCCGAGGCCGCATCTACACCGAACGGTTTTTCGATGACCACGCGCCGCCAGCCTCCATTTTCGTGCAGTTGGCCGGTCAGGCCCAACAGGTCAATGATGTTTGGAAAAATTCCGGGTGGCGTCGCCATGTAATACATGCGATTGCCGGAGCCGTTTTCCCATTTGGTCATAAAATCACCGAGTTTTTTGAAGTCAGCCAGATCGGTGTAACGGCCTTGTTGGTAAGCGAGATTGCCAGCGAAGTTCGTCCACTCTTCATTGGTGTAGGAGAACGATGCGAACTGTTTCATACCGTCGGCAAGATGTGTGCGGAACTGGTCATCGCTGAAAGCGGTCTTGCCATAACCGACCACGCGGAATTGCTTTGGCATGCGTCCCTTGCGGAACATGCTGAACAGGGATGGCACGAGTTTGCGCTGGGTTAAGTCGCCGGATGCGCCAAAGATGACGATTGAAGTTGGTAAATTATTGTTCATATATTCTTTCAGTAGAAACAGAGTTATTGACCGCCAAGGCCAGTGCAGGCAAAATTGTTTTGTGCCTTTGTGTCTTCGAAACCTTGAGGCTAGTCGCTTTTCTTTATAGCGTGTCCGCCAAACTGGTTGCGCATGGCAGACACTAAACGCGCCGAATAATTTTCATTATCGCGGCTGGCGAAGCGCATTTGCAAAGCCAGCGTGATGATCGGCGCGGGCACAGACAGGTCAACGGCTTCCGCCACAGTCCAGCGGCCTTCGCCTGAATCTGCAACCCAAGGTTTGATTTCGGTCAAATTCGCGTCTTCTTTCAGCGCGATAGCTGTCAAATCCAACAACCACGAGCGCACCACACTTCCATAACGCCAGATCTCGGCGATCTCGTCCAGATTTAAATTGAATTCTTTCTTGGCCTTCATGATCGAAAAACCCTCGGCATAAGCCTGCATCATGCCATACTCGATCCCGTTGTGGATCATTTTGACAAAATGTCCCGCGCCGTGCGGCCCGACGTATCCCCAGCCTTTATCCGCCGCAGGAGCCAGCGTCTCGAAAATGGGACGCATCTTTTCCGCGACTTCGGGCTTGCCGCCGATCATCAGGCTGTATCCCTCGGCCAATCCCCAGACTCCGCCGCTGGTGCCGCTATCCAGAAAATCGATGCCCTTTGCTTCGAGTAGGGCCGCATGTCTGATGGTGTCTTTGTAGTTCGAGTTCCCGCCGTCGATCACAACATCACCTTTGGACAACAGATTGGATAATTTTTCAATCGTCTCGTCTGTGGGTTGGCCTGATGGCACCATCACCCAGACCACGCGCGGCGACTTCAATTTGCTGACTGATTCTTCAAGTGAATGGGCACCTTCCGCACCGGCCTGGATGGCCGCATTGATCGACTCTTCACTGCGCGCAAAGCCGATCACGCGATGTCCACCGCGCACCAAACGGGTCGCCATGTTCAGACCCATCTTGCCTAAACCAATAATTGCCAGTTCCATAATTTTCTGCCTCCAAGTTTATTTTATGTCGTTGGGCCTCAATACGGCGAAAGGAAGTCGCTTACTCAACCACCGCTGCAAAGAGGTTTGTTCAGCCTTCACAAATTTTCAAACCTTTGATCTTGGGCGGCAACTTGCTCGCCGCATCTTCGTCCACCAGCCAGATCAGCTTGCCGTCTTTTGGATCAATTCGTTGGGCGGGTAATTGTTCAGGCTGATAGTTGTCGCTCAATACCCGGCTTAAAGTTACGGCCTTGTTCTCACCAGTTACCATAAAAATTATCATGCGTGCGCTATTGAAAACCAGCGGAGTCATCGTCACGCGGTTGGCAGGACGATCCTGATAATGCGCGGTGATGGCAAGCGTCGGCTCAGTTACGTAGATGGGCGAGCCGGGGAAGAGCGAGGCGGTGTGTCCATCTTCGCCCATGCCGAGCAGGACAAGGTCAAAGCGCGGCCAATCGAGCGGAGCTTGGGCGAAGCGGCTCAAAGTGCTGGCGTAGTCTTTTGAGGCGGCGTCCGGCCCGAGGTCCGTGTTGACGCGGTGCACGTTCGAGTCCGGAATGGAAATCTTGTTTAACAAAATTTCGCGCGCCAGTCCGTAACTCGATTCTTTGTCGTCCGGTGGAACACAGCGCTCGTCGCCCCAGAAAACGTGCGTGTTGCTCCAATCTATTTTTTCGCGATCATCACTGGCGAGCAATTGAAACAGCCGCATCGGCGTGCTGCCGCCGTTGAGCGCAACGAAAAATTGACGGCGTGCTTCAATGGCTTGCACGGCCTGCTCGACGAAGAGATGCACCGCGGCGCGGCTAAGAAACTCCATATCATGGAAGACGCGGACTTCGGGATTCATATGCAGAGTGTAACATAACAGAAAAAGTTTACGCTACAATTGGGTATATGCCAATCTTAAACTTAGACAAACTAAAAGCGCATCGCACGCGGACCTTTCATCTGCCGCCCGCTAAACCGATTGCTTCTCAAGCCCAAGCTGTGACTTTCGTTAACCAGCGCGGCTTCGTCTTCTTTTGGCCGATCAAGGGAATTGAGATGCCCAGCCTGTGGGCTACCGTTGCCGGTGACCGGCCGGTTCCCAACGAACACGATGACCCAGCACATGTGACGTGGAGCTGGAAAGATGATGCGCTTTCAAAACGACTCTGGTATTACGCAAAAATCCTGCGCCGCAAAGCGACAATGATCTCGCTGAAGGCCGCTCCTTATTTTTACGCGCTTTCCGATAATTATGGTTCGCCCGAAGAAGATCATTTGGTTGCGTACGAAGAGGGCCGCCTAACGCAGGCCGCCAAGAATATTTACGAAGTCCTGTTGAAAGAAGGTCCGCTGGATTCGATCTCGCTTCGCAAGGCCGCACACATGACCAGCGCGAAAGAATCGGAATGGAATCGGGCGTTGGAGGATTTGCAAAAAGATTTCAAGATATTACCGGTTGGCATTGCTCCGGCAGGCGCGTGGAAATATGCTTTTATCTATCAGATCACCGCGCGTTATTATCCCGACCTGCCCGAACAGGCGCGGCACATCAGCGAGGCCGATGCACGGATGAAGTTGCTCGAACTTTATTTTGCGTCGGTGGGCGCGGCGCAGGCGCGGGATGTGAATAAATTGTTTGGGTGGAAGAGTGAATTAACAACGCGCGCGCTGGCGCGCTTGATCGAAAACGGAAAATTGAAAGCAGTTGAATATCCGAAACAGAATGGCGAATGGCTGGCGTTGGCAAAATTGTGCAAATAAATTCAGGAGAATAATATGCTGGAAGTCGCTATCATGATCGAAGGCCAAAACGGTTTGACGTGGTCGCGCTGGCAGAAGATGGCGCGGGCGGTGGAAGAGTTGGGATTCGTCGGTCTGTATCGCTCGGATCATTTCACGAACATGAATCCGCCCGATAAGGAATCTCTCGAGTTGTGGGTATCGCTGACCTGGCTGGCTTCCAACACCAGTCACATCGAATTTGGCCCGCTGGTTTCGCCGGTTTCTTTTCGTCACCCGGCCTTGACTGCTCGCATGGCGTCGGCAGTTGATGATCTTTCGCGCGGACGTTTAACTTTGGGTCTCGGTGCGGGCTGGCAGGATCGTGAACATCATATATTCGGCTTTGATCTACTCGACATGCAATCTCGCTTTGATCGATTCGAGGAGGGACTTCAAGTGGTCACATCTTTGTTGGAGAGCGACCAGGCTGTGATGGTTGACGGAAAATATTTCCAGTTGCATGAAGCCATTTTATTGCCGCGTCCACAACGGCCAGGCGGGCCGCGGATTCTGATCGGCGGCGTCGGCTCAAAACGCACTTTGCCATTGGTCGCACGTTACGCCGATGAATGGAACGCCATGTTTCTGACGGCGGAGCAATTTGAAAAGAAGAATCGCAAACTAGATGAATTACTCGTTACCGAGAAGCGCGCACCCGAGTCTGTTCGGCGTTCGATGATGACAGGTCTGCGCTTCGGGCGGACGGTAGCTGAATTGAACGAAAAATTATCCGCCCGCAAACAAACGGTTGCAGAAGCACGCAATGGCGGGATGATCGTTGGCGTAGGAAATGAAATCGTTGAGCAATTACTCCAACTGGAGAAGGTTGGACTTCAACGCATCATGCTTCAATGGCTGGACCTCGATGATCTGGATGGTTTGTCCGCTCTGGCAACATCTCTGCAATAGAGCGAATGAGGATCACCTAACCCAACTCCGCAACGCCTTCGGGTTTTCTACGTAAATCAAGAAGGACTTGGCGAAAGCCTGAATTTGTTATAAACTGAATTTGTAAATCCTATTGAGGAGAATGCAATGAACAAAGAGAATCGAACACAACTGATCCTCGGCATCCTGCTGATTCTGGCAGGTGTATGGTTTGTGGCCGTGAGGCAGGTTCCGGCCTTGAAGGCATGGATTGACATCAGGTTTGAGTGGCCATTTTACGTTATTGGCGCTGGAGCTTTGATCCTGCTCATCGGCCTGCTTACTGGCGCGCCGCGCATGGCAATCCCCGCTTCAATTGTGGCCGGGGTCGGCGGTATTCTGTATTACCAGAACATGCACAATGATTACGAGTCCTGGTCGTTCCTGTGGACGCTCATTCCTGGCTTTGTCGGCGTTGGTACGATCCTGGCAGGCCTGTTCGGCGATGATACACGCTACAATCTTGGGCGCGGGATCAATCTGCTGGTTGTCAGTGCGGTGCTATTTCTCGTCTTCGCCGCATTCTTCAAACGCCTGAATTTTCTGGGCGATTATGGCCCGGCAGTATTGCTCATCTTCCTTGGTTTGTATGTCATTGGACGCGGGTTGATACGTACGCGCAAGTCAGGAGGTTGAAATGCGTCGCGGAGAAATTTTCTGGGGAAGTTTGCTGGTCATTCTCGGTGTACTGTTCTTTCTCAAGACGGCAGGCTATATAACTGGCGATGTTTTTAGTTGGTTCTGGCCATTCGTGATCATCGGGTTTGGTGTTTGGATTTTGCTGGGCGGCCTTGTCATGCGCGCCAACTATGAACATGCTGAGAAGTTTTCTGTTCCATTGCAGGATGCGAAAGAAGCCAGGCTGTCCATTGACCACGGCGCAGGTCAGATCGACTTGCGCTCCGGTGCGAACGCCGGTGATTTTTTGACGGGCGCATCTGGCACCGGGATGAATCTATCTTCCCGATTAAACGGGGACAAGCTCGAAGTCAAGATTGATGCGGGGCCGAGTTTCATTCCGTTCCTCGGGCCGGAAGGCGGCGTCTGGCAATATCGGCTCAATCCGGACCTGCCAACGGTTATCGATATAGAAGCCGGGGCCAGTCGCCTCGACATTGACCTGTCTGATCTACACGTCACACATTTTTCATTCAGTGGCGGCGCAAGCAGACTCAACCTGACTTTGCCCGCACGCGTCCAGAACGCGTTAGTGGATATCGAAGCAGGCGCGGCCAGCATTGATTTGCGCGTTCCAGAAGGTGTGGCGATGCGCTTCCGCACCAAGAGTGTTGGCTCGCTGAATATCGATGAGACGCGTTTCCCGCGCCGTGAGGGCAGCATCTATCAATCCTCGGATTATGATGCCGCTCAATTCCGCGCTGATGTCACGATAGACGGCGGCGCGACCTCCATAAAAATATATTAGGAGCAGTCATGAAACGTCTTGATCTTCGTATTTTGATCGGCGCCGGGTTGATCTTGCTTGGCGCATTAATGTTGTTGGAGCGCTTTGGTATTTTCCACGGTGCATCTGATTTCTTCTGGGGCGTGGTTTTTCTGGGGGGCGGGGCTTATTTCCTATATCGCTTTGCGACCAACATACGCGGCGAGTGGTGGGCTGCCATCCCCGGTTTTGCCTTGGTTGGCATCGGCGCGGATAATATTTTGCCGGGCATCCTTGGAAATTGGACAAGCCTGTTTTTCCTCGGCTTCCTCGGCCTCGGTTTCTTTGCCGTTTATTTCACTGCACGGCAGGAACGCTGGTGGGCATTAATCCCTGGCGGCGTTTTGGTAACGCTTGGAATTACATCTGTGTTGAGTGACATTTATGGCGCTCCAGAGACAGGCGGTTTCTTCTTTCTGGGCCTTGGCTTGACCTTTTTGCTGGTGGCTGTGCTGGCTTCGATGCAATGGGCCTATATCCCCGGTATCATCCTGCTCGTGATGGGTGCGGTGCTTGGGACTTCATTTGCGGGCGCGCTTAACTACGTCTGGCCCGCGGCTCTGATCCTGGCCGGGTTATTACTGATTTATCGATTTATGCGTCGCCAATGAATTCTGTAAACAAGATGCTCCTGGCTTATAAGCAGGGGCATCTTTATGTTTGGATGTTATGTTTATTTACAGGACTTTCGCTTGGAGTGATGAGATGATACGATGTGGTCATGCTTTCATGCCCATATAAGCAAAAGTCCTAAACATAGATTTTCAATGCCGTTGCGAGCCGCGTTTTTAGCGGCGAAGCAATCTCGCGTAAAGTTGGGGATTGTTTCGGGCACGCTTCGCGACGCCCTCGCAACAACGTGAGTACGTATGAGAGCATAGTGAAAAACTCAACCTGGCTAAAGCGCGTTTTATTGTTTATCGTCCTTGCGGCTTTGCTTTATTTTGCCATCCGCCACGCACCGCTTACTGAAATCTGGAACGCACTCAAACAACTGCAACTCTGGCAAATTATCGTCATCGCGACTCTCAATGCATTCCTTTATATTCTCGCTGCCTTGCGCTGGTGGGTTATTGTGCAGGCAGAAAGCAAACTCGTGCCTTACTTTCCATTGTTGAGCATACGCGTCTCAGTCTTCGGAATCAGTTACTTTACCCTCGGGCCACAAGTGGGCGGAGAACCTTTGCAGATACTTTCTCTACAAAGAAATTATGGTCTCACCTACACTCGCGCTACAGCTTCTGTTTTAATGGACAAACTGCTTGAGTTTCTGGTTAACTTCATCATGCTGGCAGTCGGCTTATCGGCAATCCTCCAGGCAGGAGTCCTGATCGAAAGCGGCGTACAGTTTATGGGAAGTCTGATCCTGTTGATATTTCTGATCTCGTGGCCGCCTATTCATCTAATCCTGCTTTATAACCGCCGTTATCCATTGACCAGTTTGATCCACGCCATCCCATTCATCTCGAAAAGTTCAAAACCGATCCGCTTCCTGCGCGCCGCTGAAAGATTGGCGGGCACGTTTTGCCAGCGTCACCCGCGTCGCCTGCTTGCTGCGTTGGGCCTCTCATTGCTGGCCGGGGCTGGGATGTTGGTGGATTACGCATTGATGGCCTCGTTTCTGAGCATTCACCTGCCCTTCTGGAAAATGATCGCGGGCTGGATGATGAGCTGGATTTCGTTGCTGATGCCTTTGCCCGGCGGATTAGGCGCGCTCGAAGCCAGCCAGGTTTTCACGCTCGGCAAATTCGGCTTCACCGCGGCCACCGCCCTCAGCCTGACTTTGCTGATGCGCGGCCGCGACATCTTCATCGGCGGGCTGGGGTTAATTCTTGCGGGTCACCGCTTTGGCAAGTAAGATAGAACCCATTGATTCCATCTTGACCCCAAAGGAGACAGCCATGAAATTTAATACAAAACAAATCATCATCATTCTCGCTGTTCTTGTCACCGCCGCCCTTCACCTCGGCGCAGCTTTCGACAAAGTCTTGTTCCCACAAGCGCCCGACATTATGTTCACATTGAACGGGCTTGGATATTTGGGCTTACTGGGTGCTTACTTTTTACCGATCAAGTTCTTTCAGGAACGTCACAAATTAGTCTGGCAGGTTTTATTTGGTTACGCCATCCTGACCATCGTTGCATGGCTCGTGATCTGGGTTGGCTTCAGCGTTATCCGTGACGGCCAGCCTTTCTTTGCGCTCCCTGAATCATATTACGGCATTCCGGCCAAGATCACAGAAGTCATTCTGCTTTGGGCCTTGTGGTCAGAAAAACCGCAATAACTTTTTTCGAGGGGGTAAAATGGGTTCATGAAATTTAGTAACACTGTGACTTTTACCGCGCCGCGACAGGTGGAACTTCGTCAGGAGTCTTTGCCTGCTCTCGGCGCGGACTGTGTTCTGGTCGAGACCATCTGCTCGGCTATCAGCGCCGGGACGGAGATGCTTGTCTACCGCGGACAATTTCCGCGCGAAGTGGATTCGGTCGACTCTATCAGCAGCGGACTTGATTATCCGACGGCTTATGGCTACGCCTGCGTCGGACGCGTGATCGAGCACGGTTCACACGTCGACCCGAAATGGGCTGGCCGTTTAATTTTTTCTTTCCAACCCCATGCCTCTCACTTCATCACCAGCACCGATTGCCTGGTCCCAATCCCCGAAAACATTTCACCCGAAACAGCTTGCTTTCTTCCGAATATGGAAACCGCAGTTAATTTAGTGCAAGATGCCGCGCCGATTCTCGGTGAGCGTGTCCTGGTTTTGGGACAAGGTGTGATCGGTTTACTGACAACTTCTCTGTTGCGCGAATTTCCGCTTGAATCACTGCTCACCGCCGATCATTACGAACTGCGTCGCAAAGCATCCGGCGTGACTGTCTCGCTTGATTCTTCTGCATCCAACTTTCGCGAACAGGTAAAGTCTCTTCTTAAATCCGGAGCGGACTTAACCCTTGAACTCAGCGGCTCCCCCTCCGCGCTGGATGATGCCATCGCGTTGACTTGTTTTTCGGGGCGCGTCGTCATCGGTTCGTGGTATGGAGAGAAACGCGCGCCGATCGATCTGGGTCACAGCTTTCATCACTCGCGCATCAAATTGATCTCATCACAAGTCAGCACCATTGCACCAGAGTTGTCCGCGCGTTGGGATAAGTCGCGCCGCTTCGATGTGGCTTGGAAAGCCTTGGAAAGAATCAAACCCGAAAAGTGGATTACACACCGCTTCCCCATTGAGCACGCTGCGGATGCTTATCGCCTGTTAGATGAACGTCCGCAGGAAACTATTCAGGTCATTTTCAATTACACCTGATACTTGAAACCTGATACCGGAGCATTTATGTACACACTTGCCGTTCGCCGTGAATTTATCGCCCGCCATTTTCTGATTGGAGGAGATTGGGGCCCGGAGAATTTTCCAAACTCGCACCATTACATTCTTGAATTGCGACTCAAAGGAGAGCAACTCGACCAGCATGGTTATTTATGTGATATTGTGGATGTTGAAAAACATCTTGATGAAATCGTCAGCTACTATCGCGAGCAAATGCTGAACGAGAAGCCTGAATTCTCAGGGCTGAATCCGAGCATCGAACATTTCGCGCGGATATTGGCAGCTTCGCTAAACGAAAAGATCAAAGCAAAAAATATCTGCAAGCTCAAAGTTGTGTTGTGGGAACATAAGAACGCCTGGGCATCTTACTCGATAAAACGCTAGGTCTCGTACGACGGTAGTCGAGTAGCGTTCTTTGCGTATCGGGACCCCGCCGCCTACTCAACCAGCGAAGAAATATGAAAATCGGTCTTGTCATTTACGGCTCACTCGACGCATTAAGCGGCGGATATTTGTATGACCGCAAGTTGGTCGAATATTTGCGCGGACAGGGTGACAATGTCGAGATCATCAGCCTGTCGTGGAGGAACTACGCCGCGCATCTCACCGACAATTTTTGGTTTCGCATGTGGAGTGAGGGAGCTCGCTCCCGCACCGGACGGCAAGCTATCCGACGCCAAAAATTTGACATTCTTATTCAAGATGAGCTCAATCATCCTTCGCTTATCGGCGCAAATCGTGGGCAGCATCCGTACCCTATTTTGAGTCTTGTTCACCATCTACGCTGTTCAGAACTTCGTCCTAGATGGCAAAACATTTTGTATCGCATGATCGAAAAGAAATATTTGCAATCGGTGGATGGATTTATCTTTAACTCAGAAACAACAAAGAGCGTGGTCAATGGATTACTGGTTAATGAAAAAAAATATGTCGTGGCCCATCCACCGACAGATAGATTCGGAGCACAGATTTTAGAAGATGAAATTGACAAGCGTGCCAAAACTCCCGGATTTAGAATCTTGTTTCTTGGAAATGTGATTTATCGAAAAGGGCTACACACTTTATTGCGAGCCTTATCCATTATCCATTCTCCATCAACCATCCTTGATATCGTCGGCTCGTTAAATTCCGAACCGCAATACGTCAAAGAAATGCAGGACACCGTCCACGGTCTATCGTCCACCATTATTTTTCACGGCGCACTTGATAAGCAACCGCTTATCGAATTGCTCAAACAAGCTCACATTCTCATTGTTCCATCCAGCTATGAAGGTTTTGGAATTGTCTATCTTGAAGGCATGGGATTCGGTTTGCCAGCCATCGGCACAACCGCTGGCGCGGCTAGAGAAATTATCACGCACGGCGAAAACGGATATTTGATTCAACCCGATGATGCCGAAGCTCTCGCAAAATATTTATCCGATCTTGTAAGTGATAGAAATTTATTAACTCAACTTTCCATCAACGCGCTAAAAAGATTTCGACAACAACCAAAATGGGAGCAGACCGCCGGAAGAATTCGTTCGTTCCTGCTGTCAATGATCTGATATGGAATATTCTTTTACTGATTATCTGCTTGCCAAACAAAGCGTGGACGACCGCGCATTAAACCGTCATGTTTACGATGCGATGGTTGCCAACCTGCCAGCACAACCGATTCACATCATCGAGGTCGGCGCAGGGATCGGGACGATGCTGACGCGTCTGATTCGCTGGAACGCTCTGAAAAAAGCCAACCATGTGCTGGTCGATGAAATAGCAGATAACATCGAATACGCGTCAGAGTGGTTTCCGCAATGGGCAACGGAAAACGGCTTGAGCGTGGAAAGACATCGCCCCCTTGCGGGGAGCGGACAGAATCGACTACGGGTGTTCGACCAGACTCGCGACATCCGAATCACGTTCGAGCGTGCAGACGTTTTCGATTTCATCCGAACAAATCCCCCACCTGCTGACTTGTTGATCGCGCACGCCGTCCTGGATCTGCTTCCAATGCCTGAGTCTTTGCCCAAATTATTTTCGCTAACAAAATCACTGGCGTGGTTCACGATCAATTTCGACGGCGTGACTTCACTTGAACCAGCCGTTGACCCGACGCTGGATGCAACCATTGAGCGGCTTTATCACGAGTCGATGGATAAACGCCCGACTGGCGGTGACAGCCACAGCGGACGGCATTTGATCGGCCATTTTAAAAATGAGGGCGCAAATATTCTCGCAGCAGGCGCATCAGATTGGGTGGTGCACGCTGTGAACGGAAAATATCCATCCGACGAAAAATTTTTCCTGCAATTCATTTTGCATTTCTTTGAAGAAACCTTGACCGGACATCCCGAATTGAACGCAAAACAATTTTTGGATTGGCTTAATCACCGACGCGTACAAATCGAGCGCGGCGAATTAGTCTATATCGCACACCAGATGGATTATTTGGTGAAAGTGCAATGATGTCATTGCGAGGGCGTTCTTCCCGAAGCAATCCCCAATCATGCAGGAGATTGCCACGCTCGCCTTTGGCTCGCTCGCACGTGTGCCTGCGCACGTTGCAGGCAATAACATCACTTTGTAGTGTATAATCTTTCTGCACCTAAATTTACTGACGTCAGCAGTCTCTCGCTGTTATCTTGAGCGTTCGCTCAATTCCCCCCAACACTAGTTTGACTTCTGAAGACAAGGATATATTTTGAGTTTCGAACAATTTAATCTCGATTCACGCCTCTCGGCGGGAATCCATCGCGCGGGCTATGAAGAGCCAACGCCGATTCAAGTTCAGGTTATTCCCGCAGCATTGGAAGGCCATGACCTGATCGGCACCGCGCAAACCGGCACGGGAAAAACTGCCGCTTTCGTTTTACCGATCTTACACAGACTACTCAGCGGACCGCGCGGCATCGCCCGAGTTTTGATCGTCACACCGACGCGCGAACTGGCCGAGCAAATCAACGACGCCATCCGTGCGCTGTCGGTGGGCACACGCATCCGCAGCGCAACCATTTACGGCGGAGTCGGAGCCGCACCACAGATCAAGGCCCTTCGTGACGGCGCGGAAATTCTGGTCGCATGTCCGGGACGTTTGCTGGATCTCGTCGAACAACGTCATGCCAAGTTGGACCGCATCGAAATGCTGATCCTCGATGAAGCCGACCGCATGTTCGACATGGGTTTTCTGCCGGACGTGAAGCGCATCATCAAGGCCGTGCCTGCTAAGCGCCAGACCATGTTATTCTCGGCCACTTTCCCGCGCGAAATTGAAGAGCTGGCAAAACTTTCGCTGCATAACCCCAAGCGCATCTCGATGGGCATCAGCGCACCGGCACACACTGTCACGCACGCGTTGTATCCTGTGCCTTCGCATTTGAAGTCCGGGCTTTTGCTGTCCCTGCTCAAACATACCGACACGAATTCCGTCCTGATCTTCACGCGCACCAAACATCGCGCCGAAAAGCTCACCAAGCAAATCGACAATGCTGGATATAAAGTTACCAGCCTGCACAGCAACCGTTCACAGGGACAACGTCAGGCCGCGCTCAAAGGTTTCAGGAGCGGCACGTATCAGATCATGGTCGCCACCGATATCGCCGCACGCGGCCTCGACGTGGAAGGCATTTCGCACGTCATCAACTTCGACATGACCGATACCGCCGACGCATACATCCATCGTATCGGACGCACCGGCCGTGCCGAACGCACCGGCGATGCATTCACGCTCGTCACGCCGGACGACAGCGACATGATCCGTACTCTGGAACGCATCATGGGTAAACCGTTGACTCGCAAGACTCTCGACGACTTTGATTACACGGCTCCCACCCCGCCCCGAGCGGCTCCCGATGTAAGAGGCCCCCGCCACAACCAGGCCCGCCCCGCGCGCTCAACCCCATCCTCCTATCACTCCCCGCGCGGCTTCTCGCCAAAACGTAAGACAAGGTAAATTACCCATATGAATCAAAAGAGCCTGACGCTTTCGCGTCAGGCTCTTTTTCAGCTTAGCTCAGAACTGAGACATTGACTGCCTGAGGACCCTTGGGGCCTTTTTCGACAGCGAACTCAACTCTTTGTCCTTCTTGCAGGTTACGGAAGCCGTCACCTTGAATAGCGGAGAAATGGACGAACACGTCCGCTCCACCTTCGCGGGCGAGAAAACCGTAGCCCTTTTCACCATTGAACCACTTGACCGTACCAGTTATTCTGTCAGACATTGTATTTGCCTCCTTTGGCAATTTAACAAATTTTAGGTGTTCTGTGTGTTCCATCGGAGGAAAAACAAAACAGCCCACGGAATAAACCGTGAGCTGTTGTCTATAATTCCAACGCGAACTTACTGTTATCCTACGCAAATGATAATAACACACTAATCAAAATGGGGCAATCAAAATCAGGGAGCAATATCTCAGTTTACAGACTCACTTATGCACCCGTATTGTATAATCCTATCCATGAATTTCCTTATCACCGGCGCGGCCGGTTTCATCGGTTCGACTTTAGCCAACCACCTCGCCCGCGAGGGACACCAGGTGCGTGGGCTGGACGATCTGTCCACAGGCGATCCACAGGCGCTTTCACCTGACGTACATTTCACACGCGGCGATGTCAGTGACCGCCCCAAACTATGGACTCTTCTTCAGGAAGTGGATGTGGTCTATCATCTGGCGGCGCGCGTCTCGGTGCCAGAATCTGTTTTGTATCCGCGCGACTATAATAACGTTAATGTTGGCGGGACGGTGGCGCTGATGGAAGCTATACGGGATGTCGGCGTGCGACGCGTGGTGCTGGCATCGTCGGGCGCGGTATACGGTGATCTCGGCGAGCAACCTTTGTGTGAGACCGTCACACCCAATCCGCGGTCACCCTATGCGGTTTCAAAACTGGCGGCTGAATATTACGTCCGCACCATCGGCGGATTGTGGGGCATCGAAACCGTCAGCTTGCGGATATTCAACGCCTATGGGCCGGGACAACATTTACCCGCTTCACATCCACCCGTTGTGCCTTACTTTTTGCGTCAGGGGTTACGCAGCGGCACGCTCGTTGTGCACAGCGACGGCGCGCAAACGCGTGATTATGTTTACGTGGACGATGTTGTCAGTGCGATGGTGGCAGCGGCGACTGCACCGAAAATCAACGGGCTGGTCATCAACGTCGGCTCAGGCACAGAGATCAGCGTGCGCGAGCTGGTCAAACATGTGTTGGATGTAACCGGCGGCAAACCTGAGGTAATTTACAACTCGAAAACTTCCGGCGGTGTCTCGCGCATGTGCGCAGATTTGACCCTTGCACAAGACAAGTTGAGCTATCGACCGTCAATCAAGTTGGATGAGGGCCTGCGGATGACGCTTAAGCGCGATCCACGATTTAAGTGAGAAATACAAAGGACACGAAGCACACAAGGTTTTAAGACTTCTTCCTTCATGGCTTTTGTGCCCTTCGTGTTTAAAAATGCCACTTTCCCGCGAATTTTACAACCGCCCCACGCTGACTGTCGCACGCGAACTGATCGGTGCGCGGCTGATTCGGATTCTGGATGGACAAAAATTGGTCGGTCTCATCACGGAGACTGAGGCATACATCAGTGAAAAAGATTTGGCTTGTCACGCAAAAGCTGGACGAACTCCGCGTACAGCGATAATGTTTGGTTCACCGGGACATGCCTACGTTTATTTCACATATGGAAATCATTGGATGCTGAACGTGGTTACCGAACGCGAAGGATTCCCTGCGGCAGTGTTGATCCGCGCGATACAGCCGGAAGAAGGCGCGGATATTATATCGGCTCGGCGGGGCGGACGCGATACTTTGGGTCCGGGCAAATTGACGCAGGCGATGGGAATCACCAAAAGCGAGAACGGACTCGATTTAACGGTGACCGGTTCCAGCTTGTGGATCGAAGCGGGACAAGCTGTCCCAAATTCGCTCGTGACGAAAGGTCCGCGTGTGGGTTTAAATAATACGCCGGAACCGTGGCTGTCGAAGCCGTGGCGGTTTTTAGTCAAAGGTTGGAAAATTTAGCATATCATTGCGAGCCGTTCTTTGGCGAAGCAATCCCCAATTTGGCTAGGAGATTGCTTCGTCAGGAAGAACACCTTCCTCGCAATGGCAAAACTACTTGGAGGAACAATGGGCTTACTCGATGGAAAGAATGCACTGATCTTTGGTCTCGCAAATGAACGCTCGATCGCCTGGGGCATCACACAAGCCATGCACCGCGAAGGCGCCAAGATTGGAATTAGTTACGCGGGCGAAATGCTCGAGCGACGCGTCAAACCGCTGGCCGAACAGGTCGGATGCAAGTTCGTCGAAGAGTGCGATGTAACCAAAGACGAACAGATCGCGGCAGTGGTTGAAAAAACTGCGAAGGATTTTGGCAAGGTGGACATTCTGATCCACTCGGTGGCTTTTGCTGGCCGCGAAGAATTGACTGGCCCTTATTACAACACCAGCCGCGATGGGTTCAAGAATGCAATGGACATCTCTGTTTATTCGTTCGTTGCGCTGGCAAAAGCGTATTTGCCAATTTTGAATCCGGGCGCGTCGCTGATGTGCATGACCTATTATGGCTCGGTCAAGGTTGCGCCGCATTACAACGTGATGGGCGTGGCGAAGGCCGCGCTCGAAGCGTCGACGCGGTATCTGGCTTATGACCTTGGCCCGCAGAAGATCCGCGTAAACGCGATTTCAGCGGGGCCGATCCGCACGCTGGCCGCGGCGGGTGTGGGCGGCTTCCGCGATATGTACAAACATTTCGCAGACATATCCCCCCTGCGCGAGAACGTGACGATCGAGGATGTAGGTAATGCAGCGGTATTCCTTGCTTCCGGTCTTTCAGCCCGCATTACCGGCGAAGTATTGTACGTTGACTCTGGCTTCAACACCATCGGCGTGCAGATGGGCCCAGAAAAAGGAAACGAAGGATAATACTTTTGGATAAAATGAAATAATCACCGCCTTATTGGCGGTGATTATTTCATAACAGTCGGGGCGCCGAGATTTGAACTCGGGACCTCACGGTCCCGAACCGTGCGCTCTACCGGTCTGAGCCACGCCCCGAAAGCAGTGCGCATTATACCTGTGCGATATGCTTTTGGCAAGTAAGCCATGCCATCCGCGACCTCGGCGTTACGGATTGAGAGTAATTTCCTGACTATAAACATACACCGGACTATTCACCAACACATCGTCCGGCTGACGAATGAAGAGCCGCGCCTGCGTCGGCGCGCTGACTTTATACGGGATGGTCGTGCTGAAATTTTGCGCGCCCAGGCTGGCAAAGTTCAACACACGCAATCCGAGGCTCTTAGCATCATCAGAGACCAACTCAAGGACAACTTGCTTATGATTAAATGGAAGGAACTGCCCCTCGACATTTACAATGCCGCCTGAGACCGTACTGCGCGCCGGAAGATGAAGCAGGGTCACGCGCTCATAAATGCCATTGCCCGCCGGGTTGATCTGGCTTACGCCGGATGATATCAACAAAACGCGTACTGTGTTAAGAGATTGGACATGTCCATGTTCATCCTTTGTGCTGACTTGCAGAATGCCCACCTCCGCTGCAGCGCGTATCTCGAACGGGATTTTCATGGATAGAAACTCACCGCGGGGGTGACTTGGCAGCACTCTCACCGATCTGCTAAGCAAGCGCCCATCTTCGCCAAATAGAGCCAACTCCACTTTATTGCTCTTACCTGAAACCGCCACAATGCGGACATCCAGCGGCGAAGCCACCCTCGACTGCGGGCCGGGCGCGTTGATCTGAATGGCCGCCAACGGAACATCTGGTGCGGGTGTGAAGGTGGCTGTGGGCTGAGGGGTTAGGGTTGCGGGTACCGGCGTTTCGGTTGGAGACTCAGTCAGTGGAATAGCCGCGGCCGTTTGCGCGGACATCGTCCCGTTGAGAGATTGAGCGGTGAGGTAGATTACCGTGGACAGATAATCAGCGGGATAAGGCGTGGGTGCAGAAACAGAACCCGGTAACGCACACCCAGCCAAAAGTCCAGAGAGAGAAGCGAACAGCAGGATTATTTTATACATAACGAATCATTCATTACCTTAAATTACAAATGTCATTGCGAACGCACTTCGCGAAATAATCTTCTCACGAATTCGTCGGGAAGAACATCCTCAACGCAATGACATCCATAATTGGACGCCCTCGCGAGAAGGGCGTCCATCGTTCCTTTTATTTGAGATTTACAGCCCGTAGATGTCGCTATATTTTGTTTTAAGATAGCGGACGTAAGGTTCAGGCGTGATCTTCGAGCCGGTCACGCGCTGGACGAGATCCTGCGGATCATACTTGCGTCCATGTTTGTGGACATTTTCATGCAACCAGCCAAGCAGAGAATCAAATTTGCCTTTGCGAATCTGGTCATCGAGGCCTTTGATATCTTTGTTGATCTTCTCCCACAATTGAGCGGAGACGAGGTTGCCGAGCGCATACGTGGAGAAGTAACCGATGGAGCCGTACGACCAATGAATATCCTGCAAGACGCCCAGCGCCTCATTGGGCGGAGTGATGCCGAGATAATCCTTCATCTTTGCGTTCCAGATTTCGGGCAAGTCCTTGATGGCAGCTTTGCCTTCGATCATGGCAATCTCAAGTTCGAGGCGCAGCATAATGTGCAGATTGTACGTGGCCTCATCTGCGTTGACGCGGATGAGCGAAGGCTCGACCTTGTTGATGGCTTTGTAGAAATTCTTGAGGCCAACGCCATCCAACTGCGATGGGAAAACCTTCTTGAGTTGTGGATAGAAGAATTCCCAGAAGGCGAATGAACGTCCGACCAGGTTTTCCCACATGCGCGATTGGGATTCATGGACAGCCAGCGATGTGCCATGCGCCAGTGAGCTGCGGTCATAAGCAGGGTTGATTCCCTGCTCATACATCGCGTGGCCCGATTCGTGCATGGCGCTGAAAATCGTGGCAAGCGGACTCCCCGCTTCGAAGCGGTTGGTGATGCGGACATCGTTTGAACTGAACGATGTCTCGAACGGATGCGGGGCCTTGTCCATGCGTCCGCGGTTCCAGTCATAGCCAAAGGCTTTGGTCACACTGGCGCTGAAACCCCAAACTTTTTGTTCGTTGTATTTTTTGTGCAGGAATTTGTCGTTGACCTGCGGACGCGAGGCAATGGCCTTGATAAGTTCCACTTGCTTGGGGCGCAAGCCATCGAAGATGACACGCACATCAGCGGTCTTCATGCCGGGCTCGTAATCATCCAATAATGTATCGTAAGGATGATCGGCTGGCGGAAAGAAGCTGATATATTCCTTGACCAGCTCAACCACCTTTTCAAGATGCGGACGAAAAATCGAGAAATCAGATTTTGACCTGGCCTCAGCCCAGCCTTCAAATGCCTTGGCCGTGATGATGGCCTGCTTCGCCACAAACTCGGATGGCACGCGCACAGCCTTGTCATAATCGCGGGCCGTGACTCGGATCATGGCCGCTTCATCGGAAGACGGATCAGCGCCTGCGAATTCCTGCTTTAGATCGTCGATCAGTTTGCCAACTTCAGTGGAGGTCGCTTTTTGGTGTGCGATCTTGCCAAGCGTGGCTAATTGCTGACCACGCGCTTCGTTGCCTCCGGCGGGCATATAAGTCTGCTGATCCCATCCAAGCAGGGCGGCGGCGTTGCTGAGATCAGAGATTTCGCCCATGATCTCTTTCAACTTATCATATTTTTCGGACATGGATTCTCCTTGTAGCCCTCACCCCAACCCTATCCCAGAATTGGGAGAGAGTTAAAGAGCAAGGGAAAAATTATGATACTTTCCATCTCAAAGGCTTGCCGTTCAACGCGGCCAGCACTTCATGAGCAATATCTTCAGCGGCGCGGACTTGCGCTTCAGCCGTCTGCGCGCCGATGTGCGGAGTGGCGATCACGCGCGGATGTTTGACGAGTTCCGTCAAACCGGGCGGCTCAGTCGCGAACACATCCAAACCAACGCCCGCCACTTTCCCGGAATTCAAAGCGGCCAGCAAGGCGGCTTCATCGATAATTCCGCCGCGCGCCGCGCAAATAATCCGCACGCCATCCTTCATTTCAGAAATAGCCAGCGGACCGATCAAGTCACGTGTTTGAATATTCAGCGGTGTGTGCACTGAAATAAAATCCGACCAGTCATAAAGTTCCTGCAACGTGACCGGCTCTCCGCCGAGTTCTTTAATTTTATGCTCAGGGATGTTCGCATCGTAAGCCACAACGTTCATGCCAAAGGCCGCGGCGCGTTTTCCAACTTCCTGGCCGATGCGTCCATAACCGATAATGCCGAGCGTCTTGCCGTTGAGTTCAACGCCTTCAAGCTGTTTCTTCAACCACTCCCCTTTTTTCATGCCTGTGTCCGCGCGCGGGATTTCACGCGCAACCGCCAGCAAGAGTCCAAACGTCAATTCAGCGACGGCCAGCGTGGTTGAAGTCGGTGCGTTGACCACCGTCACGCCATGCTTCTTGGCAGACTCAAGATCGATGTTGTCTACGCCGACACCAGCCCGGCCAACAACCTTGAGTTTTTTCGCAGCATCGAAAACAGCGGCCGCGACTTTGGTCTGGCCGCGCACGATGAGCGCGTCGTAATCGCCAACAGCTTTGATCAAGTCCGGTGCGGAGATACCCGTTTTATCGTCCAGGTGTGAAGCGGCACGAAGAACGGACTGTCCTGTTTCGTCCAGCCCATCCGTGATCAAAATATTGAAGTCAGGCATGGTCAAATTGTACCTTATCAAATTACAGGTTGAAATACCAGTTCAATCAAGTCCGGTCTCAAGGATTTCCACAGGCATTCGGCCTTTAACCAATTTATCCAACAGGTTCCTGTTGGATAAATAAATTCTTAAGGACATTTTCTATGCTCGCCACTGCCATCATCGAGAATGTCAACTGTGAGTCCCTCTCGCAGCTCAGCAGAGAGCACCTCAGGCTGGTTGGGAAGATCATAATCATAGACAGTATAGATGCCCGGATTTATCCACTGGATATTATCAGGATACCCACTAACAGATAGAAGAACTGTATCTCCAGGCTCAACAAGCATCTTATGGTTTGTGCAATTTCGGAAATAAGATGCTACGGGCCGGGCCACGTTCATAATCTCCGGCAGGGTCATCACATCACCGCTGACAACAGAGTAAGTTGTCTGGATGGAAACCCAACCGGTTTTGTTCGGCTGGTCAGGGATGGGAATCTGTACCCAACGCGCAAGAACATCGCGTCCTAATGCCGTAACAACGCGGCCCTTCACCAAAACAGAAACTGAGTTATATGCCAGATCTGGACCGCGCCGGATGAAAAGGTTGCCATTTACAGCAGTGACAGTAACCGCGGGCGATATCAAAGCAGCTGAAGCGGTTGGGCTGGCGATTTCTGCCGGAACCGTTGGCACCGGAGTATCCGTTGGCAATAAAACTGTTGGGGTCATTTCGATCTGCTGTGAAGGCAACGCTTGAAAACTAACTGGCGTAGCTACACGGAGAGCGCACCCCTGGCTGGAAATTATAAAAGCAATCACGATCAGCCAGAAAAAAATTTTGGGAAATTTATTTGACATTCTCGCTCAATCAAACCATCAGGCCTTTGCCGGTAACAATAATCAGCAAAGGCCTGAAATTATTCGTAACGCAACGCCTCGACCGGTTCAAGGCTGGCCGCGCGGTTGGCAGGATAAATCCCGAAGAACAAACCGACCGCGGCGGAGAAGATCGTAGCCAGCAAAATCGCGTCCATTCCAACGACGGGGGTGAAATTATTTCCAGTGGCGACCGCAATCTTCCCAACGATGAAAGCGATCAACCAGCCGAATATAATGCCGATAATGCCTCCCAGCAAACTTAGCAAAGATGACTCCGCCAGGAATTGAACAAGGATGTCGCGCTTGCGCGCGCCCAATGCTTTTCGCAGACCAATCTCGCGCGTCCGCTCTGTGACCGACACCAGCATGATGTTCATGATGCCGATGCCGCCCACCAATAATGAGATGGCCGCGATGCCGCCCAGGAAAATGGTCAGGACGCCGGTCACGCTTTGAACTGTTGTCAAAATGCTTTCCTGAGTAAAGACCGTGAAGTCATCCATACCGACAGGCGTGCGATGGCGAGTTCGCAAAATTTGACTGATCTCGTCCGATGCAGCGTTCACAGTTTGGAAGTCTGTTGCCTGAACATAGATGGTATCTACCGTGTCGATACCGGGACGGGACACAAGTCGTGCTGAAGCGGTGTTCAACGGAACAATGACTTCGCTATCCTCGGAGCCGAACGAACTGCCGCCCTGCGGAGTCAACACGCCGATGATGTGAAAAGGCTGACCACTAATGCGAATCGTCTCACCGATCAATCCATCGCGGTGACCAAATAATTTATCGGCCACATCCACGCCGATCACAGTAACCGAAGCCCGTCCAAGATTTTGGTCTTCGCTGATGAAGTCACCTTCAAGCAAACTGATATTGCGAACCGACTTATAGGATGGAGTCACGCCGACAATCGCGGAAGTTGTGGTCTGGCCGCCGAAATCCACATTACCATTTCCCTGTACAACAGGCGCCACATCCTGAACATCGGGCGCGGCCAATTGATCCAGCAAAGCATTGGCATCACCTGCCGTTAATGGGCGCGGATTCTTTACCGCCGTGTTATTCCTCGCACCGCGAAAAACAAATAACAGGTTTGTTCCGACCTGATTGATTGAACCGGTAATCGAGGCAGTCGCCCCATTCCCGACCGCCAGCATGGCAATGACCGCCGCCACGCCGATGACAATACCAAGCACCGTCAGGCCGGAGCGCAGTTTATTTGAGTTGAGGCTTTCGAGCGCTTCGAGCAATACTTGAGCGATGTTCATTTTTTGCCTTCCGCCGCGTCTTCGACCAGGCCGTCACGAATCCGGATAACGCGCTGGGTCTGCCCGCTCACGGTCGGGTCATGCGTCACAATGATAAGCGTTGTGCCGCGATCCTTGTTCAAGTTAAGCAACAAAGTCATGATCTCTTTGCCAACCTTTGAGTCCAGGTTGCCAGTCGGCTCATCGGCCATTATCATGGCCGGATCGTTGACAATGGCGCGCGCAATTGCCACACGCTGTTGCTGCCCACCGGAAAGTTCGGTCGGGCGATGCTTCATCCGGTCGCCAAGTCCAACCGCTTCGAGAGCGGCTTTGGCAATCTCACTCCGCTTCTCGACAATACCGGCATAGCGCAGTGGCAGTTCAACGTTAAAGAGCGCACTCTGACGCGAAAGCAGATTAAACGACTGAAAAACGAATCCAACTTTATGATTACGGATTATCGCCAGTTGATCGTCGTTGAGTGTGGCAACCGATTCGCCATCCAAAACATACTCACCAGAAGTCGGACGGTCAAGACAGCCCAGGATATTCATCATTGTGGACTTGCCTGAACCGGACGGACCCATGATGGAGACCACCTCGCCACGCTTGATCTTCAACGAAGCACCGCTTAGAGCCTGAACCTCGACCTCGCCCATCTTATAGACCTTGGTCAGGTCTTTAGCTTCAACAACCCAATCCGTCATTATCCGCCTCCACCACCGAACGGACCACCGCCGCCAGTGCCTGGCCCAAATTGCGCCGGCGGATTCAAAATGACCAAATCGCCTTCTCTCAAATTTCCATCCAGAACGACGCTCATCGAATCAGACGAAGCACCAAGTGTGACTACGACTTGTTGCGGCTGGCCGTTTATCAAAATGTACACCACCCGCTTCCCATCCACGAGACGAACGGCCCGGTTCGGAACCAGCAATTGACCCTTGACCTGGTTCACAATAATATTCACTGCCGCAGTCATGCCTGGCTTAACCTGCTTGTCTGCATCCGTCAGCTTGACAGTTACCGTGAAATTTACGGATCCCGACACAACATCACCTGACTGCGACACTTCCGTGACTTCACCGTGATAGGTTGTGCCAGAGATCGCGTCGAATGTAAGCGTAACCGGCTGATGAACTGAGATGCTGTTGATGTCTATCTCAGAAACCTGCACATCAACAAGTAAACTGGAAAGATCATCAACGCGGAAAGCAACCTTGCCAGTGCTAACCTGATCACCGGGCATTGGGTCGGCCTGGGTCACTGTTCCATTAAATGGCGCAATAATATGATCTGCGTTAAGCGTCGCCTGCGCCGCGCCGACGCGTGCCTGCGCGGCCGCCAGGTCATTCTGATTTGGGCCGTTTTTTATCCGATCATATGTGCGTCGAGCATCGTCAAGTTTAGCCCTGGCCAAAGCCAGATCATTATCCGCTTTGGCAATGGTCGCGGCGTCTGCATACCCTTTGTAATTCCTGATATGTGGAATCTGCTGATTACCAACATAGGTATATGTAACCTCCTGAATGTCAATAAGGCCATCCAATGATTTACGATAGTTATTGGCCTTATCATAAGCATCCTGGGCGTTTTTTAAAGCGATGACAGCCTGCGCTCTTGCCGTATCTGAATTGGTCAGATCGTCAAGAGCCTGCTGTGCGCTTACCAAATCGGCTTCAGCCAAAATGATGTTTTGCGATAGAGACGCCTTGGAAAGGGAGGCAAGCACATTGCCTTTTTGGATCTGGTCACCCACTTGTACGTTAACTTTCTCAACTGTACCGGCTGTCTGCCAGATCAGCGTCGCGCTTTGGGCGGCTCGCACACTGCCCGTTGCGCCGACCATGGCCGTTAAATCACCGCGGGCCGCCTTATCGGTCTGGTATAAGGTCTGAGACTTTGCGCCACCATTCCTCATCACAAAAAAGAGAACGATCAGCAAGATAACACCAACAGGAATGGAAATCTTGCGATGCTTTTTCAAGAACTCCCAGATATTCTTGAAAAAACCGCCAATTGAATTTAGAAACTTCGACATCGATTTTCCTCCGCGAGGGCGTTACCTCGCCAATAATGATTTTACTTGATACAAGTTGAATGGCAAGGTTGCCCGTACCATTTATACAATTAATTTATACTTCATTTTTCCAATTCCCTAAAATTTCACTGGACCAACTCCAAAATCGAGAGAAGTATAAACTACAAATATGAACTCAATGTAAACGAAACCGGGATAAATAAAATGAAGGCAAACTCAATGGCACAAAATTGTGACGATTGTCGTCCGCATTGGTGACATTAGAGCCTGTGTCCATACAAGCGCATTGGGTATGATGAAATGGAAGACCTTCTAGCCCCCTTCGGAGGACGTATGCAAGCTGTTCCAAGCGAATTTCTTGATATTGATCGCAAAGCACGCGCCAATAAGCCGTTTTTTGATCTTGATCTGCGCCCACCTGAAATTCGCACTTGCGATTTTGACGACGTAGTTATCAGCTTCGATCCCGAACGCGCCATGACGGAAGCGGCGCGTTGTATTCATTGTCCCGATCCCGCGCCGTGTATGTTAGCATGCCCCACCAGCAACGACATTCCATCCGCAATGTGGTTGATCGAGCAGGGAAAATTTGTCGAGGCCGCCAACATTTATCATCAAACCAGTTCCCTGCCTGAGGTGTGCGGACGCGTCTGTCCGCACGAGGCGCTCTGCCAGGGTTCCTGTGTGCTCAACAAACATCAGCAGCCTGTATTGACGGGTCAACTCGAAACCTTTGCCGTTGACTATGAACGCCGTACTGCCGGATATGTGATTCCGCTCGGAACGCCGACCGGGAAACGGGTCGCCGTTATCGGGGCCGGACCAGCCGGTGTAGCGTGCGCCGACCTGCTCGTCCAGAAGGGACACGAAGTTACCATCTTCGAGTCAAAGCCTGCGCCCGGCGGTCTGCTCGTGTACGGCATCCCGAATTTCAAACTTCCAAAAGATGTGTGGACTGAAAAATGGGAAGAGTTCGAACGTGCAGGCGTCAAGTTCGTTCCCAATACTTACATCGGCAAAGACAAAACAATTGACGGACTTTTCGCTGAAGGTTTTGAAGCGGTCTTCATCGGCGTTGGCTCTGAAATCGATGCAAAGATGGAAGACGCGCCCGGCACCGATTTGCCCGGTGTCTATGAAGCCACCGATTTTTTGATCCGCGGCAACGTGGACGAAAACCTGCTTCCTGAAAACATGAAAGAACCACTGACGATTGGCAATCGCGTTGTCGTCATCGGCGGCGGTGATACAGCCTCTGATTGTTTACGCACCGCTCTGCGGCTTGGCTCTGACGAAGTGACTTGTCTCTATCGCCGCACAGAAAAAGAAATGCCGGGCGGCAAGAAAGACCGCAAGATGGCGCGCGAAGAAGGCGCCAAGTATCGTTTCCTGACTCAGCCGGTGAAATTTATTGCCGGTGAAGATGGACGATTGGCCGCGGTCGAATGTATTGAAATGAGGCTGGGCGAACCGGATGCCAAAGGCCGTCGCAGACCGGTTCCGGTGGAAGGCTCAAACTTCAGCGTTGCTTGCGATACTGCCATTTTGGCGCTCGGTTATTGGCCTGACCCGATCATCGGCAAGACCACACCTGAACTTGAAGTCCATGATTATGGCTTGATCACAGTCAAGAACAAAGCTACCGGCGCAACTTCGCGCGAAGGCGTGTTCTCCGGCGGCGATTGCGCCACTGGCCCAGACCTGGTGGTCACGGCCATGGTAGGCGGACGCAAGGCCGCCTTGGCAATCGACGAATACCTAAAAAATAAAAAATAACCTCCTGAGGGGAGGGTATTACAGTAGAGGCACAACGCTTGCCCTGAGCTTGTCGAAGGGATGTTGTGCCTCTACGTGATTTACGGAGTACTGCGAAAATATCCAAACTAATATCTTGATTTTGCCAAGTTCCACGCATATAAGAGTTTAGATATTTTTTCAAGAAGCAGTAAATCCCTTCTTATCGGGGGCTAAACTATTATGGTTATAATCGTCGCCATGTTAAATCGTCTGGGTTTCATTCTTGAACGGTTGATTATTATTTTTATTTGTGTGTTGTTGCTAACCTCCGGCGAGCCCCGCCCTGCCGACACGATTGACAAAGTACGCGCTTACACCCGTGATATCGAATTCGATTACATTGCATGGATGCTCAATGCGGCGGATATAAAACTTCAACAAGGCGCGGCGGGCATTCCCGGTTATCTTGACCACGAGTCAAGCAAGGTGGCAGTCAGCACTTATCTGCGCGTCACACAGCAGATCATACAAGGCGAGGCCGCGCTCAATCGCGTGTATGCCGATGCTTCCATCAAAGACAAGGAAGCCTCATCCATTGCAATCCGTACTCAACTCGCAAGCCTGTATAAACAGCAAGCCGATCTCGCGCCGATCTCCGAAGCCGTGTTGCAGAAACAAGTTGCAGCAGTAGCCGCGGATTTCGGCCTCACAACACTCGGTCAGCCGATCCCGACGATTTTATTTCATTCATCCCCGGTGCCCAACGCGCTGATTGTCTCGCCGCGCGATCATGTTGAGCAGATCGCCAACATCTCAGTCTTGCCTGATCTCACCATCGACCAACAAGTAGCGCTTGAAGACCAGGTGCAAAAAGGCATGGATGTTTCCGCTTTGGTTGTACCGATCGGCGGCGTAGGCGTATATCCCACCATGATCATGCGCACCACCGACCTCTCATGGCTGGTCGACACCATCGCCCACGAATGGACTCACAACTATCTTGAACTTCGTCCGCTTGGATTGCTCTACGATCACACGCCCGAACTGCGGACGATGAACGAAACAACTGCCGACATTTCCGGGACCGAGATCGGCGCGGAAGTTATCAGACGTTACTATCCCGAACTTAAAAGCGCTTCTCTTCCAGACTTCAGTCTAATCGCACTTCCCCAGAATCATCCCAACCCCGGAGATTTACCACGTCCGCCCTTTGACTTCCGCGCCGAGATGCATACCACGCGCGTCACCGCCGATGCGTTAATGGCCGCTGGCAAGATCACCGAAGCTGAAGCTTACATGGAGCAACGCCGACAGATATTCGTGAAGAATGGATATTTCATCCGCAAACTAAATCAGGCTTATTTCGCATTTTATGGTGCATATGCAGATGTGCCCGGTGGTGCGGCAGGTGAAGATCCGGTCGGCCCGGCGGTGCGCAAATTGCGCGATGAAAGCAAATCGCTGGCAGATTTTATCAACCGCATCGCGTGGATAACTTCATTCGATGATTTGAAAAAAACTGTGGGACAATAAATTCAAAATTGTGGCGGGCGCACTTTGCAAGCGCACTCGCAGGACATGGCACAAGGAAATCCTCATGCGTGCAAAAACATTTCTACTTTTAATCATCTCGCTTTTCTTTCTTTTACTTCTCACATCCTGTTCTTCAAAGTCGTCCACAACCCTGACGGCCACACCTGCACTTGCACCGACTCTCGTCCCTGCCACGCCGACTACTAATATTGGTTGCTCTGTCATCACCATCGAGCCAACGCCGCAGGCCTCGTCCGCCCTGCCTGCCACCACTTCTGCCGACTACGTGCGTGGACCGAACAATGTTTCGACCACGTTGACTGTGTATTGTGAATTCCAATCGGGGCAGTGCCAGGTGTTGGGCGATATCCTCGATAAATTACAAGAAAATCATCCCAACGATGTACGCGTGGTCTTTCGTCCACTGCCGGCCGCTACCAGTCTATTGGATAAATCCGAGATCACCGTGCAGGCCGCCATCGCGGCGGGTAATCAAAATAAGTTTTGGGAAATGCGCGCCATCCTGCGTTCCAAATATAATGACTGGATCAAATTAACTGCCACCACTTTCGAGCCGTGGGCCGTGAATCAGGCTTCGGGGCTGGGACTTGACGAGGCAAAATTCAAGGCCGATCTGACAAGCTCCGAAACGGTAGCCCGCGCAAAGTCGATGCGCGATGCGGCGGTGAATCTTGGCATCACGTCCTTGCCGGTGGTCTTCGTCAACGGCAGTTTACAGCAAGCCTACGTTCTCGATTACGCCAGCCTGGATGCCACCATCAGCTTGATCGCACTGGGCGCGCATGAATTCAAATCATGTCCACCGTTCACGATCGACCCGGCCAAACAATATATCGCGACAGTTCATACTGAGAAAGGCGATATCGTAATCCAATTATTTCCCGATAAAGCACCGTTGGCTGTGAATTCATTTGTGTTCCTTGCGCAGAACAATTGGTTTAATGGCGTGACCTTTCACAGCGTCATTCCCGGATTTGTGGCACAGGCCGGTGACCCAAGCGGAACCGGACGCGGCGGGCCGGGCTACTACTTCAAGAATGAGATCAGCGATCTAAAATACGACAAACCCGGCATGGTAGGCATGGCAAACTCCGGCCCCAATACGAACGGGAGTCAATTCTTTATCACCTTTGCGCCTCAGCCAAAAATCGACGGGGCTTATACAATTTTCGGACAGGTCATCCAGGGCATGGATGTTGTCGAAAGCCTGACGCCGCGTGACCCTTCACAGACACCGGGCCTGCCTCCCGGCGATAAAATTATCAGCGTGACCATCGAGGAGAAATAGTGCCAACTCGCAGCCTTGACTGGCGAACGATCATACTCGCAATCTTCAATATATTAAGTGCATTGATTGCATTCGGCGCGGCAGTGCTGACCGCAATTTATAGCGTGATTCAACCAGCTTTCTCAATAAACACATATAAAGGTCCGGCGCCCTTCGAGGCTATTTTGCTGGCGAGCACGCTGGCACTTGTGAGCGCTTTATTTATTCCCGCAGCATATTACAACATTCGACAAATACTTGAAAAAGATATCCCGGCCGCCTCGCCCAAACCGTTGAATGTTTGGCAGGGCTCTCTTCTGATCGCGGCGTGGATCGCCTCGGCTGTGCTGGCACAGCTCTTTTTCAATGACGAGGCCTTGAAATGGTTCTCTGCGCCTTTCTATTTATTGTCCATTATTCTGCCCGCGTATTTCCTATTGCGTCTTGCCACGAGTGGCTTGAGCGCCGGTTCGCGTCTGCGCATATGGAGCGTGCTATCCACTGGCATGGCGCTTGGCACATCCTTTGCAATTGTGGCTGAAATCATCCTCGTCATACTTGGATTGGCAGGTGTAGTCATCTATCTCCTCATCCATCCCGAACAGGCCCCCATCTTTCAACAACTCGCAGACAAACTGACCAGCGCCTCAATTCTGGATGATGTGATAGCCGCGGCTGGCTCATTGATATCTTCTCCGCTGACGCTTCTGGCCGCCCTGCTTTTCTTCTCCGTTTTCACGCCTTTAATCGAAGAGACGGCCAAGTCGTTGACGGTGTGGTTGATGTTCAACCATCTTGATTCCCCCGCACAGGGATTTGTTGCGGGCGCTTTGAGCGGCGCAGGCTTTGGTCTGCTCGAAAGCCTGCTGGCTTCGGCCACGCCTGATTCGAGCTGGGCGGCCACATTACTTGTGCGCGGCATGAGCACCATGATGCACATCCTGGCCGCCAGCCTGACGGGTTGGGGCATCGCATCTTATCGTCTCAACAAACGTCCGGCTCGCATGATCGGCATGTACGCGCTGGCAATGTCCCTGCATGGTTTGTGGAACGCCTCCGTCGTCATGATATTTTTTGGCGGAATGCGTGTGGCATTCAATTCAGGTTCCTCCGATCCACTCGGATTGGTGATGGTCTCATTCAGTGCGCTGATCCTGATCACCTTATGTTTCGCTCTTCCGATCTCAATGGGTATCTTCAACCGGATCATAAGAGGTAAAGTTTCACCGCCTTCTTTAATTACAGATACGGCAAATCAAGAGGGAGTAAAATAACTTCATGCTCTTCAACGCGCCTTCATCCCACGCCCGCGCCGGTGACATCGCACAACTTGTCGGCTTGCGGCACAAGCATTTCATCATCACGCTCAAGGAAGGCGCGAAGCTTGAAACACACCGCGGCATTCTTTTGCATGATGAGCTGATCGGTCAGGCCTGGGGCACTCAGGTCTTCAGTCACGTGGGCGCGCCGTTCTTTTTGCTTCAGCCCTCGCTGGCAGATTTGTTGAATGACCTGCCGCGCACTACACAAATCCTCTATCCAAAAGACATCGGCTTTATTATGGTCACGATGGGCATCGGGCCGGGCAAAAAAGTTCTCGAAGCGGGATCCGGCTCCGGGTCCATGACAATCGCTTTATCCTACGCAGTCGGTGAAGAGGGACGAGTCATCTCGTACGAGCAAAAACCGGATAATCAGAATCTGGCCCGCAAGAATCTTGAACGCGTCGGGCTCGCCTCACGCGTGGACTTCAAACTGCGCGATATTCAAAATGGCTTTGACGAAACTGACGCCGACGCGCTCTTCCTCGATTTGCCAAATCCGTTTGATTACATTCCGCAAGTGCGCGCCGCGCTCAAGCCGGGCGCGTATTTTTGTAGTCTGCTGCCCACGTTCAATCAGGTCGAAAAATTGTTGATCGCCCTGCGTCTCAATCATTTTGCCTTCGTGGATGTGTGTGAACTTCTGCTGCGGCATTACCAATCCGAACCAGCGCGCATCCGCCCCACTGACCGCATGGTTGCTCACACCGGCTTTTTGATCTTTGCGCGGCGCATTGAGCCGAGTAGCGACACACGCGGCAGGGATTTGATTGAAGAGATCGGTGCAAGTTATTTAGTTGAAGAGGAAAGCGAACGCGAGTAAGTATTATATTTAGCCAGGAGAAAACTTTATGCGTCGTATGTTTCGACGGGGCTTTGCCCCCAACATTCCACCCATACTTCAACGCGCCAATCAATTGATGGCAACTCAGGATTATGCCGGGGCCGCCGGTGCGTTCGAACAGCTGGCCAAAGCCGCTGAAGGCCGCGGCGGGCCGCGTGCGCCGTTCTTTTATCTGCAAGCCGGACGCGCCCGCATCTTCGCCGGACAAATTCCAGCGGGCATGGATCATCTTCAATATGGGTTGAATCTTTTTGCAGCACGCGGCCAGCTTGGAAAAGTTTTCAATGCGGGCAATCGCATCGTCGGTGAGTTGAACCAGCGCGGCCTGACCAAGGAAGCCGGACAAATTACTGACCACATGAAGACTCTATTGCCAGCCTTCAACGCCATGAGCGAACCCGCTCACAACAAGAAGGCTGCACTTCCCACGCATTGCCCCGGTTGCGGCGCGCCCGTCCGTCCCGATGAAGTGGACTGGCTGGATGATGTCACCGCCGAGTGCGCCTTCTGCGGAAGCCCCGTGCACGGAGATAATTAAACACAAAGGTTCTTACTTTGTGTACTTTGTGTTTAAAAATGGAAATCACCGAAGAATTTATCAGCAGGAAACTGCGCGAGGCAATTGAAGTCACTGGCCCGTCTTCAGATGGCTACGCCGAGATCGAACTCACCGACGAAGCGCGTTTGAAGTGTGCCGCCGTGTTGGTTCCGCTCGTGTGGCAGGATGACGAGTGGCACTTATTGTTCACGCGTCGCACCGAGCGAGTCGAAAGCCACAAGGGACAAGTCTCCTTCCCAGGCGGCGCGTGCGATGAAGGAGAATCCGCGCCGGAAGAAACCGCCTTGCGCGAGGCCAAAGAAGAGGTCGGGATTCAGCCGCGGGCCGTTCGCGTGCTGGGACGATTGGCGAACATGATCACCATCACCGGTTTCCACATCACGCCCGTAGTCGGGGTCATCCCGTGGCCGACGGTTTTCCTGGTGGGACAACACGAAGTTGAGCGCGTGTTCACCATCCCTCTGATGTGGCTGGCAGATAAACGAAACCGTTGGGAATTCAGCACGCCAGGCAGAAATCGAACACTAATCGCTTACCATCCTTACGATGGTGAATTATTGTGGGGCGCAACCGCGAGAATTACGGTGGACTTTATAAAGGTCCTGGATCTGGATTAATTGCGACCATAAAAATTTCAGCGCAAAAATAAACACAAAGGGCACAAAGTACACCAAGGGAAAACTAAAAATTTTTGAGGTTTTTTCCCTTCGTGTCCGTAGTGTCCTTTGTGTTGTGTTTAAAATCTTTACGCCTTTACAACTTTGCGATAAATTCAACAAAACAAAAACTCCCCACCAAAAAATTGACGGGGAGTTTGCTTGCATCTTCAAATTTACTTCTTCTTTTCGGCCTTTTCGGCCTTCTCGCCTTCGGCGGCTTCTTCTTCCTTCTTGCCGCGTTCGACAGACAGTCCGGGTTCAGCACCTTCAGGAACAACAACGCCCTCGGCGGCGACAGCGGCCACAGGTTCAACTTCGATCTTGGCGTAGGTGGCGTTGACGATCATGTTATCGCCATCATCCAAAATGCGGACCTTGTCATCCAGCGAAATATCGCGCACGTGAATGCTGTCGCCAACTTTAACGAGAGCCGCAATATCCACGACAATGCGATCCGGCAAGTCAGCGGGCAAACATTCCACGGACAAGGTATGCATACCAGTGACCAGCACCGCGTCGAAATCTTTCACAGCCAGCGACATGCCCGTCAATTCAATGCGGACTTCGGCACGCAGCTTCTCGCTCAACGAGACAGCCAGGAAGTCAACGTGGGTTAGAACGCCCTTGATATAGTTGCGCTGTTTCTCGCGTACCAGCGCCGGATATTCCTTGCCATCCACATCAAGCGTGACCAGGCTGGATGAGGTCACTTTCGCCAGCACCGAATTGGCACTGCGCGCATCCAACGAAATATTGATTGGTTCAGTATGACGGCCATAGATCACCGCGGGCAATTGCCCGGCACGGCGCAGAGCCTTTACTTGCTTGCCGACCACATCACGTTTGAAAGCTTTTAGAACTACTTTTTCCATCTTATCTCCTTGAGCGCCTCTCACCATCCCATTCAGGGATGATTACCTTCGCTCCTTAGAATGAATTTCTGCAAAGCGACTAACGTCGCTGAACATTCCAAATTTTTACCACAAAGGTCACGAAGGAAAACGTCAAACTTTTTCTTGCCCTTTGTGTACGTGGTGTCCTTTGTGTTTAATTCCTTTAATCGCGGCGGAACAAAACGCGTCCGACCAAAAGGATCAAACCAGCCACCATCCCGCCGATCAGACCTGCGAACAACGCTTTACGCGAATCAAGCACGGTGTGAACTTCGCCTTCGACATGATTGCCAAACAGGAAAATCGTCTCGATCCGTTCACCACGGACTTCGCGAGCGGCGACCACACCTGCGTACGTGTTGCCAAGGTTGGCTGTTCCCGCCGCCACCACCCCGGCCATTCCATCCACTTTGACATTTTCGGCGCGGATGGCGGCCACGCCGCTATTCATCAACGAAACATCTTTTGCATTCAACAACGCAATCGCAGATTCATGCGAAGTGACAGTCACGGCTTTCACAATGGCCGCTGCGCTGAGGTGCAATTCCACTTCGTCGGTGTCAATTTCCTGCGCGCTGCTCTGGTGCATCCGCACCAACTCGGCCTGGATCAAATCCGCGCTGGACTGCGACAGGTTGGTCACCTGCGGCAATTCTGGGTCTGAGTCAAATGTCGAAACGGAATCAGGCATATCGGTCCAATCATGAAGCGACTGGCACAAAACACGCCTCCACGCGGAGGCGTAAGTCCAGTGAGCAGGATTTTAGTCGGGCAAAGGGCTTTCGTCAAGATGGCGCACTGCCTTTGTTAGCCCAAAGTAGTAAAGTCCCCTTTAACCAAAGTTAAAATGTCCCCTCCGAGAAAGGGATAGAATGTGGAACAAGTACTGAACATGAGTGCCAAAGAATTAAGCAGGTTGAAAGTGATGCAATGTTTGGAAGCGAAACGGCTGACAGAAAGAAGCAGGCAAGATGTTAGGCGTGAGCGTGCGGCGCATCCTGATTGCCGAAGGATTGTGAAAGGCCCGCAAAACACCCATTGAGGTTCATAAAAACAGGTTAATATAGGGTTCACGACATGGACAACAAAGAAGCAAACATGAGAACCTCAGCCAAATCCTCTATTGGCAGGAACCCCGCATCCTTTCCAAAAATCTGACCCTGCAGTTCAAGAAAGTCGTCTATCAGATCCAGATCAAGCGCCCCGGCTATGCCTTGCGTAATGCACACATCACTGTTTGCGAAGATGCTCAGGCCGCTGTCGTTATTCTCTACAAATCCAAAGAACTTCCCTTTACCATTTTCCACAAGCAGCAACGCCTGGCTCAGATCGTCGATTCCAAGAATGTTGACTTGCTTCTCCTAAACCAAAGCAAGGCTCACAAGCCTGTCCTTGACCATCCCTGGCGTACTGCCTTGTTTCCTAAACAGGGGACATCTCTACTTTGGGTTGACCGCATTGAAGATTATTACGTGGAATGTGAATGGCATCCGTGCCGCGTTAGGAAAAGGCGCCCTTGATTGGGCATGGTCGCAATCGCCCGATGTCCTTTGCTTGCAAGAAGTCAAAGCCCGGCCTGAGCAGTTGGCGAAGGAACAGCATAAGGCGTTGAGTCTGCCTTTTGCGTGGAACCCGGCTCAACGTCCCGGATACAGCGGCGTGGCGACTTTTTTTCGCGAACCGCCTGATGAAATCCAGATGGGATTGGGCGACCCGAAATTTGATGCCGAAGGCCGCGTCATACGAACCCGTCACCGTGATCTCGTTTTATATAACATTTACTTTCCAAACGGCCAGCGCGGCCAGGAGCGCGTGAACTATAAATTGGAATTCTACGCCCGCCTGCTGGACATTTGCGACGCAGCCCATAAAAATGGGGAGCAGATCATCATTACAGGTGATTTCAACACGGCTCACATGCCAATTGACCTGAAGAATCCAAAAGAGAACGAAAAGACATCCGGGTTCTTGCCCGAAGAGCGCCATTGGGTACAGAAATTCCTGGAGCATGGTTTTGTAGACGCATATCGTCGTTTGTATCCTGAAAAGGCGCAATATTCCTGGTGGACATACCGTTTTTCGGCGCGCGAGCGCGGGATTGGCTGGCGCATTGATTATTTTCTCATTTCCGAGGCGCTCATGTCTCATGTCGAAGATGTGATTGTCCACGAAGATATTCAAGGGTCGGATCATTGTCCGGTGGAACTGATCCTTGTTTAAATGTAAGCCCGGCGGTTATCCTGCATCAATAACATGCTTCCCTGTGTTCCGGCTGTCATTTTGAATATATTAGAGAATCATATAAATAATTTGGATGTACTATTCGCATGACGAGTAGGTTGGTATAATCCAAAAGTTCATTCTGGAGGATTCTGTGAATTCTAATCGTAGTCAGTCTTATATTATCTACTTCCTGTTGATTGTTGCAATCGGCGCCATGCTTTATGTTGGTTTTAAACAAGATAGCACGGCGCAGCAGCCATTGACAATCAATGAAGTAGCCAAGGCCATTCAAGGCGGGGAAGTGGCGCGGGTCGTTATCCAACAGGACGACCTGATTCACATCATTTACAAATCCGGCAAAGAAGCCGACTCACACAAAGAGCCGACCACTACGCTGGTGGACCAATTAGTCAGCCTCGGCGTGACCCCTGCGCAGCTATCGGCGGATAACATCATGGTCGAGGTCAAGCCGCCTTCACTCCTGTCAGGATTATTGAGTGTGCTGGCCTACACCCTACCGTTGCTGATCGTTCTGGGAGTGATGTGGTTTATCTTCCGTCAGGCACAGGGAAGCAACAATGCGGCCATGTCTTTCGGCAAATCGCGAGCGCGCATGTTCAGCGGCGAGCATCCCACCGTTACATTTGATGATGTGGCCGGTGCGGAGGAAGCCAAAGAGGAGCTCAAGGAAGTTGTCGAGTTCCTGAAAGAGCCGCAAAAATTCATCCAGCTTGGAGCGCGCATTCCCAAAGGCGTTCTGCTGGTCGGCCCTCCCGGAACCGGTAAAACGCTGATGGCGAAAGCCGTCTCCGGCGAAGCGGGCGTACCGTTCTTCTCGATCTCAGGCTCTGAATTTGTTGAAATGTTCGTGGGCGTTGGCGCCAGCCGCGTGCGTGACCTGTTCGAGCAGGCCAAGCGTCACTCGCCATGTATCGTGTTCGTTGACGAAATCGATGCCGTGGGTCGTCAGCGCGGCGCGGGGCTTGGTGGTTCGCACGATGAGCGCGAGCAAACCCTCAACCAGATGCTGGTCGAGATGGACGGTTTTGATACCGACACCAACGTCATTATTATTGCCGCGACCAACCGTCCCGACATTCTCGATCCCGCGCTTCTGCGTCCCGGCCGCTTTGATCGCCGCGTGACGCTTGACCGCCCCGACGTGAAGGGACGCGAAGCCATTTTGAGAGTCCACTCCAAAGGCAAGCCATTGGAGCCGACCGTTGACTTAGGTTCGCTGGCGCGCGGCACTCCCGGTTTCGTCGGCGCCGATCTTGAGAACATGGTCAATGAAAGCGCCATTCTCGCGGCCCGCCGCAACAAGAAAGCCATCGGCCAGCCCGAACTCGAAGAAGCAATTGAACGGGTCGTAATGGGACCCGAACGAAAGTCCCGTTTGATCTCGGACGAAGAGAAGCGTATCATCGCTTACCATGAAGCGGGGCACGCCGTCGTTGGCAACGCCATCGCTGAAGCCGATCCCGTTCAAAAAGTGACTATCGTCGGCCGCGGGCAGGCTGGCGGCATCACCTGGTTCCGCCCGGATGAAGACCGCATTTTGATGTCGCGCAAGAAGATGATGGCGCAGCTCGCCATGGCGCTCGGCGGCCGTGCCGCTGAAGAATTGGTCTTCGACGATATTACGTCCGGCGCTGCGAATGACATCGAGCAGGTCACACGCATGGCACGTGCCATGGTCACTCGCTTGGGCATGTCGAGCGAAATGGGACCCATGGTTTACGGCCAAAAGGAAGAGTTGATTTTCTTAGGCCGCGAGATCTCTGAGCAACGTGATTATTCTGAAGCAGTTGCCCAACAGATTGACCGTGAAGTCCGCAAGCTGGTGGAAGAATCCTACAAGCTGGCTCAGGCTACCGTGAAGAAATATCAAGCACAATTGGATGCAGTTGCCAGGAAATTGCTGGACGCTGAATCGATCACGCGTGAAGAGTTCGAAGCCATCTTCCCTCCACCTGCTGGAAAGAAGAGCGGTACGCCGCAAGTGGCGTAATTCGTAAAACGCGAGATATAAGAATCAAAAAGAGGTCTTTCAAAATGGAAGGCCTCTTTCTTTTTACGAATTACGCATTACGGATTTGATTCTTTGTGCTGCCTTACCAACTCGCGCCGTAGGATTTTTCCGACGGTTGTCTTTGGCAACTCGCTTCTAAATTCATAATGTGTTGGGACTTTATACGCGGCCAATCGCTCTTTGCAGAAGGCTTTGATCTCATCAGCGGTTGCTTCCTGTCCGGGCTTGAGTACGATCCAGGCTTTGACCGTTTCGCCGCGGAACGGATCAGGGATGCCCGCCACGCCGACTTCCAAAACCTTCGGGAAGGCTGCGATGGCTTCCTCCACCTCGCGCGGCCAGACCTGGAAGCCGCCTGGCTTGATGAGTTCCTTTTTGCGGTCAACAATATAGAAGTAACCGTCCTCATCCATGCGGGCGATGTCACCGGTGTAGAGCCAGACTTTTCCATTTTTGTCTTTGCGCAGGGCATTGGCCGTCTCAGTCGGCATATTGTGATAGCCCTTCATCACCTGCGGCCCGTGGACGACAATCTCGCCGATCTCACCCATTGGCATTTCGGTCTCGCCATCATCGAGGTTAATGATCTTGACATCCACATCGGACATTGGCATGCCGATGGAGCCGGTCTTATTGACTCCGAGAAGTGGATTGCAGTGGGTAGCAGTCGGGGCTTCTGAAAGGCCATAGCCTTCAAAGACCTTGCCGCCGCTCAATGCCTCGAACTTCTCCTTGGTTTCCCGCATCAGAGGCGCTGACCCGGAGATGCAAGCCTTGATGGAACTCAAATTGATCTTCCCGGCCGCCACCTCCGGACGGTTGTTGATGGCATTATATAGAGTTGGCACGCCGGGGAAGATGGTCGGGTGATATTTGTTGATGTTTTCCAGCACGTCAGGAATATCTCTGGCATTGGGAATCATCACCATGCTGGCTCCGGATGCCATGGCAAAGTGCATACCCGCCACCATGCCATAGACATGGAAGAGTGGGATGGCCATCAGGACCACTTCCTTGCCATCCTCTGCCGTGAGAATCCACGCCTTCATTTGTATTGTATTGGCCACCACGTTGCGATGCATTGCGACCGCGGCCTTCGAGATGCCGGTTGTCCCACCGCTATATTGGAATAGGGCGGTATCGTCAGGCTCGATCTTTAGTTTGGGACGCTGGGATGGCTGGTATTTCGCCAGCAGATCTTTCATCCAGATATCGCCCTCGGCCAGTCCGCCCTCGATGCGGAATCCGCCTTTTTTCTCTTTTGCCAATGTAAACAGAACACGCAGAACGGGCGGCAGCGTTTCTTTTATATTGGTGACGATCAATTTCTTGATTTTGGTTTTAGGCTGCGCGGCCTTGATCGTTTTATAGAAATTGCTCATCACGAACATGATCTCGATGCCCGCGTCGCTGGCCTGATGCTCGATCTCAGTGGGTGTGTAAAGCGGATTGGTGGCGACCACCACGCCGCCCGCCTTGAGAATGCCGAAATAAGTCATCACGAATTGCGGAGTATTCGGCATGAAGATACCCACGCGGTCGCCCTTCTTCACGCCCATATCCGCCAGGGCCGCCGCGATGCGATCAGACCCCTCGTTCATTTCCTTGTACGTAATGACCGCGCCTTTGAAGATCGTGCAGGCACGATTGGGATATTTGCGGGCCGACTCCTCGAGAAAATAATGGAGCGGCTGTTGAGGATATTCAATGGTCGATGGAACACCTTTATCGTAATGTGCGAGCCACGGACGGTTGTTCATGGTGCCTCCTCCTTCGGAAAGATAATGAAAGTATATGCCCGAAAAAATTAAAAGTCAACTACTTTGCGCAGATATTCCTGAATCTCTTTTGTCACTTCATTGTGGACTCTGAACCATTTGATTTGCGGATCGGACTCTTTGAACCAGTTGCTCTGTCTGCGGACGAAGACTCTCGTGGCGCGTCTGATCTCGACTTTGGCCTGCTCGGCGTTTAATTTGCCTTCCACCACACTCACGCATTCGCGATACCCGATAGCCGACATGCTTGGCAGTGTGGGTGAATAACCCTTATCGAGCAGACCTTTGACCTCGTCCACAAACCCGGCTTCGAACATGGCTTCGGTGCGCGCATCAACCCTCGCGTACAATTCCTCACGCGGACGCGTCAACCCGATGGTGATTAGATGATATGGTGAATCAGTCCTTCCGCGTTGATCTGAAAATTTTCGTCCGGTGGTGAGAATCACTTCCAGGGCGCGGATCGTTCGGCGGAAATTGCGCACGTCAATTTTTTCGGCAGCTTCCGGGTCAAGTGATTTCAATTTCTCGTGAAGCCAAATAATTCCTTTTTCATCTTTTATTTTCTCCAGCTCGCCCCGCATTTTTTCATCTGGCGTTACCTCCGGCGGCGTCCAACCTTGTGTCACCGCGCGGACGTATTGTCCTGTCCCGCCGACCAGCAAGGGCAGTTTGCCGCGCGCATGAATATCGGCGATGGCGTCCGTCGCCATTTTTTGAAAGACAGCCAATGACAAAATTTCATCGGGGTTCGCGATGTCAATCAAATGATGAGGCACACGTGCTCGTTCTGCGCGCGTTGGTTTGGCCGTGCCGATGTCCATGCCGCGATAAAAGAGACGCGAATCTGCCGAGACGATCTCGCCGTTGATTTTTCCGGCGAGTTGAATCGCGATTTCCGTTTTTCCCACGGCCGTCGGGCCGACGAGAAGAATTAATGGTGGTTTTGCCATTCCGGATTCTCCTCATCCTTTGTCCATTGGATTGGGTTGAATTGGATATATTTATAAATCTGTTCAAGATCATTTTGATTTCGGATGACGTGTTCGTAATAATTCTGTTGCCAGATAGGCGCGCCGCGTGTTCCGCGCATTTCGTTGATTTTGTATGTCACTGCGGATTTGTACGCGCGGATAATAGTTGGTAATGATCCGTTGATAGGTTTTCCAAATTGTTCTGTAGGGGCACGGCGACGCCGTGCCCCTACAGCATCATATTCATTGATCCAAACGATTCCATGAATATGATTTGGCATTACCGCAAATTCATCTTCCCATAATTTCACATTTGATCTTAATTCTGCCGTCTTGAACCATTCGATGCGGGCAATTTCACCGAATGGTGATAATTTCATTTCATCATTTTTTATTTTGCCAAACAAACAATTACGCGCGGCTGTCACAATTGTGACGAAATATGCGCCTCGTTGTGTGTAATCATATTCTTTCAATCGAATTGAATGTCGATGGTGAATCTGCGAATCGAATTTCATATCGCATTCTCAAAGTGGAAGATCTCCGTTTTGCCAACGGCGGTTGGCGCCGATGATGAGAATTAATGATGGACTATCCATTTCTACTATTCATATCCAGAAAAAAAGTAGGTAGCTTATGGTGTAGAAGTTGGTGTTAGTAATATGGTTTGAGATTGATTTACAGATAAAAATGGAGGTGTATCGGGATCGGGGCTTCTCATTGCGTTATAAACGATTTGTGATGGATCTGTTGCAAGATACCACCATTTGGCAGCCGTACTATCTATCTGTTGATTCGGACTCACGAGCATTACGGCTAGCGGATTCAAAACCCACTCAAGCGCTTGGATATTTGTAAGTGTTGTCGGATCTTTTACCGCTGCGATTGCAATTACATCTCCTTTTGTGTCAGTTATTATCTTCCAACGGAAAGTCTGATTGTCATACTGAGTTTCCCAAAAACCAGGATGTGTGGATGGATCTGCATTATCCCAATAAATGCCGATAAATTTTAAAGCTGTCTTTGTATTCACATTCCATGCATATGTATTGTCTGGTGTTTTAAATGGAACCGCGAAGCCAGAAGTTAACCACTGATCAATAGTTACATCACTTGATAACGGTGGATTCGATTTGTTTTCTTTATAAAGCTTTACCAATTGGCTTTCAAAGTACCTTGTAAAATCCAATCCTGTCCCTGATGCAGTTGACAAAGATGAACCAGTAAAAGTGGGTCCTTGTAACCCGACCACATAATCAATATATATTGGTAAACTCTTGAAATTAATAGAGGGAACATTTATGAAAGGTGCTCCGCCATTACGGAAATCGCCAACAAGATGTGGCACTGTCCAAACACCAGCCTCCTGAGAATAATAATGAATTTCGTTTCCAACTTGCTCAGCCCATTGTCCACGTGTGCTATCAACATACATCGTGTTTGCGTTCGCTTCTGGCGTTGGTCTCGGTCCAGCAATTGGATCAATTGCTTCTGTTGCAGTTGGCGATGGCTTTGGTGTCTCACTTGCAATAACAATCGTTGAAGTTGGCATTGATGTAGCCGATGATTCAACAGTGGTGGTTGGTAAAATTGTTGTTGCAGGCGCGCAAGAAGTTAAAAAGAAAATGATGGTTAGGAAAAGATGTATTGGTTTCATATTGCATTCTCAAAATGGACAATCTCTGCTTTGCCATTCACTTCTTCCACCGCGATCACATCAATCTGCCAATGGTCAATTTCGTTTTGCTGGGAATAATGTTCGGCGCAGGATAACATGTGCTGTTGTTTCCTCGGCGTGACGGCGATCTCCGGCGGACCAAATGATTTTGTCGTGCGCGCCTTCACTTCAACGAAAATGGTGAAGTCATCTTTCTGTGCGATCAAATCAATTTCGCCGTAAGGCGTACGCACGTTGCGCGCAATGATCTCATAATTTTTTGAAACAAGATAATCCGCGGCGGCTTGCTCGCCCCATTTGCCAATCTTTTGGTTGTGGGTGGATGAGTCCATGTCAAATCTCTTTTTACCGCGAAGCAACGAAGAGCGCGAAGAAAACTTTAAAAATTCTTTGCGGCCTTCGCATCTTCGCGGTTAACTCATTGCAAAAATTTCTCAAGCAGGCCGCGCAGTTTTACATCCCAGCGCTCCTTGATGGGACGCGAGGCATAAACGAGGCGCTCGTAATGTTCGAGCATGGTGCGCGTCGTCCGCTCGATGGCATAACGGGTGGATGCCTGGCGCGCCGCGTCGCCCATTTGCTTGCGCAGGCTTGCGTCGAGGCACAGACGCGTGAGTTTGGCAGTGAAGGCCGAAAGGTCCTCCGTCGCGAGAAATCCGGTTTTGCCATCCTCGACTGTGTCGCTGACGCCGGGCGAATAGATCCCCAACACGGGCAGTCCCGCACCCATGGCTTCGATCACCGAAAGCGGATGAACCTCGGTGACCGATGGCGTCACGAAGGCGTCGCACATGGTGAGATAAGCGGGCAGGTTTTCATAGGAGATCATGCCTGTGAAGCGCACGCGGTCTTTGAGCTTCAGCTCCGCGGCCAATTGCTGGAGTTGGTCTTCAATTGTTTTTTTTCCACCGCCGATGATCATAAGATAAACGTTGTCGAGCGCATGTGCCACACCCGCGAAGGACTGCAGGAGGAAGGGTAGATTTTTTTCAGTCGCAATGCGGCCTGCATAGACCAGCAGAACGTCGCTGTCCTTGAAACCGAAGTCGGCGCGCGCTAAAGGCGTGGCTTTGTAATAATGTTGGAGGTCCACGCCATTTGGCACGATGGCGATGGGACTCTCCACGCCCATGGCGCGCAAAATATCTGCCATGCCTGCCGAGGGGGAGACGACCAGGTTGACCGCTTCGCAAAACGGCGGCATGTAAGCCTGCAATAAACCGTCGCTTATCTCTTCTGGAAGCAAAGGCATGTAAGCCTGCGCATATAGATCGTAGCGAGTGTGGTTGGTGAAAATAGTGGGGATGCGTAGGGGATGGCTGTAACGCAGACCCAGACGTCCGCTTAAGAATGGATGATGAATATGGATGACGTCCATCGTTTGAAGCAGTTTCTTGGCAGTAGGACTGTAGCGAAATGAAAAATAATAGCCAGTATCCACCAGCGGCAGGCCAGGCGAACGGATAATGTGATCTTCGTTGTCTTGATAATCCTGATTGCCAAAAGTGAAGACGAACACATCGTGTCCCGCTTTTTCGAGATAACGTTTGTTCAGGTCGATATAATTTGTGATCCCACTGACGTGAGGTTTGTAGACATCCGCCATCATTCCGATTCGCATGAATATATGGTACAGGCAAGAGGGCGCGGAGTCAAGACGAACTGTGGAGTTGGCTAGGGATTTTTTAAAGTCTGTGACGAACTTTAGTCTTTGTCTTTTTCACCGCAAAGAGCGCGAAGAACGCCAGGAAAAAAGAAATCTTCGTGCTCGCCCGCCCTCGTAGAGGGTCGCGAGCTTCGCGGTTCATTCTTAGACTTTAGAAAGCCGTGTTGAGTTGGCTCTGGTAGAATACGCTGACTTATGAATCCGATAACCATTTCTCGATTGACAGCGCGCCGCTTCGTGCTCGGACGTCAGGGCTTGTGGCCGGGACGACGATGGAGCGGCAAACACGGGACGGCTGTTGCGCTGCGCGCCTGCGAGGCAGTTCAGCTTGACCCGCTGAACATCACCGCCCGCAGCCAGGATATTGTTCTTCATAGCCGCGTGTTGAATTACAAGCCTGAATATCTTTACAAAGTTGCTTACGAGGAGCGTCAGTTTTTTGATTATGGCGGTTGGCTGGCGATGTATCCGATGGAAGAGTTGCCGTATTGGCGTGTGCACATGGAGAAGCGCAGTCACCAAAAGCGTGTTGAAGATTTTGTGCTGTCGAATCCGGAATTGTTCGAGCAAGTGCGTGCTGAATTGCGAAGGCGCGGTCCGTTGGGGAATCGGGATTTTACGGGCAAGCGTGTCGGAGCGTGGAATTATCGCGGGCGCAAGGAAACATCGCTGGCATTGTATGACATGTGGCTTTCGGGTGAGTTGATGATGCATCATCGCGTTGGTTTTGACCGCGTATATGATTTCCGTGAGAATATTGCACCGAAAGAATATGATTACATTGCAAGCGTTAAAGAAGCCGAAGAATTCTTTGTGTGGAAAGCTATTGCGCTTATGGGATTGAAGCGTGAGTCACAGATGCGCAGCGTTGAATTAAATAATTACATGCGCCGCGATTATTCTCAAGATGAGGTAAAGAAAATACTTGAGGAGCAAAAAGCCTCCGGCGCGTTTGTTCAAGTTCAAATCGAGGGCGGACGCGAAACATATCTCGTTTTGACCGAAGATGTCCCAGCCTTGGAATTGCTCGAAAATGGGAAAGTACCCAAAGGCTGGAATCCAAAAGATTCGACCACGCTCGAGGAAGTGACTTTCCTTTCGTCACTGGATATCATCAGCGCGCGCGGACGGGCGAAGAAACTTTTTGATTTTGATTACAAGTGGGAAGTGTATGTGCCCGCGCACAAGCGCCGCTGGGGATATTATGTGCTGCCAATTCTTTATGGCGACGATTTGGTGGCGCGGCTCGACCCGAAGCTTGACCGCGCGACAATGACTTTGGAGATCAAAGGTTTTTGGCATGAAGACGATGCGCCGGTGAAAGATGCAGATTTTGCAAACGCCTTGGCGAAAGGACTGGTGCGTTTTACAAAATTTGTCGAAGCGAAACAAATCAATATCTCGGCTATTCACCCGGCTTCATTGCAGAAGGAAGTGAAAGCAGTGTTGAAAAAGATTTCGGATGTTGTTGTGAAATGAAAATTCCAACTCTTGAGACTGCAAACACAAAACTTCGTCCGCTCGGCTTGAACGATATTGATGCCTTGTTTCAAATCACGAATCAAAAAGATATCTTCAAGTATTTTCCAAACCCGGCGCCGTGGTCGCGTGAAAAGACGGAGAAGTTTATTCAAAGCCAACTCGCGCATTGGGAGCAGCACGGCCTTGGTTGGTGGGGCGTGGAATCGCTCAAAAGTTCCGAGTCGATCGGCTGGAATGGTTTGCAATATTTGCCGGACACAAATGAAATTGAAGTCGGCTATTTATTGAGCCAAAAATTTTGGGGGCGCGGCTGGACAACTGAAGGCACGATTGCTAGCCTCAAGTTTGGGTTTGAAGTAGTTGGGCTTGATTCGATTATTGCCATCGTCCACCCCGATAATATTGCATCGCAACGTGTGGCTTTAAAGAGCGGATTGTCGCTGATGGATCGAAACAATTATTTTGGCATGGATTGTTTCCGTTATCGAATTGATACGAGGACATTTCAATCACGAAAAGGCGAACGCTAAATAAAACTTCCGAAGTCCAGCCCCCACCGTCCTTTGGACACCTCCCCCAAATCAAAAGGATTTGGGGGAGGCAGGAGGGGGTACTTACGCTGTTTCCAAATAGCGTTCGATCTCGTAATCGCTGACGCGCAGGCGGAACTCGTCCCACTCGGCCCATTTGGCGCGGGCGAAAGCTTCGTATGTCATTTCGCCCAGAGCGTTCTTCACGACTTCGTCTTTCTCCAATTCGATCAGAGCTTCAGCCAGAGAGCCGGGCAATTCTTTTACGCCCAGCTTCTTGCGTTCCTTCGCATCCAGGTGATACAGGTTGACGTTGTTGAGCGGTTTCGGCGGCTCAAGTTTTCGATCAACGCCATCCAGACCGGCGGCGAGGATTGTCGCAAAGGCCAAATATGGATTCGATGATGGATCGGGGAAGCGCAGTTCAGCGCGCACGGCCTTGTCGCGGCCTTCGGTGTAGCGCGGGATGCGGATCAACGCAGAGCGGTTCTGCTGCGCCCAGCCGATGTAAACCGGTGCTTCGTAACCGGGCACGAGACGCTTATAGGAGTTAACTGTCGGGGCAACCACAGCGGCCAGAGCGCGGGCGTGCGCCAATTGTCCGGCGATGAACGAGTAAGCCGTCGGCGAGAGATGCACCTCGTCATTTGCATCGAAGAACAGGTTGCTGCCTTTCTTGTCGAACATCGACTGGTGGCAGTGCATGCCCGAACCGTTGATGCCAAAAACCGGCTTGGGCATGAACGAAGCAGTCAGTCCGTGCTGGGCGGCGATGGCCTTGACTGTGTACTTCAAAGTCAAAACGTTATCGGCGGTCTTCAACGCGTCCGCAAAACGGAAGTCAATTTCGTGCTGGCCTAACGCAACTTCATGATGACCTACTTCAACTTCAAGGCCCATTGCATCGAGCGCCTCCATCAAAGTGGTGCGGACGACCACAGCTTCGTCATCGGCAGAGAAATCAAAATAACTGCCGGTGTCGTGTGGGACGGGATGGACGCCATTTCCATTCGTGCCTTTGAACAGGAAGAATTCCGGTTCAGGGCCGACGTTGAACGTCCAGCCGCGCTCATCCAGTTTGGCGAGCAGCCGCTTCAAAGTCCCGCGCGGATCGCCTTCGAATGGGTCACCCTTCGGCGTGAAGATATCGCAGAAGATGCGGGCGCGGCGCAAATCGGCAGGCGTCCACGGTAATACCGCGTAGGTATCCGGGTCCAGGATCAGGCGCATGTCGCTTTCCTGAATGCGGGCGAAGCCCTCCACTGATGAACCATCAAACCACACGCCATCAGTCAGCGCGTCTTGCAGACGGCCGACCGGCATGTCCACACTCTTCACTGCCCCGGTTACATCCGAGAATTGCAATGAGATGAACTTGACGTTGTCTTCCTGCACACGAGCGAGCAAATCTTTAGCGTTCATTTCTTCCTCTCCTTTTTCTAAATTTTCCAACTGCGGATTAACGCAGATAATGGATGATAATTTTAGACTTCCTCGAGCGGAACCTGGCCCGGCTCTTTTTCGGACTTCAAGTTGCGCCCGCTATTGATAACGATCACCGACCCGATGATGATCCCTGCCGCGAGCAGGATGCGCGCGGTGATTGTCTCACTTGCCAACCAGCTTCCGAGAAAGACTGCCACCACTGGGTTAACATAGGCATATGTGGACATCAGCGAGACCGGCGCGTTATGTAACAACCAGCCGTAGGATACAAACCCCACCAACGATCCAATGAAGATGAGATAAGTCAGGCCGAGCCACGAACGCATCGAAACGGACGCAAGGCTGAATCCGTGCAATTCGCCGCTGCCCGCGCTGACGATGAACAGCGCCACCGATCCCACGATCATTTCCATGCCTGTGGATTGCAAAGATGATTTTGGCATGTCAGCGGTCTTGCTGTAGATCGAGCCGATTGACCAAAGCAGTGCGGCTATCAACAGGGCAATCGTGCCGAGCGTGTCGAATTGTGTGGCAGATGTCCCGTTGAAATTTTCAGGACCGATTAACAGGAACACACCGCCAAATCCGATCAGCAATCCAACGATGCCGCGCCAACTCGGCTTCGCTCCGCCTCGGCGTAAAGCTTCGAATAGCACCAGCCACATCGGCGACATGCTGACCATCAAGGCTGCGATGCCGGATGGCACGCGTTGTTCGGCCCATCCAACCAACCCATTACCGCCGAGAAGCAAAGCAATGCCAACAATTCCCGTTGAGATCCATTGACGTCTGGTGGGGGTGGGATCGCCAGCCATACGTCGCCAGATCAGCAGGATTGTGCCGGAGATAAGAAACCGTATGCCTGAGTGCAGGTAGGGCGGGATAGTTTCTACCGCGAACCGAATTGCAAGATAGGTGGAGCCCCATACAATATAAAGTGCAATCAATGCCGTCCAGATTTTTGTCTTCATAATTCTCCATGATTTCCCTCTCCCTATTTGGGAGAGGGGTTAGGGGTGAGGGCAACCTGTTCCCAGCCGAGCAAAGCCTTCTTGCGCGCTGCGCCATACCGGTAATTACCGAACTCACCAAGCTTACGGATCACGCGGTGGCAGGGGATCAACACCGCGATCGGATTATGTCCGACTGCTGTGCCGACTACGCGCGAGGCGCCTGGCTTGCCGATCTGCGCCGCGATGCCTTCATATGTCGTTACTGCGCCGGTTGGGACGCTCAACAGCGCTTCCCAAACTTTCAGCTGAAAATTCGTGCCGCGCAGATGCAAATGCAGAGGAGATTGCTCGCGCATGTTCAGCAAAAAGATCGGTGCGATCAGTGGAGCTGTAGTTCGATGGTCTTCTATCATTTTTGCTTCCTGCCAATCTGAGACAAGCGCGTCGATCGCGTCGCCTTCACTGGTTTGGATAAAACCCAAATGGCAGATGCCGCGCTCCGTCACGCCGATCAGACATTTGCCAAATGGCGTCGGGTGGATGCCATAGCGAATGGTCAGCCCCGCGCCGCGCGATTTGTATTCGCCGGGGGTAACGGCCTCAGTCGTGACGAAAAGATCATGCAGGCGGCCCAGGCTCGAAAGTCCGACCTGATACGTGGCGTCCAGCAGATTCTCGGAACGTTTGAGCAAATCCTTGGCGCTTTCCTTCGTCAAAAATTGCAGGAAGCGCTTTGGGCTGACTCCTGCCCAACGGGTGAACACACGCTGGAAGTGGAATTCACTTAGACCAATACTAGCCGCCACGTCTTCGAGACTTGGCTGGTCTTTATAATGGTTTTCAAGGTACAGGATTGCCTGCTCGATACGCAGGTAATCTTCCGAAACTTGCTTGTAGTTTAGAGAATTCATAGTTTTTTCCTTTCGGTTATATGCTTATTCTATGAATCTCTCAGGCAACGAACCACCCGATTCTTGCTCATCCATCTGATGAGTTTCTGCAGGAGGTGCAGGAATAATGAAATCTGGCAGCATGCCTATTTTGTTTTGCCTCTGTGCCGACATAACGAAACAGGCATGCTGGGCATGCCTGATAATTAAAAAAAGACAGCCCTTCCAAAAGGATTCAGACGTATTCCGCCTGTTTCACTGCGCCTGTCTTGTCTCACGTGTTACCACATGGTTTTCGACAGCGAGCGATAAAGTTTTTTTAAACTCATTCGCTCCTTACGCTTGCTTTGGAAGGGAGAAGGAAGTCTGTGACAGACTTCAGAGGCATCCGCTGATCGATCCGATTTTTGAACATCATCCGCCTCCACCTCCCCTATTTTCGCAGAAAATGGGGGAGGTAGGAGGAGGTAAAGTTCTTAGCGCGTCCCTCGCGGGACGGAACCTCCACCTCGTGATCCTGTGATTTATGAATACAGGACCCAGCCGCTAAATCTCCGTTATTCAATTGTTAACTTGGGCGTGATTTTACTCGCGGCTTGCGAACTCGTCAAGCAGGAGAAAGGAGAGAGAAGGTTTGCTATGATGGTTGCACCAAAATACAGGCATCCAAAGGCTAATAGCCTTTGGATGCTATGTTTTAATAAAATACCCCGCAGATGCCGTGTACTGCTAAGTTTTGAACCTGCTTGCGCAGGTGAGGTGGGCCCCGACCTGGAAACGCCGCCTTGGCTCAGGCCTATCGCGTTATTTCCGTGAGACAAAGGCCCGTTGTGTGAATGTTGGCTCAGAACCGAATGTGCAATATCACGAACACAGCAGGGCACAATTTTTATACCATAAAGCCAAAGACGAGGATAGAGAAAAATTAAACCCGTGGCTATTACAGCTATTGCATTCGCTTCAAATTTGTGCTAACCTTTGACTGTTATAAACTCAGCCAACTGAGGGGATATCATGCCCACTGTACCAGATATTGACGTTTCTTATTGGAATTCAGGGATTGATTGGCCGAAAGTACGCGCGATGGGACAACGCTTTGTCATTGTCAAAGCCACAGAAGGCGAGACCGTAAATAAAGAACCGCCGGGGACGGCGGCTTGAGCAAAATAAAAAACTCCGAGTTCTTGAAGAACTCGGAGTTTTTTACGTTTAGGGCAGAAGTTTTAGATGCCCTTCGGTATTCGCGGTGACAGCGGATTGATCCCACAGCATCGGATAGTATTTTATGCTCGCCCACAGCGGAGACATATCGGCGTAGTGCTTGTTGTACGCGTGACCGGACTCTCCGGTGGTGTGGACGGTGAGCGAGTTGTTGAGATTGCTCATATCCGCGATCATGCGCATGGAAGGCACATCGGTCACTTCATAGCCCAAGCTCGGATTCCAGGCAGTGGCATTCACAATGGATGAGCCGCCGCTGGCTTGGAACGGCCCGCGATTGAACAATGAATCAATCAAACCGATGCCTGTTTTACCCAGCGTCTGATTTTGAAATGTGGCAGTGTGCAGCTTGCCCCAACTCCACTTTGACACATCATTCCCAAGCTTGCCTTCCAATTCGCTGACCGCCTGACTCCATGATTTCTTGATGATGTCGTCACGCGTTTCAACCTCATTTTTAGTCGATTTGTCATCCCAGAACGGATCGGTTGGATTCTTTGCGATGTTGCGCATCACTTCGTTCCAGTGCGAGCCATCGTCCGGCCAGTAATCTTTCGGCAGATCGTCATCGAATGTATTGCTCAGCAGGTGCCGCCAGAAGGCCTCAAAGACCGCCGCCGGTGCAGAAGTCGCTTGGGCCTGATAATCCCAGTTCTTGAGCAGATCGAAAGCCGCGGCATCATTTCCCGTGAATTGACCGGGCATTTGCGCGAGTAAGGGGGCAAAGACCGCTGCGCTGGAGTCGAAGTCATCACCTTGCATCTTCTCAATATAAGAGATGTCGATCTTACCGGGCGCGTTCTTGATCATGTCCACAATGCGATTGGCGCGGAAGCCATAATTCCAATCGGCGGTGATCAAATATGGATAATCATTCGGCGCGACCTGATTATTGGCGGTCACAATATAACCTTCGGCGGGATTGTAGGTGTATGGCAGTTGATCGAAGGGAATGTAACCTGTCCAATCGTATTCGCTGTTCCAGCCGGGCACGGGATAACGTCCATCACCTTTTTTGCGGATGGGTACATCGCCGGGCATTTGATATCCGATATTGCCTTGCGTGTCCGCATATAATAAATTTTGCGCGGGAACGTGGAAATTTTTCGCAGCGGCACGGAAGTCGCTCCAGTTCTGAGCCTTATCGAATCCCCAAATTGCTTCAAAAGGAGTCGAAGGAGTCAACGCTGTCCATTGCAAAGCAATGACGTAATGATCCGGTAGTGCAAGGGCGGCGCGATCCTTGAACGGCACAAAGGTCTTATCACCTGGAGTGCCGTTATCTTTCAGGTCGCCAAAAGTATCTGAGACGATCGGGCCATGCCGCGTGGAGCGCACGGTGATCTCCACCGGAGAGCCGCCGACCACGTTGATGGTTTCCTTGCGCGTGGTGAAGTCAACCCATTTGCCGTCGACTTCGTATTGGTTGGGGTTATCAGGATTGACTTTTTCGATGAACAGGTCCATTACGTCCGGGCCGACATTGGTAAAGCCCCAGGCAATTTTATCGTTGTGGCCGATGACGACGCCCGGCACGCCTGCGAAGGAGAATCCGCTCATTTCGTATGGACAAGAGTCGCTCTTTGGCTGGCAGTGCATGTCGATCTGATACCAGATCGAAGGCATTTGAATTGCGAGGTGTGGATCGTTGGCTAGAATGGGCAGACCCGTTGCGGTCAGCTTGCCGGAAACAGCCCAGGAGTTGGAACCAATTCCATCGCTTTTCGGCCCCAGCGCGGCGTCCAGAAGCGAAGCGTTTTGTTGAAGCGCAGTAAGAGCTTCGGTTGGAACGTCGAAGGTTTGAAAGTTAGAAGGTTGATTCGCTGCAGTCCCCTCCCCAATTTTATTCACGATGACCGGATGATCGGAGGGATAGGGCGGATAGAGTTGGTCAACCTGCTGAGATGTGAGCGTCTTGAGCAAAACGGCGCGCTGGATTTCTTCATCCATATTGCCGCGCAGATCCCAAGCCATAGCCTTGCCCCATGTCAGCGAGTTGACCGGTTCCCACGCCGCAATCTTGTAAGCGGGGCTGAGCAAACTCAACACGGCGTATTCAAGGCTGAGCGCTGTGCCGGTATGATCCTTCAAATATGAGTTGACACCCGCGGTATAAGAATCGAGAATGGCTTTTGATTCCGGCCCCAAACCGGCATACTCGGCTTCGGCGGTTTGTTTCCAACCCAATGTTCTCAGGAATGAATCGGTATCGGTCTGGCCTTTGCCGAACATTTCAGATAACGTGCCCGAACCGATGTGCCGCCAGGCGTCCATTTGCCAGAAGCGATCCTGTGCGTGGACGTAGCCCTGCGCAAAGAACATGTCGTGAATAGTGGTGGCGTAAATATGCGGGACGCCCATTGTGTCGCGGTAGACATCCACCGGGCCATCCAGTCCCTGCAGATGGATCTCGCCGTCGATCTGCGGGAAAGATTGAGGCGCGACTGTATTCGGCAGATAACTCTTGAAATAATAGAACCCGCCTGCACATGCTAATAGCGCGAGGATGACGATCAGGACCAGTCCCCGACCAAGCCACTTCCAGAATTTTTTCATTGCTCCTCCAGGATGAAAAGATTTGACGATTATACAGCCAATGGATGAAACACGACCCTAAACAAAAAGAGACGTTCAGGAGAACGCCTCTTTCGGAACTCTGAGCGAGTCGCCGTTAAATTTTGCAGGGGCGGAGCGCCGCTCCCCCCTATAATTATGATTCCAACTTTGACAATTAAGTTCCAAAGTTTGACGGCTTACTCGAACGTTTATTGGTTCAATTCCAAAGTTTGTTGATGAAACTTCAAAGTTTCTTAATCATTTCGTACATCGCTTTTGGGCTGAACTATTGTGGAATTCCCCAAATTGCGACCGATGTTTTCATCACAACCATAAACCGGCTGAAGTCAGCCGAATAATCCATGAAAAAGATCGTACCCAGGTTAACCGTTCCCGCAATCGCTTTATTGGAAATATCAATCAGATCAAGCTGACCTTTGGCCGCGTCATATCCAAGAATGGATTGTCCATCCGGTAAAACAACCATATTTTGAATGGGATCTATAAGGGTAATTCTTCGGGAGGCCGGCCGATTCGATGAAAGCTCCCAAATCAAGACGCGTGGAATCCACGCATTGTGGTTAACATCATTCAGCTCCCCTTGTGCGATTAGAGAACGTCCATCAGGCGAAAAAACAATCTCGCTTGTAGCATGTGGAGTCCCAGGATCATAATATAAGACTGGAACATTCGTGCCTGATGACAGGTCGTAAACGGCAAACACATTTGACGCAGTGGCCAGATATCTGCCATCGGCTGAAAAAACCAGATTGCCAACATTATTCTTTGATACATAAGGCGACCGCGCATCTCCGTCGGAAACTTGCCAGACATGAACCATGCTGTCGCTTGCTGAGGCCGCGATCAGACTACCGTCCGGGGAAAACGCGACAGCCCTGACCGCATAGGATGCGCCTTGCAGAGTCTTGGATAGGCTGCCATCCGATACATTCCATAGCACAACTTTGCCGCTGCCCAAACCAACCGCAACCAGGCTTTCATTCGCAGAGAAAGCTAAAGCTGAATAAGCTGCCTTCGTACCAAGGCTTTGTGTCCAAAGCAGGTTGCCGGTCTCAGACTCTCTTAGTTCCAGTGAATATTGCTCGGGATATCGAACCGCTAACAAAGCGACTTTATCTGCCAGCGGGGAAAGCACAACGCCGGTTATCTTAACTATGTCGCTTCCAAGATTCCATTGATATAAAGAAACAAGGCTTTGAAAATTGGAAAGGCTGATCGGCGGCGGGGCAACAGGGGTGTTGGTGGCTTGAACCAAAGGTGTAATTTCAGTTGGTGGCTGCGGACTGCTGGATGGATTGATTATTGTTGGCTCCGGAGAAGCCAAAGTCGCGGACGCCAAGACACTGCACGCGCTCAGAACGAACGCGACCATCACAAATAAAATCATCCCTGATCGGGGAATGCCGGATTTCATCACATGCTCCTTGGGGCAATTTGGTGTATTGTAATACTAACGGGTCATCAAGTGCGGCAGCGACCCAAATCTCGTTTACGATCTGCAGGTTGGCGGAATTTTATTCAGGGTCACGCCCGATTTGGCAAGCATTATGAGCCGGGAGATGTATACTCCGTTTACTACACAGAAGTCAGTGAAAGGGAAGTGCTCTCTGCCGAATTGATCTCAAGAGCAAAATAACTTTACTGGCAATTGTCTGAAACAAAAAGAGACGTTCGAGAGAACGCCTCTTTCCGGACCCTTGAGCGGGTCGCTATTAAATCTGTGAGGCAAAGAGTTTGTTTTGGATTGCAGCCGTTAACTTAGCGGTTCGAGGTTCATATCCAGCACGTGGAATGAATGCTCATTGCGGTAATTATCGCGCATGACAAAGTGAGAATTCAACAAAATTACTTTACCACACCCGTCAACCTCGGGAACCAATACCACAATAAATCAGCGGCGGGCTTGCCATGCACGGATGCGGATTTATCCTGCAGCATGGCGGGCGGATAATATCCGCGCGTGACGATGCCTTCAACCCACGGGCGCGTGTTGATTGCATTCAACATCACTTCATAAATATCGGCCTGTGCCTGCAGATCGAGCGACACCGATCCGGGGTTGTTTGGCTGGCTCAAAGCTGTCCAATCGAGACAGCCGCCTTTGCCGTCGCTCACCTGTGTCTGCGGCACTGGCGCAGGCAAGCATCCGCTCGCCGCGCCGCTGGCGGATGGATAGGCCAGCGCGATGATGAGCGGCTTGTTGATCAGCAAAGGCAAAGCCGAGACTTCGTTGTCGAGCAGTTTGGCGGCTTGCGTGGCCATGTCTTCTTTCGATGTGCCTGCTTGCTTGGTCAACGCCGCGTTCCATAACAAATACACACCATCTGTATCTTGCAGGAAGACTAAAGAGGTTTGGAATTTACCGGGCGTGTATGGCAATGCCCATAAGACCTTGCCGCTGAAATGCTGTCGGATTTCGGCCACGATGGCTTTCCAGCGCACGTCCGCATCGGCGGGCACGCCGGAGGATGTACCGTCTGCCAATAAACCGCCGGGCATGGCCGGGTCGAGCCAGTCACCGCCTAGGATAATGGCTTGCGAACCGGATTGAGTCGCCAGGTCCGCGTAATTGACGGCGAAGGCGCGGTAATGGTCAAACCAGTTTTGCCACCAGGCGCCGTCACGCGGAGCATTCTTCCAAAAAGCCTGCCCAGAGCTTGTCGAAGGGTCCGCGGCTGTAGTTGTGAAGCGCGGAATGGGGAAGAGCGCCACGTTCAAGTTCATGGCGCGCGCCTGGCTGACCATGATGGCTGAGTCAAGCCAGAACGGGTCCTGGCCTGGATTGGTGCCAAACTCAAGCGGGGAGCTTCGTTTGAACGTCCAACTCGGAGTGAAGATGATCCAGTTGGCACCCAATGCCTGCACATTTTGCACAGCCTGCGGATTGTAGTAAGACCAGTTCGGCTGGTAGGTTGACTGAAACTCGACACCGGTCATAAATCCGCTCGGGCGCGCTGGGATGGTCGAGCCAACGAGTGTGGTCGGGTCGGTGTGATCGAGCCAGACCCACTTATCCACCGTGTCTTGAATATCCTGCGATATAAGGCTGGTGGAAATTTCGCGGCCTTTTACTGAATCGCCTGCCGTGGCAAAATCGTCTGCGCTTCCACATTGTCCATTCCGGCAATAACGGTAGTGGAATGTGCCAAGCATATTCAACGGGCCATACAGTTTATAGGCCCACTTATCGTTACCCAGCGGCCACATCGGGATCGGTTCCGTCCAGCCATAAGGGTTGAATTGGATGTAAATAATATCACTGGCTTGCGTCGTGGATGGAACAGTTACTTCAAAAAGGATTGGCGCAGAGTTGCCGGCCTGCCAGGTCGCAACTGTATCCTGGATCAAAATGTCCTGCGCAGGGACAACGAACTCGTGCAATTTAAACTCACCCGTGGCTTTATGTTCGGCATTCCAGAAGCCATCACCAAGGGTGTACTTGTATTGCACATAAGCGCCGACCGGCAGGCTAAGCGTGACTTGATAATGCCCGTCAGGCTGCAACGCCATAACGGGCATTCGGTCGGCGACGGTATTCATACCGCCCTTCATGTCTGCGAATGTATTGCCCAACTCGATCAGGTTGCCCGCAATGCGGATGGGCGCGCCTTGAATATCGTTCGGCGCGGTCACGTTGAAGGTGACATGCACCAGCGGCGAGGCCTTGACCTTCAATTGGTCCACTGTTGTATTGAGTTTCTCGGCCACCAGAGCGCCCTGCTCGAAAGGTTGGTAGGTGCCGTCGAGGGAATAAACGACCAGGTTGTGCGTGCCGGTTGGAAGTCCCTGGAGATCGAAGCGTCCGGCGGAGTCCGTGATGGATTGCACGCCAGCCGCGGTCACCAGCAGGCTGGGTACGGGCGCGCCGGTATCCACATTGGTGACGCGTCCCTGAATGCCGCCGGTTGGGCGCGTATATGTTTTATCTTCCCAACTGCCGACGATATCCTGCACACCGCCCGGCCCGGCCACGTAATACAACCGGTAACGGATCGGTGCATCCAACGCGGTATCTTCGAGAATGGGGCGGCCGCTTTGACGGATGTAACGATACTTGATGACGGCATTCATCGGCAGTGCCACGGTCGCGGTGTAAGTGAATGAATCTTTGGCCTGCATCGGATAGTTCACAGCGTTGAACGACAGGCCGGTGACTTCATCAAGAATACTCAGCGTAAGGCTTTCACCGGCGGCCAATGGTTCAGGAATGGAAATTATGAATGTTGCCTGCGCGCGCGGCTGAGGCGTCGGCGAAGGCACAACCGGACCGGATGGCTGTGTCGGCCCGCCGGATGGAGGCTGGAACAATGAAATTTGGCAGGCCGTCACGATTAAAGCCAGCAAACAAAGGGATACCATGAGAGCGCTTCGGGTTCCGGACTTCATGCGGCTTCCTCCTCAACAGACTTTTCCTCGGCTGATTTTTTACGACCGGCGTACGCGATAAAACTCAATCCGATGCTGATGAAATATAGCAGGGTCATGGGCAGCATCACCAGCCCCATGTTGACCGGGTCCACGGTGGGAGTAATGGCTGCCGCAACGATGGAAATAACAACTATTGCAATGCGCCAGTTCCTTGCCAATGGCTGAGGCTTGACCAAGCCAATGGCGGTCAATATATAAATCACAAGCGGAAACTCGAATGCAATGCCGATCCAAAACATCAGGCCGGTGACAAATGAAAAATAAGATGCCGGACGAAGCGCAGTCTTGATGCCGAGAAAGTTTAGCAGAAAGGGCAGGGCGCTTGGCAGGAGCACATAATATGTAAAGGCGATGCCGCCGATGAAAAAGATGGCGGCCATCGGAATACCGGCCAAACCATACATACGTTCGCGCGGTCTGAGTCCGGGCGCAGCAAATGCCCACAATTCAAACGCAATGTAGGGAAGCGAGATGGCAATGCCTCCCAGTAATGCGACCTTCATAAACACGCCAATTGATTCAGTCACTTCAATAGCCTGGAGCGCTTGTAAACCTCCCATGGGAATGGCGAGAAAATTCACCATTTGCTGGGTGTAGAAGAACGCGATGCCGACGCCAACGATCAGTCCTAATACGGCACGCAGAAGATGTCCGCGCAAAGCCTCGACCTGGTCCCAGAATAATTGGCGCGCCTGCTCATTTTGTGCCAGATCGGTGAATACATCACCGAGCGAATGTTCCTCCGGCTCGGTGGTCATGAACCGATGCATGCCGCGTACCGAGCGGAAAGGCAGGGTCAGAATCCACCAGACAGCGCGGAATGGAAAGGTGATGACGCGCCACAAGCCGCGCAGGAATTTACGCATTTTTGTCCTCGTCACTGGCTGGGGGCGGGGGAGAAGGCAGGATTGTATTCTCAGGTTCAGAAACGGCGGGCTGCTTCGGCTCGTCGGCTTGAGGCGGTTGAGGATTCGTGGAATTGATGGGTTGAGACGCACGGAGATTCTTCTGCACATCGGCCAGCGATGTGTTTACATCTTTTTGAATATCCTTGATGTCCTTGCTCAATTCATCCAGCGATGCTTCGCGCATCAGGCGCGTCGGAAGATTTTGGATCTCACGCGAAGTTTGTTGAAAGAGTTTCCATCCGTCGGATGTAACGAGTTGCCTTAGCCATTTGCCGAGTGTGCGCCCCGCTTTTTGCATGTCTTTCGGGCCAAGCAGGAGGATGGCAATGACAACGATAAAGAAAAGCTCGGATGGGCCGATACCCAATATTTCCATGATTAGTTTTCTTTCGTGATCGAGTGGAGTTGTTGTTTTATTTCATGTTGATGTTCGACCAGGCTGCCCAACACGCCGTTGATAAAACGCGGTGCGCTGTCCGAGCCGTACATCTTCGCCAGTTCCACTGCTTCGTTGATGGCAACCTTGACAGGCGTCTCACCCTGCACGGCGAACTCCCAGCAGGCGACGCGCAGAATGTTGCGGTCAATGGCCGCGATTTGGTCGAGCGGCCATTCGGGCGCATATTTGGCGATGATCTGATCGAGTTCCTGGGAGAGTGGGAGAACCCCGAAGATGATCTGGCGGGAGAACTCTGCCAGTTCGTCGGTTAGCGGAGTTTCCTCCAGCCGTTGATTCAGAATGTCGGCTGGAGGGTGGTTCGCGAGATCAATTTCGTAAAGTACTTGCAGGGCGATACTGCGTGCCCTGGTGCGGGACTTCATAAGAATTAAGCCTCGGTTTCCTCGTAGTCAATATCCTCGATGTGGATGTCGATTTGCGCAACGTCCATGCCAACCATTTCCTGAATGGCGCGCGCCACGCCATGCTGTACGTTGCGGCTCACTTCGCGGATGTTGATGTCTTCCTTGAGAATGAGATAGATATCAGCAAAGACTGCATTTTCGTGAACGTTGATCTGCACGCCGTCATTCGCACCGCGCCGGAAGATGCGGTTGACGCCGCCCGAAACGGGCGCCAGCCCGCTGACGCCGGGGACACTCAAGGCGGCCATGCGCGCGATGCTGGTCAATACTTCGGGTGCGACGGTTGTTTTACCGGGCGGACGATTGTAGTCTGTCATTGTTTTTCTCCTGTCATTGCCTGCACTGAGCCGCAGGCACACGTGCGAGCGATTTGCTCTTACATCATTGCCATGCCGCCATCCACGCCGAGCACCTGACCGGTAATATACGCCGCCTGGTCAGAGGCGAGGAAAGCCGCCGCGAAGGCTATCTCTTCGGGCTTGCCTTTACGCCCGAGCGGGACCATTTTGAGCATGGCCTCCAAAGTTTCGGGCGACATGGCATCCAGAATTTCTGTATCCACAAAACCGGGCGCGATGGCGTTGACGGTAATGTTGCGCGCCGCAATTTCACGCGCCAGTGATTTGGTGAATCCGATCTGCCCGGCCTTGGAGGATGAATAATTGGTCTGTCCCGGATTGCCCATTTGCCCGGCCACCGAGGCGATGTTGATGATCCGTCCGTAGCGTTTGCGCAACATGTGTTTAACAGCGGCCTTTGAACAATTGAACGTGCTTTTTAAATTGGTGTCGATCACGGAGTCCCAATCTTCTTCGGACATCATCATGATCAGTGTATCGCGCGTGATGCCCGCGTTGTTGACGAGAATATGCAGCTCGCCAAACGTGTCGATTGCAAACTTCACGAGATCTTGTGCCTGCTTAAAGTTGGAAACGTCCGCTTGAAAGATGGCGGCTTTGCCACCAGTGGCCTGAATTTGAGCGGACAATGCTTCAGCAGCCTCGACGGATTTGTTGTAATTCAAAACAACTGACGCGCCGCGGCGCGAAAGTTCGAGTGCGATGGCGCGTCCAATGCCGCGCCCGGCCCCCGTTACGAGGGCGATGCGATTTTCCAATGATAAAGTGTCAGGCAATGTGGTTTTGTCGTTTTGAACCATCGTCGGCTCCTTGTTTGCGATTATACATCATGCCTTGGCGCGTCGCGGCTTCAATCCAAGCGCCAGTCCGAGCGCACCAAGTGCGGCGATGAGTCCGATATACAAAACCGCGTCCTGCCAGAATTGAAGCGGATACAAACGAATGAGCGTGTCCGAATATGGGAACAGCCACGTGTCGCCACTGAAGAACAGACCGTGGAAATCTTCGAAGAAAGTCCAGAACATATCGCCGGATCCGCTCGCGCCGACCGTTGCGATAATGCCGACAGTGAACGCCAGAACAAGTGTCAGCCATCCGCCTCGCATCAATCCCTGACGAAAAGCGACCAGCCAGTCCCCGCGCCATGCCCACACTCCAGGCAGGATCACGATGGCAAGTGTGAGATACCAGACATGCAGGAATCCCTGTGTCACACCTTTGACATCGTGCATGTGACTCAGCTCACGTTCATTGAAAAGCGGTGAACCATCTGGGAATTTCAAATCGCCGATGTATGAAACATCGGCATTGTTCAGTAGATAATTAATTCCCATCGGCCCCCATTGCAGACGGTCGGCTGTGGTAAAGCCGTAATCATCTTTCGGAAACCAGGGCAAACGGTATTCGATGTTCGGGAAAATTGGCGTCATCAAAAGCCGCACGCCGAGGCCGATGAGAATGAACGGGGTGAGAAGAGTAAGGATCCAGGAGATGATGGGGAAGAGTTTGTTCATAAGTTATTATTCTTTGTGGTCTCGATACAGCGGCGGTGATTGAGTAGGCCGAAGGCCGTATCGAAATCCCGCCGCCTACTCGACCAACAATATATTGCCTCTTATTGTTGCAATCCGTTCAATTTGCCGCTCAACGTAAAGCGGATGACCATGTCGTTCACGATCCACTCGATGGGCGCGCGATCATCGGTGAACACTTGCGTGGTTTCATAGCCGGGTTTCCTATTGGCAAATGTCGTTTGCATGGCTGTCAACAAAAGCGGGTGAATGTCTGTCCGTTGAGAAAAGAGATAGAGATTGGTGGCGAAATTTTCCGGCGAGGTCGGTTGCTTGGTGGCGAAGATCATAGTGTTCAACGTGCCGGGAATATCCATCACGTGAATGGACGGAAAAATCGTTGCCATTGTGGTTGCCAGCCCGTCAATTAATCTGCGGTCGCCGGGGACACTGCCAACGTTGATGGTCAGCACGCCGGTATCGGTCAGGTGATCGTAAGCGATTTGATAAAACTCCTGCGTGGTCATATGCGGAGGAATATAAGGCGGACGGTACGCGTCGACAGCGATGATGTCATACTTGTATAAGCTCTGGCTGAGATTCCAGCGCCCGTCGCCGATGTGGATGTTCAAGTTGGGAAGATTTTCCCCAAAATATTTTTTTCCAACCTCGATGATCTTTGGGTCGAGTTCGTAGCCGTCAATCGGGATTGGCCCGTACACAGCCGTGGCCTGACGCGCGGCCGTCCCGGCGGCCAGGCCGACAATCGCCATGCGTTTGACTTTGTCCGGTGTGGCATTTGCATAAAAATATGGCCCGACCAAAAATTGTTCCCACGGTCCGCCATAATTTAAAGTATCTGGATTATAGATCGAGTGAATACCCTCGCCATCGTTCAGACGCAGAAGAGTGTAGCCATTTATTTGCTGAACCTGAATATAGTTGTAAGCCGACTCGGTTTCATAAATTTGTCCGGTATTATTTTTCAGCGATTGCCCCGCTGAAAAAAAGGCCAGAAGCGCCAGCACGACCGGCATCCACAAATGTTGAAGGAGAAGTTTGCGTGTACCGAATTTTCCAAGCCCCGCCAACGCGACGAAGAGTAGGAGCAGACTAAAGACCAAAAATGTATTGCGCGTGCCGATGGTGGGAATGGTCACTAGCACCGGCAAAAATGTCCCAATGAAGGAGCCGAGGGTCGAGATGCCATAGATCGTGCCGGACGTCATGCCCGCGCTTTTGGTATCGTCCACCATCAGACGGATGGCGTAGGGCGAGATCGTGCCGAGCAAAGTCACCGGGATACTGAACAAAATCAGCACCGCCGCGAACGAGCCGAGCAGAACAGCCACATTCAATCCCTCAAAGGCTTTGGCCGCAAATTTCAAAACGGGGTTGGTTATAAAAGGAACGACGCCCAGTGTGAGCGCGCCCCAGGCTAGGATACGATACATCGAGGCCGCGTCTGGCCAACGATCCGCCCAGCGACCGCCGAGAAAATATCCGAATGTTAGATAGATGAGGATGAGTCCAATGATGCTGGCCCACACCAGGTTGCTTGTCCCAAAAACGTTGCCAATCAGGCGCGAGGCCGAAATTTCGGCGGCCAGCGTGGTCATGCCTGAAATGAAAACCGTAAAGAATAAATATTTTTTCATGGATGCTCGCGTGTATGAGATGCGCTATTATACCGTCAACAAGTATGAACCATGTTATTGCGAGACGGCCCTTCCGTGGAAACCTGTTCGCAGTGACCTATTGAGAATCGATAATTCAAGAATCGATCTTCATCTTTTCCTGCGCTTTGCAATATGGTAAACTAACGACAGGTAATGTTGTGGATAATAAAATAATGAAACGAATTCTGTGTATTGAAGACGAGCCTGAGATGATCGATCTCATTCGTCTCATTTTGGGACGACGCGGCTTTGAAGTTTTAGGCGCGGCTGGTGGAATGGCGGGTTTAAAAGAAGTACGCGAGCAATTGCCCGATCTTGTTCTGCTTGATCTGATGATGCCAGATATGGACGGCTGGGAAGTATACCAGCAAATGAAAGCCGACGATTCCACGCGTAACATTCCCGTAATCGTTGTCACCGCCAAAGCACAGAGCATTGATAAAGTTCTCGGCTTGCACATCGCAAAAGTGGACGATTACATTGCAAAGCCGTTCAGTCCGCAGGATTTGCTCAACAGCGTTGAGAAAGTTTTGAGCCAGAAAAAAGCCGCAGCATAAATTCAGTGCAGCACTGAACATCGGCGCCAATCACCCCTGCATTTAGACGATGTCCCCTTTTATTTTCATACAAAATCAAAACCGGGCAATCCAGGATCCGCCTCGCATTAAGTTTTGCGATTCGTTTCTGTGTCGCTTGCGCGGGTTGATGTTCCGCAAAAGCCTTGATATAAATGAAGGTATCGTGCTGGTCATAAAACGCGATTCGCGCGCAGATTCATCCATTCACATGCTTTTTGTTCCATTCGATTTGGCTGTGTTTTGGATCAACAACGACAACGAAGTGGTGGACAAAGTCATTGCCAGATCATGGCGTCCGGCCTATTTTCCAGCCAGGGCCGCACGCTACACACTTGAGATCCATCCCAACCGATTCAATGATTTCCAAATTGGCGATAAAGTAGAATTCAAAGATGCTTAAACGATTCTTCATTTTTCTGATGGTAATCAGCCTGCTGTTCGCCGCAAGCCCAGTTGCAGCGCAAGCAACCGGCCCGGTTTATATTGTTCAGCCAGGAGACACACTCTCCTCGATCGCGGTACGCTTCAACGTCACGGTAGCAGATCTGCTGGCCGCCAACAACATGGCCGACGCCAATCTGCTGGATGTTGGACAACAACTTGTGATACCCGGCCTAGATGGCATAACCGGCACTCTTGATACAGAAGTTGTGAACTTTGGGGATTCCTTCCGCAGCCTAGTCCGTCGTACCCAAGTCACCACTCAATTACTTCGCAAACTTAACCGACTTGTCAGCCCAAGCGAATTTTACGTGGGCACAAGTATGATCATTCCCAAACAAGACAATGTAACGGATTTGACCAACCGCTTCACACCTGCGGCAGGCGAATCCCTGCTCGAATTGGCGGTAAAGCAAAATACCGATCCATGGACGCTCACCAGCCTAAACGATTTAAACGGCACTTGGGATGCTTTGCCCGGCGACGTGTTATATGATCAGGGTCAGATGTCCAATCAAACTGCCAGTGGATTGCCATCCGCTTTCGTTAGCGCCCAGATCACCACCCTGCCCCTCAAACAAGGCAGCACAGCAGAGATCATAGTTCGACCTGCGGACGGCGCAATCATCAACGGAACACTGGGTACTTATCAATTAAACTTTTTCCCTTTAGGCGATGGCCGCATGGTTGCGCTACAAGGAATCCATGCCTTATTGGAGCCAGGAGTCTACCCATTACACCTGGACGCGACATTAGCGGATGGAAGCAAGCAATCCTTCGAACAGATGGTACTGGTTAATTCAGGAAATTATCCCAAGGAATCTTTATCGGTCTCTTCTGAACTCATTGACCCTGCAGTTACTGATCCAGAAAACAAGCAGGTCGAGATCATCGTCTCGCCAATAACAGCCACCAAAGCCTGGCAGGGAAGTTTCAGCCTGCCGGTTTATGTGGCATCCGGCTCGCAGCCGTGCATTTATGATTGGTTTGGGGTGCGCCGCTCATTCAACGGGAGCGATTACAAATACTTCCACTCTGGAATAGACTACGGGGTTTGCTTTCCAGCTCATCCATTCGATATTTATGCGGCCGCGTCAGGGACGGTCATATTTGCTGGTCCGTTGACCGTGCGTGGAAACGCAACATTCATCGATCATGGCTGGGGAGTCTATACCGCTTATTATCATCAAAAGGAAATTGATGTATCAGTTGGTCAGCAAGTTCGAGCCGGTCAACTGATCGGCCAAATCGGCACGACTGGCCGGGTCACGGGACCGCATCTTCACTGGGAAGTCTGGGTTAATGGTATTCAGGTGAATCCGTTGGATTGGTTGAACGGAACTTATCCTTAATTGTCTGGATTATGTTGCACATTGTAAATCTTTGTGCTACACTCCTGCCCTAAACAATGAATTCACTGGTCAATTTCCTAAAACAGAGTGACATTTTTTATCAACTGACACCGACCCAGTTCGAGTTGATTGCCAATGTGTGCGAGGAAGTTATCTACCAAACCGGAGAAATTATTTTCAAAGAAAACAGCAGCAGTAAAGAGTTGTATATCATTGCACAGGGAGAGATCGAGATCACAATCACGCCCGGCGTAGCGGAGTCCACATCCAGGTCCGAAAATGAAACGGTGATTGCGAAATTACGTGGAGGCCAGTCGTTTGGCGAAGTCGCACTCGTGGACGAGGGACTTCGTTCAGCATCTGCCCGCGCATCACAGAAAGATACACGCCTGCTGATCATCCAGCGCGATAAACTCATTATGTTATGCGAGACATATCCCCAATTGGGATATCGTTTGATGCACAACCTGGCTGCTGATCTGGCAATGAAACTCCGTAACACAGACCTGCGTATCCGTGAGCAGCTTTTGTACAAAAGCTAAAAGTAACAAATTTTAAGAAAAGTCTAGACAGAAACACTTGACCGGTGCTTAAATTGCCCTTACCATTAACCCTTAATATTCGCCATAGGAAAAAGTTTTAGTGTTTATGGGCCGCCAGAAATTGATCCAGACAATGGAATATTTCTGCGGCTTTGTGTTATAAATGAACATGTTTAGAATTCAACCCAAAGGAGGTGCTGCGGACACCAAAGAGCATTGTCTGCCAGATTGTCGTACCGCAATAGGTTATCCTATTCAGCGGAATCAGATATACCAAACATATTCGGAGGAGTAAGAAATGTCTAAACGCTTGTTTGTTCTATTTTCCGTGCTAATTGCAGCCAGCATGGTGCTCGCCGCCTGCGGTGGCAGCGGCGGCGGTGCTGCGACGACGTTGAAGATCGTCTCCAGCTTGCCCATGACCGGTGCATCCCTGACCCAGACGCAGACCATGGTCAATGCTATTATGCTTCGCCTCGACCAGGCCAAGAGTTCGGCCTGCGGTGGCAAGTACACAATTTCCTACGAAGCTTGGGACGATGCTTCAGCCGCCCTCGGCAAGTGGGATCCCGCGGTTGAGACCGAAAACGCCAATAAGGCTGCTGCTGATGCTTCTATCGTCGCATACCTCGGTACATTCAACTCTGGTGCTGCCAAGCTGTCCATTCCGATCTTGAATGCTGCTGGTCCATTGGTGATGATCTCCCCCGCCAACACCAACCCTGGTCTGACCAAGGCTGACAAGGATCTTCCCGGCGTTACTGATTCCTATTACCCCACCGGCACCCGCTCCTACGTTCGTGTAGTTGCTGCTGATGATATTCAGGGTAAAGTTGCCGCCAATTTCGTGCAGTCCCTCGGCGCCAAGACCGTCTATATTCTTGACGATCAGGAACTCTACGGCAAGGGTGTTGCTGATGTGTTCGAAGCTACCGCCAAGGAAATCGGTTTAACTGTTGTCGGACACGAAGGCATCGATCCGAAAGCCGCTGACTACAAAGCCTTGATGACCAAGATCTCCACCAGCAATAGTGGCGCCGCTCCGGATGCCATCTATGTTGGTATGGTTGTGGACAACAACGCCTCTCAATTGTTGAAGGACAAAGTCGCGATCATGGGCGACAATACCAAAGTTAAGTATGTTGGCCCTGATGGTATTCAGACTCAAGCTTTCATTGATGGCGCTGGTGCGGATGTGGCTGAAGGTGTATACGCTTCTGTGGCTGGCCTCCCACTCGAAAAACTTGGTCCCAACGGCCAACAGTTCCTCAAGGACTACGAAGCCAAGTACGGCAAGCTGACCGAGCCTTACGCTGTTTATGGCTACGAAGCCATGAACGTTGCCCTCAAGGCAATCGAAGATGTCTGCGCTGCTGGCGGCAACCCCGCTGACCGCGCCACTTTGAACGCTGCTGTGTTCGCCATCAAAGATTTTGACGGCGCTCTCGGTACCTGGTCATTTGACGCAAACGGCGACGCCAGCTTGACCGACATGACCTTCTATCAGGTGCAAGGCGGTGCATACGTTTCCGTCGGAACCTTCAAATAAGTCTCTTGTACAATTGGGGGCGGCCTCATGCCGCCCCCAATATTTTTTTATATCACCTCATGCAATTAAGAAGGCAACGAGGAGTACCATGAACGCAAAAACAATATCCACCTTGAAACGCATTGGCATCGCCGTGCTTACATTTTATATTGTATTTCTAATCGGGCCAATCGCGGGGCTTGACGTGCCCGCCATCGCCGCCAACATTAAATCCAACCCCTTGCAATTAGTGCAATTTCTATTCATCGGTATATCCAACGGAGCAATCATTGCTATTATCGCCCTCGGATATACCATGGTATATGGCATCATCGAAATCATCAATTTCGCACACGGCGACGTATATATGATTGGCGTGTTCACATCCCTCACCGTACTTTCAGTGAGCGGCACACTCGACACTCAAAACCCGGGCAGAATCGTCATTGGACTTATTCTAGCGCTGATCATTTCCATCATATTGGCCGCAACTCTCAACGCGACCGTTGAACGGCTTGCCTATCGCAGGCTTCGCAACGCTCCACGCCTCGCTCCATTAATCTCTGCCATCGGCATGTCCTTTATCATCGAAAACCTGGGGTTGATGTGGGCCTCGCAGTCATGGCTGGTGCCTTCCTTTGGGACCACGGGCGGCGCTTCTCAAAAAGCCTTCCCGGATCTGATTGGCAAACTATTCGCACTTAACGGGTGGAACGTTAACCTGTTGGCGGCCACCGGTATCTCGCTCCGTTTCACGGCAAAAGACTTGCTCGTCATCGTCCTGGCGGTTTCGTTAATGATAGGCCTTTACTTGTTCGTTCAGCGGACCAGGCTAGGCAAAGCGATGCGTGCCACGGCCCAAAACCGTGATGCTGCCAAAATGCTCGGAATCGATATAGATTTGGTTATTACCGCAACTTTCTTGCTTGGCGGTGGATTGGCCGGAGCCGCCGGATTGATGGCAGGTTTATATAACAATACGGCCTGGTGGTTCATGGGATTTCGGGCCGGTTTGGAAGCGTTCACCGCCGCAGTATTAGGCGGCATTGGCAACATCACAGGCGCCATGCTTGGAGGATTCCTGATCGGTTTGCTGGCCGCCTTCAGTGATGGCTACCTAAATGCTCGCTGGACCCATGCCTGGGTATTTGCGACATTGGTCTTAGTTCTTCTCTTCCGCCCCACCGGCTTGCTCGGCGAGCAGGTTGGCGACAAAGCCTAGAGGTGTGTTGTCATGAATGAAAACATAAAATCGGGCGTTACCTTCGGCATTATCGGGGGATTGTTAACTTTCTTATTTGGGGGCTGGTCGGTCGCTGTGATTGGCATTTTGATGGCAATCGGCTTGGGTCTCTCCCTGAGCAATCGCTTCGATCGCAAGCCGCCGATGGAACTTGCAAAAGCTGCTTTTCCGACAGCAGTCACAGCCGCAGTTGTACTGGTTGTGTTCAGCTTATTGCAGAATGCAGTCATTCAACCCGCCATTGGACAAACCCCATCTTTCGACAATGTAGTGATCCTCTCCAACCTTATTGCTGGAATTGGAACGATCCTCTTTGTCTGCCTCATGGTGGCCATGCACGGCTTACCCCCACGCCAGGAAATGACCGGCAAGCTTATTCTGCTAGCGTTGGTGGTGGTCGCCTTTCCATTTGTTGATCAATTTACAGCCCTGCGTTGGACCGCTCAAATCATCTTCGCCTTGATCTTCGTCATTCTTGGACTGGGTCTAAATATTGTGGTTGGATATGCCGGCCTGCTTGATCTCGGTTACGCTGCCTTTTTTGCAATCGGGGCATATACCACCGGTATTCTTTCCTCGCCTCAGCACGATATTTACATGAACTTCTGGTTAGTAATCTGGATCGCGGCAGGAGTGGCGGCTATAGCGGGACTGCTGCTGGGCGCACCAACCTTACCTTTACGAGGTGACTATCTAGCGATCGTCACCCTCGGATTTGGTGAGATTGTTCCCGTACTTTTTAGGAATCTCATTGATGTTACGATCCAGGAACCACTCACTTGCTGGATCCTGCCCGGGTTGATCCGTCTTTTTGGTGGAACACCAGCCATCGCCTGCATTACCTTCCTCTCACATATGGATGTTACGGCAGGCGAAAAAGGCATCAATCCAATCGGACGTCCATGGTTACCCGGGATTGGTTTATTTTCGTCCGCTGGTCCCATTCCCTGGTATTTCCTGATCATCGCGATCATTATGATGTCGATATTTATCATCAACCGCCTGCGCAACAGCCGTCTCGGTCGTGCATGGATGGCAATCCGCGAGGATCAATTGGCCGCCACTCAAATGGGCATCGACCCGGTCCGCACCAAACTGGCTGCATTTGCAATGGGTGCCACTTTCTCGGGATTTGCCGGGGCCTTCTACGCTGCCTACATTAGCGGCATCTTCCCAAGTGTCTTCGATTTCAGTGCATCCATCATTATCCTATGTATCGTGATCCTGGGCGGCATGGGAAATATCAACGGCGTGATTGTCGGCGGCCTCGTCATTATGACAGCAGATCGACTCTTCCTGCCTGCCCTTAAAGATTTTCTCAAGGGATTGCTCGATCATACTGTCCTTCCTGCGTTATCCTTCAACCACACTTTGCAAACAGCGGTAGGTGAAAATACAAATCCTATTCTCTATCGCTTTTTTCTCTTTGGCCTGACACTTGTTATCATGATGGCCGTTCGTCCAGAAGGGTTAATCCCCAGTGCCCAGATCCGGCAGGAAATGCACGCGGAAGAGGAAGCAGCAACTGTCGTCGAGGCCGCTCCAGCGCAAACATCTTCCCGAAGCAAAGCCGCTTCGAAAAAGAAGAGTTAGGAGAACAGTCGTGAGCCTTTTTGAAGCCCGTAAAGTTACCAAGACATTCGGCGGACTTACCGCTGTCAGCAGTGTTGATTTCACTCTCGAAAAGGGGATGATTGCAGGTTTGATCGGACCCAATGGAGCCGGAAAGACCACCTTCTTCAATTCGATCACGGGTATTTACCCGGTCTCCAGCGGCGAAATGACCTTTGATGGACATGACATTACCAAACTTAAATCGTTCCAAATCACTGCATTGGGGATTGCGCGTACATTCCAAAACATCCGCTTGTTCTCCAACATGAGCGCAATGGAAAACGTGCTGGTCGGAGAACACGTACGGTTACATTCAACTCTGATCGGTCAGATCCTTCATGATGCGGCCACTATGAAAGAAGAAGCAAACGCCCGCGCCAAGGCGCTTGACTTGCTCGATTACGTCGGCCTCCGCCGCACTGATGCAAATGTGACCGCCAAGAATCTTCCCTATGGCCTCCAACGCAGACTTGAAATTGCCCGCGCCCTCGCGACAGAACCCAAAATCCTGTTACTCGATGAACCGACAGCGGGCATGAACCCTAACGAAACCATCGATCTGACGAATTTCATTCAGCGCCTGCGCAAAGAACTCGGCCTGACCATCTTGCTGATTGAACATCATATGCGCGTGGTGATGGGGATTTCTGACCGCGTTTCCGTTCTGGATTATGGCGAAAAGATCGCTGAAGGCCTACCGGCTGAGGTCCAAAAGAATCAGCGGGTCATCGAAGCTTACCTCGGTAAAGGCACCGTCACCAAGTAAAGGCTAGGACCATATTATGCTTGAACTCAAAGATGTCCATACTTACTACGGAAATATCCACGCCTTGAAGGGTATCTCGCTGACCGTTAATCAGGGCGAGATCGTGACACTGATCGGCTCGAACGGCGCCGGGAAAAGCACTACCCTGCGCACCATTCAAGGAATTAATCGCCCACGTTCAGGAACGATCCTGCTTGAGGGCGAAGCGCTTGAGAAATTACCGCCCCACGAAATTGCCATGCGCGGGGTGGCTCAAAGCCCTGAAGGCCGCTTGATCTTTCCACGCATGACCGTATTGGAGAATCTTGAAATGGGCGCCTATGCTCGCAAGAGTAAAGAAGGCTTCGATCAAGATCTGGAACGTGTCTTCACACTCTTCCCGCGCCTAAAAGAACGCATCACACAAAAAGGCGGCACGCTCTCCGGTGGTGAACAGCAGATGCTTGCAATGGGACGCGCCCTCATGGCCCGCCCGCGCATCCTTTTGCTGGACGAGCCTTCGATGGGTCTATCCCCTCTTCTGGTCGAATTAATTTTCGACATCATTCAAACGATCAACAAGGAAGGCACGACCATCCTGTTGGTGGAGCAAAATGCGCTGATGGCATTATCTATCGCGAATCGAGGTTATGTAATTCAGACCGGCGAGATCATACTCACCGACGATGCCGCCAAGCTCAAGGCAAATGAGATGGTACGCAAATCGTATTTGGGGATTGAGTAGACCAGAGAAATAACCTGTCAACACCGAGACCCGTTTTCACATGAAAACGGGTCTCTTTACAAGAAGGCTACATGGAAATTCCTTCTAAAGCAGATATTGTCATCATCGGCGGTGGCGTGATGGGAGCCAGCGCGGCTTATCATCTCGCAACGCGCGGCATGAAAAATATTGTGTTGCTCGAGCGCCATGAGTTCTTTGGACAGGGCGCCACCGGGCGCTGCGCGGGCGGAGTGCGTTACCAGTTCGGCACCGAGATCAACATTCGGCTTTCGCTCGCCAGCCTGCCCATGCTCGAGCGCTTCAAAGACGAAATCGGCCAGAATGTGAACTACCGAAAATGCGGTTATCTTTTTGTTCTTACACACGAAAGAGATGTCGCGGAGTTCCAACACAATATCAGCCTTCAAAATAGCCTTGGCGTAAAAACTGAATGGTTAAGCGGGGATGAAGTCGGCAGACGACTGCCATTGATGAATTTAAAAGATGCGCTGGGCGGCACATTCAATCAGCAGGATGGATTGGTGGACCCGAACAGCGTCGTAATGGGATATATCAGCGCCGCGCAGCGCATGGACGTCAAAGCCATCAATAATGTGGAAGTTAACGGGATACGCGTCAGCGGAGATAAGGTCACGGGTGTGGAGACCGCTCAAGGTCTGATCGAGACGCGGCTGGTTCTGAACGCGGCCGGACCGTGGTCGGCTCAGATCGGACGAATGGCCGGAGTCCGCATCCCGGTCCAACCCATCCGCCGACAAATGTTCACAACCACTACCCTGCCCGAAGTTCCATCCGATTTCCCTTTTGTGATCGACTTTTCTCAATCCTTATATTTCCATCGCGAAGGCGAAGGTCTTTTAATTGGAATGAGCAATCCGGATGAAAAGCCCGGTTTCGACCAAAACGTGGATGATGATTTTGAATTGATCAATCTTGAGGCCGCCATCACGAGAATGCCGCTGATTGAAAAAGCAGGCAGGGCCTCGCACTGGGCCGGGCTTTATGAAGTGACGCCCGATGCGCATCCGATCTTCGGGCGCACACGCGTGGACGGCTTTTTGGTGGTCACAGGTTTTTCGGGACATGGTTTCATGCACGGCCCGATTTCGGGCAAGCTGATGGCGGAATATATTTTGGACGGCAAGTTCTCAAGTGTTGACGTTTCAATGCTAAATCTCGAGCGTTTCAAAGGACAATTAAATCAAGAGTACAATGTTGTTTAAAATCAAGGAGCTACTATGAAACGCTTTCCTTTATTTGTTTTGCTGGCAATCACCAGTATTCTTTTTTCGGCCTGCTGCAATCAGCAGCCGAACATCGAGATATTCCAGGTTGTAGCAACCAGTTCAAACGGACCTATCCATAACCATCAAACTGTTCATGGATAAGTAGTAGACTAAAATGCCATCTGCAGAAATCATCACCATCGGAACCGAGATTTTATTAGGCGAGATCGTGGATACCAATACCCGCTATATCGCGCGCACCCTGCGCGGCCTGGGTGTGGACCTCTATCGCACCATCACCATCGGCGATAACGCCGAGCGCATCGCCTCCGCCATCCGCGAATCAATGCAACACGCCGAGATCGTCATCACCACCGGCGGACTCGGCCCCACTGTGGACGATCCCACGCGTGAAGCTGTCGCCATGGCCGCAGGCGTCGAGACCGAATTCCGCGAAGATCTTTGGCAACAGGTCGTGGAAAACATTGGGCGCTATGGGCGCAAGCCATCCGAGAATCAGAAGCGTCAAGCTTACGTTCCGAAAGGCGCGTTGGCCATTAAAAATCCGGTTGGCACCGCACCATGTTTCATCGTCGAGACCGAACGCAATGCAGTCGTCTCTTTACCCGGCGTCCCGAAAGAGATGGAATATATCCTGCACGAGTCCATCATCCCATATTTACAAAAACGTTTCGACTTGAGTAACGTCATCAAGATCCGCCTGCTTCACTGTTCCGGACTCGGTGAAGGTCTGATCGATGAAAAGATCGCCGACCTTGAAATCCTCAGCAATCCAACGGTTGGGCTGGCCGCGCACACCGGAATTGTAGATATTCGCATCGCGGTCAAAGCCAAAAGTGAGACCGAAGCCGACCAAATGATCGCTGAGATCGAGAACAAAATCCGCGAACGTCTCGGCAATATAGTCTTCGGCGTGGATGAAGACAAACTTGAAAACGTTGTGTTGGATGCAGTTGCCAAACGTGGTTGGACTCTGGTTGCAATCGAATCGGGCCTGGATGGGCGACTCGCCCGCATCGTCCCGCACACCGCTTCTCATCCTAACCTCGACCCGGCTGTCCTTATGGAAGTCGTGCGCGCCGCCCGCGCCGAATCCAAGGCCGACGCGGCCCTCGGCGTTTCCGTCTATCCTGATGAACGCGCCGCTGAAATAGTCCTCATCACGCCGCTCGGTGAAAAGACGCATCGCATCACTTACGGCGGTCCGCCGCGCAGCCTGCCGCGCTGGGCGATGAACATCGCACTGAACTGGCTTCGAACCGCCGCACAAGAGTCGATGTGATGCATACCGCTCGTCAGAAAAAAGATACTGGCTGGGTTATTCTCGCCTGGAGTTTAAACGGCATCGGCTGCATCGCTCTTCTGACCATCCTGGTTTTATACCTGAACCAGCAACCCGCGCAGGCCGCCGCCTTCACCGATCCGCAGGGAACACCCTACCCCACCATCACACTTGCTCCAACATCTTTCTATCTGCCGACCATCACCCCCAACCCGCGCTCCACACAGATCGTCGAATTCACGGCAACACCCTTCTTTCTGGTCAATGGACAAAAATCCACCGTGATCGGATTCTCAGCTTCGGGCCGTCCGATCGAAGTGTATACATTCGGGCAGGGTGAAAAGAAACTCATGATCGTGGCAGGTATTCATGGCGGTTATGAGTGGAATACGATTGCCCTGGCCGACCAATTAATCACTTACATCAACGATCACCCCGGGGCCGTTTCCAGCGATGTGACACTTTACATTTTGCGCGATCTCAACCCCGACGGCGACGCGCGCAGTCACGATGCGGATGGCCGCGTCAACGCGCGTGGCGTGGATTTGAATCGCAACTTTCCCGTCAACTGGTCAGCTACCTGGGATCGTTCCGACTGTTACGATATAACGCCGACTACCAGCGGCACAGTCCCGGCCTCCGAGCCGGAGACACGCATTCTGATGAGGTTCATCACGTCGCACAAGCTCACTGCCTTGATCAGTTATCATTCCGCTGCGTTGGGCATCTTCCCCGGCGGCGATCCATGGGATGAAGCGTCCAAGCGGCTGGCACAGGCCATTCGCAATGTCACCACGTATCCATATCCACCCATTGACACAGGTTGTGTCTACACAGGCACGCTGGCCGATTACGCCGTCTCGCAAGGCATTGCCGCAGTAGACATGGAATTGACCAACCATAACGATACTGATTTCATAATGAATTTGAAGACATTGAAGGTGCTGGTGAATTTTATAAAGTAGCAATTACTCGCAACAACTGTGTTGAACGTCAAAGCACAAAAAGAGAATCTATATGGGTTGTACTTGCCACGGTTGCTTGGACTGCATCATGGCATTCAAAACCATAAGCAACTTGCGCATACAAGCCGTGAGAGCAACCTTCTTTTCCTTCTCTTTGCCCAACTCTTTCAAACTGTTGGAAAGCCATTGGAGGTGGGACTGGATGTCTGAGCGCATTTTGGCACGTGCCGTGACCAGACGGTTCTTTTCAACCGTTATCATATCCAAAACCTGCCTGGGGCGGGTCAAAAACTCGGTGAGTTGCTCTTCCTCAGGCAAACCTGCATGCTATAATTTCTTCGGGCACGGCGATCTTTGTTGCGAGGCGGTCTCGGAGACCTAACGACGATCGATCTGCCATGCCAGCCTCAGGATACTAATGACGTGAATGTGTTGGATTTTGGATGCTCCCAGAGTTGGTCTGATGCCGTTGGCATAACCAAATCAGTGCTGAATTGATCAGAATATCTTTGTGAGGGCTTCGGCGGCTTAGAGTTTTTCTTTTTCCCTTTGGGCCATATATGTCGCGTAGAGGATCATTGCCATCCCGATGATCGCCAGCAGTAAACCTTCCCAGCCAACGGGATAAAGGATTTGACGGGCGACTGCGCTGGCAAGATCGCCGCTGGTTTTGACGATGACGACAGGCATGAAAAAAGGCATTCGTCCGGCGATGAAAGCGGGCAGGTAGGAATTTATCAGAGGCGAGCTGATGAAGCCAATGGCCGATACGAAAATTCCCGCAATCATCATCGGCCAGCCCCACCATCTCAGCCATGCGATACGCGAGCGGACGACGAAGAGCAGGATGCCGAGCAAAAATATCAGCGGGATTAGAAAGGACAGACGCATGATCCAGCGCGCGAGTTTGATGACTTGAAGCGGAGTCATGCCTCTGGCATTGGAAGGCTCTGCTGGAATGAGCGTGACCTGATCGGGTATGCCGCTCAGCGCGCTTTTGAGTTGTGTTTCTATCAATGGGCCGATCGTTTCGATTTTGTCGGCTGGCGGATTGCATATTTCAAACTTTTGTTGGTCCTGAGGAGGACTTGCCGTCATTTGGTCCAGTTGTTCCTGCGTGCAAGGCGGTTGGGCATTCATCAATGTCAGAACAGCCCTTATTCCTTCCGGTCGGGCCAGACGCGTTTTGAAAGCGATCATGGAGAGCCGCGCAGAGTCAACGTCACCATTCATGTAGGCAAAGATCTGGTCGAAGACCTGCTCGGTCATGGTTTTTAAATCGTCTGGCGGGAGGATGTTAGACAGGATAGTTTCCCAATCGCTGGCGGTCAGCTTGCTCATGTAGGCGGGCGCGCCTCCGCTTTGGGAAGGTTGTGCTGGCTGGTTGTATTGGTCTATGCAATGTTGGGCGGACTTTAATTCGGCCTCGGTTGGGGCGCGCTTGTTTTGACTGGTAGCCGCATAGGCTTCTTTTCCAAGTACATTTTCAAAACAGGCGATGGCTTCAGGTGAGCGGTCTTCCGCGGCGCAGGCAATCGGATTCGATGCGCAGGGATTGAAGTTCGCCGACGAGGTCAGAACTTCGCCAAGAATGGATGGCATCTGCTCGTAGATGTTTTGACTCAACAAGGCTTTTTTGTACGTGTTTGGATCGAATGCCTGTCGTTCCAGGTTGAATAAAAGCAGGGCGATGATCGCCGTGATGATGAAGAGAATGGCATTGAGGCCGGCAAGGAAATTCGCGAGAAACGTTTTCAATTTGCGCATGGTTCCTCCGTGCTTCCATCCTACAAACTTATAAGTTGAATTTCAACCCCGCGAATGTCACTATTTTTTATCGGAAGATTTTTGTTATGGCTTCCGATGCGGAGATCTTTTCGTGATTTGTAAGATAAGATGAAAGCAAGACCATTGCCAGTCCCGCGGCGAAAAGGAATAGGCCTTCCCAACCGGCAGGCTTGAGCATCTCACGCAAAGCGGAGTCTACCACCTTGCGAATAGTATCCATAAGCTCCAGCGGAATATCAGCAGGCAAACGCTTCGAGACGGCGCGGTCCATGATTGTGCGGAAGAAGGGCGCACCGCCGAAGCCGATAATCGCGCCAGGCAGGCCCGTCAGCAGCAGAGACCAGCCCCACCAATTTAGCCAACTCTTGAAAGTGCGAACTGCAATCAAGGTGATGGCGAACAATAATGCCAGAGGGATGAGTGGGCTAAGCCGCATGGCAAGTCGCAATACATTCAGCGTTTTCAAACTAGACTGTTGCGCCGCGGCGTCCGTACTAATCAACGCTACCTGATCCGGGATGGCGGCTGCAACTTCCTTCAATAATGCCTGTATAAACGGGGTCGTGAGTTCAAGCATCTGGGCGGGCGGGTTGCAGAGCTCCTGTCCGAAGGAAGTTAACATGCGGGCTAGTTGCTGGATGGTGCAATCCGGCCTGGACCTTATGATGGTCAGCGCAGCATTCAGCCCATTCGAGCTGGCCAGACTCTGCTTAAGTGGCGCAAACGAAATATAAGGGGTTTGTATCTCGCCGTTGACGTATGCAAAGAATTGGGTGATGGCGTCTTCGGTCATGGCCCGTAGTTGTTCGGGCGGCAGGAGATTTTCGATCAGTATCTTCCAATCATTGGCGCTCATTTGTTTTGCAAAAGGCGGCGCGTTATTGCCCAGGTTTTTTGATAACACATTTCCCATCAGGGCAGGAAATTGTTGATAAAAATTTTCATTGACGAGCGTCCGCTTGTAGATGGCAGGGTTGAAGGCCTGCCGCTCAACGTTAAATGCAATGAGTGCAATCAGAGCCGAGATGACGAAAAGGATCGTAAAAATCACGGCGATTATGTTTGTGAAAATGCTGGAAATGGCAGGTGAATTCTTGTTAACCATGTTTATCTTTCTGAATTTACGACCTCAATGTAGTCCATTGTAACTGTTTCGCTGTTGCCAATGCCGAGAACGGCCAGCAGTTCATTTGCCAGCGCCGCTTTATGTTCAGCATCAGTTCGGCTCCAGGTGCGGCTTTTGATCTCGACATAATGCCCGAGCGCAGGCTCAAACATTTCATCCACGTTGATGAAGAACTCAGTGTCCTTGAATTTCACCAACCAGCGTTCGCGGTCCTTCGTGATCAGGATCTCTTCCTTGGGCTTGAAATATTCGCGATAAAAGCGCGGACTTTGTGTGGCCGGGGCCAGGAAGCGGCTGCGCGAAAGCAGGACATCGTGCGCCAATTTATCTTCACGCTTCCGGCCGAGCAGCGTCAAGCGCGGACGCGTGGTGGTCACCGTGCCTTTCTCGTCAAGGAAATCATCTTCGCGATAACGGATGCGTCCCTGGTCCGCGTCTTCGAAGGAGAAATAGATATCGTGTTGAAGGTAATGGCGATAGCGGACGATTTCGATTTCGGGCCGCTTCAAGGCCTCGACGATGGGGCGGTCATCCGTTATTTTGACCTTGACCTGCACCTCGAACGATTCTTCCTCCGTCGAACCGCCCAGCGCGATCAGCTTCGATAACACGGATTGTTCGCGCTCGATCAGGAACGAGTCTATTTTCCTGGCAATGTCCGCGGCTTGCGCCAGTAATTCTTCTTCGTTTAGCGTGAGCAATTTACGGTCGCGCATCAACCATTTGCCGTTGACCATGACATCGCTCACATCGGTTGATTTGCTGGCGTAAACGATCTGTGCGTAAGCGCTGTTGGCATCACGATAAAATCGTGGCGAGCTGTGCATTGGGTTGGCGTCGATAAGGATCAGGTCGGCACGGCGGCCCGGGGTCAGCGAGCCGGTCAGGTGTCCGATATGAAGCGCCTGCGCTCCGAGGCGAGTCGCCATAGTCAACGCCGTGGCGGCGGGCAGAGAGGTCGGGTCATTCGTCACAGCTTTGGCGATGAAGGCCGCCAGGCGTACTTCCTCGAACATGTCGAGGTCGTTGTTGGATGCGGCTCCGTCCGTGCCGATGCCGACGTTGAGTCCCGTTTCGAGCATTTTTACCACCGGTGCGAATCCCGAAGCGAGTTTAAGATTCGACGATGGGTTGTGCGCAACGCCCGCGCCCGCGTGAAGCAAAGTTCGCATCTCGCCGGTGTCAATGTGGACGCAGTGTGCGGCGATGACCTTGGCTTCGAAGAGTCCCTGCTTTTTGACGTAAGGCACGACCGGCATCCCATTTTCATTACGCATGTTTTCAACTTCAAAAGATGTTTCGGCGATGTGGATGTGCAAAGGCACGTCGAACTCTTTTGCAAGCTCAGCGGCAGCGCGCAGGATTTCGGGTGTGCAGGTGTAAGGCGCGTGTGGCGCGATGGACGGGACGATGAGCGGATGTCCTTTCCAACGCTGGATGTAATCGCGCGCGATTGCCATTGAATCTTCGTAAGAGGCCGCGTCTGCCACAGGGAATTTGAGCACCGATTGTCCGCAGACGGCGCGCATGCCTGCCTCAGCGGTTGCTTTGGCTACGGATTCTTCAAAGAAGTACATGTCATTGAAAGTTGTCACGCCTGAACGGATGAGTTCGGCGCAGGCGATCTGCGTGCCAAGCCGTACGAATTCCGGCGAGACAAATTCGCGCTCGACCGGCCACATGTATCCGCTCAGCCACACGTCGAGGCGCAGGTCGTCGGCCAGGCCGCGCAGGAGAGTCATCGGGACATGAGTATGCGCGTTGATGAGTCCCGGCATGAGCAGACTGCCGCGGCAATCAACCGTTTCCAGTCCCGCATATTCTTTTTTGATCTCGGCTTCCGGCCCGATCGCGAGGATGCTGTCATCGCTGATGGCAATGGCACCCGGGTTGTACTGGGTCATTTGCTCATCCATGGTCAGGATATGGGCGTTTGTGAGAAGAATGTCAATTGTTTTCATAATGTCTCCTTGTAGTGTTGTTGCGAGCCGCGTCGCTTGCAGCGATACTTGCTTTTGCATGCAAGTGCAGGTGAGCAATTTCCTTGAATGATTGCAGAGTCTTGCTGTTTTTGTGGGAGATTGCTTCGGGAAGAGCGCCCTCGCAAGGACGTTTCGTTAGTTTGGCATAAGGTGAGTCATTAACTTGGTTTCCAATTCTTCGCCTTTTCAATTCGTTCGCCCAGCGGGGGATGATCGTAAAACAGGAAGACCACCCACTTCTCCGGGTCGATCTCGCCCAAATTTTGATTCGCCAAACGCACAAACGCTGATCCAAAAGCATCTTGCTTGCCCGTGGATTGTAAGGCGTATTCATCCGCCATGCGCTCGCGCCAGCGGACAACTGCATTCTCCAGCGGCATGAGAATCAAATTATATGCGCCAAGCACAAGCAGCAATGCCGGGAAAGCGGCCACGTCGCTGGCGCCTGCAAAACCAAAGACACCGATCGCCCAATTTAATATCAATGAAGCCAGATATAGTCCAAGCATGGTCGTGATTGTTCCAAAGGCGATCAGGAACGGGATGTCACGATGCACCTGATGTCCCAACTCATGCGCGAGAACCGTCTCGATCTCATCCGGCGTAAATTCGTTGATCAGTGTATCGCCCAGCACGATGCGACGGGTGTTGCCGATGCCAGTCAACGCGGCATTCGCGGACTTGGAGCGGCGCGACATGTCGAACTTATACACACCTTGAACTTTCGTGTGTGCATTCTCAGCCAGTTTCATCAGACGATCTGCCAACTCTTTATGTTCATCACCAAGCGGGACGAACTTATTAAAGATGGGCATGATGAGAACTGGTGCGAGATTCGATAGAAGCACGCTGAATACCAACAATCCGCCTGCGGCCCACAGCCACCACAAATTGCCGGTGACGCGCAAAGCCAGATAAAGCAATTCGAGCAGGATCAACCCAATGGGCAGACCAACAGCCATGCCTTTGAATTGATCCACGATCCAATCCTTCAACGATTGGGTGGATTGATCGAAGCGATGCGGAAGAACAAAGCCAGAATAGCAACTCAATGGCAGGTTGAGCAGGAAATAGATCACGCCGAAAACAAAAACATATAATGGCACAGATAACCAGTCGCTGCTCGTGATACCAGTCGCCCAGTTGCGGACGGAAATCGTCCAGCCGAAGAGCAGCCAGGCCAGGGCGTAGAGTGCGCTAAAGGTTGTGTCGACCAGCCAAAGCCGGCGCAAGATGCGGGCATATTCCTTGGCTTGCTTCTGTCGTTCAGGGTCGAGTGTTGTCATTTAATTTTGTCCTGTTCAGCGGCAAGATGCGTGATGACCTGTTCGGCTGTCATCACCTGACCGTAAGATTTCAAGGCGGCCATGAATGCCTTGTGAACATGCTCGGCGGGGATGGTCGTGTCGCCAAATTTCAGATCGCGCGTGGCGCAGGCATCTTCGGCGACGATGACCTGAAAACCAAAATCCACAGCGGCGCGGGCGGTAGCGTCCACACACATGTGGGACATCATGCCGGTGATGATAACGCGCTCGATGCCCCAGCCTTTGAGCAGGTCGAGCAGATTCGTCTCGCGGAAGGAATTGGGATAATGTTTCTGAACGAACGGCTCGCCTTCAAAGTGCGCGGCGGAATCATGAATGTCGGTGCCGCGCTCGCCGGAGATGAAGAAGGTCGCATCCGGCTTGAGTGCGATGTGCTGGATGTGAACAGTCTTTTGCCCGTGTTCGCGGAAACATTGAAGAAGCATGTATGCTTTTTGCGCGGCTTCCAGCGGATTGACCAGTTCCACCTTGCCGCCGGGGAAATAATCTTTTTGAATGTCGATAACAAGTAAAGCTGTTTTCATAATTTATTTTCCTTATCTGAGGGACAAGTATACCGTTATCTGTTATCCAAATCCACAATCCACTTCCAAAGCAAGCTCTTTTTTTATGGCGCAGGTTTTATTTCTGCTTGCCGCATATAATAAACTGATGTATAGTAAATGAAAAATTTCAGAAATTTAGTACACACGAGGGAGCATGGAGCCGCTAGATATATCAGAACGAGTAATAGAAGATGTCCTAATAGCCGACAAATCCATTATCGCTGGGATTTTAGAAATAGATCCAGCCGATCTAGATTTACTTGCCCGACAAAAAATAGTAGTTAGCGGGAAAATAGATATGCTCTTTATCCATCGAGATGAAATAATTTTAATCGAACTAAAGGTAACACCATTTTATAATGCTATTATTCAGCAAATTAATGAGTATTATGAAGACTTAGTAAATCTTCAAAATCAAAATAGACTTGTAAAATCACCAATTCGTAAAGTTATTCTAGTGACCGATTGTCAGTTTAAAGATGAGGATTTATGCAAGTCCGAGTCAATAGACATAATCACATACAAACCAAAGGATGTTTTATCCTCGTATTATGAAAATTTCAAAGAAGTTTCTTATTTTCTCAAAGTTCAACCTGGGGATTTTGGTGTCACAAGGCTGGGGTTATTTAAATCAACCCTCAATAAAATTAGCGAGGGAATAAAACTTAACGATGTGGCAAAATTAGAAAACCGTTCTATAAAAACCATAAGAAATAGAGTCTCAGTTGCCATGAGATTAAATTTAGTGGCAAAACATCGCGAAGAATACTATCTTACGGAAATGGGAGAAGTTTTCAATTCTTACAGCGATGAGGTGGATGATCGATTAAGTATAGAACAGTCGGATTTACTACAGGCTTTTATCAGAGAAAATCCATTTTATTCATCCATCACCTACACAATATTAGGTTTAATAGAATCTGTTTTTATTTTAGCTAAAAACTACCATCCAGTTCCTGAAGATCAAGTAAAAGAACATTTCGTTCAATCTGTTGGAAAGATTTCAACATGGGCGAGAGAAAAATCAAAAAGCACAGCTACTTATATTTTTTCTAACTACGCAATTGAACTTAATTTTCTGACAAGACTTAACAATCATTTATTTTTAGCACCTGCAGGCATTAACGCAATACTTCTATTGCAGCTACATCGTTCAATAAAATTGATAGAGCAAAAGGAAAATTAAATGACCAATGCTAACTGGCATTCATACATAGAAGAAACCCCTGAGCTTGAGGAGATTGTTGTTATCTTGCTAAACAATAAAACTCCTGTGGTCGCAAAGTTCAATGATATGGGATTTACAGACGATGGCTTAGAATTCGAAAACGTAACTCATTGGCTGCGCTTGCCAAAATTACCAGCCAACAAGAAAGAAATGACAATTAAGAACAAACATTAGAAACGCGTTTCATCGAAGACAGGTTTAACATTGAATCCTATAAAATTAGATTGTGTCTGAAAGATTAACGGGGAAATATCAGCGATGACACAGAAATATTTTTTACATGAATAGCAAATTACTTCCTTCCAAAATCAGCGGGATTCTCGCCCCAAACAAAGGTGAACGCAAGTTCTCCGGAAACCGCGCAATATTTTTCCATTGCGCCATTATAGAGCAAAATAAGTCAGTTCTGCTATAATGAATTTGATGAAAGGCAGGCTGAAATGAAATTTACTGTCGAATACGAAAAGGAAGAAGACGGCCGCTGGCTGGCAGAAGTAAAGGAATTGCCCGGTGTCTTGATTTATGGCAAGGACCCGGAGGATGCCATTGCTCATGCGCAGGCGCTGGCCTTGCGCGTCATGGCAGACCGACTCGAAAATGGCGAAGCCGCCTCCACGCTGATGTTCTCATTTTCTGCGGCATGAGCGACTGGAAATCCGTCAAAGCGAAACGCTTGCTGGCCGCGCTCCAACGTATCGGTTGGCGCGTCAAAAGACAGACAGGGTCGCACAAAGTCCTGGAACGTTCAGGCTGGCCCGATGTAATCTTCGCTTTATGATAACGATGAGATTGAGCCAAAGAGCTGGCAAGGCTGGCAAAAGTCACGGGGCTGAAACCGGAAGATTTGTAAAAAAGTGGACGGCAAATGCCGTCCACTTTTTATTTGCGAACGAATTACTTCCTCCCAAAATCAGTGGGGTTCTCGCCCCAAAGTTCGGTATCCCATTTCAAAACTTTAAAGGTTTTGTGAATCTTTAGAGTCTGCTCTGCACGTGCGATCAACTCAAACAACATGGCATTCGTTGACAGACGCGCCAGTTTTGTGTTGCATTTCTTCGCCTTGACCCAGGTCATGGCTGTCTCGGAATCGGAATAGATCGGCCAATCAAGTTTATGCTTTGATAAATAATCCATGGCGCGCAAGATGGCTAAAAATTCGCCGACGTTATTCGTGCCATTCAGATACGGCCCGGCGCGAAAGATTTGTTCGCCCGTCTCCGTGTTCACGCCGCGATATTCAAGCGGACCCGGCGAACCAGAGCAGGCTGCGTCCACGCTGATGGATGGAAGGATAGGTTTGACCTTGGCCGTTTTCCACTTTCCGAGTGTGGATGGTTTGCCTTCATAATGAACATACGCGCTCGCAAAAGCCGCGTCGGCTTCCTTGCGAGTCTCGAAAGATTTGTAACGCGCACCCACGAATCCCTTGACCTGCGACTCGCATTCAGGCCATGAGGTGAAGATTCCGCGTTTGCGGCCTTTCCAGACAACGTAGAATTTTGTTTTAGGCATTAGCTTTTAAAAAACAAGAAAATTTAACCGCGAAGCTCGCTACACTTGCACCTGCGCCAAGTGCAGGTGAGAACGCGAAGAAAACATTAGAATCTTTGCGAGCTTTGCGCTCTTCGCGGTTCGAAAAACGCAGTTATGCACGTCCCACCCATTATTCCTTCTTCTCACCCCAGCCGCTTTCTTCGACAGCCACAAAAATATCGGTGGCAGAGATCAATCCGATCAGCGCGCCGCTTTCATCAGCGACAGGCAGGTGATCAACCTTGTGCTCCTGCATCACCAGCGAACATTCCTTCAGTGTCCATTCGGGTTTGGCCAGCACCAGCGGCCCGGACATGATGGTGCGCACGGTCGTCTCGGCGGGACTCAATTCGGCGACCAAGATCTTGTCGCGAATATCGGAACGGGTCACAATTCCATAAGAAGGATTGTCATCTGAGATATTCACGATCACGCTGTGAATATTGCGGCGGCGCATTAACGTCACCGCATAAGAGACACTCGAATCAGGATCAACGACGACAACGGGACTGCTCATCCAATCTCGAACGGTATGCGGCATGGTTTCTCTCCACTAAAATTGTTGTGTCATTGCGAGCGATGGTCGAGTAGGCAGTGTTCTTCTGCCATATCGAGACCACCGCTCGCAATGACGTGATGCCAAGATTCTACTTGATATTTACGGTGACCGAACCCAGCGCAAGAATGGAACCATCCGCGGGACTCGAATCCTCGATCTGGATTCGGATCGGGCCGGTCACACCCGCGCCCAAATCCAACGGCAGCGAAAACGTTCCGGGACTTCCGGGCTGATCAGCGTTGACCAGAAATGAACCTTGCTTCAATTCATTATTATTGGCATCGAAGGCAACATAAAGAAGATTATTTTCAAACGGCGCGATGGTCACTTTGCCAGTGATCATCAGCGGCCACGAAGCGGATGAGCCATCGACTGGAGAATCAATCGTGATGACGCGTTCCAAGCCGTTGGCTGTCTTCATGCTGATGCTGGTGTACACCAATTTCCCACCTACAAAACGATAAACCTGTTTTACTGGCTGCGCCGCGCAACAACCGGGATCATTCGGCCCATGAACTGTGGCATCTAAAAAAATCTGCCCATCTTTAATGACGATCGAATTGATCATCGGGCGGTCATCGATCATCTCAGCCGCGGCCTGCACCAGCTTGCCGTTCTGATTGATCATCGCAATCACTGAGACGAACACACCTGTTCCGCCATAATTCTCTGCCAGCAAAACCGCCGCGTCACCAAGGCCATCGCCGTTCAGATCGCCGAAAGCCATTTGTTGGACCAATGTCACGTCCGCATAATCGGGCGAAGCAGGATCGCTTCCATTTTGATAAACGCCATTCGTCAACTGAATAGTCTTGTGTGAATCCTGAAAGACCAATTGATATTGAGCATTTTTGAGCTGGTCAGCCGTCAGCGCGGGGACGGATGTCGGCGCGGGCGTAAGTGAAGCCTGAATAATGGGAGCCGGTGAAGGTCCTGCAAGAGGAGCGGGTGGCGAAACAATCGAACAGGCCAGCGAAACCAATCCAAGAGTCAAAATAATAGAAAGTTTTTTCACGTTATTTTCCTAAAATAATCCAGGTCGCGCCGCCGTCCGTTGTTTTATATAAAGTACGCGTATTGGTGACATCGTTGGTTAATATAAAGCCCGTGGTGGGCGAGACAAAATCCATGCCTGCAAAATTTTCACCGAAGGCCACATCCGGCGTGACAACCGTCCAGGTCTTCGCGCCATCGTGCGTCACATAAAACGCGCTGGCATTCCAGACGAAGCCATCCTTGGCCGAGACAAAATCCATCGAGCCGCCTTGCGGGATCATGGTGGGCGTGAGCGCCCAATTTGCGCCGCCATCGTGCGAGACGTAGACGGCAAGCATGACTCCATTTTGAGATGAGACATGAACGGGCAAATAGGCGTCAGTGGATGAGACGAACTTTGGACCGATGGTTTCGAATTCAGCTTGTTCGTATCCCGCCGGGATCGGAGCCGGATTCAGATTCCAAGAGTAACCGGCATCTGACGTTTGATACAGATAAACGACACCCGGCGCATATGTGACCCCGCCGACCCAGGCATTCTTCATATCGAGGGCAGTCATGCCATCTTTGATCCCGCCAAGTGGAAGGCTGTCGCCCGCAGCGGGTTGGTTGGGATCGTTGGTGTAATTTTGAGTCCAGGTTTGGCCGCCGTCAGTGGTTTGGAAAATCGCCACACCCATTGAACCCGCGCCTGCGCCAATGCTGGCCATGGCCCAGCCGTTGTTTTGATCAATAAAATGCAAATCACTATATCCGAAAGGCACAGAGATGGGCGCCCAACTCGCGCCGCCATTGCTCGTACGATACAACGTGCCCGCGTTCGGATTGGTTGCATCGGAAACGATCAGCCAGCCATGTATGTCATCAATGAACTCGCCTTTGGCAGAATAACCAAGCGCCGGCGGATTGGGAGGCGTTACGTCATACCATGTCACGCCTCCGTCATCGGTGCGGACAACTTTGCTATCCGCGATGCCCCAGCCATTTTTCTCGTCGGTCATTTGGATGAAGGCTAATCCGGGTAAAACCACAATTGGCGCGTTAATCCCAGCAGGTGTGGCTGATGCGGGAGCGGCGGACGCGACAGAAGTTTCAGGAGCAAGCGTCGGTCCTTGTGTAACCGGAATCGGAACTTGATTCGGTGTGCCGCAGGCGGCAAGGAAAGAAAGCAGGAACAGGAAAGAGAGGATGCGTTTCATGATTCTCCTAAAAGTAAAAGGGTTGGAGAGTTCGAAGGTTGGAAAGTTTAAACCTTTCAACTTTCTAACTTTAAACCTGCCAATTTCTTAACCTATAAACTCCACGATAGTCGCTTCACCCTGACCAACTCCAACGCATAACGTAGCGAGTCCATATTTCACGTCCCCGCGGCGTTTCATCTCGTAGAGAAGCGTGGTCAGGATACGCGCGCCCGAACAACCCAGCGGATGTCCGAGAGCGATCGCGCCGCCATTGACATTGACGATCTCAGGGTCAAGTTCCAAGTCTTCAACTACGGCCAACGACTGCACCGCGAAAGCTTCGTTCAATTCAACGAGGCCGATATCTTTGATTTGCAATCCTGCGCGACTCAATGCTTTTTTCGTAGCGGGGATCGGACCATAACCCATCACGCGCGGCGGCACACCGGCAGCAGCGGATGAAACAATTCGGGCTAAAGGTTTGAGTTTGAGTTCTTTGGCTTTATCTGCTGACATTACCAACAAAGCGGCCGCGCCATCATTCAATCCAGACGAATTACCTGCTGTAACTGTTCCGCCTTCTTTGGCAAAGGCGGGCCTAAGTCTTGCCAAAGATTCCATGGTCGTATCCCGGCGCGGACGTTCATCGGTCGTCACCAAAAGCGGACCGCCTTTTTTCTGTGGAACTGGAACCGGCAAGATTTCTTCCGCAAATTTACCTGAGTCGATTGCAGAAACAGCCCGTTGATGCGAACGCAACGCAAAGGCATCCTGCTTCAGGCGCGTGATGTGCGGACGTTCTTTGGCAATATTCTCCGCCGTCTCCCCCATCGACTCGGTTCCATACATTTCTTCCATCTTTGAATTTGGATATCGCCAGCCGAGAGCCGTGTCATACGCGGTGAGATTGCCGAACGAATAACACGCTTCTGCCTTCGGCAACGAATATGGCGCGCGGCTCATTGATTCGACTCCGCCTGCGATATAGACATCACCTTCGCCAGCCTTGATGGCGCGCGCCGCCTGATTAACTGCATTCAAGCCGGAAGCACATAAACGGTTCACGGTCACGCCTGCCACGCTGACAGGAAGTCCCGCCAACAGCGCGGCCATGCGCGCCACGTTGCGGTTATCTTCGCCCGCCTGGTTCGCGCATCCAAAATAAACTTCTTCGACGAGAGCCGGATCAAGCTTATTGCGTTCGAGGATATTTTTTATAACGAGAGCCGCCAGATCGTCCGGGCGAACGGAGGCGAGCACTCCTCCTAATGATCCAATCGGCGTGCGAATTGCGTCAACGATAACAGCATCAGACATGTTTCCTCCAATGAAAACAATTCGATTCTACCACTTGAAGAATAGGACGTTTGTACCCGTGAAAAATGACGCATAGCACTATCCGCCTTTTGCCGAAACGGACATAATCAGGCTGGCAAGCTATTTTGCTAAATAATCTCCAACTTCTCATATAAGGAGGCTGAATGCCTGCAAAAGGTTGGATCGAAGTCAGCGACCAGTACTGCAAGGGCTGCGAATTGTGTATCAGCGCCTGCCCGCAGGAGGTCATGGAACTGGATATGTCCCGGCTGACGCCGAAAGGATACCATCCGGCGCACACGTTCAAGGAAGGATGCACGGGGTGTGTTATCTGTGCGCTGGTCTGTCCCGACGCGGCGATTACTGTTTATCGTGAAATAACCAAGGCAGCACCCGTAGGGGCGTAGGGGTACAACATGTTGTGCCCCTACACATTTTTTGGAGAACAAAATGACTCGTGAATTATGGAAAGGCAATGAAGCCATCGCCGAAGCCGCCGTCCGCGCGGGACTTGAAGCATATTTCGGCTATCCGATCACGCCCCAAACCGAAGTACTCGAATATCTTTCGCGTCGCATGCCCGAACTTGGCCGCACTTTTGTGCAGGCCGAGAGTGAACTGGGCGCGATCAACATGGTTTATGGCGCGGCCTGCGCCGGTGTGCGCGTCATGTCGTCATCATCCAGCCCAGGTGTCAGCTTGATGATGGAAGGCATGTCATACATCGCGGGCACGGAAATCCCAGCGGTGGTGGTCAACGTCATGCGCGGCGGCCCTGGCCTCGGCAACATTGCTCCGTCGCAGGCAGACTATAACCAGGCCGTCCACGGCGGCGGTCACGGCGACTATCACAACATCGTGCTGGCGCCCGCTTCGGTGCAAGAGGCAATTGACCTTATGGTTTTGTCCTTTGATCTGGCTGAAAAATACCGCACGATCTGCATGATGATCATGGACGGCTCAGTCGGTCAGATGATGGAGCCTGCCAGGATGCCTGAGATGCAACCGGTCAATCGCCGCGATTGGGAGTGGGCTGCGAACGGACGCATGGGCAAGCGCGAACGCCGCTTCCTAACCTCGATCTATCTGGACCCGGTAGTGGAGGAACAGACCAACCTGCGCCTGCTCCAGCGCTGGATGCACATCCAGGAAGACGAAGCTCGTTACAAGGAATATTTCCTCGACGATGCCGAGTTTGTGGTAATCGGCTTCGGCACGGCGGGACGCGTGGCGTTGTCCGCGGTGCGAGCCGCGCGTACACAGGGTATCAAAGTCGGATTGTTGCGTCCTGTGACGGTCAGCCCATTCCCGGACAAAGTAATTGATGAGCTGGTTAAACGGGTTACCCGATTCCTGGTGGTCGAGATGAACACAGGCCAAATGCTGGAAGACGTCCGCTTGTCCGTGAAGGGACGCGTGCCCGTTGAGTTTTACGGAAGGCTCGGCGGCGTCGTCCCGTTCCCTGACGAAGTCCTGAGTGAGATTAAACGCATGACATCCAGCAATATGAGTCTCGAGTCCAATCCTCGTAACGAGTGGTTCGAGCGCATGAAGGGACACAATTAGAGGTGACTATGGTAACAACTGCTTCGAATAATCTGGTTTACGAACGACCCGCAGGCTTTACAGATACACCGACCCATTATTGCCCGGGTTGCACACATGGAGTGGCTCATCGCTTGATCGCCGAAGTGCTCGAAGAAATGGGGGTGATTGACAAGACCATCGGTGTCGCGCCGGTTGGCTGCGCGGTCTTCGCCTATAACTATTTTGACACTGACTTTGTGGAAGCGCCGCACGGACGCGCACCCGCCATGGCAACCGGTATCAAACGCGTCATGCCGGATCGGATCGTCTTCTCCTATCAAGGCGACGGCGATCTGGCGTCCATCGGCATGGGCGAGATCGTCCACACCGCGGCACGCGGAGAGAACATCACTGTCATCTTTATCAACAATGCCAACTATGGCATGACCGGCGGACAGATGGCCCCGACCACCCTGCCCGGCATGAAGACGACTTCATCCCCCAATGGCCGCGACGTTGAGACACAGGGTTATCCGATCCGCATGTCTGAGATGTTGGCCACGCTGGACGGTGCGGGCTATGTTGTGCGCCGCAGTCTGCATGACCCAAAGAATATCCGTCTTGCGAAGAAGGCCATCCGCATGGCCTTCGAGACTCAGGTACGCGGGCTGGGCTTCTCGCTGATCGAACTGCTCTCGACCTGTCCGACCAACTGGGGCATGACCCCGGTCGACTCGTTGAAGTTCGTGGAACAGCACATGGTGCCAGCCTTCCCGCTCGGCGATTACAAGATCGCGGCGGGTGTGGCACAGATAAAAGTTTAGTTTCAAGTGTCATTACGAACGATGGTCGAGTGGCGGTGTTCTTCCGCTGTATCGAGACCGAGTGTGGCAATCCCAAGCAATCATTAAACACAAGATTGCTTCTCGAAGACTCGCAATGACAACATGAAATGGAGCGAATATGCAAAAAGAAATCATTATCGCCGGCTTTGGCGGACAAGGCGTCCTTTTCAGCGGACAAGTTATGGCGTACGCAGCCATGGACGCCGGCAAGGAAGTGACTTGGATTCCATCCTACGGTCCCGAAATGCGCGGCGGGACGGCCAACTGCACGGTGGTCATCGCGGACGATGAGATCGGTTCACCGCTGGTCAAGAATCCGCCGCTGGCGATTACCTTCAACCTGCCATCCTTTGACAAATACGAAGAATCACTGGCAACTGGCGGTACGTTGATAGTCAATCAATCCATGGTGGACCGTGGCCCAAAGCGGGATGATATCCACGTCATCCTGGTTCCATGCAACGAGATCGCCGAAGAGATCGGCGACAAGAAGTTAATGAACATGGTCGCAGTCGGCGCGTTATTGACGGCTCTGTCGGAGATCACAGTCAAGGATGTCGAGAAGGCACTCGAAGCGCATCTGCCCGCCAGACATAAACATCTGCTGCCCAAGAATTATGAAGCCTTAAAGCGCGGATATGACCACGCCCAAAAAGAATGGGACAAGGTACCTGCATAAGACCAGTTTTCATTAATCAGTGAGAAGTTGATACCAGACCCGTCTCGATGAGAGGCGGGTTTCATTTTTCATGATGCTATAATTCCCTCGATATGAAAACTGAAACCATCCACAACCTCACCCTGCCCAAAATCGGCTTCGGGACAGCGAATCTCGGCGGCAGTGTATTTGCTGACCACTCACAAGATGACAGCCGCCTGGTTGCATTGCGTTCCGCGCTCGAACTTGGCTACACACACTTCGACACAGCCGAGATGTACGGCAACGGTCACGCCGAAGAACTGCTTGGACGCGCCTTCAGGGAAACGAACACGAAGCGCGAGAACCTGTTCATCACATCCAAAGTCCTACCGACCCATTTGCATTATGCAGATGTGCTGAAAGCCTGTGAAGCCAGTCTGCGCCGCCTGGGCACGGACTATCTCGACCTTTATCTCATCCACTGGCCCATGCTTGGCATGAAGCTCGCCGATACTTTTCGTGCGCTCAACAAACTGGTCAAGGATGGCAGGGTGCATCACCTCGGTGTCAGCAACTTCAGCCTGAAACTTCTCAAAGAATCGCAGTCTCATTCCGAGACGCCCATCATCGCCAATCAGGTTCCTTACAGCCTGTCTCATCGTTCATACGTCAAGAACGGTATGCTCAAATTCTGTCAGGCCAATGACATTCTGATCACGGCCTACTCACCGATGGATGTAGGCCGATTGAAAGCCTCACCCACCCTTCGCTCCGTGGCTGAGGCGCATAACGCCACGCCATATCAGATCGCGCTGGCGTGGCTGGTATGCCATCCGCGCGTCATCACGATTCCCATGTCGTTCGATCCAGGACATCAACGAGAAAATCTGGCGGCGGCGGACATCGTTCTCACGGATGAAGAAATGAATCGATTGACAACCTCAACGTGAAACATGGGTCCGAAAACACAAACCATTCCACGAATTCACGAAGACGCGCAGGCGGAAACCAGCGAGGCGCCACTCTACCGCGTCATCATTCACAACGACAACATCACGCCGATGGACTTCGTGACCCATATTTTGATCACCATCTTTTTGCTGCCGGATGCGAACGCGGCATACATCATGTACACCGCGCACCTGAAAGGCACGGCTTACGTGCAGACTTTGCCAAAAGCCGAAGCCCAAAAGCGCATCGGCAAGGCCCACTTCGCCGCCGCACTGAAAGCTTATCCCCTGCACTTCACGATGGAGCCTGAATAAAGCCCCCACCACCCTCGAAACTAGGTGAGGTTTCCGCAGGACGGAGGGGGTTATAATGCCGCCAGTGAATCCTCTTGAAACTCTCACGCAAATTAATCTCGATGATCTTGTCTCTTCATTCGGTTGGCAGGATCATCGAATTTTATCTGGGGTAGTGCGCCGACTCTTTTTCAGCACGGCGCGCAAATTTGCTGGACAAATGCTGGACTTCGATAGGACGGTTGGGACGCTCGGGCTCGTCGAAGCCGCGCACCAAACTGAGAAACTTTTCGTCCGTGAAGTGCGCGTCTTTGGCGCGGACCGGATTCCGGATTCCGCTTTTCTGGCTTTATCCAATCATCCCGGCATGACCGACACGCTGGCCTTGTTCTCGGCCCTGAACCGCGCGGACTTGAAGATCATCGCCTTGAACCGTCCCTTTCTTCTATCCTTGCCCAACACAAGCAAACAACTTTTTTACGTTACAGAAAATCCATCCGAACGAGTGACGCTTATCCGCCAAGTCAGCGCTCATTTGAAAAACGGTGGTGCGGCGTTAACCTTCCCCGCCGGTCACATCGAACCCGACCCGGATGTTTATCCGGGCGCAATTGAATCGCTCAAAGATTGGACAGACAGCGTCGGCGTCTTCATCCGCCTCGCGCCTGAGACGGCTATTTTGCCAGTGCTGGTGCGCGGAGTAATTTGGGACCAGGCCGCGCATCATTGGCTGCTCAAAATAAAAAAGATGAAAGAAGAAAGAGAAAAATTGGCGGCGGCTCTGCAATTACTGGCGACGATGCTGTTCAATGCAAGACCTGTCACGGTGACGGTGCAAATCGGAAATCCGATCACGGTCAAAGAACTTGGCTCAACCGACACACAGTCCATTCATCAGGCCGTACTAACTGAGATGAAACGATTGATCGGAAATCAATATCAGGGCGAAGGACCATCTGTCTTATGAAGAATCGCAAACACGAATTGCACGAATTGATCGAGGATCAACAAACTTCCAGGACAGCACGAGCAGACAGGTTTTCCGCTCTTTTTCTTTATACGGTAAAATTGAGCACGTATGTTTAAACGAGCTCCATCCCCCACTGAAACCACACAACAGATCCAGGCCGTCGAGCGCATCACATCCGTGCTCGGACCAGGCATCATTTGGCACGGCAGCATCAATGGCTCAGGCGGCGTTCGCATCGAAGGCGCCTTCGAAGGCGAGATCGCCTTGCGCGGTATGCTGGTCGTTGGCGAGACAGGACGCGTTACCTGTCAGAATGTGCGTGCTAATACCGTCATCGTGGCAGGCGCAGTGCGCGGCAATATCACCACCCAAAAACTGGAAATCCGCTCGTCGGGCCGTGTTTGGGGCGACGTAGTCACTACCGCTTTCGTAACGGAAGAGGGCGCGTTTCTGCGCGGCCAGATCCGGATGGAAGAAACAGTCGAGCTGGACCTCGAACCGGCTCCTGATCTCACACCTTCTGAGGCGGCTCAGGTCCAAGCCATCGCGCAGACATCGATCCCAATCCCTGAATCAATTGCTGAAGCCAGTGTCAGCAAAAAGAAAAAGGCAGCTTGAAATTCAGATTTATAGATCGCGTATAGTTGCGGAAGAATCTTTTCAACTCAACTGAAAACCTACAAACTTTATCTTCAAAAATTTCGAAAGAAAAAAGATGCAAAGGCTTATTGGCCTTTGCATCTTTTGAATTACAGATCAACTTCTTTTAGGCTATGGATTGAGGCTGATTAGATAAGCGATCACATCCGCAATTTGTTGCGGGGTAAGCGCGCCCTTGTCGCCCCACGGAGGCATCGAGAAGGTTGGACCGGGGCCTGGCGGCGTGGAGCCATGTTCGATAAAAAGATCAAGGTTGGTAGCGAAGATCGTTTTATCAGGATTCTTCAGGGCGGGGTCAACCGGATTAAGCGCCGGGACGGTGCCATCACTCGAACCGGGATTGGGATTGCCGCCCTTGCCCTCAGCCGCATGACAGGTTTGGCAATTCGTCGCAAAGATCTGTTTGCCTGAATCTGCATTGCCTGTCAAGCTGATTGCCTGACCCGGCCCGCCAGGGTTGGATGGACGGGCAGCTCCTGCCGGAGCAGCCGTTGGGGTCGCCGTTCCGGCAACCGGAGGATTCAAGTTTGATTGGGTGGCAGGATTCAGACTCATGAGGTAAGCGATCACATCGGCAATCTGCTGCGGTTTGAGTGCGCCTTTATCCCCCCAAGCCGGCATCGAGAAAGTTGGGCCGGGGCCCGCAGGAGTGGAACCGTGCTCCAGAAACAAGTCGAGATTGGTTATATAAGTTTTGGTATCAGAGCTGATAAGCGACTGGTCGATAGGGTTAAGCGAAGGAATCGTTCCATCCGTTGAACCAGGGTTGGGATTGCCGCCCTTTCCTTCTGCAGCATGACACGTTACACAATTTGACGCAAAGATCTGTTTTCCGGAGTTCGCATCACCAGTCAGATTAATCGCCTGACCAGGGCCACCGGGATTGGAAGGACGAGCTACATCAATACCACCGAAAGGCGTAGGTGCCATGGTAGCAGACGGATTCGTGACAGGATTCAGACTGATAACATAAGCAATAACATCCGCGATCTGCTGTGGCGTTAAGGCTTTTTTATCGCCCCAAGCTGGCATCGAAAAAGTTGGGCCAGGTCCCTCTGGTGTGGAGCCATGTTCAACGAACAAGTCGAGATTGGTAACAAAGGTCTTGTTATCAGCACTCACCAAAGTAGGATCAATAGGATTGAGCGCCGGAACTGTTCCATCGAGTGAACCGGCATTGGGATTGCCGCCCTTGCCTTCTGCAGCATGACACGTTACACAATTCAATGCAAAGATCTGCTTGCCCGAATCAACATTGCCGGTCAGGTCAACCGCGGGTCCAGGCCCACCCGGATTGGAAGGACGAGCAATGACCACTTCTGTTGGCCCGCCCTCCACCGCGTTTGGCGAAGATGTAACAGCGCCTGTTGGAGCAAAAGTTACCAGAAATCGTACAGACGCAGGGAGAGTTGCAGGCAGTAAAGTGGGAATGGAAGTACGTTCCACCTTCGGGGCGACTCCCAAACAAGAGGCAGTATATCCACAACTTGAGATGGTCAGAAAGCCTACCCACACTACTATGGTCGCGATAAACGCAATCAACGTGCCGTAAATTATTTTTCGAAAATCATCCATATCTGCCTCCCTATTTCTTCAGCGTTCGGACGTAGTTAACTACATCCCAACGTTCACGAACAGTAAGGTTTTCATTCAACGGCGGCATAAGGCCGAAGCCATTAGTGATGACCATGAAGATCGCTCCATCGCTCAAAAACTGCACTGCCGGGCTGGTCAGATCGGCGGGTTTTTTGGTTTGGAGGAAGGCGGCTACAGGGCCATTGCCCACGCCGGATGCACCATGACAGGCAGTGCAGGTGACGTTAAACAATTCTGCTCCGCGTGCAATCGAGGTCGCATCAGCCGGGACCGGGTTGGTCGGCGCGCCCATGTTCGGAATGAAGGCTGGCCCATCAATCGGAATCGACTGGGCCGGGACCGGAAGCGGGTCCCTCATCTGTCTATGGGATGGCTGGATACCCATGAAGCTAACCCAATCAATTTTTATTACATCATAGGTAAATAACATCATTATCCCAAACAGAACCGCCACAACGGCGAAGATCACTGCGAAGCGTTTGAAGATTACATTCCAACTCGTGATCATAGTTGACGCGCCTCCGCCGGGTCGACCGATTCGGCGCCCAGCTTGGTCAGGGCGCTGACAAATTTCTTTTGTTCATCGCCGGGGCAGTGGAATAACACCGCGATCTTTCCATCGCTGATCTCAGGTATGTATTCCTTTGGGGTGTAGGATGGAAAGCCGCTATCGACGAACATCCCGATAAAAGCAAAGCCCATCAACCCAAGCATTGTCATTTCGAAGGTAATGATTATGCCCTGCGGAACAGGATAGATCGGCTGCCCGCCAACAGTCAAGGGGAAGAGGAATGGGGTCCCATAGATGAGGAATAATCCAAGGAACATTCCAAGAATTGCCCCAGTCAGTGCAATGCTCGAGACTCTGGTTATCGCCGACCGGCGTCCCAAAATTATTCCTTTGATCGGGATTCCCGAAATAACATTCATCTGGTCATCGGTTAAACCCAACTCATGCAATTTTTCGATTCCGTTGGCAGCCGGTTCAATATCTTCAAATACGGCCAAAAGCATAGTGGTATCAGACATATCGTATACTCCTTAGCCTTATTCCATATCGCTAAGAGTCGGAATATTAGCTTTCCCGATCTTGCGAAGCATATGGCTTTCCTGGCCTTCCTGCACTTCCCAGACTGGTATCAAGGGAATGAGCCGTGACGCCAGCATGTAGAGCAGGAAGAAAAAGGCAAAATTACCGATGGTCAGTGCAATTTCGACTCCGGGGACATAAAGACGCCAGGTGAAGGGCATGCGGTTAATCGTTAGAGATTCCGGAATGATGATATATCGTTCAAGCCACATCCCGACATTGATCAATAAACCGGCACTGGCCAACAACCACGGGGTTCGACGCCATTTTTTATTCCATAGGATCGCCCACGGCACAACGATATTACAGAACAACATGATATACCAAAGAAACCAGAGCGGGCCTTTCTCGGTAAATGCTTGCAATATCTTCTCCCATTTGTCACCGCCATACCAGGAAACCAAATAATCATTGAAGTAGAAATATGCCCACGCCATGGAGACCATCAACATCAACTTGCCAAGCAGATCGAAATGCTCCGGGCGGAGGAAGTACTTCATATTCTTCATGGTGGAACGGATCAGAAAGAGCACAATTGCCACTGCTGCCATGCCCGAATGCAAGGCGCCAATTACAAAGTACGGCCCCAACACTGACGATGTCCAACCGGGCCGGCTGGCCATGGCGAAGTCCCATGCCACAATTGTATGCACTGAGAACATCACCGGGATAATGCCAAACGCGAAGATGTTCATGGCCGTCTGCAGATTCTTCCATTCACCTTCTGTACCGCGGAAACCCAGGGAGAGTATGCGATACACGACTTTTCTCCAACCAGTCGAACGATCGCGCGCCATTGCCATGTCAGGGATCAGCGGCAGGAACAGATACATTGTGCTACATAGCAAATAGGTATTGATAGCCATGAAGTCCCACATCAAAGGCGAGTGGAAATCAGGCCACAAACCGCGCTCGTTTGGAAGTGGAATCATCCAATATGACAACCACACACGGCCCATGTGCAGAAATACACTGATCCCGGCCTGCACCAAACCGAAAGTGGTCATCAGTTCCGCCGCGCGTGTGAATGGACGGCGGCCTTCCACTTTCAAAACTCTTAGAATCGCCGAGATGAAAGTACCGGCGTGGCTGATGCCGATCCAAAACACGACCTCGACCAGAAAAATACCCCAGTAAACCGGCCGATTCACACCGGCCACACCCAGACCCTGCATGATCAGGTAATACCAGGCATAAAACAAACAGGTTACTACAATAACCGCCAGGATGCCTGTCGCAGTCCAATATTTCCATGTGGTGGAGTGCATCGACTCCATCATCATGTCATTCATTTCGCCGCGCGGACGCGGGTCGTGCATCAAATGTTCGCGCGGATCTTCGTGCTCTTCTTCTTTCGCGCGAGGCAGTGCCAATGGTTTCGCAGCGTAGCTCATTTAGTGGACCCTCCCGCTAGATATGTCACATTCGGTAACGTCCCAAGTTCCTCCAGCAAATGACTGCCGCGGCTGGTAAGGGCCGCCTGGCTGACCTTACTGGTCGGATCATCGACTCGACCAAAGACAATGGCGTCAGCCGGACAAGCCTGCGCACAGGCGGGAACGACTTCGCCATCTTTAATGCCACGCCCTTCAGACTTGGCAGTATCTTCCACGTGGCGAATGCGTTGAATGCAGAAGGTGCACTTCTCCATCACACCACGACGACGAACCGTCACATCGGGATTAAGTTGATTTTGCAAGGTGACCAGTTCCGGACGTTGTCGCGCATCCGCATAATCCCGCCAGTTAAAGACACGCACCTGATATGGACAGTTGTTGGCGCAATAACGGGTGCCGACACAGCGGTTATAGACTTGCAAGTTAATATCCTCAGAATCGCTGTGTACAGAAGCAAACACAGGGCAAACCGGCTCGCAAGGCGCTTTATGACACTGCTGACACATCACCGGCTGATAGGGAGTCATCTTGACTTCGGGAAATGTTCCCTGCCAAAAGCGCTCAATTCGGATCCAGTGCATGGACCGGCCATATCCAGCATCTACTTCGCCGACAAAAGGGATATTGTTTTCCATCGCGCACGCTGCAATGCAAGCCTGACAGCCAGTGCAGATATCCTGGTCAATGACCATGCCCCAACGGCCTGCCAATACATCTTCTGAATTATTTGTAAAAACAGGGTTTTGCAGATCAGTCGCCATAAATTCTCCTATTGTTTCGCGTCAAATCCGTATACACCAAGAACACCTTCAAGGCGTGATAACTGGCGCTTTTTACCAGTCTTCTCGACGCGCACCTTTAAACCCGCAAAAGTCAGATCGCCCACTTCATTTACGGACGGGCCGAAAAGATCGGCGGGATTGACACCGCGGCCCCTGGCAAATTGTCCATAAGCGGTATGACCCTGACCAAAGGGCATCGCAATAGTATCTGGACGAATCGCCGGGTACTTGTAAACAGAAGCTTCGACTTCGCCGTAAGCGGATGTGATCTTAACCACATCGTCATCCGCGATACTCAGCTTATCGGCTGTTGCAGGATTCATCTCGACCCACGTATTCCACATAACGGTCGTTGTCGGGTCGGGGACTTCCTGCAACCAGGGCTTGTTCGCACCAGCTTCGCCAAGTATCGGCGAAACAAATGGGACGAAGAAGAAATCCCCCTGTCCATCAAACTGAGCGGTATCTGCTTTGAAAGATTTGTTCAACACATCCGCGCCAGATGGAGCAATGCGATTATCCGTGGTCTTCCACCAGCCGCCATATTGTTGGAAGGAAGCCGCAAATGTATTTATCTCAGGAGCCGAGAAGAAACCACCATCCACGGTCAGTAAGCTGGCAAGCTTGCTGTCCATAAACTCGACTTCGTCCTTGAACGGAAATGCCGAAGCCAGTGCTCCACCGGCCTTTTGCGCGGCAGCCAACAGAACATCCACAGTTGACTTCGTATTATATAAAGACGAGACTACCGGTTGCGCGCCCGATAATATAGACGAAGCCGAGCCGGTCGCAATCTTTTGATAGCCCCATGATTCGAGTCCATGATGATCAGGGAAGACGTAATCAGCTTCCATGGCAGTCTCATCGGGGAAGGTGGCAAACGAAATGATCTGCGGAACATTTTTCGTCGCGCCGCCAAACCCAAGTTTCTTGGGAAGCTCGAACAGTGGATTCACGCCGTGCACGAACAATACTTTTACTTTGCCACCCGCCAGGCTCTGGATAAAATCCTGCATTTCCCTGCCACTGGCAGGACGATGGTAATCATCCGCCAGCGGATTGGTTGGAGAGAGGAACACGCCTCCATCTTTGCCGATATTGCCCACCAGCGCATTCAACGCCAGAACTGCTTCCGCCGCCTGAAGTCCATTGCTCAGACCGAGGGCTGCGCCGCCGGGAATAACCAACGGATGATCATACGATGAAAATAGTCCGACAATGTGATTAAGCGTATCAAGGGTGATACCCGATGCGGACACAACGCTATTGATATCTACATTGGCAAAGGCCGGGGGCAATGACAAGCCGCGCGCTTCGGCCATAAGACGGCCAATCGCGAGCACAACCATCGCTTCGGTTCCGGGCGTGATCGGAATCCATTCGTCAGCTTTGGCACCGGTCTGAGACATACGCGCTTCAAACTGAACCAGGTAGCCGCGCTTGGTTTGTTTCCCGCGGCGCATCTTTGAAAATTCGCGCGTCTGGGCAACAGGCGAGAACCAGGTTTCGAGGAAGTTCGCGCCAAAGGAGATGAGCAGATCAGCGCCGCCGATATCAAAGAAAGGCAGGCTCGATTGGCCAAACATATCTTCTGCTGCTTTCATTAAAGTCGCGCGCGCTTCGAACATACCCAGCGCCCCAAAGCGGAGCGGAGCGGGCCCGCCAATTGATTTAGTGAGATCCGTTACCAGGTCAAAGAGATGATCGGGGGCCATTCCCATTAAGAAGGCGATCTCGTCAGGCTTGTTCTTGCTCAAAGCATCCGCCACGACCTGTATCGCGGCATCCCAATCAATCTTATCCCCGCCCTCTGAACCACGCGCGGCGCGATGGATCGGGTCTGTCATGCGATCGGGGTTGTACACGCCATGCAAAGTGGCTTGACCACGCGCACAGGTCTTGCCCAGGTTAACGGGATTATTTGGGTTGCCCTCAACTTTGATGGCACGTCCTTGCATCGTGCGGACAACGAGGCCGCATCCCGCCGAACATTCGCGGCAGGTAGTGGCGTAATAAGTGCTGAGGCCGTTATAGGTATACTCCGGCATTTTGGTGTACGGCTCGCGCGTAACATACCGTGATGCCGGACCGCAACCGGTCAGGACTGCGGTTGTCGCCGCACCCACTCCAGCTAACTTTAAGAAGTCGCGCCGGGAAATCTGTTTGCTCATATCGTATCCTTTCGCCCGATCTAATAATGACATGTACTACAATCGGTAAGCTTGGTGCGCTTCTCGAGCAGCATCGCGGTCACAGCGGGGTCGTGATTCGGATTGTTCTGGACATTATCCTCCGTCCGCGCCCGGTGACAACTCAAACACCACCCCATGTTCATGACTTGCGGGTTCTGATAAACCGTCATCCTGCTCACGTTGCCATGACAGTCTTCGCAGTTCAATCCGGCAGCGATGTGCGGCCGGTGGTTATAGTGTACAAAATCCGGCACTTGCGCCACCGGAATCCATTTGAGAGGCTGGTTATTTTGAATAGCCTGAACCAGCGGCACTAACAACTTACTCGTTTTGGTGATTGCCATTTGTTGATGACAGCCCCAACACTTCGTTTCGGTTGGCAGGCCAGGCGAAGGTCCACGCAACGCACCTGGGTGGCAATATAAACATTGAATTCCCACACCAACATGGAGTTTGTGTGGGAATTGGATTGGCTGCTCAGGTGATGTCTGGGTTTGGACAACACCCCAAACCGCTGCGCTGAAAACTACCAACAACATGACGAGAATGCCCACACGTCCCAGTGGCTGATTAAGCGCATTGAAGAACTTTTTAAACATAGATGCTCCTGACAGTGGGATATTTCATAACGCTAAAATAATATCCAAATAGCGGCGATACCCCGCCACACAATTCCGGCATTATACTGCAATGATAAAAAAAAGTACACATAATAGATACAAAAAGTATTTTATAAGACATGTTATACTAAAAAAACTGCCGGCATGAAAATTATCAAGAAGCACTTGCGGATTCTTCGGCCTGCGATCTTTATCGGGATCGGACTCGCCTTTGCCTTCATTGGCGCATCCATCGGATCGATCGGTTCTTTCGGCTCCAGCGCGGATTTGGGTGCGGCTGCCTTTTATCAGACTCAGCTTGCCTCCCCCACCCCAACCATTACAGCCGTTTCGACGCCCGGTTCAACAGACCAGATCATGCTGATGGGAATCATCATCACGGTCATTGTAACATTGCCGGTTTTATTTCGTCGAGGCACATGGACAAATAAATAGAGGGTCCAAAGCCCAACACACTCACGTCATTGCGAGGGTGCCGCGAAGCGTGCCCGAAGCAATCCCATAAACTTTGCGGGAGATGGCTTCGCTACCAAAAACGCGGCTCGCAACGACATCGAAATTTATATTTTTGAGCTTGGACACTCTCCAATCTCAATTAAACCCTGCGCGGTAAAAAATGCAGCTTCCCCTCGGTTTCCTGCTCGCTATCATCATCGCTTACTTCGCTTACCGCGCTCACAGCCTGAGTCAAAGCGGGGCGTACGCGTCGGCCTTGGTCGGCACGATCATCTTTGGGCTGGGCGGATTGCCGTGGGCAATTCTCCTGCTCACTTTCTTCATCACATCCACGGCCCTCACGCGTGCTTTCAAAAAACGCAAACAGGGCTTGAACGAAAAATTCTCCAAAGGCGGGCAACGCGACGCGGGGCAGGTTTTTGGCAACGGCGGCGCGGCGACTCTCTTCGCCGCATTGCATTTCTTCTTCCCAAGCGCGCTTTGGCCCTGGCTCGGATTCGCGGCAGCGCTGGCCTCCGTCAACGCGGATACGTGGGCAACGGAGTTGGGCGTGCTGAATCCGACCCAGCCGCGCATGATCACAGATTTGAGAAGGCGCGTCGAAAAGGGGACTTCGGGTGGAGTTTCGTTATGGGGAACAGGCGCGGCACTTTTGGGCGCGTCCGTTATCGGCGCGCTGGCCGCGATCTTCTCCCCCGCTGATCACCGGACAATTTTCCTATTAATAATTGTGAGCGGTTTACTCGGCTCGCTCTTCGACTCTCTGCTCGGCGCGACCGTGCAGGCCATGTACTTTTGTCCGGCAGATCAAAAGGAAACCGAAAAGCATCCGCTCCACACCTGCGGCACGCCGACGGTTCACATCCGCGGCTGGACATGGCTCGATAATGACTGGGTCAATTTTGCGTGCGGGGCGTTTGGAGTAGTGATCGCACTGGCAATCCACGCTGGCTTGACAGGCATGCTATAATTTTTATAGAAATTAATCTTTGGCGGCCTAACGTTCTAATTGATTTAGGGCGTTAGGCGGCGAGCTAAACCGTCCATAAGCCGTTATACCGCCGCCGTATAACCCCTAGTTGGCTGGCTTCGTGCAAAATCAACTTTAGAAACAATATTCAAAGGAGTCTTTTATGGGTAACGCAACTGAATCTCAATCTAGTGCTCCGTCCGTGCTTCGCGTTCTCGCAAACGAAGACCAGTTCGGAGAGCATCGTGGTCTCGGCGTCAGTGCAATTACTTTCAAAGTAACACCTAAAGACAACAACGGCGTTTTTATTATCGAAAATACATTCCATGAAAAAGGAGGCCCCGCCAAACACCTGCACTACGACCAAGATGAATGGTTTTATGCTGTTGAAGGCGAATTCCTTCTCGAAGTCGGTCAGGAGCAGTTCAGACTAAAACCTGGAGACTCGGTGCTTGCCCCTCGAAAGATTCCCCATGTGTGGGCATATACAGGCGGTAGTCGTGGCAGAATGTTAATTGCCTTTATGCCAGCAGGGAAAATGGAAGCCTTTTTTCGAGAAGTTACCAAAGCAAATGCTATGCCACCTCAAGACCCTGAATTATGGCGTTCTCATGGCATGGAGTTACTTGGACCACCTTTGAAGGTGTAGTTACATAGTATTTTGGTAGGTCAAGTTTTTGGTTCTTGCCAAAGATAAAAGCCTGTTAAATACTTTTATAAGTTCAGTGTTAGTGTCTTTTTCAGGCAGTGAGTCTAGCACAACAAAACGCCAGCCAACAAAGCGTGCAGTGGATGGTGGGGATTCTGTCGCTAAAATAAGTAACTCTAATCTGGAAATTTAATCCGTTAGTGGAGGGATTCCAGTCCCACCCACCACCACTAACGCAAACCGTTGGCATGCACAAGGAAAGCGCTCGGAATAAATGACGCAGACGGTAAATGAGCAGTCCTACTTTCACATCAATAGCAATGCGAATCTGTCCCCGCATCCCATTATGCGCCGCGGAGATATCTTCGAGATTGGAGGGACAACCAACCCGTTCTTTGGTTTTTATGAGGAGCATCAACGCACTTACCCGGTAACGGAAACTCCAACCGGGATCGTCCACCAAGTACCAGCTATGAAATTCTTGAGATTGGTGAAAGATGGGGAAGTTACCAGCACCGATTTACCGACGATTGCGCGTGATACCGCGAATCACTTCCTAATGCTGGCGAGGGAGCTTCTGTGGGAGAACGTACGGCTTGCGGAGTTTCCCGAAGCACCGTCTCGCCAGCGATGCATCTGGCTGATCGAGTCAATGGCTAATGTGACGAACTGGATAAGCCATTTAGGATTCAAGCCGAACCACTATTCCGTCGTCCGTGTTCGGGCTACAGGGCGGGCTCTTAACGTTGACGGTAATTACTTAGCTGGCGATAGCGAACCATTACCAGTGTGGTTCGAAAAGGCGCGCGCGTATTGGAGCAGTAAGAATACGCAGAACCCCCTACCCGAAGTTCTATTTGAGGGGCGTATAGAAGTCGATGAAATTATTGATGTCACCAAACTCGGGACAACCTGAATGGTGCAAGCCTAACCTGCTGCTCAACGCTGACACGCACATAAGCGCCGTGCTGCATGTAGCGGTCTTTTGCGCGCGCCGGTTAGCGCAACGTTAGGCAATTCCTTTCTCCAAATCAAGTGGAGTGAACTTTATAAAGTTCACTCCACTTTTATTTATTCTTCCAAACCGTGAAGTCTTTCAAAACCGAGCCGCCGATGAATTCGCGTACGATGGAATTCTCGGGGATAAGTTCCGGTTGGATCGGCAGAAACCACTCCAGGAAGGCCAGCAGGCGTTTGGCTTCGATGAATTCGGGCGTGCCGTGCGGGACCTGTCGAAGCAAAGGCTCAGCCAGCGGCTTGAGCGCCGAGAGTTCATACACCAGCGCCGAGTTGAACATCACGTCGGCGTTTTCCTGGTACGGGAAGATGTGTATCTTTTCGCCGCGGCGGACAGCCTCCCAGCGTGAGATGGTCTGCGCGGCGGAATAGCCGCGTTCACGCGCGTCGCGCACGATACGCCGGATGAGGCGCGTGTCAGTGGTGGAGACGCGGTTGTGGCGGTCGAGGTTGAGCTGGGTCAGGGCCGAGGCATAGATCTTAAACTCGCGCCCGGCCAGAGTCGAGGGCAGGAGGCGGGGATCGAGTCCGTGGATACCTTCCATAATGACCGGCTGGCCGCGTCGCAGTTGGAGATGTGCGCCCGCCTCGCGTTGTCCGGTCTTGAAGTTATAGCGCGGCAATTGAACCTTTTTGCCCGCCAGCAATTGTTCGAGATGCTCGGCGATCAACAGCAGGTCAATTGCTTCGAGAGATTCGAAATCGGGCTGGCCATCGGGGCCGAGCGGCGTGTTATCGCGGTCGAGGAAATAATTATCAAGCTCAAGCGGATAAGGCGAGATGCCAAGAGCCAGGAGCTGGACTGTAAGGCGGCGCGAGAAAGTTGTCTTGCCTGAAGAGGTGGGGCCTGCGATCAAAACGATCTGCGATTCCCGTTTGGCAATTTGACCGGCAATTTCAGCTACATTCTGTTCGTGCAAGGCTTCAGAGACGAGCACAAGCTCACTGGTGCGTCCTTCCTGAATGGCATCGTTCAGCGCGCCGACATTATCGATGCCAAGGCGTGTAAGCCAATCGCCGTATTGACGAAAGGCCGAGAGAAGTTTCGGATATTCCGTGATCGGTTCGAGTTGAGTCGGCGCACGGCGGCGTGGAAAACGCAAAGTGAAACCGCCGTTGGTTGTATAAAGATCGAACCATTTCAGATAGCTGGTGGACGGCACCATGTAGCCGTGATGATAGTCCATGCGCTCACCAAAGCGATAGAGCGTAAGAAAACCCTTGCGGCGATAGCTGAGCAGATGGACTTTATCTTCGTAACCAATCGAACGAAAATATTCGATGGCTTCCTTGAGCGGGACTTCTTTTTTCACGAAAGGCAAATCGGCTTTGATCAGTTCCTGCATGTGCGATTTGAGCGCCTCGATCTCTTTTTTGGATAAGGGGCCGCGTCCGCTCACCTGACAGTAGTAGCCGCCGAAAGAGATCGAATGGTCAATCGTCAAGCGCGCTTTGGGAAAGAGATCGGCAAAGGCCATCTCAAGCAAAAAGTTCAGCGAACGCCGATAGATGAGCGATCCGTCCGGGTCAGACATGGTAACAGGCCGGACGCGCATGTCGATGTCTATGGGGAAAGTCAATTCACGCAGTTCATCGTCCACGACCGCGGCCACGATAGGCGCAGGAGATTCGATTGTCTTAAGAAAATCGCCGACTTGTGATCCGCGCGGGCCGGATAACACGCGGCCATCAGGAAGGTGAATTTCAACATCAGCGCGAGGGGAAACAGATTGGAAAGTTGGTTGTTTATTCATCATTTTCTTTGCGAGCTTGGCGATTAATCAAAGCCAATAACTTCTCTGGTTTGTGAGCAAATTCTTCGAGCGGAATTTCCTTGTTCGTCAATGACATCAGCGTTTCGGTCAGCACTTTATTGACAGGCGTCGACATGCCGACCTTCTGCCCCGCTCGAACGACCGCACCGTGTAAATATTCCACTTCGGATTTACCGCGGCCGGAATACAGGTCAATGTGGAAGGACGGCATCTTGGCGCCGCGCCCACTGCCTGCGGCACGCGAAAGCAAAGGCTTCGATAGCCATAAAGGCATGCGCGTGGCAAAAGCCAGTGCGCGGGCGGGCGTACCGGGCAAGTCCACGACCGGGATGCCTTGCGCGGTCATCACAGCCACGCATTCGCGCAACATGTCAATCTCAAGTTTATAAAGTTTGGGATGCGCGAAGACTTGCGCGGCGGTCATGTCGAGAATCGCTGAGGTCGGGTTGGCGATAAGATTTGTCAACATCTTTGACCACTTCATGGCGGCCGCGTTGGAAAAGGCTTTAGCATTGAGAAAGGCTGAATTGGCGGCGGCCAGCAATCGCTCCGAGAGTGGATGCGAAGTGGCGATACCGAGGCCGCGTAATTTTTCCAAAACAATATCGCCGGCGCCGCGGCGTCCGATGGCGCTGGTCACGGTGGCGGGGATGACTTTATCGGGGCCAAGCAAATTTGCAATGGCTGATTCGTTATCCACGCCGTTCGACAAACATAAAACTGGCGGAAGTTTTTCGATGAAAGGCTTCATGCCTTCGAGCGCGGCGGGAGTATCAAAAGATTTCAACGCAAAGAGCGCAACATCGAACGAACCGTAACGCAAAGCATCTTCGAGCGAACCGGCGACAACAAACGATGACGGATTGATAACCGATGCTTCTTTCGTTTTTCGCCTTTCATCAATCGTCAGGTCAAGCCGCAAACCGCGCTGTCTTAATTCATCAGCGACCGAGGGCTGTTCAACAAACACAATCTGCTCGCCAGCCAAAGCCAGCGAGCCGCCGATGTACGCGCCAATCGCTCCCGCGCCGAAAGATAAAATTTTCAAGTTGGCCATGTTGCTCCTAAGCGGGAGATTCGAGTCTGATCAGCCGCCATTGATGACGCAACGGCACATAATTAAAAATGGCAAAGCCCGTATTATTAAATCGAAAACTTGGGCCGTTCGAGTTGGCCTGCACGGGAATTCCAAGCACCGCATACATCACTTTGTTGAGCAAGCCGCCATGCGTGACGATCAAATATTTTCCTGGCGGGCGTTTCAACAATTCATATACCGCCTTGCCGGCGCGCAGAAAAAGTTCCCAATCACCTTCACCGCTTTCGCCGAAAGAATCATACGGCGTTCTGAAATCGGGCTCAGGAAAAAGTCTGACAACTTCATCACGCGTCAGGCCGGACATCGCACCGTTGTCGCGTTCCATCCAGATCGGATCAAGCTCGAGCGGGACTTTCAACTTTGAAGTGATGATCTCCGCCGTCTCTTTCGCGCGGACGAGTAGGCTGGATACCGCCAAGTCGAATTTCGTCCTCTCCTTCGACCAGCGTTCCGCCAAAGTCCGCGATTGAGCCCGCCCCGCCTCCGTCAGCTGAAAATCAGACTGGCCCTGAAAACGTTCTTCAGCGTTGCCAACCGATTCGCCGTGGCGAAGGAAAGTAAAAGTATAGGAAGACTCAATCATTTTAATGGAGTGGGCAATAATTCAAACGACGTTCAAGTTTATTGATAATGCCATGTTCCTGATCTGATAATGAAGAATCAGTATCAACCCGTTGCCAGAGGGCACACAACGCTGGTTTTAGAATCGGCATGGCGTCGGCGGTTGAGAAAGTCAATTTCTGCGCATCATCCCAGCGTTTCGTACGGGCATATGCTTCAATGAAAGGAAGATATTCAGATTGATCATCGGGATAATATGGAATCGCAAAGGCCTTATCGCCAAGGCTCGCCACGCGCGACCAATCTCCTCCCTGCCGGGCAAGGTCAGCTTTTTCGTAGTAGTAGCACCAGTTATGTATCGGCTCAGATCCAAAAACATCCGGCAAAGAGGCGGGGGGATTCGCGGAGGCTTCGATCAATTCCGGTTTGGAAAGAGGAAGAGCAATCGCATCCTTCCGTCCGAGCATTGGAAAAGCGAGGGCCGAAAGAGTTCTGTAGTTTTCGCCTGAAGCAGGAGCCAATGGCAGATCAGAATCGTAAACCGGGTTTAATATATGTAAACAAGATGGAGGATTAAACTGGGCGACCAGCACGGCATCGGTGGAACCTTGAAAATCATAACTATCCTTCGACATTACGACCGGCGATGCGGGCGTTAGTGAAACTGCGCTTCCCGTATTGACCGAAAAGAATTTTTGGGCATACGGGAGAGAGCCGCTCTTACCTATCGGCCAATATATCCAATTGAGCGGCAGGGTCAAGGCATCATCATCTGTATAGGTGAATATTGTATTGTCGGAAAGGATGGCTGTACCAGGTTTTATTGCCGGCGCACGCCATGATAATTGCCAGAAATATGTTTTCTGCAGCTTCCAATCCTGACGATAGGAAAATCCGAATTGGATCTGAAGTCCGATTGCAAGAGCAACGAACAAAGCCGAAATGCCTACACGCCATGAATTTGATGGAATCAATTCCAACAGCGACACAAGAATCAAGGCGGTTCCAAATGCAAAAGGTTGAGTAAGACGATCAGCGGGGAAAATCGGTCTAACTTGAAGTCCTACAAGATAGAAAGGGATTCCAGCTGTTAGAAGAGCGCATCCACCCAAAATCAACCAATGTCGAATTGTTTTTATTTCAGTTCGTTGTTGATTTTCGATCTCGGAATATTGTGATCCCGACACATAGAACATCAGCCCAGCAAAAGAAATAAGCGACAGGAGAATATAGATGATCGAGAGAGTAAATCCCATCTCGTTCATCGGAGGGATGTGGAATACTCCCCACCATGCTTGCACACTTGAGGCCCATATTGCCCTCAGAATTTCGACAAACAATGACATTAATGATTGCACAATCCCTGCACCAGAGACACCGAACAATTGGACCTGGTACATCTGGGAATGAAACCCAAATAAGCGCCACAGGGCAAAACATCCCAGCACGAAAGCATAAGGCAGATAGGCAAGTAATATATGCTTAATCTGGGTCTTTTTGTCGGGTGTGATATTTGAGACTACCATCCAGAGCAGGAGAGGGCGTAATAGTTCAATCCCAAAATAGTATTCCAGCGAAAAAAGATTGATGGCGGAAAAAAGAACACCACCAATTAACGCCGGCCAATAATATTTTGGCTGGCGTTGGCCCAAAAGCATGAGGGCCAAAGAAAGGAAAAAGAAAGTAAAGATAAGGAAAAAGTGGCCGTAGAAGATCGCTATCGAATGCTGAGTGAAGCCCGGATACAACACAATGAACAACGTCATAAATAACACTGCACGCGAATTCCGCGGCCAGGCCAGACGCAAGGCCCACCATAACGCAACAGATGCAAGCCATTGCCAGGTTATGGCAAAGATTTGCCATCCGAGAAGATTTGTTCCGATCAACGAGGTTGTTACAACGAAGAAATATCCCCAGATAGGCCGCCTTACCGCGAAATACTGAATGAGCCCTTGTTTTCCCAGGAAAGCGGGAATCCAGACAAGGACCCAATCATCCCAGTGAATTCCCTGTTGTGTGGCAAACAAACCATAAGCCGCGACTACAACAATTAAAAGTATTACAGGAACTGTCCAAGCAGGAAATGAAATTCGACGAATCATCACAATTACTCCTCGGATGATTCAGGTTTTCTTATCAGATAAACTGGCCGCCGTTTAACTTCCTGAAAAATGTACCCGACATAGACACCGATAAACCCCAGCAAGATCATGATAATTCCGCTGGCAACCAGTGTTACCGCCATCAAGGAACCCCAACCCGGGATCACTTTTTGAGAGTCTCCACCGAGCCAAAGCGTTAAAAGATAGATCAGTTGAACCAATGCAAGAATAAAGAAAATCACGCCCGTGCTCAAACCAATATATAACGGTACAAGTGAAAAGGAAAAAATGGCATCGGAGGCTAGTCGAAGCATCATAGCAAATGAATATTTTGATTTACCTGCAATACGTTGCGACTCATGGTATGGCAAAATAGCCACTTTGAATCCTAACCACGAGACCATGCCCCGCAGGAAGCGGTGATACTCCGGCATGGACTTAAGCGCGTCCAGCGCTTGACGGGAAAGAGCGCGGAAATCGGCCGCATCAGGCAGAATCTGTGTCCCACTGACCAAATTCAGAAGCTGGTAGAAAAAGTTTGAGGTCCACTTTTTGAATGGATCCATCTGCTTCACATCCATGCGCTGGCCCTGGATAATGTCATAACCCTGTTTCGCCAGTTCCAACATTTGTGGGATCAACTCTGGCGGATGCTGACCATCTGAATCCATCGTGATGACCACATCCCCACCGGAAACATCCATCCCGGCTGTCAGTGCAGCCTGATGTCCAAAATTGCGGCTTAACTCAACTACTCGCACGCGGGAATCCTTTTTTGCCAGCGCGGCCAGGGAATCAGAAGTGCCATCCTGTGAGCCGTCATTAACATAATAAAACGTAAACTTGTAAGAAAGCGAATCGGTAACCGAGCGCAACCTGTCAAAGGTCCGCTCGACTACGCCAGCTTCGTTATAAACCGGAATAACAATGTCAACTGAAAGTTGGGGTTTGCGGGGCACGGCTTCCTCTTTATCCAACGATTTTACCATGTGCCGATAAAGGGGTTTATTCAAGCCGTTCAGAACTTAAAATTCAAAATGGCATCGATAACCTGCTCCTGATCCGAACCTGTTAAAGCATTATGGAAAGGTAATCGAATTAATTGGTCGCTGACACGCTCAGTAACCGGGCAATCCCCCTCCCGGCCACCAAACTTGCGTCCCATATCAGAAAGATGAAGAGGCAAGTAATGAAAGACGCTCTGGATATTGCGTTCGCGCAAATACATAATAAGTCTCTGACGCAGGTCTAGATTGGGCATGAGCATATAAAACATGTGATATGCCTGTTCGCAATATTCAGGAATAGTGGGCAGTTGTATATCCTGTTTTGCAGCCCAATCTTTCAGGTCGGTTTGATAGGTTTGCCACAGATTTTTGCGATGCGCCTGAATCTTATCCCGTTGTTCCAATTGGCCGAATAAATATGCTGCTAAAATATCAGAGGGAAGGTACGAAGAACCGATGTCCACCCACGTGTATTTATCCACCTGGCCGCGGAAGAAGCGCGAACGGTTCGTCCCCTTTTCACGGATGATCTCAGCTCGCCCCACGAATTTTGGATCATTTATCAGCAACGCACCGCCCTCGCCACTGCTGAAATTCTTGGTCTCATGAAAAGACTGCGACGCCAGCGCGCCAAATGTGCCAAGGAATCTACCTTTATATTTTCCGAACAATCCATGCGCATTATCTTCAACAACGGCAACATTATGTTGTTGTGCGATATCCAAAATCGCATCCATATTACAGCCAACGCCCGCATAATGAACAGGGACGATGGCCTTAGTGCGCGGCGTGATCGCCGCTGCCAGTTTGGATTCATCGAGATTAAGGGTATCCGGCCGAACATCGAGAAAGACCGGTTTTGCGCCACGCAGGACAAAAGCATTGATCGTTGAGACGAAGGTGAAGTCGGGCAAGATCACTTCGTCGCCGGGTTGAATATCCAACAGAATTGCCATCATCTCGAGGGCGTGTGTGCAGGAAGTAGTCAACAAGGCCTTGGGAACGCCAAGTTCCTGCTCGAGCAAGGCGTGACATTTTTTCGTGAAAGGACCGTCACCAGATATTTGTCCATTCTGGACGGCCTGTGCCATATATTCCAACTCTTTACCAACAAGGCTGGGACGGTTGAAATCAATAAGGGGATTTTCGCTCATATCAATCTGTGTGGGTGATGATTTTTATAACCCTTCATTGCTCTGATTGCCAAAAATATTTTATTGCCTGCGAGCCGGTCATAAACAAAAGATCAAGGATGCCTACATATGGATCATAAGGCGGATATAACTGTGGATACTCCGGATAATCATATTGCATATATTCCAAGGAAATGTGCGCGTCAAAAAATTTCTCTGGTTCAATGTAATCCTTCGCCGATGGTCCGCTGATATAGTGTGTCCCGCCAACTTGTTTCAAGATTTGGATCAGGCGGTCTGTTTTCTGCTGTTCAATGCCGCTTAATTCTGATGAACGCATAAAACGCGTATGGTAGATACCCAATTCCCGCGCCAGGCTGATTGTAGTTTCAATAGTGAACCCGGCAATATATTCATCTTGCCTCTCGTAAAACGACTCAAGCAAGGGAAGATATTTCTTGAAATGCGGCGCCTTGCTATAGGAGATGGTCAATGCCTTTAAATGATTCCTTGCCCAGGGCTTGCTCCAATCTATTTTCACATCCTTGATCGCGAGGCCCTGAGTAACGCCTGCGCTATGCACCGGAATGGTCAGCCATTGTTTGCCCTGTGCAGTTTTGATCTGGTTGCGATTCCGCCAGCCATGTTTATCGTATTGAACATCGTCATAAAAGACAAAAAGGTCAGCTTTGCCGATCTGATGAAAATAGCCTCGCCAGGGAATATAAGAGGTTGAAGAATGACAACGTTCACATCGCCTCTCCCCCTATTTTTTCCTGTACAACATAGGTCGGGCGATCCATGCTGCGGTCGAACATGCGAGACAGATACTCTCCAAAAATCCCCAGGGTAAACAATTGCGCTCCGCTAAACAAAGAAATGATGGACGCTAAAAACGGGAAACCGGGCAGGCTTCCCTGCGTGAAATATATAACCACAACGTAAAGAAAGATAGCGATGCCAAACAAGGTCATGAGAAACCCTATCCAACTCGCCAGGCGGAGTGGCGCCGTGCTGTAACCCGTCAGGATAAGCAACGTGTATTGGAAGAGAGAAATAAAGTTGTAATTTGAACGTCCTACTGATGATTGTATATCCACTTGAACCGATGCAAAGCGTACCGTTCCCCACGAAAGTAAAACATCCAGTGTCAAGCTGGGGCTGTTGAAATTAGCAAAAGCGTCCCGCAAATGAGTCCGAAAAACTCGAAACGCTGAAACATTCTTTACTGATGGCACATCCATAACCCATGCCAGCAAATTCTTTGTATATTTCGTCATTTGATTGCGCCAAAAACCCTGCGGCAACTTTAGCGGCGCGCCGTAAACGACATCATAACCTTCGTTGAGTTTTGCAAGCAGAATATCGATTTCTTCGGGCTGATGCTGAAGATCGTCATCCATGGTAATGGTTATCTCATGGCGCACAAGGCGCACGCCGCACAACGTCGCATTGTGCTGTCCATAATTGCGCATCAACTTAATTCCCACCACCCATGGAAAACGTTTCGCCAATTCTTCGATCTTCTGCCAACTGGCATCGGGGCTGGAATCATTGACCAGAATAACTTCATAGGTTTGCGCAAATTTGGGCAGCTCCCTTGCCAAACGTTCGACCAGCGGCACAATGGTCTGCTCGCCGCGATAAACCGGGATAACGACTGAACAATTCATGGCGAAGATTTTACCATGCGACAAAAAAGAGCGGCGCACCTTGAAAGTGCGCCGCTCTTTGCGTTTGCTTCATAACCGGACCGAATGGCGGTCCGCCATTATTTCGAGCGTTCGCGCAACCTCGATCTTTTTCTGCTCCCCCGTCCAATTGAGCGTCTCACCCAGAGCATCGGCCAATTCATTCACGCTGTCGCGCGTCAAGCGGCCCAGCATAGCCAGCATTGACCGACGCAAAAGCAAATCATCCAAATGGACAATCTTCTCATATTGAGCCAGGAATCCAATCTCGCGGCGGCTGTAGGAAGGCAATGACTTGAGCGGCGCATCCTTTCCGCGTGAGATAAAGGCAGCGACCTGATCGGTACGCGTACCATACTGGTCAAACAAAACCTGCACGCGCTCGGCTGATACACCTGTCCAGGCGGCGATTCCATCCACGCTTCGTTTAACATCGTCGGATGTGCGCGGATATCCGTGTCCGCCACCGATGGAAATGTCACGCGTATGTTTCTGGCGTGCCCTACCGAGGAAAGCCAGCGTCTTATCCGTAACTTGTTCCGAGAAGGCGCGGAAGGATGTCCACTTGCCACCGACCAGCGAGTAGACCGGGAAACTCAACCTCATCCAATCGCCGCTGACCACTTCGATGCTGTGATCGCGCGAAATTTGCCCGGCGCTTTTCGCATGCGTGTACGGCAAAGGCCGCACGCCGGAGAAGCGGAAGACAATATGTTCGCGCGTGACTTTGATCGATGGAAAAACACGCGCCACCATTTCGAGGAAGTAATCCACCTCTTCGTCGGTACAACTGGCTTCATCAGGGTTTTCAATCGGAAGGTCTGATGTGCCGATCAAGACACGGTCATAAAGTGGGAAGATTAACACGATGCGCCCATCTTTATTTTCAAAGAAAAATTCATTGCTGCCAATTACCTGACGAAGTTCGGGATGATCCAAAACGAGATGCGAACCTTTTGTTCCGCCAATCAGGCGTGTGGAAATGCCGAGGCTGCGGTTGGTGAAATCGATCCATGGGCCGGCGGCGTTAATTAACAGACGAGGCTTTACTTCGTAAACGGTATCCGTTAATTCGTCCCGAAGAAGAACCGTGTCTTTGTCTGTTTTGGTCAGGCTCATGTAATTTACAGCGCGGGCATTGGAGTTATCCGCTTCTGCATCCAAAATCAATTCAAGAGCCAGGCGTTCTGGGCTGAGAATTGCCCCGTCAAAATAAGTTGCGGTATTGATGATCTGCGGATTGAGTTTGCTCCACAGTGAAAGCGAATCGGTGCGGTTACGAAATTTATGCGAGGGCACTGTGCGCTGCTTACCGGTGAAGGCATCATAAACCATCAGCCCGATCTTGATCACGAACGATCCGCGCTCAGATGGTTTATCGAGCAGGCGCATAAATTTAAGCGGCGCGTTGAGAAAGCCTGAAAAAACCTTGAAGATAGGAATTGTGGTCGGCAAAGGTTTTACAAGATGCGGCGCATTCTGGATCATACGATTGCGTTCGGCAACCGCTTCCCGCACCAGTCGAAACTCACCATTCTCGAGATAACGAATTCCGCCATGCGCCATATGCGATGAGGCCGCACTCGCGCCGGAACAAAAATCGGCACGATCCACGAGCAGAACATCCACCCTGTTGAGAGCCAGATCGCGGAACGTGCCAATGCCATTGATGCCCGCGCCGACGATAAGGACGGAGACTTCGGGATTATTTTTCAAAGCAGCAAGAGTTTCGCTTCGATTCATTTCTCGATACCCGGACTTCGTTAATCAACCCAATCAAATGTACGCGCTACCGCTTTTTTCCACGTCAAGTATAACCGTTCTCGCGAAGTTGAATCCATCTTCGGAGTCCATTCTTTATCGCGTCCCCAATTTGCGCGCAGCTCATCAAAATTTTTCCAGAAGCCGACAGCCAAACCCGCTGCATAAGCCGCACCAAGCGCAGTCGTCTCCGCAACTTTTGGACGGATAACCGGCACATCCAAAATATCGGCCTGGAATTGCATGAGCAATTCGTTGAAGACCATGCCGCCGTCCACTTTGAGCGCGGTGAGTTTTACGCCGGAATCTTTTTCCATTGCATCCAAAACTTCACAAGTTTGAAACGCAGTCGCCTCCAACGCGGCGCGCGCAATGTGACCTTTGTTGACGTAACGCGTCAACCCGACGATCGCTCCGCGCGCGTCACTTCGCCAATAAGGCGCAAACAATCCGCTGAAGGCCGGGACAAAATAAACGCCACCGTTATCTTCGACAGTTTTCGCCAGCGTTTCTATCTCGGACGATTGGCGGATCAATCCTAAATTATCTCTCAGCCACTGGACAAGCGCGCCTGTGATCGCAATCGAGCCTTCGAGAGCGTAGACGGCTTTTTGCGTCCCAATCTTGTATCCGAGCGTTGTCAACAATCCTGATTTCGACGGCACAGGTTTCTCGCCGGTGTTCAACAACATGAAACAACCCGTGCCATACGTATTCTTGGCTTCGCCGATTGAATAACAAGCCTGACCGAACAACGCGGCTTGCTGGTCACCGAGATCACCCGCAACAGGAACATTTTGTAGGGGCGACTGGCCAGTCGCCCCTACGCGACCATAAACTTCAGATGATGAACGGATTTCCGACAACATACTGCGCGGGATGTTTAACAATCTTAATATCTCATTGTCCCAATCCAATGTCTCGAGATTCATCAACAAGGTGCGCGATGCATTGGTCACATCGGTGACATGCGCGCCGGTTAAATTCCAAATGATCCAGGTATCCATGTTGCCAAAAAGCAGTTCACCTTTTTCAGCCCTTGCACGCGCCCCGGGAACATTATCCAAAATCCATTTGATCTTCGGGCCTGAAAAATAAGTTGCCAATGGCAAACCAGTTTTTTCTCGCAGACGATCCTGCCCTCCGTCTTTCGCCAGCTCATTACAAATTGTATCCGTCCGAGTATCCTGCCAAACGATGGCGTTATAAATCGGACGCCCCGTTTCTTTATCCCAGACGACAGTCGTCTCACGTTGATTCGTCACGCCGATAGCAGCGATGTCCGAGACTTCGGCCCCGGCTTTATCCAACGCGCCGCGCATCACGCGCTGAGTCCGTTCCCAAATCTCAAGCGAATCATGTTCCACCCATCCGGGCCTTGGGTAAATTTGCTCATGCTCCTTCTGATCAACGGCAATCACATTTCCCTCATGATCGAAAATAATAAAACGAGTGCTGGTTGTACCCTGGTCAATGGCAGCAACGTACTTTGACATGGGACTTACTCCCTAATCCGTATTATTTATCCATTCGTGATACCCTATTTTATAACAAAACAGGACTGGCATTAATGCCAGTCCTGTTAGATTGAAATGCAAATTCACTTGCGGCGAGGCGTGGTCTTTCTCCCAACAGCCCTAACTGGGGTCGGCGCGGCAACTTTATCTGAACCGCTAAAGAACTTGAAAATTCCAGTCGCAATTGCTGCGCCCACGAACGGGCCGACGAAATAAATTACATATGTCATCGGATTGACTGCCGCACCAGTAAACAACGCCGGGCCAAAAGTACGTGCAGGGTTGAGCGAAGCGCCGGTCAATGGGCCGCCCGCTAAAATCGCAAAAGTCAGCGTTATGCCAATCGCCCAGCCCGCAAGCGGACCGGCCTTGCCAGCCACTGCCGCGTGCAAAACGGTGTTGACCAGGAAGAAAGTCAACACTGCTTCAACGATCATGGCCATCACGGGCGCAGATGCGGTAAGAGAGCCAACTGTCGCGCCAGCCTTCACATCGCCGAAGAAAGTCTTGACTAAGAACGCGGCCAGGATCGCACCCAAAAATTGAGCGATCCAATAAACTACCGCCTCGCCCCATTTGACTGTTCCGTTCAACGCCAGGCCAAACGTCACTGCCGGGTTGACGTGCGTGCCAGAGACGTTGCCATAAATATAAACAAAGACCGCCAGCACAAAGCCATGCGCCAATGCCACACCCACCAATCCTGCATTCGCCATGCCAGCACTCGCGCCGATAAAAGTCAATGCGAAGGTGCCAATAAACTCAGCCACAAACACTTTCAAATTAAACATATCTACCTCCAAAATTTAGTTTGATTATAAACCCTCCCACTTAAATAAAGATGATTTTTATCCGAATTGAGATCCCCAACTATGCGCCCCCAAAAGAAAAGCCTTGCCGCTCATGGATTTTTTTCCAGCAGGCTGCACTTCATCCAGGATAAGAAGGCCGCTTCCCGCGCCGATGGAAGCCTGCCCTCGATAAATTAACTTTTTTCCCGCCGGAGCATTTCCCGCTTCCGCGTGCGCCCGATGGACTTTCAGCAACCCGCCATTCCATTCGAAGAACGTGCCCGGCCACGGATTAAAGGCGCGCACGCGCTGTACCAACTCTTCAGCTGGGCGCGTGAAATCGAGCAGGCCGTCTTCTTTCTTCAACATCGGCGCGTACGTGGCTTTGCTTTCATCCTGCGGCTGCGGTTGCAACTCGCCCGATAAATAACGCGGCAGAGTTTCGATCAACAAGTCTGCACCGAGCACGGATAATTTTTCAAACAGTGTTCCACCGGTATCTTCATCTGCAATTTTGATCGCGCGCTGGCTTAGCATGGCGCCGGTGTCCACACCTTTATCCATCTGCATGATGGTCACACCCGTTTCAGTGTCTCCGTTTAAAATCGCGGCCTGGATGGGTGCGGCGCCGCGTCCGCGTGGGAGCAACGAGGCGTGAACGTTGACACAGCCACGCGGGGGTAGCGCGAGCACGTCCGGGCGGAGGATCTGCCCGAAAGCAGCGACCACGATCAAGTCCGGAGCCCAGAGGCGCAGTTGTTCCATCGCGTCCGACTGTCTTAATTTTTCCGGTTGAATAATCGAGAGTCCGAGATCCAACGCAAGTAACTTAACCGCAGGCGGTTTGAGTTCGCGTCCGCGCCCGGATGGACGGTCGGGTTGAGTCACAATACCGGCAATTTCATAATGTTGAGCAAGTGCGCGCAGAGATGGCACGGCAAAATCAGGCGAACCCATGAAAACGATTTTTGTCATCTTGTGCATTTTAACATAATAGTACTCATGTCTCTATAAATTTGGTTGCGTTTTGCATGGATTGGCTGTACAATAATGAAAATCTTAAACCAACCCGGAGGAATAATCTATGTCTCAAGTACCTATGTCTCCCGATGTCACCAGTGATGATAAATTGTGGGCTGCACTCGGCTACCCCATTGCACTGGTTGCCATCATTGTTCTCTTCATGGAAGATAAGAAATCCCGCCCGTTCATTAAGTTCCACGCCGTTCAGTCCATAGCCTTGAATGTGGTGTTCTTTGTAGTTGCCACCATTCTTTCGGTTGTCACATTTGGCTTCGGCGGGCTGTGCGTTCCGCTGATCTGGCTGGTCTTCCTGTACTGGGCTTATCTCGCCTACCAGGGCCAAATGTTCGAAGTTCCGTTCGTCACCAACTTCATCAAGAACCAGGGCTGGGTATAATTTTTTCCCGCTCGCAACAAAAAAGCCTGCTTTTTCAGCAGGCTTTTTTGTTGCCATTGTCCAGCAACGCACTGAACGATTATATCCGCAGAAATCAGGAGCATTATCCTCTTGACGTTCCCCTTTCTGCCCCATAAAATGGATGTAACAATTGAACGGGTTGCAGGGAAGAGATCCTGAGCGAAAGCGAAGGACGCCGAAGGTGCAAGTCTGGAAACAAGGCGAAGCCAGACGAAACTCTCAGGCAAAAGGACCCTGCCCCGAATTACTCTGGAAAGTCCATCACAGGACACCGACGGTGTAAATCCCTGCTGGTTGAGTACGAAGGTATCGAAACCAAAGGGATAATCTCTCAGGTCAATTCACAGAGGACGCGCGTTGTACGCTCTTGCGTCGTGCGTCCTCTTTTGATTCGCCAACATTTCACAACAAGGAGAACCAAATAATGAATACTCCCGCCAATTTGAAATACACCAAGTCTGATGAATGGTTTGACTCCGCCAGCGGCGCGATGGGTATCACCGACTATGCCCAATCGCAGCTCTCGGACATTGTCTTCGTTGAGATTCTCGTCGAAGTCGGCGACACACTCGAGGCCGGGAAAGCAATCGCTTCGGTTGAATCGGTAAAAGCCTCCGCTGAAATTTACGCGTCCGCATCTGGCAAAGTGACGGCCGTCAACAGCGGACTCTCCGACAAGCCTGAGACTCTCAACAGCGACCCGTTCGGCGCAGGCTGGATGGTCAAGGTTGAGGGGGGCAAAGCAGCCGACACGATGGACGCGGCCGCCTATGAAAAGTATTGTGCGGAAAGAACACATTAGCAATCAGCGATTAGCAGTTAGTAAAAGCTAAACGCTAAATGCTCGGAGCTAAACATGACTTACATACCCCACAGCCCCAAAGAGCGGGACGCGATGTTGGCGACCATCGGTGTCAAGAGTCTTGAAGATTTATTCAAGGATATCCCTGCCAAACATCGTTTTCCCAATCTGGATTTACCTCCTGCGTTGACAGAGATGGAAGCCGCGGCTGAACTGGCAGAACTCGCCGAAAGTAATGAAAATGTGCACGGCGATTTGATCTCCTTTCTCGGCGCGGGCGCATACAATCATTACATCCCAGCGGTGATCAACCACATTATCAGCCGCGGAGAATTTTATACGGCGTACACGCCCTATCAGCCCGAAATTTCGCAAGGCACATTGCAAGCTGCCTTTGAGTATCAATCGCTGATATCTGCGCTGACCGGCATGGACGTATCTAACGCCTCGCACTACGACGGCGCGACGGCCGCGGCGGAAGCCGTCAACATGGCATACGCTCAATTCCGCGGTAAACGCAAAAAGGTTGTCATCTCGCCGACCGTTCATCCGCAATATCGCGCGGTCATTCGCACGTACACACAAGGCATGAGCGTGGAAGTGGCTGGGGATAACGCCGAAGCCAATCTGGAGTCCGGGCCTGAAGCGCTCGCATCTCTCGTTGACGAGAACACAATGCTCGTCATCGTCCAGTATCCAGATTTCTTTGGACGTGTCTATGATTACGCCGCGCTCATCGAATCCGCACACAGCAAAGGCGCGTTGGTCTGCGTGGTTGCCAACCCGACCGCGCTGGGACTGTTCAAAACACCCGGCGCCATGGGCGCAGACATCGTCGTCGGCGAAGGCCAGCCGCTCGGAATTCCGATGTGGTTCGGCGGCCCCTGGCTGGGTTTCTTCACCACGAAAAAAGCCTTTGTGCACAAGATGGCCGGACGACTTGTCGGTGAGACCGTTGATAGTCGCGGCCAGCGCGCTTACGTTCTAACACTGACATCCCGCGAGCAACACATCAAGCGCGAGCGCGCCACATCCAACATTTGCACCAACCAGGGTTTGCTGGCGCTGGCATCCGCAGTTTATATGTCTGTGCTTGGAAAAAATGGCATGAAGCAGGTTGCCGAGCTTTGCTATCACAAAGCACATTATGCCGCCGAGCAGCTCAGCAAGATCGAAGGCTACGGCATGTGCTTCCCCGAACCATTCTTCCATGAATTTGTGTTGTGTTGTCCAAAGCCCGCTTCGGAGGTCAATGCACATTTACTCGAGCACGGTATCCTCGGCGGATACGATCTCGGCCAGGATTATCCCGCGCTCAAGAATCATCTGCTCATCGCGGTGACCGAGATGAATAGCAGGGAAGACATCGACACACTGGTCGACGCGCTTTCGGAGGTGGATCATGAGTGACACTTCGACTAAACTCAGTGCAAGCACTTTGACTTCCCCAAAAATCGTCGAGCCGACTCTCTTCGAGCTTTCCTCGGCCGGACGTAAAGGCGTCTCGTTCCCGGACCCGGATGTGCCACGCGCCAAATTACCTAAATCTCTTTTGCGAGCGGACCTGCCCCTCCCTGAGCTTGCCGAAGTGGACGTTGTCCGCCATTACATGCGCCTGAGCAAATTCAACTATAGCGTTGACGATGGTTTCTATCCGCTCGGCTCATGCACGATGAAATACAACCCGAAGATCAACGAAGATACTTGTAGATTGCCGGGCTTTCTGTTCACACATCCGCTCCAGCCAATTGAAACAGTGCAAGGCAACCTGGCCTTGATGTTCACTCTTCAGGAATGGCTGAAAGAGATCAGCGGCTTCGAAGCGGTGACGCTTCAACCTGCGGCTGGCGCGCACGGAGAATTTACCGGCGTGCTGATCATGCGTGCCTATCACCGATCACGCGGCGATGACAAACGTGTCAAGATGCTCATCCCTGATTCCGCACATGGCACAAATCCCGCCTCCGCGAACATGACGGGCCTGACCATTGTCCAGATTCCATCCGATGAACGCGGCAACATCGACCTGAAGGCACTCAAAGAGCAATGCGACGATACCGTCTTCGGCCTGATGATGACCAACCCGAACACGCTCGGCATGTTCGATGAGCATGTTGAAGAAGTCGTAAAGATCGTACACGATTGCGGCGGCCTAGTCTACGGCGACGGCGCGAATCTGAACGCGCTGCTTGGTATCATCCGTCCCGGCGATGTCGGCTTCGACTTGATGCACTTCAACCTGCACAAGACCTTCGCCGTGCCGCACGGCGGCGGTGGACCAGGCTCGGGTCCGGTAGGAGTCGCGGCGCACCTGGCAGATTTCCTGCCCGAGCCGCTGGTCGGCATCCTGGAAGAAGGCGAGGAGGATGTCCCGCCGCTGTATGGCTTCGTCAAGCCTGCCAAATCCATTGGCCGCATGAAGGCCTTCCACGGACATTTCGGCGGAGGACTGGTGCGCGCTTTCACCTACATCGCCATGCACGGCCCAGGCGGACTCAAAGATATCGCACAGTATGCGGTGCTGAACGCCAACTACCTGCTGGCTCGATTGCGCGATACCTACCACGTCCCTTATGACCGCATCTGTATGCACGAGTTCGTGGCTGAGGGACAGTTCGCAGGTTCGGATGTACGCGCGCTGGATATCGCCAAGCGCCTGATGGATTACGATTTCCACCCGCCGACAAACTACTTCCCGCTCATCGTGCATGAAGCATTGATGATCGAGCCGACCGAGACCGAGAACAAGGATACCCTCGACCGCTTCGCCGACACGCTGATCAAGATCGCGGAGGAGGCCAAGTCCCAGCCCGAACTGCTCCATGAAGCGCCGCACAACACACCCTTTGGCCGCATGGACGAGGTCAAGGCCGCGAGGGAATTGGTGCTGTGCTGCTGGCTGCCTGAAGATTACAACTTGGGCGAGTAAGCGAAGAAAGAAGAAAGAAGAAGCCTCGGAGGTGAAAACTTCTGAGGCTTTTTAATAGTCAGGAGGGGGATGATTTTTCAGATCAAAATTCACCTGCTAACAATGGTACAAGTGAACCTGCCCAGAATGCAGAGAGAGGCACATAATAAGCGCGCAAGTCATTTCTCATTCTCTGTTAGGAGGCTCAAATGGAAGTTACTTTTCGTGAGTCGTGGGGCGTTCTCCACGGCCTTATCTTTGGCGCACTGTTCCTGCTGGCTTTTTCCGGCGGAATTGTGGGCTTGTACAGCCTGCGCCCCGAATTTTTAACTGCTGAAGGACTGAAGGAACGTATGGGGCGTCTGAAGGTCTGGGTCAGCAGCATGGCTGCCGTCGTCTGGGCAACGGTACTGAGCGGAACGTACATCGTCTACCCCTGGTACCGCGCCAAACCGGCTGAGGGAACCACCGACCTGAGCACTTATCCCCGCTCTCTACTGCTCTCCGCCGAAAACACTGCCGAATGGCACAAATTTGGCATGGAATTCAAAGAGCATGTGGCCTGGATTGCCCCAATCGCCGCAACCGTTGTCGCTTATGTGATTGTGGTCTACGGTCCGCAACTGGTCAAAGAACCCAAAATGCGCAAGGCGTTGATGAACTTCTTCGTCATCGCGTTCACCGCCGCCGCCATCGCCGGTGTGCTGGGCGCTTTCATCACCAAAGCCGCGCCCGTTCACTAATCCAGGAGATTGAAAATGACTACTGAAACTCTTCTCAAAAATGGCAAAGCCGCCGCCGCTCTGCTGGCGGGTGGAATCGGCGCCCTGGTAATGGGGCTGCTCACCACCATTAGCGAAGGCGTCGCTTCCTTCAGCACTGCTCTCAATTGGTACAACCCGGCTGGTCCGCTCTCTGGCAAAACCACCCTCACCGTCATCATCTGGCTGATTGTCTGGGCTGTGCTGGGCAAGCAGTGGAAAGACAAGGACGTGGATTTTGACAAGATTGCCATGATTGCCATCATCCTACTGCTGTTGGGCATTCTCGGCACCTTCCCGCCCTTCTTTGAC